>Ga0302231_10001168_pt1 | contig 16932 bp, 10 predicted proteins | sample II_Palsa_N2_2_FD_193522 | JGI IMG/M metagenome (GOLD analysis project Ga0302231, IMG submission 193522) | Peat permafrost microbial communities from Stordalen Mire near Abisko, Sweden - II_Palsa_N2_2 | ecosystem: Environmental > Terrestrial > Soil > Palsa > Peat permafrost | place: Sweden...
AACGTGACGTTGGACGGCGAACAGGTAGTTAAGCTGAAACCCGTGTTCGGCTACCTGCATCGCAATCACGAAAAGATTGCCGAGACGGAAAGCTACCTCGGTTGTATGCCCTACACCGACCGCCTGGACTACATCTGCTCGATCACCAACAACTGGGCATACGCGATTGCTGTCGAAAAGCTCGCGGGCATCCAGGTGCCGGAGCGCGCGGAGTATCTGCGCGTCATCACGGGCGAGCTGACGCGGCTGCAAAATCATGCTGGGCTGATTGGCTTCCTGATGCAGGACATGGGCGCCAGCGGAACACCGCTGATGTACGCGTTCCGCGAGCGCGAAAAAGTGCTAGACCTGTTTGAGGCGCTGACCGGCGCGCGCATGATGTGCAACTACATGCGCTTTGGCGGCTGTCGCTGCGACTTGCCAGCGGGCTGGCTCGACGGCGCTAAGAAAGTCGTGGACGGCTTTCCTCGCTTCCTCGATGAGTTTGAAAGCCTGCTGAAGACCAACGAAATTCTGATGGCGCGGACCCAGGGCGTGGGCATCGTGACCAAGGCGCAAGCCATCAACGCGGGATTGAGCGGACCGATGGCGAGAGCTTCGGGCGTTGACTACGATTTGCGCAAGGTGGACAAGTACGGCGTCTACGAGCGTTTCAACTTTAGAGTTCCGCTCGGCGAAGTCGGCGACGTGTACGACCGCTACATGCTGCGAGTGCTCGAGATGCGCGAGTCGATCGAGATCCTCAAGCAGGCGATTCGCGATCTGCCGGAAGGGCCGATCATGGATCCTGGCACCAAGATCCGCGGCTTCCGTCCCAAGGCTGGCGAGGCCTATGGCCGCATCGAGGGACCGAAGGGCGAGCTTGGCTTTTACCTGATCAGCGACGGCTCGCCGAACCCCTACCGTTATCGTGTTCGTCCGCCCACGCTGATCAACCTCACGCTGCTTGAAGACATGTGCCTGGGACATAACGTCGCCGACATTGTGATCATCCTCGGCAGCATCGACATCGTTCTGGGCGAGGTGGACCGTTGAGTTCCTGTACACATGATGCATTCTTTGACAACGCAGGGGGTCCGCTTTGCTAGGTGAAGGTATTGTGAAGGGCCTGGCCGAGACCGCACGCAATTTCTTCGGCAGCTACGTTAATAAGGAGCGGCTCACGACCGTTCAGTTTCCAGAAGAGCGCTTGCCCCAGATCGAGGCGACGCGAGACTTCCCTTTCCTGGTGTACGACGGTGCGGATCCCGAACCCGGATTGCGTTGCGTGGCCTGCCAAATCTGCGAAAAGGAATGCCCGCCCAAGTGCATTTACATCGTTAAGAGCGCGGACAAGAAACCGGATGCAACCGGGAAACAGCAGTTCTATCCTGCGCAGTTCGACATCGATATCTCGGTTTGTATGAGTTGCCAGATCTGTGTCGAGGTCTGCCCCTTCGACGCCATCAAGATGGATGTGGAATTCGAGATGAGCTCGACGGATCGCTTCGGCGGTTTGTTGCTGGATAAGTACAAGCTGGCCAAGTCGAACGAGTATTACAACAAGATTCATCCCACCGAAGCGGACGCCGTGGATGCGGCCCTCGCCGAGGAGCGCGCGAAAGCGAAGCTGGCAGCCGAGGCGAAGGCCAAGAAGGACGCGGAGGCCGCTGCCGCTAAGGCTGCTGCCGCTGCAGCCGCGCCCGCCCCAGTGCCGGTCGAGACGCCGGCTCCCGCCGCTGCGACGGCAACTGGAGAGACCAAGTGAACGATCGAGCGCTAAAAATCGGGATCAATATTCTGTGTTGGATGGTGCGGACTTATGTTTGAGACGATCGATCAAATCTTTGTCCTCATTAAGCACGTGCTCCTTGGTTATGTGCCGGGCATGGCTAAGCCGCTTGTCTCCGCGATTCTTTCGGTTGTTCCGGTCATCATTGCGTTTCCCTTGCTCTTTGCGATTACGACCGTGCTCGAGCGCAAGGGCCTGGGCAGAATGCAGAATCGCTACGGCCCCAATCGTACCGGCTGGTTCGGTATTCTGCAGCCGATGGCCGATGGCATCAAGTCACTAACCAAGGAAGACATCGTTCCGAAGACGGCAGACCAGCTGGTGCACTTCCTGGCCCCCGTCGTGATGGTGATTGCGTCGTTCCTGGTCTACGCGGTACTGCCCATCGGCAGGAACATGGTGATCGCCGACCTCAACGCCGGCGTCCTGTTTTTCTTCGCGATCGGCTCCATGGTAGAGCTTTCGGTCTTCATGGCAGGCTGGTCGAGCCACAGCAAGTATTCCCTGCTTGGTGCCATGCGCGCGATCGCCCAGATGATCAGCTACGAGATGCCGCTGGTGCTGGCGTCGGTGGCGGTGATTATGGCGGCCGGATCGCTGTCCACGGTTTCCATCGTGAATATGCAGTCCGGCTACACCGGCATCTGGCCGCATTGGTATCTGTTCACGCCGTGGGGCATCACCGGATTCATCATCTTCATGATTGCGGCTACAGCGGAATCGAACCGTTGCCCGTTCGATATGCCCGAGGGTGAATCGGAAATCATCGCCGGTTACTTCATCGAGTATTCAGGCTTCAAGTTTGCGCTGTTCTTCCTCGCCGAGTACCTCGGTATGTTCGCGACCAGCGCGATGGCGATCACACTCTTCCTCGGTGGCTGGGCAGCTCCATTCTCATTCCTCACCTGGATTCCTTCCTACATCTGGTTCTTCGGGAAGCTGCTGGCCATCATCTTCATGTTCATCTGGGTTCGCGGTACGCTTCCGCGCTTGCGCATGGACCAGCTGATGAACTTCGCATGGAAGTTCATGTTGCCGCTCTCGCTGATCAATATTATTGGTGCCGGAATCTGGCACTTCATGCCTGCCGGCTTTATGCGGTGGGGCGTTGTAAGCTTGCTCATCGTTGTGTCGTGTGTATTGTTGAGCCGCGGCTTGCGGCGTAACAAGTGGTTTCATGTGCGCACGTATCGCTTCGCCAGTTAGACCTGTGATGGTCATCACGGGGTAGTCGGGTTCCGTATGTTCATCTGTACCTACTTCCTTTTCCTGGTTGGAATCGCTTCAAGATGACAATTTCCTTTTTGCTGCTCGCCGCCATCACGATCATCGGAACCGCTGCGGCGATGAGTTTGAAAAATCTCGTGCACTGTGTTCTGGCGCTATCGCTTGGACTGGTCGGATTAGCGGCGCTGTACATGCAACTCGGCGCCCAGTTCGTGGGATTCACACAGATCCTGGTGTACGTTGGCGCGGTCGCCATCCTGGCGGCGTTTGCCATTATGATGACGCGAAGTGCCAGTCCGGCGCTCTCGAACACGGCCTCCTCCTTTCGCGCGTCTGGCGCCTTGATCGCTGTCCTGGTCTTCGCGGTGCTGGCCTGGGCGACCCTCTCTGGAACCCCTGCGCAGCCAATCCTCACGACAGCGCCTGAGAGCTCGGTCGGCCAGGTGGGCTCGGCCCTGATGCATCGCTTCGTTCTGCCACTCGAGGTGATCGGCCTGCTACTTACCGGCGCACTGATCGGCGCGGGCATCCTTGCGATGGACGAACATCGCGGGAATCAGCCGCGGGGGGAACGATGAACCCACTCTCCGGCTGCCTCCTCCTCTCCGCCTTCCTATTTGCCATCGGACTGGCCGGCGCACTCACTCGCCGCAACGCGATCCTGGTATTGATTGGCATCGAGTTGATGCTAAACGCGGCCAACCTGAATTTCATTGCCTTCTGGCGTTACGGTCCGCACCCCGAAGCATTGACCGGCGTCATGTTCGCGATCTTCTCCATCAGCGTGGCCGCTGCAGAAGCTGCTGTCGGCCTCAGCATTATTCTTGCCGTCTATCGGCACTCCAGGACAACGGACCTCGACAAGCTGAACTCGATGAAGGGCTAAGCAGCACATGAACTGGATCGTACGAAATCTCTGGCTGATTCCCGCGCTGCCCCTCTTTGCAGCTGGAATCAGTGCGCTCGCGAAACAGAAGAATCGCGCGCTTGCAGCCGGCCTCGCCATCGGATCAATGGGCATCTCCTTCCTACTCGCCCTGTGCGCATTTGCTCATGTGCTCGTGTTGAGGAGCAGCGGACAGGCGACGCAACAATTCTTCAACTTCCCCTGGTTTCAGTTTGGCAACGACTGGCTATCACTGGGATGGGTACTGAATCCGCTGACCGCGGTAATGCTCGTAATGGTCACCTTTGTGGGCCTGCTGATCTTCATTTTCAGCATCGGCTACATGGAGCACGACGAAAACTTCACGCGCTTCTTCTGCTTCCTGGCCCTTTTCGCGAGCGCCATGCTGGGCGTCATCATCTCGAACAGCTTGCTGCTGCTCTTCATGTGCTGGGAGATTGTCGGTCTCACCTCCTACCTGCTGATCGGCTTCTGGTACTTCAAGCCAAGCGCCGCAGCGGCCGCAAAGAAGGCCTTCATCACGACTCGCATCGGCGATCTTCCCTTCTTCCTGGGGATCGTCTGGCTGTACTCGCAGACCGGGACGCTGCTGTTCTATAACAACGGCGCCGGGTGCCTCGAGCCTACAGCAATCACTCACCTGCTATCGCAGACGACCGCGATCGGCTTTTGCGTGGCAACGGGAATCGCGCTGCTGATCTTTTGCGGAGCGATTGGCAAGTCCGGCCAGTTCCCCCTGCACGTCTGGCTGCCAGATGCGATGGAAGGCCCCACCCCCGTTAGCGCGCTGATCCACGCTGCAACGATGGTGGCTGCCGGCGTATTCCTCGTCGCCCGGGTCTACCCGCTGATGAGCGCGCACAACGGTATCGCCGGCGTTCTCACCACATCGACCGCGTTGCAGGCCGTGACCTGGATTGGCGCGATCACAGCACTGTTCGGTTCGCTGGTTGCCGTCGCGCAATTCGATATCAAGCGGATCCTTGCCTACTCCACTGTTTCCCAACTCGGCTACATGATGATGGGCCTGGGTGTGGGCGGCGTCGCCGTCGGCATGTTCCACCTCATCACGCACGCGTTCTTCAAGGCGTTGCTGTTCCTCGGCGCTGGCTCGATCATTCACGGCTGCTCGGGCGAACAGGACATTCGCAAGATGGGCGGCATCAGAAAGCTGATGCCCATCACCTTCGCGACCTATGCCATCGCGATGCTGGCACTGTGCGGCTTTCCATTCTTCTCCGGCTTCTGGAGTAAGGACGAGATTCTGCACGCGGCGCATCACTGGAACATCTCGCAGCTGCCCTATTACATGGGAGCGTTCGCCGCACTGCTCACAGCCTTCTACATGACGCGACAGGTGTTCTATGTCTTCGCCGGCGCCTCCCGACTTACCGAAGAGAGCACCGACGCCTCGCACGCTGATCCGCATGCAAACACGGCCGACCACCATCAGGGGCCGGGAACAATCCACGAAAGTCCAGCGGTGATGACCGTACCCCTCGTGCTCTTGTCCGTCTTTGCCCTGCTGCTTGGCTTCTTCGGAACGCCGGCATGGCCATGGTTCCAGGCATTCCTCGACGACTCTCCACTGGCCGTCAATTTCGGCGCCTTCTTTGAAGGTGGCATTCTGCCGGTAATGCTCATCTCCTCACTCATCGTGTTTCTCGGCCTCGGCCTCGGCTGGTACTTCTATGGCCGCAAACCGATCGTCAGCGCCGAAGCTCCTGACGCCGTCGGCAGACTCTCGCCACCGATCTTCACGGTGCTGGGGCATGCGTTCTATTTCGACGCGCTCTACGGCGCGACGTTCATTCGACTCAATACTTTGCTTTCGAGAATCTCCGACTGGCTCGACCGCTGGGTCTGGAACGGTGCCGTCAAGACCATCACTTCCCTCGTGTTTGGATTCGCTCACTTGGATAACTTCTTAGACACGCACGTGGTGAACTCCGGTTTCGATGAAGGATGCGAGAGCGTCTCACTGAGCGGCAGGATTCTTTCCCGGTTGCAGGCTGGTCGCGTCCAGGGATACCTCAAGATCGTCGCATGCGCACTAATTGTCTTCACGATCCTGCTGCTATGGAAGGCACGGGTATGACTGAGACAATGAACTCCTTCCCATGGCTCACCATCCTGACCCTGGTGCCGATCGTAGGCGCACTCGCTGTGCTCGCGATGGGCGGCCGCAATAAGTCGCTCGTCCGCTGGACAGCGCTCGCGTTCAGCGCAATCTCCCTGCTGATCACACTGGTCCTCTGGCACAGCTTCAACAGCGCCGCCGACGGCTTCCAGTTCCAGGAACTGCATGCGTGGATACCGTCGCTCAACGTGAGTTATCGCGTTGGCATCGATGGGCTCGGCCTGTTGATGTTGCTCCTCACTTCGATCGTCGTACCAATTGGCATGCTCGCATCCTGGCAGATTGAAGAGCGCGTTCCGCTGTATTTTGCGCTGGTTCTCATGCTTCAGACGTGTCTCGTCGGCACCTTCACGGCGTTGAATTTCTTCCACTGGTTCATCTTCTGGGAGCTGGCGCTGATCCCTGCATTCTTCCTGGTAAGACTTTGGGGCGGCTCCGGCAGCGCCAAGGCGGCCATGCAGTTCCTCGTTTACACCATGGTAGGCAGCGTGGCGATGCTGTTGTCCTTCCTGGCAATCTTCCTCTCAACCAACACCTTTGATTTCTCCGAAATCGCAACCATGGGACAGAACGGCACCCTGATGCCGGCCGTCGTCGCGAAGCTCGGATGGCACCTGCTGACGCCGGAACACGTCGCGCTGGTCATCTTCTTTGGTGCATTCCTCGGTTTCGCCGTCAAGGTCCCCCTGTTTCCCTTCCACACCTGGCTGCCATCGACCTACGCGGAAGCCCCCAGCGGCACCACCATCCTGCTAACAGGTGCGATGTCCAAGATGGGCGTGTACGGATTCCTTCGCATCTTGCTACCCATCTTCAGTCCAGAGATGCAGAAGGTTCTCAACCTTCTCTTGTGGCTCGCAGTGGCGACGGTCGTTCTGTCCGCATACACTGCCATGGCCCAGAAAGATCTCAAGCGCATCTTCGCCTACTCGTCGATCAACCACCTCGGCTACTGTCTGCTGGCAATCTTCGCCGTAGCCAAGTACACCGGCGGAGATGCAGCGCTCACCACCCAGAAGTTTGCCGCGATGAATGGCGTCTTCCTCCAGATGTTCAATCACGGCCTCACGGCGGCAACGCTGTTCTGGTTTATCGCCATGCTGGAAAAACGGACAGGCGGGGTTCGCGGCCTGGATGACTTCGGCGGCCTGCGCAAAGTCATTCCAGTCTTTACCGGCCTGATGGGCATCGCTCTCTTCTCTTCGCTCGGCCTGCCCGGCCTCAACGGCTTCATCGGCGAATTCCTGATCTTCAAGGGGTCCTTCCCACTCGTAACCTGGGCCACTTCTCTGTCAGTGATCGGTCTGCTAATTACGGCCATCTTCATCCTCGGCGTTATTCAGCGCGTCTTCTCCGGTCCGCTCAAGGAGAAGTGGGCGCAGCTGCCTGATCTCACGTTGGGTGAACGCCTGACCCTTGTACCTGTCATTGGATTTATGTTCGCTCTGGGTCTTTATCCCCAGCTGATTCTCGGCGTCGTCAACCATACCGCCATACAGATGGCGATCCATCTGCGGAACTTCTGATTATGCTTGCTTGGACGATCTACATTTCGTTTCTCGGAGCCCTGGTGCTCCTGCTGCTGCCAAGTCGCAGCGCGGCTTTGGTACGCGTCGTCGCGCTAGCGACAACCCTTGTCACCTTCGCGATCACCTTGACGGCGTTCCTTCAGCACCGTTCGGGGGAGATGTTTACCGTCGTCGACCACCCCTGGATCTCCTCCATGGGCATTCACTTCAGCCTCAAGGCCGACGGCATCAGCTTAACCTTGCTCCTGCTCACCGGCGTCATCGGCGTCTGCGGCGTCCTCTTCTCGTGGAATATCGACCATCGCATCAAGGAATTCTTCGCGTTCTACCTTGTCCTGATCGGCGCAGTCTATGGCGTCTTCCTCAGCTTCGATTTGTTCCTACTCTTCGTCTTCTACGAGATCGTGGTGATCCCCAAATATTTCCTGATCGCCATCTGGGGTTCGACGCGCCGTGAATATGCTGCCATGAAGCTGGTGCTCTACTCCTTCATCGGCAGCGCGATGGTCCTGGTTGGTCTCATCGCCGCCTACGTGGTGGCGGGTTCCAAGAGTATGTCCCTTGGCGATCTCGCCGGATACCACTACTCGCCGCACTTCCAAATGTGGGCGTTTCCGCTGGTCTTCGTGGGATTCGGCGTTCTCGCCGGTCTTTGGCCCTTCCACACCTGGGCGCCGACCGGCCACGTCGCCGCGCCAACCGCTGCTTCCATGTTGCTCGCCGGCGTTGTGATGAAACTCGGCGCCTACGGCTGCCTGCGCGTGGCGATGACGTTGTTTCCACTCGGCCTCGCTCCCTGGGGGTTCCACGTCCTCGGCCTCGGTTCCTGGCGCGACGTCTTCGCAGTCCTCGCGGTCATCGGCATCCTGTACGGCGCGCTCGTCGCCCTGGTGCAGAAAGACTTCAAGTTCGTCATTGGCTACTCGAGCATCAGCCACATGGGCTTTATCCTGCTCGGCCTGATGACCCTGAATCAGATCGGCCTATCGGGCGCAGTCGTGCAGATGGTCTCGCACGGCATTCTCGCCGGTCTTCTGTTCGGTGTCGTTGGCCGCATGGTCTACTCCCGCACCCACACGCGCGATCTGCCCGCCTTGGGACCGATGCACCTGAGCAAGCTGCTTCCGTTCGCCGCCTTCACCTTCGTCATTGCCGGCATGGCGAGCATGGGTCTTCCCGGCTTCAGTGGATTCGCTGCGGAGTTGATGATCTTGATTGGGGTTTGGCATTCGTATCCGACACTCATTTTCTTTGTCGGCATCGGGCTGATTGCGGGAGTCGCCTATATCTGGCGAGCGATGCAACAGGCGTTCTTCTCCGGTTCCAGCGCAATCGTCGTTCAGCCAGAGCATCCGCTTCCCCCGATTACTTTCCCCGAGAAATTGGGTGCAGGCATTCTCATCTGCTCCAGTGTGATCGTCGGAACCTTCCCGCAGGTCTTTCTCAACGTGATTCATCCAGCCTTGAACTCGCCGCTTTTCCAGGGCCTGCGAAACGGAGGCTGGTAATGAACGTGATCAACTACGGACAACTGCTGCAACTCGCCTGGCCTGAGATCATCGTTACCGTGGCCGCGCTGATCGCTCTGGCTGCCGACCTGCTCTTCTTCCGACGGTCCCCGCTGCGCACCCGCTTTCTGGTCGCCGCAAGCATTGCGTCGCTCGGCTGCATAGCCGCAATCTACAAACTGTTGCCAGGTTCTAGCGAAGGCGCGGTTCTTGGTGGCGTCTTCCTATCCAATCCCGCCACGCACTTGGTTCAGATCGCGCTGCTCGTCATCGCGATCCTTACGCTTTTTCTCTCGCTAGATTCGACCTTCACCGATCACGTCGGCGAATTTGTTCTCCTGATCCTGCTCGCGACAACCGGCATGATGTTCCTGGTCGCATCGCAGGATCTGCTGGTCATCTTCATCTCGTTGGAGTTGCTGAGCCTGTCGGTCTACATTCTTGCAGGCTTCGACAAGCGCAGCCCACGCTCTGCTGAAGCTGCCCTCAAATACTTCCTCTTCGGCGGCATGTCTGCAGCCTTCATGCTCTTTGGCTTCAGCCTGCTGTATGGTTTCTCGAACTCGACCAACCTCGTCCAAATCGGCAGCGCCATTCAAGCGGTGCCGCTCAATCCACTGGTGATCCTTGCGATCGTCACCACGGTGGTGGGCTTCGGATTCAAGATCGCCGCCGCCCCGTTCCACTTCTGGGCACCGGACGTCTATCAGGGCGCGCCCACACCGAGTGCCGCCTTCATCGCATCCGGTTCGAAGGTAGCGAGTTTCTTCATCTTCTTCCAGGTTCTCGCTATAGGCTTTGCCGGCGCAGAGGGTAGCGCGACGTTACACCACTTCCAAAGCGGTTGGGTGCCCGTGATCGTAACGGTCGCGGTCGCCTCCATGCTTCTGGGAAACCTGGTCGCGATCACGCAGACCAGCCTGCGCCGCCTGCTTGCCTATTCCGCCGTTGCCCATGCCGGTTACATGCTGCTCGCCTACGTGGCCCATTCTGAACAAAGTCTTGCGGCGCTCTTATATTACGTCGCGACGTACGCGCTGGCTACGCTTGGTATCTTCGGCATCCTCACTGTTACCGAAAAGCAACTTGGCAGCGACAAGATCTCCGACCTTGCTGGCCTCAGCCGGCGCGCACCCTTCCTCTCCGCTTGCCTCTTCATCTTCGTACTCTCCCTAGCCGGAATTCCCCCGCTGTCGGGATTCTTCGCGAAGTTCCTTCTGTTCACCGCAGTGCTGGCGGTGAGTTCAGGCTCGAAGCTCCTGATCGGCCTGATTATTTTCGCCATTGGCATGAGCGCGGTGTCACTCTATTACTATCTCCGAGTGCTCAAGACTGCGTTCGTCTCCGATCCTCCGACAGATGCCGCACCCATTCAGTCGCCTGTGCTGCTGAAGCTAGTGGTTGGATTGCTGGCGGCTGGCGTTGTCGCCCTGGGTTGCGCCCCAGACCTGATCCTCAATCAGATCCTGAAAGTAATTCACGCCTCGGGGCTCTAATCGCTGCTGTCTTTCAGGCAGTTTCGAGCCGTTGAATGATTGCTCGAACAGCATCAGCATCCACGACATATTGATTACCCATCGACAGTGCTCCGCCTCCAACTTCGGCAGTCGAGCCCTGCTCGCTTGATCTTCGCCGAAGCGAGCCGTGAAAGTGCCGAGCGCGGGTAGCTCGCGAAATCGCGGCAGCATTTTCTAACCGCAATCCTCCACCCACCGCAATCTCAATCCGATCCACGGCCAGCCGAACCAACTCGGCGAGCGCCGAGGATCCAGCGACTACGTCCGGCTTGCCCCCCGCAGTGAGGAGTCGATCCGCCCCAGCGGCAATCACGTCTTCGAGCGCTTGTGGAAGCGACGGGGTGAAGTCGAACGCGCGATGAAACGTCACCTGCATCGGATGCGCAAGCTGAACCAGCCCGCGCGTCCCCTCGACATCTACCCGCCCATCCGGCACCAAAATCCCGAACACCACTCCAGCGGCGCCAAGCTCTTTGCTATGCATAATGTCACGCCGCATCACTTCAACTTCCGACGCCGAGTAGACAAAATCCCCACCGCGCGGCCGAATCAGCACATGCACGGGCAATCCGCTCCGCCCAACCGCATCCAGAATCAGTCCATGGCTTGGAGTAACCCCACCCTCGCTAAGCCCGGAGCATAATTCGATTCGATGCGCCCCGCCCTCTCGCGCCGCGAAGCACGCGTCGATCGTCTCGGCGCACAGTTCAAAGATCATCCCTTGCATCGGCCTAACCTGCCCAAACGGCTGCGGAACAACATCCGTGTTGAGTCACGTGGAAGCCTCGATTCTACCTTTGCACGGTCTGCAAGATCTCCTTCGGGCCTTCCCGCCGAACCCTATTTGAGCCCCATCGCCTTCGCGACCATCCAGGATTTAGCGACTCCCCAGACCTCGATTCCGTGTGGTATCGTCACTCTAACTGAGCGTATCGGCACCAAACAATCAAACCAGGACGGCCCTTCGCTCTTATAAATGGCCCGCCAAAATCGCCGGCGACCGCTAAGCATCTGCACCACACGCTCTTCAGCAACAAATCACAGGAGACACGCATGGCTGTTGGAACCACCGGAGACGCAGGCACAATCGTTCGCAGCGAAGCATCCCGGAGCTACGTGCTGCCGATGGTTCTGATGGTGGCACTCTATTTCAGCATCGGCTTCATCACCGCGCTCAACGATATCCTGATTCCGCACTTCAAAGATCTCTTCCATCTGACGAATGTTCTCGCGCTGCTCGTGCAATTTTGTTTCTTCGGCGCCTACTTCGTCATGTCGCTGCCCTGCGGCTGGATCGTCGGCCGAATCGGATACAAGCCCAGCATCATCACCGCGCTCTGTGTCATGTCCGCCGGCCTGTTTCTCTTCGTTCCAGCATCCATCGTCATCTCCTATCCCGTATTCCTGTTCGCGCTCTTCGTCGTGGGCAGCGGCCTCGCGCTGTTGCAGGTCGCGGTCAACCCGTACGTAAGCGTCCTCGGCCCGCCAGACAAGGGCGCCTGGCGAATCAATCTCTGCGGTATCTTCAACTCGTCTGCAACGACCATCGCTCCGCGTGTCGGCGCCATCTTCATCTTCATCGCAGCCGGCGCCAGCACCGCACAACTCGCGCACTCGGTGCGCATGCCCTATGTAATTCTCGGAAGCTTCGCACTGCTCGTCGCGCTCATCACCGCCGCCGTTCCCCTGCCCTCGCTGATCGAGACCAATTCCACCACCATTACCACCCAGGCCGACGGCAGCGCCTGGGGCTTTACCCACCTGCGCTTTGGTGCGCTCGCGATCTTCTCCTCGGTTGGATCCGAGGTCGCCATCGGCAGCATCCTGATCAACTTCCTCGGACAGCCATCGATGGGCGGGTACACCCATGCCGCCGCGGCCACGTTCGTCTCCTTTTACTGGGGAGGCGCGATGGCCGGCCGCATCATCGGCTCCGTCGCGCTGCTCAAGGTCAAGGCCCAGCACGCCCTCTTCGCAGTCGCTACCGCAGCGGCAGTAATGGTGCTGATCACCATCTTTGGTCACGGCGCCGTAGCCAAGTGGGCCATCGTCAGCTGCGGCCTTTTCAACTCCGTGATGTGGCCATGCATCTTCCCGCTGGCGGTCAAGGGCCTTGGCAAATTCACGAGTCAGGGCTCTGGAATTTTGATCACCATGGTGGTCGGTGGAGCGATTGTGCCTGTCCTTCAAGGCTTCCTCGCCGACAAGTTTGGCTATCAGCCAAGCTTCGTAATGGTGCTCCTCTGCTACTCCTACCTGATCTTCTTCTCGACCAGAGGTTACAAGGTTCGTCAGCCTCGCTTCGACTCCCTGCCCAACTACGTTCCGCCTGTTGAGATCTAGTAAGCGACTCGCGCCGCAGTCCAGTCTTCGGTCGATGCGCCGGACAGGCGCGATCATCCGCAGCACGATTCGAAGCAAACTCGCCGGCCTCTAGATCCATCACGGTCGCTGCCGGAGTGCAACCGAGTGCCCCGCAGGCAACTCCTCCAACCATCCCCATTTCTACCCCCAACTCTCAAGCGGGTTCGACTACTTGGGTGCCAAACGCCCAATTTCACCGCTCGGTTGCCCCTGATTCAGCCGGAACTTTGCCTCGATTAGGCCCAAATAACCCAATTCCGCCCCAGGACGGCAGTTTTTTTAACTTATCCTCAATTTCGTTCTTGCAAACCGCATCGAGACAAGGTAGATTTCACTAAATCGTCACACTTTTGAGCAACTCGGCCCCATTTGAACAAAATAGTGTTCGAGAGACCCTAGAGCAACAGTTTGAGTCACAGGCCATTAACTCATGTGTGACGTATCGCACAAGGTTCGCCGCAAGGCTTCGAGAGAGAGCAGACATGACAAGCGAATTTGCATTGCATAAGGAGATCCCAGTGAAGCTGAAATTTTTTCCAAAGTTAATGATGGTCCTAGCCATCTGTTTGGGCACGCTCGTATTTGGAGCGTCATCGCCTGCGTGGGCCCAGCAAGCCGCTGGCTCGATTACCGGAACCGTCATTGACCCCGGCGGCGCCGCCATTCCGAATGCAACCGTCACCGTCCGCGACGCCGATCGCGGTACCGTCTGGACCACCAAGACCAGCAGCGCCGGCTTGTACAACTTCCCACAAATCACCGAGGGCAACGTAGTCGTCAGCGTCGACGCGAATGGCTTCAGCAAAGAGGTTCGCAACGCCTTCTCGCTCTCCGTCAATCAGGTTGCTGAGATTGACTTCAAGATGCAGCTCGGTGCGCTCAACTCTGTCGTCGACGTGAGCGCCGCTCCTCCCCTCCTTCAAACCGTCTCCACTGAAGTCAGCACCGTACTCGACGCCAACACCGTCGGCAATCTCCCGATGGCCTCGCGCGACATCAACCAGCTCACCCTCCTTGTTCCGGGCGCGATCAGCCCCAACATCTTCGCCTTCCAATCCGCACAGAACACCTTCGGCACCGGTCGTCCCTACGTCAACGGCGCGCGTGAGCAGGACAACAACGCCAGCCTCGACGGCATGGACATCAACCAGCCCGATAACAACGACGCGGCTTATGTAGCCAGCCCCGATGCCATCGGAAACTTTCAGGTCATCACCAGCAATGCTCCGGCCGACTACGGCAACTACATCGGCGGTGTCATCGTCGAGACAACCAAGTCCGGTACGAACCGTTTCCATGGAACCGTCTACGAATACTTCCGCAACACCGATCTCAATGCCAATACCTGGCAGAATAAGGCCCAGGCCTTCCTTCTCATCCCTGACACGAACGGTGATGGTGGCTACTACACGGGACCTGCAAACACTCGCCCGGTTCTGCAGTGGAACAACTTCGGTGCCGCCGTCGGTGGCCCGATCATCAAGGACAAGCTGTTCTTCTTCGCCGACGAGACCAACATTGTTAACAACACGCCGAGAACAGCGAACAATAACTCAGTCATCCCGACGGCCTTTCTCGGCGGCGATCTGAGCACACTTTGCACCAGCCAGGGCGCTTCCTTTGTCAATGGCGTTTGCTCCAACCAGGCCCTGCAGCTCTACAGCCCGGTTTATCTCAGTGGCCCACTCGCCGGCCAGGTTGCCCCTGTCGGTTCACGTCAGCCGTTCCTGAACAACCAGGTGCCCATCAACAGCACCGTAGCGGGATCGATGGTCACGTCCTCGCTCTTCAAGGAGCAGTTCGAGCAGCCGACCTATTACACAAGCGGCTATGTGCACAGCTACCAGGGTGATCTCAAAATCGACTGGCAGGCCAGCCCCAAGGATCACATCAATGGCCGTTACACCCAGGCCTACACGATCAGCGAGACCAGCAATGGAACCAACGTCCTGACGCCAAACCTTACGCGTGAATATCCGCTCAAGAACTTCGTCGCCAACTGGGATCACATGATCACCCCATCGCTGGTAAACGAAGTTCGTGCAGGTATGCAGATCTTCCCGGCCAACGATCAGATCTACACCAATGCAACCAGCCAGAACCTGCCAGAGGTATTTGGGCTTCCCGGCGTTCAGGGAACCATCCTGCCTCAGATGAGCTTTGGTTACGGCTTGGTGGGCAGTACCAACGGAGTGGAGATCTTCCACGACACCACGATCGAGGCAGAGGATACCCTCACCTGGACGCACGGCAAGCACTCCATTCATGGCGGGTTTGAGTACTACCACTACATCATGAACGACATCTACGCCGGTAACCAGGGCGCTTCCGGTTCGTTCGGCTTCACCGGTCAATACACCGGCAACGGACTCGTTCCGGGAACCCAGACGGCCATCTCCGGTAGCGCGTTCGCCGACTTCCTGCTCGGCTTGCCCCAGAATGTTCAGCAGGGTGAACCCTTCAACTTCCACCTTCGCAACAGCCTCTTCGCAGCGTTCGTGCAGGACAACTACACGGTGTCTCCCGCGCTCACGCTCAACCTCGGTCTCCGCTACGAGCTCACCACTCCCCGCGGCGATAAGGATGCGGCCAACAACGTCAACTTCGATCTGCTTACCGGAACGCCTCAGATCGGAACCAACTACAAGACCTACACGGGCATCACCAACTTCCAGCCGCGCATTGGCTTTGCGTGGCAGCCTGGATGGATCCCGCGCTTCGTCGTTCGCGGCGCGTACGATATCTCCACCTACATGGAAGGCAATGGCGTCAACAATATGGCGGTCGTCAATCCTCCCAATGTCGAACTGCATAGCGAGACCAACATGGCAGGCGCGGGACTCAACTTTCCAGCAACCACGCTGGATGAAGGCTACCTGCCCTTCGAATCCGCTGCCTGCACCCCGGCACTCTTGCAGGAGTTCGCATCCGAGTGCTTTGCCAGCGGACAAGTTCACGCTACCAATCCGAACCTGCGCCCCGCTGTCGATCAGCAGTTCAGCCTCGCCGTTCAGCAGCAGTTCGCCGCAAACTCCTCCATCACCATCGGCTGGGTAGGAAACAAGGACGACCACATGTCCGACATCTACCTCTACAACCAGAAGCAGATCAACTCGGCAGGCCAGGTTGTTCCCGGTCCTTACATGCAGCCCATCGTGAACGCAGGAGCTCAGGCGCGCTACAACGCGTCCGACGGTATCTCGCGCTATAACGCCTTGGAGCTCATGTTCTCGCAGAAGCAATGGCATGGCCTCGATGTCACGGCCAGCTACACCTGGTCCAAGTGCCAGGCCAACTCCCTCGGCTACTTCGGATCCTACGGTGATGAAGAAGGTGCAGGCGAATCGCAAACCCAGGCTACCCAGAACTTCTTCCAGAACGAGTACGATCCGAAGGCTGACTACGGTCGCTGCACCATCGACGTCGCGCAGTATTTCGTAGCCTACGGCGTGTATGACTTGCCCTTCGGCCGCGGAAAGCTCATCGGCAACAACGTCAGCCGCCCGGTCAATGCAGTGATTGGCGGATGGAAGCTTGCTGGTGATGTAACCCTCCACTCCGGCTTCGGCATCACTCCCTTTGCTGGTCAATACGCTGGTGACCAGAATCCGGACTCCGCATCCACACTCACCGGCTCCTATCAACCACGTCCCGACTGCGTACAGAACGTGAGGAGCAGTCAGCCCATGCAGACCGTGCAGATCGGCGGAAGCATTGGCAGAACGGATCTCAACCCTGGAGCAGTAACAGAAGTTGCTAACGTATCCGATGGTGGAACGTTCGGAAACTGCCAGAACGGATCCCTCCGCGGACCCGGCCTCAAGACGGCAGACCTGAACATCACCAAGATGGTCTACTTCACGGATACCTTCAACCTGGCTTTCTCTGCACAGTTCATCAACCTGACCAACACGCCCATCTTCAGCGTGCCGGCCAGCTGGTGGGGTCAGTACAGCTCCTGCGCAGCTT
>Ga0302231_10001175_pt1 | contig 16862 bp, 4 predicted proteins | sample II_Palsa_N2_2_FD_193522 | JGI IMG/M metagenome (GOLD analysis project Ga0302231, IMG submission 193522) | Peat permafrost microbial communities from Stordalen Mire near Abisko, Sweden - II_Palsa_N2_2 | ecosystem: Environmental > Terrestrial > Soil > Palsa > Peat permafrost | place: Sweden...
GCCGTCGCCACAAACAGCTCGTCGCGCCGCTGGAAGCCCTGCGGGTTGAAGTGCACCAGCACCACAAAGAGGCACTCGGACACGGTGGCAACGTGCGAGAACAGGCCGCCCATGTTGCTCGGTTCTGTGGAAAAAACAAATTGCACGTGGGAATTTCTTCTTCATTTCTCGTTCTGCCCTTCTGCCAGCAACAAACGTTCTGTACTGACGTCGAGCATTCAAATGACGTGTCGCGTCTCGGCTAGGTCGGTCCTGGCGCCATGCTGTGTTATCGTTCGCGGCCTATCCAAAGTTCCTGACTCACCGCGCTGACAAAGCCAGCTGAACGCACCTTTCAGCTGATTTTTTTTGTTTCCTCTCTCCTTGCGTACCGAAATGAGCGGCAAAAAGGTGGTCGCAGTCGTCGGCGCAACGGGCAGCCAGGGCGGCTCGGTGGCGCGTGCGCTGCTGGCCGACGGCACGTTTGCGGTGCGTGCGCTCGTGCGGGATCCCTCGAGTGACAAGGCGCAGCAGCTGGCCAAGGAGGGCGCCGAGGTCGTGCAGTCCGACTCGAACAACGTGGCGCAGCTCGAGGCGGCCTTCGCGGGCGTGCACGGCGTGTTCGCGTTCACGGCGGCGCGCACCAACGAGTACGAGCAGGGCAAGAACGTGGCGGACGCGGCCAAGGCGACCGGCGTGCAGCACCTGGTCTGGTCCACCCTCGTCGACCTGGCGGCCCGCTCCAATGGCAAGTACGCCAACCCGCCCCTGATCGAGGACAAGCTCAAGGTCCAGGCCTATCTCGAGCAGATCGGCGTCCCCTCGTCGTTCATCTCGCCCTCGTCCTTCCTGGCCAACTACCTCAAGCTCACGCCCAACGCCGACGGCACGGGCTACGACATGATCGTCCACGGCTCCACCAAGTTTACCCATTTCATCGACATCGAGGCCGACTGCGGCGCCGCCGTCCTGGGCCTGCTCAAGCACCGCGACGAGTGGCTCGGCAGGGTGGTCGCCCTGACCATCACGTCGTCCATGGACGAGGTTACTGCCGGCGCCGCGGCCGCCCTCGGCAAGCCCGTCACGTACATCCCCATCCCGCTCGCGGTCATCCCCGAGGCCCTCCGCCCCATGATCACCTCCATCGAGGAGTTTGGCTACTACGACCCCGCCACCGATTTCGCCGCGGCCGAAAAGCTCGTTGGCCGCCCGCTCACCCGGCCTGCCGCTTTCTTTGCGCGCACCCTCGGCAGAAAGTAGTTTACAGTTCCTTTCAATCCTTTGTACTGTATTTTCAACAAGTTTTCGTTCCTCGACAGTAATAATGTGGCAGCTCACGTTTGCCGTGACGGCCGCGATCGTGGCGCTGCTGGCCTTCCGCCTGCCGACGATCGTGGACCTGCTGGACCTGCAGAAGAAGATCGTGGTGACGGGCAACGCGGCGCAGTGCGAGGTGCACGGCGGGTTCAAGACGGACGGCTTTGAGGACGTTGTGTACGTGAATGCGACCGTGGCCGTGGCGTGCGCGGGCGGCCTGGGCACCGTCTTCCACGACGCCGAGCTGGGCAAGGTGCTGGCCCAGAAGAGCAACGGCAGCGCGTGCGTGCTGCTGCAGTGGGACGACGCGAGCAGGACCGTGAGCGAGCGCCTCATGGCCATCGAGGGCGTGCCGTATTTCGGCGACAACAGTCTGGACGGCAACAAGATCCTCTTCCACGTCCACGGCATGCACGTCATCACGACCAACCAGGGCCCCGTGCTCGCGGCCATCAACCACGGCTACGACCACGGCGGCGACGGCGTGCTCTTCTTCGCCGTCGACGTGCCCCACAGCACGCTGCGGTTTCTGCACCACGCCAAGCTCACGGGCGACGCGCTGGAGACGTACCGCGGCACGCTCAACGAGGTGGCGGTGCAGGCGCTGACCTTCTCCAGCACCGGCCAGCTCTTGGGCGGCACCATCCTCCTCTCCAACTACATCGAGTTTGCAGACGTTGCGCCCGGCGTCAAGCACTGGCCCAAGCCGCTCCTGCTCGCTGCCACCTACGCCCGCTCGCTCATCGGCGTGTTCAACACCAAGCTGCTCAAGTGCCGCTTTGCCACCCTCGACGGCGACACCGAGCTCAAGTGCGCCGCGGTGGCGAGCGGCTTTGGCATGGCCAACGGCATCATCGTGGCCGACGTGCCAAACACGCCAGCAGCCCAAGTGGTCGTGGTGGGCGACGTCATCCTGCACGAGATGCGCGTGTTTCTCTCTGTCCATGGCAGCACGCCCGAGGACGGCCGCGAGGGCATGATCGCCGTCCACTACGAGCACGCCCTGGACAACATTGAGCTGGACCCGACCGACGGCATCGTCTGCCACAACAACAACGAGGAGTGCGTCCTCCACTTCTACGGCGGCCTCGTCGCGTCCCTCATCACCGCCTCCGTCATCGACAACCACGGCAACGAAAACCTGCGCTCGCCCGGCGGCCTGTCCGAGTTCTTCCTCGCCGTCTCCCTCCGCGACAACCAGGAGCTCGTCAGCGCCCAGCTCCACAAGGCCAACGTCCTCGTCCTCCACAACGGCACCTTTGCGGGCACATCGGCCGGCGTCGTCCTGGGCGATCGCATCGTCCTCGGCTCGTACAAGAAGCAGGGACTCCTCTTCTGTCCCCTGCTCAAGCAGTAGGATGTCGCCATTTTCCCGCAGTGTTTTGTTTTTCAGTTGATTACATATGCGCATGTGGCCTGCGTTGTGAAAAATAAAAAAAATAGTAGCCGCTGCCCTGGCGGCTGCCTGTCCCTCGCCGGCCCTTTAGGCCGCTCCGTGACACTCGGCCCCAGCTGACTAACCTGCCCCGCTTGTAAATCTGCAGGACGAAACAAGGATGAAACACGGCCGCTCCCTTGCCTTTTCCTGTTTTGTCGTGCTGGTGGTCGTGGCGGTGGGTGCGAACGCCCAGGACTGCGGCGCGGTGACGTACCTCAACGCGGCCTTCAATGCGACGACGGCGGGCACCAACACGACGGGCGCGTGCCTGGACGGCTTTTTGGGCTCCGCCACGGGCGAGTGCGCGTCCTCGGGTGGCGAGTGGGTCGTGGCCAGCTTCAACGTGTCGTGCGTCTTCCAGGCCCAGCCCAGCGGCGGGCGCGTGCTGGACCTGCACGTGGTCCCCGGCGCGTCCGACACGACCTCGGTCGGCCTGGCCTGGACCGCAGACCCCGCCCAGCCAGCGCCAGTGTACGCCCTGTACATCTCGACCGACGGCGTCTACTTTTCGTCGCTGTACCCGTCCACCACCAACGCCACCAGCACCGTCGCGCTCGGCCTGACGGCAGGCACCCTCTACTACTTCCAGGTCTTTGGCGCGGACGGCACGTCGCCCAGCCAGCAGGATGCCACGGGCGCGCAGATCACCGGCGGCGTGCTCTGCCCCGCCACCAGCACCGACAACGCCGTCTTCAACGCCACCGCCGCCGGCACCGACGCGACTGGTGTGTGCGCCTTCGGGTTTGTCGGCACCGCCACCGCCTCCTGCGGGCCCACGGGCATCTGGGACACCGACAGCTGGGCCGTGGCCTGCACCTTTGTGACCACGCCCAGCGGCGGCCGCATTGCCCAGCTGCACCCCAGCTACACCGACTCGGACTCGGTCACGCTCGCCTGGTCCATCGACACCCACAACGGCGCCACGCCCGCGCCCGTCGCCATCGTCGTCTACGGCTCGTTCGACGGCGTCTCGTTCACGCCGCTGTTTGCCCCGCTGGACGGCACCGCCACCTCGGCCCAGGTCCACAACCTCGACCAGGTCTCGCTCTACTACTTCCAGGTCTTTGGCGCCAGCAGCGTGGACGCGGCCAACGCCGGCAACGTGGACACGATGGGTGCCCAGATCACCGTCACGACCACCGTGGCCCCGCCCGCCCAGATCGTCGTGATGGACGTCCAGTACGACTCGGTCACCGTCACGTGGACGCCCTCGGCCGGCTCGTCGGCGCTCTACTACTTTGTCTCGTTCTCGGACAGCCAGCAGTCCTCTGCGGCCAACTGGACCCTCGCCGGCATCGTCACGGCCTCGGCTCCGTCGGCCTTCAACGTGACCGGCCTGCTGGCGTCCACCACGTACGTCGTGTGGGTCCAGGCCTCGCTCGACCAGCTGCACCCCGAGCCCGTGGGCGTCCAGGCCATCGTCCAGACCTCGGCCAACCCCAACGGCGGCAGCGGCGGCAGCCTGCCGGGCTCGACTGTCGCGGCCATCGTCGTCGTCGTCATCGTGGTCATGGTCGCCCTGCTGATCGTCCTGGCCGTTTACTACCGCCGCTACCGCAAGGAGGAGAAGGACCTGTCCGAGCTGGTCGAGAGCGCGCGCTCGCAGCAAGAGTCGCGCCTGGAGGCGATCCGCCAGCAGCAGCTGCAGCAGCACCAGCCGCCGCAGTACGTCTGGTCCATCCCCGACGTCATCTCCTTCAACCGCCGCGACAACTACCTCGAGGGCGAGAACGGCGAGCCCGTGCCCGGCTTCGCCAACAACGACCCCAACAACACCGTGTTCAACACGCTGCTCGAGGTGGCCGTGCCCGCGTTCCTGCGCCTCGACTACATCAACGACCTGCGCGTGGAGCGCAAGCTGACCCAGGGCGGCGCGGGCCAGATCTTCGAGGCGACGCTGCTGGACCAGCGCTTCATCGCCAAGCTGGGCGGCAACATCAGCACCGTGGCCCTCAAGCGCGTCAGCGACCGCCGCTCGCTCACCCCCGAGGAGAACAGGGACCGCTTCATGCAGGAGGTCTCGATCATGTGGGGCCTGTCGTTCCACCCCAACGTGATCAAGCTGCTGGGCTACACCGAGGAGCCGCGCTCGATCGTCACGCCGCTGTACAAGACCGACCTGTACCGCTACCTCCACCTGGACACGGCCAAGCAGCTGCAGCTCGACTCGGGCCTGCTGCTGCACCTGTCCATCGGCATCATCAGCGGCATCGACCTCATGCACTCGATGGGCCTCGTCCACCGCGACATCAAGTCGTCCAACATCCTCCTCCACGAGCCCCAGGCCGGCGGCCTCTACCCGCACCCCGTCCTGTGCGACTTTGGCCTCTCGCGCATGGGCGACGACAGCGGCGACGGCAAGAACGCGCTCATCATCGAGGGCTTCTCGCCACGCTACGCAGCCCCCGAGGTCATCGCCCGCGCCTACATGGGCACGACGCAGCGCGCCGGCTCCCTCGACGACGACAAGTACGGCGACATGTACTCGGTCGGCGTCACGTTCTGGGAGATGTTTATGCGCGAGGTCCCGTGGTCGGCCTACACCAACGAGGAGGAGATCAGCGCGGCCATCCGCAGCGGCGCAAAGCTCCTCGACCTCTCTCCCGTCAGGACCGTCGACCCGATCCGCAAACACTTTATCGGCCTCATCGACAACCTCCTCAGCATGACCCCTGTCCGCCGCAAGGCGTCGGCCGTCGTCAAGACAGAGCTCGAGGCCCTGCTCATCTAGCGAATCAGCCCGGAGCCTTTCTTTTCTTTTTTTCCTTCCAAACTGGGTTTGTAAAACACACGAGTGAGATCTTTTTTTCCCCACATTCCAAAAGGTCACTGCTGGCATTTTTGTGGCCAGTGGAAGAAAGGAAGAAGAGCCAACGAAAGTGTGGCCCCTCCCTCCTCGGCCCGTGGTCACTACCCCGGGGGGGGATGGTCCCGGCCTCGCAGCGGCGACGTGTACACTGGCCAGTGCGCGGTTTTGTCTCAGACCAACTTTCCAGAGAAGAAGTGTGACTGTGTTTTTTTCTTCCCTTCCTTTTTTTCTTCCCCCCCCAGCGGCTTGCTTTGGCAGTGGCTTCTCGTCCTCTCTCCACCCCCCAGCCCCCCCTCCTTCCCCCGCTGTGCGCCACATCTCACCCCGTCTTTTTCAAACGTGTTTCATGGTTTTTCTGAAACGACTGCCTTTTTCTTTTTTGCGGGCAGGCCTGATGAGGGTGGTCCTATTCCTTATCGCCGCCGCACTGGTCGTGCAAGTGGCCAAGGCGCAGTACCTGCCCGCAATCGCCCTGAGCCCCGCGCCTCTGGTGTCGTCAATCAGCAACCTCGACTGGGGCTACTCGGTGGGCGTGAGCGGTTCGACCGTCGCTGTCGGCACGGTCTCGGGCGAGTACGTCTTCATCTACAATTGCTCTGCTGGCTCGTCGTGCACCCTCGCGACGACGCTCGCCGTGCCCTCTGGCGGCAGCGGCTTTGGTTGGTCCATGGCGCTGTCCTCGTCCCTGCTGGTCATCGCAGCCGACAACAACCTGGGCCAAGCCGGCCAGGCCTACGTCTACACGTGCACCAGCCCCACGGCGTGCGGGCCCAATCCGGTCTCGACGCTGCAGCCCATGACGACACAGGCGTACCTCTTTGGCCAATCGTGCGCGATCTCGTCCACCGCGGGCAACAACATGGTCGTGGTCGGCGCCAACAACAACCCGCTCAAGTCGCAGTCAAATAACAATGGCTACATCGGCGTGTTCAACTGCCCCAACGGCGTGTGCTCGACGGGGCTCTACATCGCCGGCACCAACAACACGTGCTTTGGCAACTCGGTGGGCGTGTCGTCGTCGCTGGTGGCCGTGAGCAACTACTGCTACAACAGCAACGCGGGACAGGTTATCGTCTACAGCTGCACGTGCACCACGGCGTGCACCTGCGGCGCCGGCCTGACCCTCTCCAACTCGTTGGGCCTGTGGTTCGGCTACTCTGTCAGTGTGTACGGCCTGAACGTGGCCGTGGGCGCCCCGGTGACCAACATTGGCAGCATCAACACGGTCGGCAGCGTGTTCCTCTACACCTGCGTCACCTCGGGCACAACCGTGTCGTCGTGCACGCTCATGTCGGCCCTCAATGACACGTCGGCGCTCGCCAGCACGACCGAAGAGTTTGGCTGGTCCGTCTCACTCGTGGGCACCCAGCTGGCCGTCGGAACAAGAGGGCTCAACAGCTACGACGGCGGCTTCCAGCTGTACAACTGCGCCAACCTGGCCAAATGCACGGTGCAGCAGCAGTTCGAGTCCTTTTGCGGTTCCGCCCTGCTGGGCACGGTCATCGCCACCGACGGTACCAACACGATCGCTGGCGGATGGGGCTGCAACAGCAACAACGGCATCGCGTATTACCAGGCCGGCTGCTCGTCCGCCTGCTCGACCTGCACAGGCTCGCCCACCACGTGCTCGTCCTGCCCCACCTCCACGCCTCTCCTCTACAACGGCGCCTGCTACACAACGACCACGTGCCCGTCCGGGTCCATCTACTCCTCCAGCAGCAACGCCTGCTTGTCCTGCTACACGGGCTGCGCCAGCTGCACCGCGGCCAACACCGCCTCGGCCTGCGCCAGCTGCAACACTGGCTACTACCTCTACGGCGGAAACACGTGTGTGACCTCCTGCCCCAACGGCTATTACGCCAACGGCGCAGCGTGCTCGATCTGCACCGCGCCCTGCTCCACCTGCACGACCTCGGCCACGACGTGTTCGGCCTGCACCACAGGCTACCTCTACGGCAACAGCTGCTTTGCCACCTGCCCCAGTGGAACCTACCTCAGTGGCGCCAATTGCCTCAGCTGCACCACGCCCTGCGCCAACTGCACCGGATCGGCCACCACGTGCACTGCCTGCACCACGAGCACGTACCTCTCTGGCTCGACCTGCGTCGGTGCATGCCCCGCACAGACCTACCTCCCAGCCGGCAGCTCCACCTGCACGGCCTGCAGCACCACGGCCTGCTTCAACTGCACCACCACCGCTACCACGTGCACGAGCTGCCCCAGCGGGTCGCCCTACCTGGTCGCCTCGTCGGCCACGTGCCAGGTTTCCTGCCCCTCGGGCACGTACGCCCCCGCGGGATCCTACACATGCTCGTCCTGCACCGCGCCCTGCTCGACGTGCGCGGGATCGGCCACGACCTGCACGGCCTGCACCACCGGCTACCTCTACGGATCCACGTGCGTCGCTGCTTGCCCCGCGGGCTACTTTATCTCCGGCTCGTCCTGTGCGCAGTGCTCGACCACGTGCGGAAACTGCACGGCCTCGTCCACCAACTGCACGAGCTGCCCCACCGGATCGGGCCAGCTGCTCTACAGCAACGTCTGCTACGCCTCCTGCCCCAGCGGCACATACGCTGCCTCCACTTCATCCTCGTGCGCCAGCTGCAACGCAGCCTGCTCGACCTGCTCCGGATCGTCGGCGTCGTCCTGCCTTTCGTGCCCGCTCGGCCAGTTCCTCTACAACGCCACGTGCTACAGTAACAGCTGTCCCTCCGGCTCGTACCTCCCCGCGGTGACAGGCGCAACCACGTGCCTGGCCTGCTCATCGCCCTGCGCGACGTGCACAAACGCGGCCACGACCTGCACCAGCTGCATCTCGTCCTACCTCTTGTCGGCCTCGACCTGCTACGGCGTCTGCCCCGCTCAGACCTACAACAGCAGCGCGACCGTGTGCTCGTCCTGTCAGTCACCCTGCCTCAACTGCGCGGGATCGGCCACAACCTGCACCACTTGCTCGGCGTCCTCGTCCAACCCGTTCTTTTACGCGGGCTCGTGCTACGCCGCCTGCCCCTCCAACACCTACTACAGCACATCCGCCTCGGCCTGCGTCGCCTGCTCGGCCGCGTGCGCCACCTGCTCCGGATCCTCCAGCAGCCAGTGCCTCTCGTGCCCGATCGGCCAGAACCTGTACACGGCCAACGCGACCTCGTCCGTCTGCGTGGCCAACTGCCCCGCGGGCACGTATGCCGGCTCGGGCTCGGTGTGCGCGCCCTGCGCCTCGCCCTGCGCCACCTGCTCTGTCTCGTCCTCGTCCTGCACAAGCTGCCTCGCGTCCTCGTCGCAGCCGCTGCTCTACGGGTCGGTCTGCTACGCCACGTGCCCCGGCCAGAGCTACAACAGCAGTGCCTCCTTGTGCTCGGCCTGCTCGTCCGTCTGCAGCACATGCGCGGGATCACCCACCGCGTGCACCGCCTGCCCCACTGGCTATCTGCTCAATCCGGCGACGTCATCGTGCGTAACCACGTGCCCAGCGGGCACGTTTGCGAGCGTCGGCGGGACGGTGTGCTCGCCGTGCCAGTCGCCCTGCGCCAATTGCACCGGATCCGCCACGAGCTGCACAGACTGCGTCAGCGCCCTCTCGCACCTCTATCAGGGCCAGTGCTACGCCACCTGCCCCGTACAGACCTACGCGGACTCGACCAGCTCGTGCGCCATCTGCTCGTCCACGTGCTCCAACTGCACGTCCGCCAGCACGTGCAGCAGCTGCGCCGCTGGCCTCTACCTCACCGCCTCGCAGCAGTGTGTCTCCACATGCCCCGCGGGAACGTTCATCCAAGGCGGCAGCCTGTGCGCCCAATGCGACAGCCAGTGCCAGTCCTGCCTGGGCTCGGCCACAACGTGCACCGCTTGTGCCGTGAGCGGACAGTACCTCTTCAACAGCACCTGCAGCCCTGCGTGCCCTTCAGGCTACTATGCATCGGGATCGCTGTGCGCCCAGTGCTCGTCGTCGTCGTGCGCGACCTGCTCGTCCTCGGCCACCAACTGCACGTCGTGCCCCGCAGCCAGCTACCTTTACCAGAATCGCTGCTACAGCACGTGTCCCGCAGGCACGACCGTCGACACGACCACGGGGACCAGCTGCGTCGCCTGCACCGCGCCCTGCGGCCTGTGCAGTGGCGGATCGCCCACCAACTGCACCGCCTGCGTCTCGGGCTACTACCTCTCGGGCTCGACCTGCACGGCCACGTGCGCCGACGGCACCTTTGCCAGCGGGATCTACTGTTTGGCTTGCTCGTCGCCCTGCGCCACCTGCTCTGGTTCGGCCACGACCTGCGCCTCGTGCGTGCCCGGCTTCCTCGCCTTTGAGCAGCAGTGCTACAGCACGTGCCCCCTGGGAACGTACAACGACACGAGTCTCACCTGCAACGACTGCTCCGATCCCTGCTCCACCTGCCAGGGCACCGACGCGACTTGCACGTCCTGCACCACATCCACTTACCTGGACAGCACCACGGCCACCTGCGTCGATGACTGCCCCCCTGGCTTCTTCGCCTCGGACGTCGCTTCGTCGGGCGTGTGTCTTTCGTGCACATCGCCCTGCGCCGACTGCACCGGCACGGCCACCAACTGCACCGGCTGCTTTGGCTCAGACAACTACGACCCCCACAACAACACGTGCAGCCCCTCCTGTCCCGACGGCTCCTACAGCAGCGGCGGCACCTGCCTCTCGTGCGACGACAGCTGCAAGACGTGCTCGGGGTCGGCCACAGCGTGCGTGTCCTGCGACGCCGGCCTGGTCTACTACTCCAATCAGTGCCTCGCCGGCCCCTCGTCCTGCCCCGCCGGTACGATCGCCTCCTCGGACGGCTCTGCCTGCGTCCCCTGCGATTCGCCCTGTGCCACCTGCCAAACCACCACGTCCACGTGCACCAGCTGCGGGCCCGACCAATACTACTACGCTGACACCAACTCGTGCCAGGCGACGTGCCCCAACACGACCGTGGCCGTGGGCGCCACCTGCGTCGACTGCGTCCTGCCCTGCACGTCCTGTACGGTCACGTCGTCATCGTGCGCCTCCTGCGAGACCGGCTACAGCCTCTACCAGAACACGTGCCTCCAGACCTGTCCCGCCGGCACCGTGGCCATCGACCAGCTGTGCCAGCCTTGTGCCGGCAGCTGCGCCACCTGCCAGACCACAAACACCACGTGCACGTCCTGCACTGGCGGCGCCTTCTACTACAACAACACGTGCCTCACCAGTGTCGCTGACCCGTCCGGCGGCAGCTCTGCCTGTCCCCCGGGCACCTTTGTCAACGGGCCCAACTGCTCGCCCTGCTCGTCGACCTGCCTCAACTGCACTGGACTCACGACCACTTGCACCGCCTGCTTTGACGGATCGCTCCTCTCGGGCACTTCCTGTGTGGCCGTCTGCCCTGCCGGGTCGTACGCCCCTGCCGCCGTGACTGGGTCGTGCATGCCCTGTGACCCCTCGTGCGCCACTTGCAACGGCACGTCAACCACGTGCCTGTCGTGCCCTGTGGCCTCGTCGGCTCCGCTCCTCGCCAACACAACGTGTGTGGCCGCGTGCTCCGATGGGTCGTACGCCGACACGGCGTCGCAACAGTGCCTGCCGTGCTCGTACCCGTGCTCCTCCTGCGCCGGCAGCGCGGCAACCTGCACAGCCTGCGCCGTTGATTACAGTCTGTTCCAGAGCCAGTGCTGGTCGGTGTGCCCCGATGGCAGTGTCCCTTCCTCTGTCGATGCAGCCACGTGCCAGTCGTGTGTCTCACCCTGCTCGTCGTGCGCCAACTCGACCACAAGCTGCACCAGCTGCATCAACGACTACTACCTCTCGAGCGACCAGTGCTTTTCGGCGAGTTGCCCCGACGGCACGACGCAGATCGGCACGGCCTTTGTCTGCTCCGCCTGCACGTCGCCGTGCTCCACCTGTGACACCTCGGTCGACAACTGCCTCTCGTGCACCAGCGGCTACGTGATGTACGGCAACACGTGCGTCCAGTCGTGCCCCAACGGCACGTACACGCAGGGCCTTGCCTGCGCCGAGTGCTCGCCGCCCTGCAGCACGTGCTCGGGATCGGACGAGACGTGCACCTCGTGCGTGACCAACGCGTACCTGTCTGGCTCGGACTGTGTGCCCACCTGCCCCGACGGCACTTACCCCGACAGCACCAGCGGCGACTGCCTCGCCTGCTCGTCCCAGTGCGCCACCTGCTTTGGATCGGACGCGACGTGCACAGGCTGCCCCACCGGGTCCCTCCTCTACAATGACGTGTGCTGGCCTCTGTACTGCCCCGCGGGGACGGTGGCGGACCCAGACGGTACGGCCGTGTGCCTCGACTGCGATCCCTCGTGCGCCACCTGCGGTGGGGACACGACCCTGTGCACCTCTTGCAGCGCCTCGAGCGGCTTGTTCCTGTTCAACTCGTCGTGCGTCGACATTTGCCCCGACGGCACGACGGCTGATGCCTCGGCCAACTGCGTCCCCTGCTCCCTCCCCTGCGACACGTGCACTGGCACGACCGCCGACTCGTGCACCAGCTGCGTCGTCGGCTATGCCCTCCTGGGCGGCTCGACGTGCATCAGCCAGTGCCCTCAAGGCACCACCCTAATCGGCTCGACCTGCGAGCCTTGCGACTCGTCCTGTGCCGCGTGCGCCCTCTCGTCGACCATCTGCACCGCCTGCCCCGGATCCAACGTGCTCTACAACAATGCCTGCCAGGGCACGTGCTCCAGCGGCACCTTTCTGGACGGGTCGACGTGCCTGCCCTGCGGCTCGCCCTGCAGCCAGTGCTCGGGCTCCAACACGACGTGCACCGCGTGCTCGGCCAACGCGCCCTACCTGCTCGGCTTTGTGTGCCTGACCAGCTGCCCCGCTGGCACGTACGCCGATGCATCCGACGTGTGCCGGTCCTGCGACTCGTCGTGCGTCACTTGCACCGCGGCATCGTCGTCGTCGTGTCTGTCGTGCCAGTCGGGATCGCTCCTCTCTGGTGGCGTGTGTGCCCCGTCCTGCCCTGCCAGCACCTTTGCCGCTTCGAGCAACGCAACGACGTGCTCGCCCTGCAGCCCCTCGTGCCCCACCTGCGCTGGATCGGCCACCACGTGCACGTCGTGCGCCCCGGGGTACTACCTGGACCCGCTGGGCCACTGCGACAGCCAGTGCCCCGCCGGCATGGTCAGCGGCGACACCACGCCCGCCTCCTGCGTCTACTGCACCAGTCCGTGCGCCACCTGCTCTGTCTCGCCCTCCAACTGCACGTCCTGCTCGGGCGCCCAGTTCATCTACGAAAACACGTGCTTCAGCTCCACCTGCCCTGCAGGGACCACGACCTTGACCGGCGGATCGCCGACGGTGTGCGTGGCCTGCACCCCGCCCTGCGCCAGTTGCAACGGCACGCGGACGACGTGCACCGCCTGTACCGGCAGCAACCTGCTCACGCCCCAGGCCTCGTGCCTCTCCTCGTGTCTGAGCGGTACTTTCCAGAGCGGGTCCGACTGCCTCGCCTGTGCCTCGCCCTGTGCCACGTGCTCGGGATCGGCCTCTAGCTGCGACTCCTGCCCCGCCGGCCAGCTGCAGTACGGCGGCACGTGCGTCTCTGCCTGTCCGGCCGGCTCGCTGCCCACGGGCGACGGCGTCTCGTGCACAGCCTGCACGCTGCCCTGCACCGCCTGCGTCAACTTCCCCAACACGTGCACGGCCTGCCCCCCCGGCCAGTACGTTTACCAGGGCGCGTGCTACAGCGTCTGCCCGAGTGGCACCGTGGCCAGCATCAACAGCACAACCAATGTGAGCATGTGCCAGATCATTGTCGCACAGTGCCCCGCCCTGATCTCCAGCAACGCCGTCCTGGTCAGGACCCTTCCCAACACGTGGATCAACGCGACCTGCCAGCCAGGCTTCAGTGGTGGCCAGGGCGGCGTCATCGCGGGCAAAGTCTTCTGCTCGCCCAGCGCCACGTGGGACCCGGTTTCTCTCGGCGCTCTCAACTGCACGTTCACCCCCGAGGCCTCGGGCGGGCGCGTGTTTGACCTGGCCGCGGTCTACGTCGACGGCAGCACGATTGGCCTCACGTGGAACACCAACGGGACCAAGGTGCCCCGGTTCGCGGCCCAGATCTCGACCGACGGCATCACGTTCAACCCGATCTACACTGCCACGCCCATCACGGCGACGTCCCTGACCCTGTCGGGCCTGGCGCAGCACACGCTCTACTACATCCAGGTCTTTGGCTCGTCGGGCTCGTTCGTGCAGGACAGCACCGGCGCCCAGATCACGGTCACGACCACGATCGCGCCCCCGCAGGCCATCACCTTTGCGGACATCACGCCCGCCAGCCTCATCGTCATCATCTCGCCTGCCCTGGATTCGCTGGCCGTCTACTACCGCATCTCGCTCCTGACCCAGCACACGACAGTCGAGAGCGGCAGCGGCAGCACCAACGCGAAACGGGACTCGGGGCTGTCCGCGAGCAACTGGACAACGGTCGGCTACGTCGAGGCCAGTGAGGCCACCGGCGGCTACAACCTGACCGGCCTCGTCCCCAGCACGAGCTACATTGTGTGGGTGCAGGCCAGCCTGGATCTGTCACACCCCGAGCCCGTTGGCGCCCAGGCCGTCGTGGGAACCCCGGGCATTGCGACGCACAACGACACGACCTCGGTGCCCGTGGGCCTCGTCGTCGGCGTGGTCGTGGGCGTCCTGTGCGCGCTGGCGATCCTAGTCTTGGCCTTCCTGGTGTACCGCCGCCGGTCCACGCTGCGCCAGAAGCGGATGATTGACGAGTTTGCGACGCAGCTGGACACGTTTGGTGCCGGCGGGATCCGCGAGGGCGCGACCATCCCCGACGGCGTGTTTGTGGGCACAGTCCAGGTGCCCGCGTCCAAGACGTCCTCCCAGGTCGTGAGCATCATGGACGACGCCACCATGGTCAACACCGTCCTGGAGGTCGCGCTGCCGGGCTTCCTCAACATTGAGTTTGAGCACGACCTGCGCCCCGAGACAAAGCTGGCCGAGGGCGGCGGCGGCTCGATCTGGCGAGGCGCGATCCTGTCGGGCCAAGTGGCCAAGCGCAACGGCGGCGACGTGTGTGCCATCAAGTACATCAGCGAGGGCGGCAGCAGTACCGCCGGGGCGACCCTGTCCCAGGACGACAACCGGGACGAGGAGGTGGACGAGCGGTTCCACCAGGAGGTGTCGATCATGTGGTCGCTCAGCTTCCACCCCAACATCATCAAGCTCACGGGCTACGCCGACCGCCCGCGCGCCATCATCACTCCGCTGTACAAGACCGACCTGTTCCGCTTCTTGCACATGCCGCAAGAGAAGCCGCAGCTCGAGTCGGGCCTGATGCTCCATTTTTGCGCCGGCATCGCGGCCGGCCTGGACGCGATCCACTCGATGGGCATCGCGCACCGCGACATCAAGTCGTCCAACGTTCTCCTGGACGACCCGCGCGCAGGCTCCGGCGAGCGGTACCCTCGAGCCGTCATCTGCGACTTTGGCATCTCGCGCACGGGCGACGACACGGCCTCCGTGAAGAAATCCGCGCTGATCAAGGGCTTTTCGCCGCGCTACGCCGCCCCCGAGGTCTTTGCGCGCGCCCACATGCGCCGCGGACAGAGCACGGCCGACGACGACAAGCGCGCCGACGTGTACTCCCTCGGCGTGACCCTGTGGGAGATCTTTGCGCGACGCATCCCGTGGGACGGCCTCTCCAACGACAAGATCGAGCTCAAGGTGCGCGCCGCCGGGCGCCTCGACGAGCTCTTTGGCAACGAGAAGGACGAGGTGCACGTTCTCGTCGTCGCCACGATGAACGACTGCCTCCTCTCGAGCGCCATCAAGCGTCCCACCATCGGGTCCATCAACAACAAGTTTGTCGACCTGGTCCAGATCCGCATGGGCATCATGTCGGATCTCGCCAGTGCGCCCCCTGTGCGCTCCTCCACCACTGCGACGGCCCGGTCCCCTCCGCCGCCCTCGTCGTCCTCTCGTGCCCCTGCTCCTGCTGTCGCAAACACCCTTGGCGACGTCACGATCGAGTACACCTCCTTTGCCAATCCGTCCCTGGACACGGTCTTTGCCGACTCCCATTGACCAGGGGTGGGAGTTGGATCTGCTTTGCCTAAAATATAAATGGTTGTTTTCCTCTCGTTTTAACATAAATTCTGTCCTTGATTTCGGGTGCTTTTCCGGGACAGCTGGATGAAAGATAAATTTACAAAAAATACACAAGATCTAAAAGGCTTAGAAGTAATAGGAGCCGTCGTTGCCGATCGCCTTGGCTGAGACTCGGTCGTCCTTGCCCTTGTCAAAGTACAAGGGATCCTCAAACGTGGGGTACTCGCTGGCAAAGACAGGGTTGTTGTAGGACACTGTCGTAACAAAATAAGAGGGTGGCGGTTCTGAAGAAACATTGAATTAATAAGTGTTAATTTTTTTTCTTTTACCTTCAAACTCAAATCCGTCGACCTGGGCGACCTCCTCCTTTTTGTTACGGCGCCTGGATCGCCACACAAAGCAGCAGAACACGAAACAGCAGACGACAACGGCGGCCGCAACGACGATCCCCACGACCATGGCCACGTTGGTGGAGGCATTCTGCTGCGCCGCCTCTGGCAGCGATGAAGGCGTCGGCGTCAGGGTCGATGGCGGGCTCGCAGGCGGGCTCGATGGGGCCGCCGAGGACGGTGTTGGCGTAGGAGTGGAGGCGGTTGTAGGTGCTGCCGCTGATGGTTCTGACGAGGCAGTGGGAGTGGCCGTCTCAGTGGCCGTTTGGGTAGCAGATTGCGCGGCCGTTTGCGTGGCCGACTGCGTGTCTGACTGCGTGGCCGATTGCGTGGCTGACTGTGTGGCCGACTGGGTAGCTGATTGTGTGTCTGATTGTGTGGCCGATTGCGTGGACGACTGCGTGTCTGACTGGGTAGCTGACTGTGTGGCCGACTGTGTAGCCGACTGTGTAGCCGACTGTGTAGCCGATTGTGTGTCTGACTGGGTAGCCGACTGGATCGCCGTGTGGACAAAGACCTTGGTTGTCGACGACTGGACAATCGTCTGGGGCGGCGTGACGGGGGCACTCGTGACAAGGGACGTGCCGGTCAGAGTGGCGGTGGCTGTGGCCAGATTTGTAGGGTGTGCGGTGGCAATGGCCGTGGCCGTGTCGGTTCCAGTGGCCGTGCCGATCGATGTGGCCGTGGCCGTGATCGACTCGGTCAACGACGGCGTGGCTGTGGCAGTGTCTGAGATCGTGTCAATGGCCGACTTGGTGAACGAGAGCTCCGCGGTCGGGGTGGATTGCTGGGTGAACGATGCTGTCGGCAACGCGGGGAAGGACCCGGTGGCCGTGGCCGTGGCCGAGT
>Ga0302231_10001203_pt1 | contig 16641 bp, 10 predicted proteins | sample II_Palsa_N2_2_FD_193522 | JGI IMG/M metagenome (GOLD analysis project Ga0302231, IMG submission 193522) | Peat permafrost microbial communities from Stordalen Mire near Abisko, Sweden - II_Palsa_N2_2 | ecosystem: Environmental > Terrestrial > Soil > Palsa > Peat permafrost | place: Sweden...
GGATGCTTTCAGCAAGGTGATTGATCTGGCCGGCGTGCGCGGCAGCCTTGACCTGCGCTGCCTTTTGTCAGGCAGCTTCGCGCTGGATCACGAACCGGCGCTCGCTGGCGAGGCGCCGTTTCATCTCATGCTCGCCGGTCGCGCGCGCATGCAGCTGCCCGATGGCGAGGTGCTTTTGCTGGAGGCCGGCGATTTCGTACTGCTGCCGCGCGGCAGCGCGCACCTGATGCAGGGCGTTACGGATGCAACGCCAGCCGGCCCGATTCGGGTCGATCTCGATGGGCCGCTGCCGATACGGCGCAATACCGATGCCGCGCCCGAGCTGGATCTGCTTTGCGGGCGTTTTGTCTACAACGCCGGTGCGGGCGATCTGATCATGCGCGCGCTGCCGGACGCGTTGCACCTGCGCCTCGCGCAGGGCGATGACATGACCGGGCTGCACGGCGTTGTGGATCTGCTGCGCGACGAGGTGGCACGACTGCAGCACGGCGCGCTGGCAATCGTCACCGCGCTGAGCCAGGCGCTGTTCGTGATGGCCTTGCGCGCACATGCGCAACGCAAAGAGTTGCCGCCATCACTGTTATTACTGCTGGGCGATGCGCGACTTGGCCGCTCGGTGTTTGCGATGTTGCAGCATCCGGAAAAAGCATGGACGATGGCATTGCTGGCGGAGCAGGCGACTATGTCGCGTGCCAGCTTTGCACGGCACTTTGCCGTCAGCAGTGATCTTTCACCGCTGGAGTTACTGACAATTTTGCGCATGCAGATGGCGCGCAAGCTGCTGGTGCAGGGTCAGCTCGCGACGGCGGAGGTTGGTGAGCGCGTTGGCTATCAGTCGGAGGCGGCTTTCAGCAAAGTGTTTGCGCATTGCGCAGGGATGACGCCAGCGGTGTTTCGGCGGGAGCATCGCGCGGTAGAGGTTGATGGTTAGGAATGGGTGGGACTGAGGTTGTTACAAGCAAAAGCTTTCGTGCCGCTAAGCGGCGCGAGTTACCTTCCTCTTGCGTGGCAACATCCGCGCTTGGAGCGCGGACGAACAGCGAGGCTGGCCCGAAGGGCGGAGGGCAGGATGCCCGGAGTAAAAGAAAAGTAACCAAAAGAGAAGGCCGCCCCGTTTGGCGCTTGCCGGGCATTCGGCAATTGCTCCTGCATTGCTCTACCTCGGTCATCCATGCCCTCGCCATGCCCGGCAAGTCCGTGAGCTGCGTACCCCAGTGGGCATAAAGCCGGGCTTTTCGACAGCACATCCTTGTGCTGTCGAAAAGGAATCGACCTCCTGCCGATTCCCGCTACGCGGCCTGTCGTCCACACCTCACCGCCGCACAGGGGCCCCGGGAAGAGCGGCGGCCCATCCTGGCCCGGACCCGGTGCGCCTGCTCTGCACGGTGCTCTCATCCCTATGTCTCGTGTCGCGCCGTGCTACGGTTCTCCACGGCGGGGGAGGTCAGGTCCAAATGCAAGCAAACGACATCAACATCGTTGTACACGTCGGCATGGGCGCGTGCGGATTGCTCGTGGGTCTGGTGACGCTGGTTTCATTCAAAGGCGGCAAGCTTCATCGACGCAGCGGCCGCATCTTCGTTGTCTTTGCTGGTGTTGTATTGCTGACAGCACTGCTTGCCGATGTGTTTCTCAAACAGCCCATCGCCTTGATCGCAGCATCGCTTTCAGCCACCTATCAATACTGGGGTAGCCTACGCGCACTTTATTTGCGGACACGCGGCCCATGCCTGCTTGACGCAGGCATGGCTTGCATCGCATTGGTGGCATGCGCCGCTCTCGTGCATTCGATGGGTGCAGGAACCGCTTCGTGGTCACCCATGATCGGCTACTCGACCACCGGCTATGTCGGAACTATCGCCGTCTATGACCTGACCCGCTCATTCTGGTCACGGACTTGGCTGCTGTACGCGCGACCGCTGGATCATGGTCTGAAGATGACAGGCTGCTATTTCGCGATGCTTTCCGCTGGCGCGGGCAATCTGTTGAAGCACTTTCAGCCGTGGAGCCAAATTCTGCCGTCTTCGCTCGGCATGTGCGTCATGGTGGTATTGACGGTCGCCTACTTGCGTCGTCGGAGTTCTTTGTCGCGGCAGATCAGCGTGAGTGTGGCTTGAGTTGGGATAGGTTAGATGCGAGTCGAACGCCGAGGCGGCCGCGCGGCGCTACAAGCGGTCCACTCCAATTTGATTTCTCAAACTCAATAAATATCTCTGACCCCTTTGTTTGCTCAAGGCCATCTCAGGCAAGCTTCCGCAACCTGATTTAAGAAGTAAGCTCGCGAAGGTCCGCATCCGACCCGATGCGGTCTGTGGCGAACGGCTGGTTTCGGGCTAGCCAGTGTCCCGGATTGGACCGTGCGTTGGTTCATCGTGGCGGGCTTCATCGGCTTCCCGTTATGGATCGCGTTCGCGTGGTTCTACGAGTTCACCCCAAGTGGGCTGAAGCGCGGGAGCGAGATCGATCCGGCCGATTCAATCGCCCATCACACCAGTCGCAAGCTCAACTATTGGATTATCGGCGTACTCGCCGTGGCCGTCATGCTGCTGCTGACCAACACCTTCGTCCTGCACCGCGGGGTGAATGAGGCCTCCGCCGCCCCTGCGGCCGCGCCGATCAGTGTGCCGCCCAACTCCATCGCTGTGCTGCCATTCACCAACGAAAGGAGTGACAAGCAGCAGGACTATTTTGCAGACGGCATCGCCGAGGATCTACTGAACCTATTGACCGAAGTGCAGCCATTGCGGGTGGACGCGTGTGCCTCGTCGTTCTCGTTCAAAGGAAAGACCTGAAGGTGCCGGAGATTGCGCGGCAGCTGCATGTGCCACCAGCCTCTAAGACCCAGCTATGACGGCTATTTCGGCTGAGACTGAATCCACCGGAATGACAAGGTACACGGTCAGTTGACCATTACACTTCATAACAAAAGTTCGAGCTTCTCCGCCACAGTAACGGCCATCGCCCGACTCGCCACGCCGAGCTTGCGGTAAATGTTCTTCAGGTGAAATTTGACGGCGTTCTCATTCAGATCGAGGCTGCGTGCAATCACCTTATTGGCGACCTTGCGCGACAGCACCCTGAGAATTTCGCGCTCCCGTGGCGTCAGGGCGCTCAGTAGTCTCGCGCGCTCGTCGCCTCGCGTCAGCTCTCCGAAGCTTGCCAACAACTCGGCCACGAAGACGAGGTTGGCGCTAGAGACGTTGCTCGCACCCTTGCGCCCTATCGTTTCACGAAGAAGCTCTGCCATCGGCGGGCCTTCGTCTATGAAGATGCGTCTGAAGCCTTCACCCCGTGCCCGATCAAGGACACCGATCAGCGCTTTGGCGGCTTCCTCCGGGCGTTCCAAGACGCTCAGGGCGCGCGCGCGCAGAGCATTCGCGCGTAGGGTGGAACGAACGTGTCCTAGGGCCTCAGCCTCGACAGCAATCGCCTCCAGTATGTCCAGGGCCGCATCCGCCGAGCCGTTGGCAAGCGCGATCCTGGCTCGGGTGATGGATAGCTCATCAGCCTCGACCCAGGTGAGGTTGCTTCCCTGAAACTGGACCTGTTCGGCCTTCGCGAGCCATACGCTGGCCTCCTCTAGACGGCCGGCGCGGCAGAGAATGGCGGCACGACGCGCCATCAGCAGGCAACCGAGCGTCGGAAGCCCGCGGGCGAGCATGAGTTCCATACCGCGATCAAGCGCGAGCTCGGCGCTGGCGACATCGCCGCGCGCTGAGCAGAGCAGCGCGGCGGTGCCATAACCGCTGGCATAGATCTCTGCCCACCCCTCGGATACGGCGATGATCGCAAGGTTTTCGTTCAACAGCTCGGTCGCCCGCGTCACGTCATTCCGCTCGTAGTCGACCTCGGCCATCAGGGTCTGCGCGATCGCCAGCAGACTGGTGTTGCCACCGAATTGGGTGAAGGTTAGTTCCTCGGCGACATGTAAAGCGTTAGCGGCTTTGGAGAGATGGCCTTGCGCAAGGCTCAAAGTCGCAAGGTGAAAGTTCATGAACAAGCAGCCGTGGAGGCTGCCCGCATCACGGTAATAGCCGAGCGCTTTGTGCACACAGAGTTCAGCGCGGCCGATGTCGCCCCAGCGCAAAAAATGCAAACACAGGAGATTGTCCAAGAGCCCGCTTAGCCAAGGGTCCGTATCGCGACTGGCGGCGCTCATGGCGTCCAGGGTGTCGTAATCTTCATCCGCCTGCTGGGTGTCTCCGTAACCGGCTCGAAGCATTTCGACGATCAACAGATCCTTACGAAACCTTTCCCCATCCAGCGTATCTGGCCCGAGCTTGGCCATCCTCCTGGCACTCTCCAACTCGGCGTCGCCGACTTGAAGTTTTCCTTCCTTGAAACACAGGAGCGAATGGGCCAGGCGCAGGTGCGCCGAAGCTTCAATCTCGGCCGGGCTAAGGAGGGAGAAAATGGCTTGGGCGCGCGAGATGCCTTCTTCCAGGCACACGCGAACGCATCCAGCTTGCTCCACTAATTTTACCGTGCGTGCGTGTTGGCCCCCGGCGCGGGCGTGGCGAATAGCCTCCAGGAGCGATCCTCGGCTCTCGAACCATCGCGAGGCCGATTGCTGCAGCATCTTTTCCTTAGCATCCCCAAGCCGACCTCTGCGCGCGGCGAGAAATTCTGAGAATAGGTGATGATGACGAAACCAGACGCGCTCGCGGTCGATGGGAATCAGGAGGACATTGACGCGCTTTAGCTCCTCCATCAAAAGCATGGAGTCAGATTTGCCCCTGACGGCATCGGCCAGTTCGCTGCCAAACTGATCGAATATGGAGGTCTCGAGCAGAAACGTCTGCAGGTGCTCCGGCAGATCAGCGAACACCTGAGTCGCTAGATAATCAGCCATGTCGTCGACCGAGCCGGAGAACGATTGCATCAATCCTTGTGCGTCCTGATGCTCGCGGACCCAAAGGCCGGCGAGTTGCAGGGCGATGGGCCAACCTTCCGTGCGTGCTGCCAGGACGGTGATGTTTTCGTCGCTGACCTGCTGCGGCCGCAGCAGGTCGAACGCCTCGTTCAGAGAAAATCGAAGCTGCGTGGCGCCGAACTCCCGAACCTGTCCTTGCGCGCGCAAAACCGGCAGCGTCAGGCCAGGTCGCAAGCGGCTGGCGATCACCACATGGACGTTTTCCGGCATGCGCCGGATAAACATGTCGAGCAGGCCATCTGTCTGTGCCGACTGCGCCAGGTGATAGTCATCCAGAATGAGCACTAGGGGCCCCTCAACCCGATCGAGTTCATAGAGGAGGGCGTTGAGCTCGGTTCGCGGCGCGGACGGCTCGGCGGACTGGAGGGTTGCTGTGGCCAATTCGCCAACATCGATGCCAACGGCGGCGATGGCGTGGATCACATAGGTCAGGAATTCGGCCGCGATGCGGCTATCTTCATCAAGGGTCAGCCAGGCCGCCTTTATGCCTCGGCTACCGAGGCTGTTCCACCACTGAGCCAAGAGCGTCGTCTTGCCGTAACCCGCTGGCGCCTGAAGCAGCACTAACCTTTGCTGCAGCGCCTCATCCAGCACGCCCAACAACGCAGGGCGTAGGACGAGATGCACGAGTTGCTGTGGCGGGTGAAGCCGAAACAGTCCGACCCGCATCGCCGCTGCCAGACGCCGTTCGTCTGCCAGCGCTAATGCATGCTCCAGTCCCTGCGGGGACGATCCCGAGAGTAACGGTTTTTGACTAGGCACAGCCCCTCCCCTGAAGACCCATCTGTCGCCTCCACGACACTAACTCGGCGCTGAATTCTTCACCGTGGCAGGGCTTGAGGCAAAAGATTCACGTGTGAGTCGTCGAATGTCATCGATGAGGCTCCGCCGCTCATCGGTGAGGCAATGGAACCTCATTGATGAGAGTTTTTGTCGAAACAGCGGATTCAACGATGAAATGCGACGGTTGAATGAAACGGAAAATGCCAGACCTACCCCAATCCACCCCTGACGCTACCCTTCAAAGTCTTTCAACTACCCCAAAAACGCGACCGACGCCGGCTTAGAGCCCTCTACTATCAGCGCTCGCCTACGGACGTTAAGGGAACTCCGATGACTAAACTACTTATTTCGCTTGTCTCGCTCGCCGGTGCTCTGGCCATGGCGCCGACAGCGCAGGCCCAGAGCTATTCGAACCACGTCTATAACGCCACCTCGGCGCCAGATAAGTGTCTGGGCGTCAAGGAAAATGATCTCAGCCATCCATTCATGGCGAAATGCGCCGGTTACCCGGCCGAAAACTGGAGCACGAGCTCTCCGAACGGACATGGTTTCGTTCGCTTCCAGAGCCAGCGCACGGGATCAGGCGCTTGCCTGGGCGTGGCCGCGGCCGACACCAGCACAGTGAAGATGGCTTCATGCGCCAGCGTTAAAAACCAGCAATGGATGCTCACGCCTACGGGCCAACCTGACACCTACACGGTCACGAGCCAACTCCTGGGGCCGGGCGTCTGTCTTGGGATTCGTCCGAACACTGGCAACACCGAGTTGGATATGAACGCCTGCCACGGCTACCCGGGGCAGACTTGGATGATCCACCAATAACATCAGTTATTCAGATCCCATGTCGTCACGGATGTCGCATTTGCAAAGGGCGTAGCCCAAATGGTCCGGGGCGCCCCAATCTGTTTCGAACTTACCCGGATCGCATCATTTCCACCTGACACCGATACCCACCTATGGCATGAGTCTTCCGGGTCATCTGGGCTCCGGTCGGCGGCTACATCGGCGGATTCGGCCTGTTCCTAGCGAACAGAGTCAAGGTGGACTTTAAAAGCTTATCTGTCGGAAAGGGGAGAGAACAATTGCGAGGCCCTGAGTCCACGCCATTGGAAACCCCCGATAACCAGCCCTTAAAGGAGTTCGGTAACGTGTCATATCTTTTAAAGATCACGCAGACGCGCGTTTTCGCCGTCTCTCTGTTTATGGCACTCCTTTCAGCTTGCAGTTACAACATGAACCAAAATTCCATCATGGAGAGCGTTGTGCAATCGGTGGCGCTGGGCAATGGCAAGAGCCTCAACGTGGGGTACAAATTGCCAGACGCTTCCGCAGAGTGTCAGCTGATCAACGAAAGCAGTCGTAACTGGTATGTAGCGCAAAACCTTGGGGTGGTTAAAGCGGGAGGCGGCCGCCAAGTATTGCAGGACGAAGCGGTTGAGTCGGTTAAGCAGCGGCCTCAAGACGGCATCAATTATGTCGCTTTCATACTCCCCAATGAAGCGGGCATCGGTGCGATCAACATCACCCCCACACGGGAGGCTAAAACCAGCTACTTCCGCTGCGCCAATCCCCCGCAACCGCGTTAAACCTAACCTTGGGAAAGCGATCTGGCCAGGGAGGTGAGGGCAATTTACGACTTCATCGGTGAGCCGGCGTTCCAAGAAGATTTCGACATCAAAGCAACGCTTGAGCTATTTCGGATGTACGCAACATCGGTGGCTATAACTTTAAAGCGGTACGGTGCCGTCGACTCAGTACAAAATCTTTGGCCTACTCGATGGGTGCTAGAGTCCGCGCGGGGAACACTTGCGGGAACTCCGCGTTTATCGCGCGGGACACGCCTTTTCTAAAGGTGCGCAGTGACAGGGGCTAGGGAATGCAAACATGTCTTGAGTTCGCGGCATCGCCGCGCCCGCATTCATCCGGCAATGATTCCGGACGATGGTTGCGGCGCCTCCTTCTGTTGCTGGTGTTGATGGGGTTTGGTTTCGCCCCCCTCGCGGCGCATGCCACCTGTCCTTCCTCCATTACGGTGACATCCAGCGGTTCGTTCACGTTCGATAACAGCAGTTGCACCGATGGCATCGGTGCGGAGCTGTTTCCAGGAAACAGCTTTAGCGAAACGACGGCGCATGGCTCGGTGAGCTTGAGCACCAACACACTCGACATCACTTATACGAACAACGGCGATAGCTCCAAAACCGATTCGTTCGTCTGGTATGACGATAACGGTAATCCTCAAACGGTTAGCGTGACGATTGGTACGCCAACGGTGACGCCCGTGACGATCAGCCCTACGACGGCGCCCACGGGCACGCTCGGTCAGGCTTATTCGCTGCAATTCACGGCATCGGGTGGCGTAGGGGCGCCCTACACTTATGTCATCGACTCAGGTCAATTGCCTGCCGGCGTCACAGACAATGGCTCCGGTTTGATTTCCGGCACGCCCACGGAAAGCGGTTCGTTCACGTTTACGGAGAGCGCCACAGATCAGAATGGCAACGCTGGGCAACAAGTCATCACGCTGACGATCAACGGCGGCAGCATCGTTATAGCACCATCAAGTTTGCCGAATGCGACAGCCTATGTGGCATATAACCAGACTCTTACTGCCAGCGGGGGTACTGCGCCTTACACCTTTACGCAAGTACCCGGAACAGCGCCTCCGGCCGGTATCACTATCGGCAGCAACGGTAGCCTTACCGGTACCGTGACGGCATTGGGTACGACCAATTTTTCGGTAAAGGTGACCGACAATAACAACGTTGCGACACAGGTGAATTATTCCCTTCAGGTCGTAGCACCCACCATCATCGTGTCTCCGGCAAGCTTGCCGAGTGGCGAACAAGGCAACGCTTACAGCCAGACGTTGAGTGCAAGCGGTGGAACGGCGCCGTATATCTATGCAGTCACGACGGGCACGTTGCCCGGCGGTATGACGTTATCCTCAGCGGGCGTTCTTTCGGGTACGCCGACTGGCAATGGCACGTCGACGTTTACCCTGACCGCCACGGATGCGCACAGCTTCAGCGGTGCGCACAGCAATTATTCCTTGGCGATTGTGCCACCGGTGCCTACCTTGAACGCCATTTCCCCGAGTTCTGGCCCCACGGTAGGCGGCACCGCTGTGACGCTGACCGGTACCAATTTCACCGGTGCTACGGGGGTAAGCTTCGGCGGCAATGCTGCAGCCAGTATCACCATCATTAGCGCTACTTCGATCACTGCCGTTACGCCTGCAGGCAGTGCCGGAACCGCTTCGGTATTGGTCACCACACCGGGCGGCACTAACAACGCCAATTCGCTTTACACCTACGTTGCGCCGCCGACTGTGAGCGCCATTTCCCCGAATACTGGCCCCACGACAGGCGGCACCCTCGTGACGCTGACCGGTACCAATTTCACCGGTGCTACGGGGGTAACGATCGGCGGCACCGCTGCAACCAGTATCACCGTCATTAGCGCTACCTCGATCACTGCCACTACGCCTGCCCACAGCGCCGGAACTGCTTCGGTCTTGGTCACCACATCGGGCGGCACCAACAGCGCCAATTCGCTTTACACCTACGTTGCGCCGCCGACAGCCAATTCCGTCAGCGCCACCGTGGCGTACAGCAGCAGCAACAATCCGATCACGCTGAGTCTCGGCGGCGGCGCGGCCACGTCGGTCGCGGTTGCCACGGCAGCAGGTCACGGCACGGCCACCTCCAGCGGCACCTCGATCACCTATACGCCTACCGCTGGCTATGCGGGGTTGGACAGTTTTACCTACACCGCAACCAATGCTGCTGGCACTTCGGGCCAGGCCACGGTTTCATTGACGATTGCGTCTCCGACACTGGCCCTGTCGCCAGCCTCGCTACCCGCCCCCACCGCCGAAACCAGCTACTCGCAGACGTTCAGTAGCGGCGGCGGCACGGCGCCTTACACGTATGCCGTGTCCGCCGGTGCCCTGCCGATGGGCCTGAGTCTAAACAGCGCGACGGGCGTGCTTTCGGGCACACCGACCAGTGCCGGCAGCTACCCCTTCACCATTCGTTCGACCGACAGCTCGACCGGCACGGGCGCGCCCTTCGCCATCACGCACAGTTATACGCTCACGGTGAACGCGCCCAACATCGCTATAACGCCGGCGACCTTGCCGGCCGCTCAGCAATCGGCGGCGTACACCCGGCAACTGAACGCCAGCGGCGGCAACGGCACGTATACGTTTTCGATCAGTGCGGGCAGCTTGCCAGCGGGCGTCACACTCAGCTCGACAGGTTTGTTGTCAGGCACGCCGACAGCCAACGGCAGCTTCCCCTTTACCGTTATCGCCACGGACGACCTGGGCTTCACGGGTAGTCAGAGCTACACCCTCACGGTGAACCTGCCGCTAGTACCTACTGCGGCGGCGAAGTCGGTAACGACGGCTTACAACACGGCGGCGAGCATCAACCTGACCAGCTCGATCACCGGCGTGGACATTGCGTCGGTGCAGGCCAGTAATCCGACCCACGGCACCGTGAGTGTCTCCGGCGAGACGGTGACGTACACGCCATCGTCGACATATTACGGTGGCAGCGACAGCTTCACTTATACGGCGACGAATCCGGGCGGCACGTCATCGCCCGCCACGGTGACGATCACGGTCGGTGCACCGGCAGTCCCGACCGTCGCTGCGAAGTCGGCGGGCACGGCGTATAACACCGCTGCGAGCATCGACCTGACCAGTTCGATCACCGGTGTGGATATCACGGCGGTGACGATCGGCACCGCGCCGACCCACGGCACCGTGAGTGTCTCCGGCGAGACGGTGACGTACACGCCATCGTCGACGTACTACGGTGGCAGCGATAGCTTCACCTATACCGCGACCAATCCAGGCGGTACGTCAGCGCCTGCCACGGTGACCATCACCGTGGGTGCGCCGACCATCCCGGCCGTCGCTGCGAAGTCGGTGAGCACGCCGTATAACACCGCTACGAGCATCGACCTGACCAGTTCGATCACCGGTGTGGACATCTCGGCGGTGACGATCGGCACCGCGCCGACACACGGCACCGCAACGGTCGTTGGCGACGTCGTGACCTACACGCCATCGGCGAGTTACTACGGCGGCACGGACAGCTTCACTTACACCGCGACCAATCCGGGCGGTACCTCGAGTGCGGCGACTGTGACGATCACGGTCGGTGCACCGGCGAAGCCGACGGTGGCGGCAACGAATGTGAGCACGCCGTACAACACGGCGGCGAGCATCAACCTGTCTGCTTCGATCACCGGTGTCGACGTCACGGCGGTGACGATCGGTATTGCGCCGACGCACGGCACCGTCAGCGTCTCCGGCGAGACGGTGACGTACACGCCGTCGTCGACGTACTACGGCGGCAGCGACAGCTTCACCTATACCGCGACGAATCCGGGCGGTACGTCATCGCCCGCCACGGTGACGATCACCGTGGGCGCACCGGTCGTCCCGACCGTTGCCGCGAAGTCGGTCACGACGGCGTACAACACGGCGGTGAGCATCAACCTGACCGACTCGATCACGGGTGTTGACATCACGGCAGTAACGATTGGTACCGCGCCGACGCACGGTACCGTCAGTGTCACTGGCGAGATGGTGACGTACACGCCATCGTCGACGTACTACGGCGGCAGCGACAGCTTCACCTATACCGCGACGAATCCTGGCGGCATCTCGAGTGCGGCGATGGTGACGATCACGGTGACACCACTCTCCGTGCCGGTGGCGGCGGCGATCTCGGTGGCCACCACGATCGGGACGCCGGTGTCGATCCAGGCCACGACGGGCGCCATTGGCCCGCCGCCGCTGACCGGTGTGAGCGTGGCCAGTGCACCGGCGCATGGCAGCGCGAGCGCCAGCGGTGAACAAATCACCTATATACCGACCGCCGGTTTCGTCGGTACCGACACGTTGACTTACCAGGTCGGCAACCATTTCGGCAGCTCGGCGCCGGCCACCATTACGGTGACGGTAACGGCTGCCGGCAGGGCCAGTGCCTCGGGCGGCACCAGGACGGTGACCACCATGCCTGCCACGCCGGTCTCGGTGAACCTGGCCACGATCGTGCCGGGCAACTATGTGTCCGCAGCCATCGTCGGCTTCTCGCCTGGCAATGCCGGCAGCAACACGCTGAGCCAGCCGGCCACGTTGACGTTCACTTCCACCGCGGCCTTCCGCGGCCTGGCGCAGATCACTGCCGTGCTGACCTCCTCGACCGGTAGCACGGTGACGGTGGACGTGCTGGTGCTGGTGAGCAGCCAGCCTAATCCGTCGAAGAACCCCGACGTGCTCGGCCTGGTCAATGCGCAGACCGAGCAGGCGCAGCGCTTTGCACAGAGCCAGCTGGACAATATCGACCGGCGCCTGGAAAGTCTGCACGACGGTGGCGGGACGGCGCTATTCAGCAACGATCTGTCGGTCAGTCTGGACGGCCTGCCGATGCAGGCGCCGCCGCCAGGCACGCCGCCCGGCACCAGCATGTTGCCGAGCAGTAACCCGCGGACCAGCGGCAATGCGGCGAGCTCCTCTGCCAGCTGGATGCGACCCGGTATCGGTGCCAGTGACAGCATGGGGGATGCACCGACCAGCGCAACGGCCAGCGACAGTGCGCAGAAGCCGGCGCGCGGGCCGAATGGCCTGGGCGTGTGGATCGGTGGCACGGCAAACTTCGGTGCCTTCGATGCCTATCGGCAGGCGAGCGGCTTCGACTCGGATAGCGTCGCCGTAAACATGGGTGTGGACCAACGCCTCGGCCAGGAGGGATTGATCGGTTTCAGCCTGGGTTACGACCATGACAACAGCGTTATTGCCAACGATGGCACGCGCAGCATCGCGCAGGGTTACAGCGCTGCGTTCTATGGCAGTTTCCAGCCATCGGCACAGACCTATGTCGATGCGTTGCTGGGTGGCGGTGGATTGAGCTTCGACAGTCGTCGTTTCGACGACGATACGGGCAGCTATCTGACCGGCCAGCGCAACGGCAGTGCATGGTTCGGTTCAATAACCGGCGGCTACGAATACCACGTAAATCGCTGGTTGCTGTCACCATACGGCCGGCTGGAATGGTCATCGTCGGCGCTGGACGGGTTCTCCGAAAACGGGGCGGTCACCGGCGCGCTAAGCTATGGCAACCAGACCGTGCGCACTTCGCTGGCGGTGCTGGGCCTGCGGGCAAGCGGGCAGATCCAGCTGGACTCTGGCACGCTGCTACCGCACGCGCGGCTGGAGATCGGCCACGATTTCCAGGGCACCAGTAACACCACGCTTAGTTATACGTTTATCCCCTCGGCCGGCTCATGGGATGTGCTGACCAACCCGTACAGCGCCAATGGCACCAGTGCTCAATTGGGTTTTGGAGCTGACCTGCAGCTGCGTACGCAATGGTTGTTAACTACGGAATATGACTACTTGGCACAGCCGCACGCGCGCGATCAGGAGATCCATCTGGGCATCAGCAAGCAGTTCTAGCCGGGCGTCGGGAAAGGCTCTTGGGGCGGATCCGGACATGCGCCGCATCCGGTCAGCAGAACTTTCCTTGCACGCTCACCAATGCATTCGGCGTGTCGTCGGCGGCGACGCTAACAATTACCGCCGACGCGTGTCCTGTTGCCGTATCGCACAACGCATCGGACGTGCCGGTTCAGCCGTGCAGGTGAATCTCACGCAAGGGGCGACGGGAGGTCCGTTTACGGCCGCCACGCTGATATCTATCCCACCAAGTAACGAAGGTTCGGCACGAATTGTCGCAGCCAGTGCAGCAACTCGACATCACGTCGCGGCAACCCTGAAATCGAGACAGCTTCGCAAGAAAGCGCGCGACAGCAATCTTTACAAGTCCAGGCAAAGGCGACACACACGCCGGGCAGATAGCTCGCACAGGGGTGACGGCCGCATCAATCGATGTAACCCGAAGCGGCACGCGCGGGCTGGTAGTCGCTGGCATGGATTGCTTTACGCATGCACGTACAGCAACCGGTTGGCTTGCGCGCAAGCAGTCGGCATCGCACGAGCCGCTTATGAAGCGACGCTGCAATGGGTGCGAGAACGCAAAGCCTTCGGTCAGGCCATCGGCACGTTTCAAATGACCCATCGAAAATTGCAGACATGAAGTGCAAACTCGATACAGCCAGCCTGCTGACGCTGCGTGCGGCATGGTTGAAAGGCGAGTCGGAAGATCAGGGCGGTCGCTATGGCACCGAAGCATCGATTGCCAAGCTGGTCGCATCCGAACCGCGATGTGGATAACCCATCAGGCCGTGCAGATCCACGGCGGCATGGGCTACTCGAAGGAGATGCCGCTCGAGCGGTATTTTCGCGATGCCAAGATCACCGAAATTTACGAAGGCACCAGCGAAATTCAGCGCATGGTTATTGCGCGGGCGGAAACGGGCCTGCGATAACGTTTAACGATTTTGTCCGATGATTGCTGTACGAGCGCTCGGTTCCGAACCATGGCCGAATCGGCTCGTCACGAGTGACCGCTATAGCCGGCGTAGATCCCAGGCAGTTGCGGCAATCGGAATTTCGCGAATGGCCCCTTCCGGGCGCGTATTTAGAATAGTTGACCCTCTCTTCATGGCCGATTTGGGACAGTCGCGTCGATCTCCGTGGTGGCCTCTTACCAGATCTGGGCGATCGTAAGGCGCCGCTTGAGCATGCCGTTCAATAGTCCGCGGGTGGCAGGTTCGGGAGGATTTCAGCTGGCCGGTTTGATCAAAATACGCAACTACGACCAGTGGCTGGACCTGGTTATCGCGATGCGGCGCTTTCCGCAGAACGAATTGTCGGATTGCCTGCGTCATCTCAGTGCGCGAAAGTCTTCGCTTGCGTACCGCATGGGTCTCTTTACGGATAGCGCGGCGACTGGGGGTCTTGTCGTTGTTGGCGATTCTCTACGTGCAGTTCAAGGACTGGCGCTTTGATGACGGTAGGCATTGGGTCAGGTACACATGCTGGGCATGTCTGCTGCTGTGGATGTTTTTTCTCGCCTACCTCATTTCGTGGTGGCTTGTGGGGCTGGGTACGCGGTGAGATGCCTATGAGGCACTGCTGATCGAGGCGACGCGCGACCAATGAGAGGCTTGTTTAATTAGCACCAGCGGCTTCGTTTTTATTCGGCTTTGGCGTCGGCGTATAGCCATCATCGAGCGCATGCACGAAGGCCATGATGTCCTGGATGTCGAGGTTGGACATCGCCGGTGCGTCGCCGACTTTGCGGTCGAAGGGGGCGTCTTTGATGTCGACGTTGCCGTGCAGTGCGGCGGGGATGTCGTTATAGAGCGCGAGCTTGCCGTCGGCGTCGCGGGGGTAGATTTTTTCGGGCTGGACGCTGCGCAGGTTGTAGAAGTCCATCACCTGTTTCAGGGTGGTGTATGCGCCGTTGTGGAAAAACACGGAACGGCGGTCGACATTGCGCAGGGTCGGGGTCAGGAACATGCCGCAGTATTGTTTCTGGCTGGCCAGATCTTTGCGGATGGGTCCGCATAGTCCGAGGTCGAAGTGTTCGGCATTCTGGTTGCCGGGCAGGTGCGGGTTGCGCGGTACGCCCAGGGCTTCGTACTGGGTGTCGGTGAAAAGTGGCGGCAGGCCATCGGCGCTCACCGTGCTCAGGTGGCAGGCGGCGCAGTTGCCTTTTTGCGGATCGTTGAAGGCTAGCAGGCCGCGCATTTCGGCAGGGCTGAGTTTCGCTTTGCCTTGCAACCACGCGTCGTATTTGCTGGTGAAGGCATGGAAGGACGGGTCTTCGATCTGGTAGCGCACGATGGCAAACATCGCCTCGGATACGAGCCGATTTGGATCGTTGAGGATGGTCGGGCCAAACAGCTGGGTGAATTGCTGGCGGTAGTCGGCCCCGGTCAACTTGCTGGCGATGCCGGCCACGCTGACGTTGGCCATTTCGGCTGGATCCAGCGCGGGGAAAAAGGCCTGTCGCTGCAGCGAGTCGGCGCGACCGTCCCAGAACAATCCGCCCTGCGGCACCATCGCCGTCGGGTGTGTGGTACCGGCGGATTTTTGTGCCCTGGGGCCACCGCTGGCAGCAGTGGCAGCCACGGCATTGAGATTGACGACGACATCATCCGGCACGGTATCCGGGCCGATGCTGAAGGGTTGTTGCCGGTACAGATAGGCCAGCGAAGGCGGCGGCCGGTAGCCGAAGCTTTTCAGACCCGCGCCGCCCAGCTGGACGATGAGTTTATTCGGCGGATTGTAGGCGTACTTGGGGCTGTGGCAGGAGGCGCAGGATTGCTGCCCCGAGCCCGATAGCGATGCATCAAAAAATAGTTGCTTGCCCAGCTGCGCGACCGCGCTCAGCGGCTGCACGGGCGGGAGATTCAAGTGGACAGGATGCGGGTTGGTGCCATCCGGGCCGGCGATGGTTGCGCCGGTTTGTGCATCGGCACGATTGACGAGTCCATAGGCGAGCAGCCCAACCGAAACGATTGCCAGAGCGAGAGCGGCTTTCAGTCGATGAGCAGGCTGGTGCGATGCAGTGCGTTGTGATGATCGGAAGTAGGACGGCAAAAGCAGGAATCCGGAAGCTTCAGTGGGATTGGTGAGAATAAATCATCGTGTATCCCGTCATTCGGTGCGATGGCGACATTAAGAGAAGGCCATGCAGCGAGAGATCACCCGTGCCCAGATAAGCGTCTGGGCACGGGTGAGTCTGTTGGGACTTTAAGCGGCGTAGCCGGAAGGCTCAGCCACGTAGTGCTTTACGGCCAGCGCGGATCGGTGTGCTTGGCGATCACGGTGCCCTGGCTCGGGTCCAGGAAGACCGGTTGTGCCAGGTCGAACGGGTTACGGCGGAAGTCGAACATGCCCATGATGCTTCCGGCGTTCGCATCGTTCGAACCTTGACCAATACGCTGACCGCCAAGCCAGTTGTCCTCGATAAAGCGCACCACCGAGGACTGCG
>Ga0302231_10001206_pt1 | contig 16623 bp, 23 predicted proteins | sample II_Palsa_N2_2_FD_193522 | JGI IMG/M metagenome (GOLD analysis project Ga0302231, IMG submission 193522) | Peat permafrost microbial communities from Stordalen Mire near Abisko, Sweden - II_Palsa_N2_2 | ecosystem: Environmental > Terrestrial > Soil > Palsa > Peat permafrost | place: Sweden...
CCCTGAGGACAAACTCTTTGTTTTTGCGAGCTTTTTTTTTTTTTTTTTAATAAATCTCTTCGTTCTTACCTGCTTCTTGAAGTAGCCGATGGCATAGTTGTCAGCATACGTCAAAAAGTACTTGATCTTTCCCTCGGCCAGGATAAAGTCCTTCAGGTGGTTCATCATGAGAGAGCCGTAACCCTGCGACAAGCACAGAAATCGTCAGCAAAACATAAATAAGAATTAATAAAAAGGATTTATTTTGTACCCTGACTTGGTTGTCCGAGTGGACGGCACAAAAGACGATTTCAGCAAATTGACGATCCTCAAAGGGTCGGAAGGTGATAGCACCGATCACTTGGAGAGTGGGCTTTTTTACGATGGCCATGGTTCGATGCCGCCTAAGAAAATACTCGAATAAATAATAATAATAAAAAACCACACACATACCGGTCGTAGACGAGACGCGTGATGTACTCCTTGGGCATTTTAGGGAGCTGCTTTTGGAAAATATTCTTGGCGCCGGTGAGGACAATCATGGCTTCCTGCGAGTCGTCATTCTCGACCACGACAAAGTCAATCAGGCCCGCCTGTTCGTCATGTTTGGCGCGCTGCTCTGTTCGACCATCCACAACGGTTGTTCCAGCCGGGGGTGCCTCGCCCTCGACACCCTCCTTTTCCTTGTCGTCCTCTTCTTCCTCTTCTTCATCCTCGTCTTCTTCCTCTGCAAACAGTTTTCCGTAAGAGAAAAAAAGAAGAAACTTCAAAAAAACGTTCGTTTACCTGGTGCTTGCGGGGCCACCGATGTCGAGGGCTGCTGCTGCTGCTGCTGCTGCTGCGAGTCGTCCATCATCATGTCATCGTCGCCTTCCTCGTCGTCGCCCTCTCCTTCCACGTCACCCTCTCCTTCGCCCTCGCCTCCTCCGCCGCCGCCATTCGAGCCGTCGACGTCTTGCTCAGAGTCCACGAGCATTTTCTGGGCGCCCGTCGTCTTCATGCCCATCTTGGTCCGCTTGTCCTTCCCGTGGGGGTCGGCATTTTGACGTTTGCGCTTGCTGCCGTTGCCGCCGCCGCTGCCACTGTTGTTGCCCTGGGCCGACATTGGCGTCATGCCGTCGTCGTAATCAACTTGAAGGTGGTGCTGGTCGCCATACTGATGGTAGACGTCGTCCATGCCGCTCGAGAGCAAGTTGAGCTCGTCCTGTGACTGATCCTGTCCGTGGTGCCCCTCTCTGCTGTGGCCCTCTTCGTCCTCGTGCCCGTTGTCCACGTCGTCGTTATCACCCACCTCGTCCTCGTCGTCTTCTTCGCCACCGCCGCCGTCGCCACCGTGCACGCCCTCGTTCTCCTCGTGTATGTGCACGTCCACTCCTGCGCCTCCGCCTCCTCCTCCTGCGCCTCCTCCAATGTTGGCCTTGGACGCCCTCCGCCCGCCGCCGCGAATTGGCGTCAAATGCAGCCCGTGGCTGACACCGTGATCGCGCAGCGCGCCGTCCGTAAGGTTGCTGCTGCCGTCGCCGCCGCCGGAGTCGTCCGTGCCTTCCACACCGGCCACTCCTTCCGCCGCAGCGGCGCCTCCTGCGTCCATGTCGTCGTCGTCGTCGTCGTGCGCCGTGCTCTCGCCGCCACTCTCGAAGTTGAGGAACTCGGCCATGATTACGAAAACTCGCGACCCATTTCCAGTCCCGGCAGCAAAACACTGAACCGCCAGAATGGCCGATCTCACGACCACGTCCCTGGACGATCTGATCAAGGCCAACAAGGTACGGCGGGCGACATGCTCCTCGGTAGCACTGACCGTGCATTTTATTTTCCCCCCTCGTGCGAGCACAGAAGCCTTTCAACCCCAAGAAGAACTCGCACCCGGCCAAACAAGCACACGGCGGCCAGGTTCACTGACAACGCTCCCCCCCTCGTCCCCATGTTGAACTAACGCCAGTTTAAAACAATGCAGAAGCCCAAGCAGCAGCACCAGCAGCAGCAGCAGCACCAGCAGCCCAAGCAGCACTTTTCACATCGTGGTGGCGATTTGCGCACCGGTTTGTCGTCGACACAGATCATCCAGCGCGAGCTGCCTCGCCTCACTGTGAGCAACCTGCACCAGGGCGTGACCAAGGACGACATCCAAGTATCAAAAAAAGAAATTTTTGTCGCACGACTTGCCTGACACTTGTACTGCACTCCTTCCGCAGGAGCTGCTTTCGCAGTTTGGCGAAGTCACCAAGGTCTATCTGCACATTGACCAGAGCGGCGTGTCCAAGGGCGTTGCCGAGGTTCGTTTCGTCAATCAGGACGACGCAATCACTGCGCTGGATTCGCTCAACGGACGCACGCTCGACGGCTACCCCCTCCACATCGACTGGACTCCCGTCGTCATCAACAAGCCCGTCGTCGTCGCACCTGTCCTCGTCCACTCTTCACCGCGCGCACCCAAGGGGTACGGCTTGGCATCCTAAATGTGGCCTCAGTGTTTATTCTCCCGCAGACAATCGTTCGCAGGCAAGTCCAGCGTTGCATCCGCCTCGCACGGTGGATCTCGCTCGTCGTTCAACAAGGGCGGCAACAGCAGCAACGGCGGCCACAAGGGTGGGTTCCAGAAGAGCGGAGGCGGCAAGGGACCCAGTGGTGGTGCAAAGGGCGGGCACGGCAAGCCCAAGTCACTGGAGGAGCTCGATGCCGAGCTGGACAACTACAAGTCCACTGCGTCGACCGAGGACAACTGAAGGCCCTCTCTGGGGTAAAAGAAGCAAGAACGAGGAAGCAAAGCGTATAGAAAATATTTTTTTGTCTGCACAAAGAGGGGTATGGAAAGAAAAAAAAAAAAAGAAAAGAGGGAGAAAAAAAAATCTATGCGGCTGTTTCGGGGGCGTACTTGAGTGCGGCGCGATCAAAGAGCTTGTCCTTGGCCTCGATGTCCTTGACGAATGGGTGCAAAGGCTCGGCCTCCTTGAGCTGGCTCAAGTACCGCGTGACGACCTCGGGGGCCTTGTGTTGGTTCTGTGCGCAGACGATCAAGTTGATGAAGGTCTCGGGGTCGCTGTTGTTCTGTACAATGATCGCGTGTTTTTGGTCAGGACCCACTCGTTCTTTTTGTTTATTGTTCAATTTGTGTTACTCGCTCAAGGGCCTCCATCAGCAAGTCCTCCGCATCGGCAAACTTGTTTTGGTGGATGTGGCAAGCGGCCTGCCCGTTCAGTAGCTTGACTGTGACAGAGTATTTTTGCGCGAGTTCTTGGAAAATGTAAAACGCCTCGCTGTACTTGTCGCCGCCCAGAGCAATGTTGACCCAGGCCTCGGCGAGGTTGGTGAGCGTGGCATCGTCCTCCTTTTGGCGCATCTTGGCGAGCTCGTTGCGTGCCAGGTCCACGCGGTTCATGCGCAGCAGAGCCTGGATGTAGAGTGCGTGGCTGTTTGTGCGTGTGCACGCGTCAGCAGGTTTAGGTTGGAGATATCAAGGCAGGCAAAGTACCACTCCAAGTTGCCGAGGAAGCGAAGAACACGCAGCGCCTCGGGATAGTTTTCCTCGTGGAAGAGGGCTGTTGCCGTGAGTACCTCGATGTAGGGATCGGTGCTGGTTTGCTGGAGTGCCTTGAGCGTTGTCAGCGCAGTCTGGACACGTCGCAAAAAAAATAAAAAAAATAAAAAACGTGAGAGGACGGAAGCCAAAAGCGAAAAGCCAAGACACACCTCCTTCTTGGCAGCGTTGGACCCCGCTTGGAGGTACTCGGCCAGGGCCTTGGCAGCCTTGAGCACGGGCGCCGCGTTCTCCTTGACTTCGCTCAGGACGATGCCGTACTTTTTTTTTGTTGTTGTTGTTTTCCGTTACAACGATGCCAGTGCTAGCCGCATTACCTTCTTCTGCGCAATGAACGCGCGCATGAGGAAGACATCGCGCTCGACGGCAAAGTCCTTGTTACCGAGCTTGATCGTCGAACCCTCGTTGATGGACTGCTGATAGTTGCCCAGGTAAAACTGCGACACCAAACAAGCAAAACAAACAGGGGCGGGCGGGTGGGTTAGAAGAGCAAGAGACGCGAGCCACAGTGCACGCTGCAGAGCGCACGGGCGCAGCCACACGTACCTGGTTCTTCTGTTCAAAGAGCTCGTCGACGCCGTCCGACATGATCTTGGTACGCGAACTTTAATTAGGACCTAGGGGAGTCAATCTTACACTTAACAATTAACCTGCGCCTCGCTGCGCTCGCTTGCTTAATGCCTTCGATAGATGTGTCCGTTTCTCTTTGTGTGTTCTCACTGGATCGTCCCATTGTCTTTCTCGTCTGATCCGATTTCTTCAGTCGACTAAGATTTGGCTAATGGCCGGTCCGACGCTGCAAACGTTCCTTCAGCGAGGACGAGTGCGATCGCTGTACCGGAGCCTGCTCCGGGCGACGTACAAGCAGAACGATGCGAGGATCGGCGGTGAGCTGCGCGCGTGGATCAGGGCAGAGTTTGAGCAGTCGCGGCATGTGGACGACCCAGGCACGGTCGAGATGCTGCTTTCGCAAGGCAAGGGTCAGCTGCGCGACCTCTTGCGCTCGATGCACTTCACATCCACGGCGAAAGGGCCGTCCTCATGACCCCGTTAGTGTACAGTAGTTTCATGTGTACTATAGATTTCACGTTCATGCTCAGATTTTCGAGTTATCTATGCTCTTCTTCAGTCTTCATCGTCTTGAGGCACAGGATCGGTGGCGTTGCGCATGGACACATTGCGCTCGTACAGCGCACGCTGCTCGTCGAGGACGGCCTGCTCCGCGCGGATTGCGGCCATGTACCTCTCGCGCTTGAGGATGATCTTGGAGCCGGGGAAGGGGTTGAGTTCCACAAACGACGTCTGTGTGGTAAAGTTGGTTAGCTTCCGGTCGCTGCATTTTGTTTTGTTTACCTTGATCAACTCATCGACGTCAAAGAGACGCGCTGTCATGTTCTTGAGGTAGTTGAAGAGCGCACCGGATCCGTTGAGCTGCAGGATCGCGTCCTCATTCGAGCGAAGGATGCCCATGGCGAAGCGGAACAGCACCTTGGATTTTTCGAGGAGGAAGCAGTCCCATATTCTGAAGAACGTCTAGAGAGATCATCGTTGGTAACTGCGCCAACTTGACTCGACGATACATACCTCTGGAGGACAGCAGTCCACAAAAATCGTGAGGAACCAGTTGAAGGTGATAAGTGTGAGGTCGACGCCGTGAGTGTCGAGATGCTTGACCAGGCGCGGTCGCTTCTCAGACACGAGCTCCTTCAGCACTCGCTGGTCGGCCTGCGACACCAGCAGGTTGCTTGTGTAGTAGTTTGGGGGCAAGATCTGCTCGATGATGGCAGTAAACGTCCAAAACGCGTCCTCCTCGTCCATCACCAAGAGCAGAGGGGCCGCCAGCATGTTCATGCCCTGGCAGTAGCCCACAAGAGGGTTCCTCCTGCAGAAAGAAGGAAAAAATCAACAACAACATGGGGATGGCTACATTACCAACTGTAGGCGACGAGGAGACGCCGCAATGGGGCAACGCCGGGCGCATCGGACGACATAAAGTACTTGTTGTTGGGCAACGTCCTTAGGACGTCCTGAAACGAAGGGATAGAAAGAGTGAGCAAACCAAATAAATAAAAATGCGAACCAGCTCGATCTGCTGAGTGTTGAGCGAGAAGCGATTCTTGTGGTCGTCGAGGTACTTTTTGTAGGCCCCGGGGGTCTTCAGTTTGGCGCCTCCAGAGAGTTGGAACCAAAACTAGCAGAAGAGTTTTAATTTTAAGGGAGCGGAAAAAAACGTGCCCACCTTGTGGCGGTAGTCGTATGGAATTCCCGTGCGAACGAGCTGCTTGAGCTCGTCCGTCTTGTTCAGCTTGTCGAGCGACTGGCTCCTCTTGTTGAGGTACACGTCAAATTTAAGGCGCTGGTGCTCTTCGTTGGCGCCCTCGGCCGAGATGTAGTGCTGCCGGCGCAAAACTACTCAAAATAAAAAAATAATAAAAAAACGTACGCGCTTGAGCTGCTTCATCAGGACATTGTTCACTGCCGAAGTCGCAAACATGTCATCCTCCAGGAAACCGTACCGGTCTGACTGGATGTCGATTTTGTACGTGTTGTGGAGCATGATGAGGCCATTCTGGGCGAGGGTGCGCGGGGGCGTCGTCGGCGAGAGTTCGTCCGGGGTCATTCGTGCAAACTGCTGATCGTCATTGAGGGCCTCGCGCAGGGATTCTGACAGATCCCCCGTCTTTTTCTGCGGTGGTGCCTGCTGCTGCTGGGGCTGTACATGCAGGTCCACGCTCGAGGGCAGCGGGTCGACGTGGAGAGGAAATGCGATGGGCTGCGACGCTGGGGTGACATCCGGGGTAAGCTCAACGGACGACGACGCAGACGTGGCCATTTGTGCTCGCAGGTTGACAATCTCCTCGTTGAGTAAAGCATTCTGGGTTTGATGTGCGTACAGGGCCTCGGTCACCCGTGCCAACTCGTCCTCCATCGAACGGTTGTTTTGCACCGCTTTCGACGGTACGCCCATATTGGCAAAGGGCTTCAACATGCGCTTACCGATGCTGTTGCTTTCGCTGTCGCTACCGTACCCCCCGCCGCCGCCGCCACCGGTAGCGCCGCCGCTGCTGTTGCTGTTGGGGCCACCCGACGTCTTCCGTGACGCAATGTCCCTGTCCGAGTTCGACACGGACGATCTATCGGGCGAGCCGCCGACGCCGGTCGGTCCCGCCTTGTCCATCTTGTTGAGCCGCTCCTGGAGCATCGAGATGCGCTCGTCTTTAATCTTGATCGACGTGTGCATCTTTTGCCTGCGTGATTGTTGTTGTTCACCGGCTGTGCTAAAAAAAAAGAAAAAAGGACACGGATACATTTGCTTCATGGCCTCCTCCAGGCTCTGCTTGCTGATGACGAGCTCCTGCTTGGCGTCGGCCAGCGCGCCCTGCGCCATGTCGAGCTCGACCGTGCGCAGCCGCATCTGCTCTGCCAGCGACAGCATTGACTCGTGTAGGATCTCGATCTCGCGCTCGCGGTCGCTCAGCGTCGTCTCCAGCCACTTGAGCGCGTGTTGCAGCGACTCGGCCTTGTCCTCTGCCCTGGCGAGGCGGTCGTCGCCCCGCAGCGGGGACTCGACCAGCGGTGCCTGCTGTGGCACCACGACCACAACAGCCGGTTCAGAGACGGCCTCCATTTCGCAAAGTGTCCGACCCATGGCCCCTTCAAGGTCGGTTCTTGTGGTGCTAGTGGCGGTGGTGCTGGTGCTGCTGTACGCCATGCCGGGGGCCCGACGAGGCGGCGGTGGCCACGGCAACGACGACGGGCCTGCCGAGCTGGAGTCGTGCGGCGGTACGTTTGCAGTCGAGCCAGCACAAACGTGAAACTAAATCCCCCCTTCACTGCCCCCCCCCGCGTTTCCAGATAAAGACTCGTGGGCGTGCGCGTGCGCCCGGTCGACCGAGAAGGACACGCCGTTCCTGTGGGAGGCCTGCCACGTGATGCTGCCGTACCGGGGGACGTTTGTGGTGGGGATCACGAGCGCGGGCAACCAGGAGCTGACGATCAACTGGATCTTGTCGCTGCAGCGTGTTGGCTACGACACCAAGCACGTCGTGCTCATGTGCGCCGACCGGATGTCGTACAAGTTTTTCCGGGAGCGTGGGTACGCGGCCGTGCGTCTCAACAAGCGCGCGTGGGCCGAGATATCGGGCGAGATAGGGTGGCCGCTGCAGACGCCGCCCGAAACCAAGGACACGCTGACCATCTACTCGGAGCCGTACCTCATCCTGGTCAAGAACCGGCTGGCGCTGCTGCTCTATCTGCTCATGAACGGCGCGACCGTGCTCTTCCACGACGTCGACGTGGTCTACCTCAAGCGGTTCCCCAACGGCATCGACCGCGCCATCGACCTGCTGCACGCGCAACCCAACAAGACGGTCCTGATGATGTTCAACCGCGAGCCCACCGAGTTCATCGAGTACAACATGGGCCTGTTTATCGTGCGGCCGTCGCGCGAGTCGATCGAGATATTTGCCGCCCTCAACGCCTACATGTTTGACAAGACGATGCAAGAGTCTGAGATCGACGACCAAAACCTGTTCAACATGTACGTCCTCGGCACGCGCTACAACAAGGACACGGCCCACCTCAAGGCCTTTGTCGGCGGCCTGCCCTTCAAGGAGTTCCTGCCGGGCCACACGACCTTTGCCAACCGCGCGTGGCCGCCCAAAAACGGCCCGTTCTGGCCGATGATCCAGTCCAACTGGTCCATCACGTATGACCACGAGACGCCCGGGGTCGTCCATGCCAATTGGGTCCTCTCCTACGAAAAGCCGCCGCGCATGAAGGAGTTTGGCGTGTACTGGGCCAACGACAACGAGCTCCTGAAACAGGCCAATCTGTTGCCCGAGAAGCAGCTGCAGCAATCCAAGAAACAGCCGTCGTGATTTTTTTTTTTTTCCCTTCTTCTTTGGGAACTTCTAGGAGAGATGTATAGCGCCAACGGGGAGGGCGGCAGGCGGATCTGCCTTTCGTTTTTATTAATGCGTACACAAATAATAATATTCATGAGAGGAAGCGCGGCTGCCACTGGACCGAGTCCATCGGCAGCCGGCCCCCCTCGACCTCGTCGGGGACGTTGGTCGGATCGATATAGTCTGCGACGCCGCTTGCGTCGTTGCCGCACAGACGGAACCGCGAGCGCATCTTGGCGCTGAGGAGGGGGCTGATGAGGCCAAACAGGACGCTAAAGATGAAGCCGTGGTGCAGCACGTGGAGGCCCTTGACGCGCGCGGGCATGCTGTCCTGGATCCACGCAAACATGCGCTTGCGGTCGTCGGCGCCGGCGTGGCGGAAAAACATGAGCGAGAGGCCGTCCAGGTTCTGGATGATGCGCAGGCCATGCGTTTGCACGCGGGGGTCGCGCATGATCTCGGTGTGGAAGATGAGCATGCCGCGGAACACGTCCGCGATGGTGTAGCGCGCAAAGTCGATGCGCGCCAGCCGCAGGTACATGACGATGCAGCCGTCCTTGCTGGTCTGCGGCAGCACGCCCACGACGCGCTGCGCGTACATGGCCCGGAGCGCGTTGGCGCCCTCGTCGCCCGGCGGGGACACGAAGAAGAACGACGCGTAGTCCCGCTTGTAGGCCGCGAAGTGCGCCATCAGCTGGAGGGTGCGCGCCTCGTCGTACTTGCGCACGCGCAGGAACCGCAGCACCGCCTCGTCCCGGTCCTCCACTCCGCCCGTGCTGCTGCTGCCATTCAGCAGGAACGACGCCAGCCCCGCGCCGTGCTGCGCAACAAACGCGTCGTACACGTGCGCGATCGCGGCAAGACGCTGGGCTGGGTCGGCCGGCTCGTTGAGCTCCTGCTGTGCCTTTTGCTCGACGGTCAGCATATGATTTTTATCAGATGAAAATGTGAACTCGGGGGTATGGTGACGGCCCAGCAGTCACACTGTACCGAATTCCATTCGCCAATGGCACGAACAAGCAACACAAGCGTACACAACAAAGAATAAAACAAGGCTCAGCAGAAGAGGGCCGAACGGAGCGCATCGATGGTGACGACAAAGCCGTCCTCCTTCTTGCGCAGGCCGTCCTCGCCCAGGGCAAACTTGGGCAGGAAGTTCCAGCCGTGCGGGACGTCGGGGTAGTTGCGGCCGATAAAGTGCGGGTGCTCGGCGGCGAGGCGATCTTGCAGCTTGACAATGTCGCGGATGTTGGGGTCGATCGAGGCCGCGATGAAGACGGCCGTGGGCGGCAGATCGGCCGAAGGGGCGTAGGCCGGCGACAGGCGCGGGTGGGCGAGGTCCTGCGGGTGGCCCAGCAGGTACGCCTCATGGAACATGTTGCGCTTGTAAGGGTTGTCCTTCTCCTCAAAGTCGTTGTCGCTGGCCTTGGAAAAGTCGGCCGGCGCGTACCACGCGTACACGAGCTTGACCTTGGGGTCGCCCTTGAACTTGAGCACGGTGTTGTAGGCCAGGGTGCCTCCCGCGCTGAAGCCGCCCACGGCAATGTTGCTGTCGGGGTACGTTTCGCGCAGCCACTGCACCACGCCCTCGCAGTCCTCCACGCCGGCCGGGTGCGGGTGCTCGGGGGCCAGACCGTACGACGCCAGGACGACCGTGCACTTGAGCTCCTTGGCCACGCGGCAGCCAAACTCGACCTCGTCCTCGGGCGCACCGCCGCAAAAGCCGCCGCCGTGAATGTCGACGACGATGGGGCCGTCCCCGGCAGCCTCGACGCCCTCGGGCACGAGCACGAGCACGCGCGTCCTGTGGCCCTGCGGCTGCGGGATCTCCCACGTCAGCAGGCGGATGTCCTTGGGCAGGCTGGGCACGAGCGTGTTGCGGATGACCACGGCCGACAAGAAGCGCAGCAGCGCGATCTGGACGCGCAGGCCGAACGAGGCCTTCTCGGCCACGGCGGTCGTCTGCGCAGGCATGTGGTACGCGGTGCCCAGTGCCACGGAAGCCACCGTCACGGTCACGGCGGTGGCGGCGGCGGCGGCAACGCCGAGAGCGACGGGGTGCCAGCCCACGTTGATTGACGTCATTGCTTGAAACTGTTTGACGTCATTGCCCAGGGGGCTCCACTTGCAGGAAAGATGCCGCTCGTGTGTCTCAGGTCGAAGCCTTTGCCTCGCCTCGGACGGCGCTGGCGAGGCGACTGGGCGGCGATTGGTGACGTGCGTGTGCCCCTGGTGGCGCGCGCGAGCCAGGCACGCCCCGAGCTGGTGCCCCGGCTGAGCGAGGCCGGGCGGACGGACGAGGCACGGCTGGCGCACCTGCAGTGGATGCTGCGCAAGGACGTGCTCGGGCAGGACATGTTCCTGCTGGGCCCGCCGGGGCAGCTGAGACGGCAGCTCGCGTTCGACTTTGCGGCGGTGACGCGGCGGGGCGTCGAGTACTCGGCCCTGACGCGCGACTCGACCGAGGCCGACCTCAAGCAGCGCAGGGAGCTCGTGCGCGGGACGATGCGGCTGGTCAACCAGGGCGCCATCCGGGCCGCGCTCGAGGGACACCTGCTCGTGCTCGAGGGCATCGAGCGCGCAGAGCGCAACGTGCTGCCCATCCTCAACAACCTGCTCGAGAACCGCGAGGTCAACCTCGAGGACGGCCACCGGCTGATCGCCCCCGCGCGCTACGACGAGCTCCTGCGCTCGCACCCAAAGACAGAGCTGGACGCGTGGCGCCTGCTCCGCGTCTCGGAGCGGTTCCGTGTCGTCGCGCTCGGGCTGCCCTGCCCGCCCTTTCCTGGCGCGCAGCTCGACCCGCCCTTCCGATCGCGCTTCCAGGTGCGCTACGTCGACCCTCTCGACGTGTTCGACAACGCGGCCGAGCTCGAGCGGGCCCAGACGCGAGCGCCCGGCGTGCCCCAGGCGACCCTGAGCAACCTCGTCAACTTGCAGCAGGCATTGCTCGTCCAGGCGTCGGGCTACGCCGTGTCGGCAGAGACAAAGGCGGCCCTGGCCGCCCTTGGCGCCAACACCGTGCCGGAGCTGCCCGAGTCGGCCCTGGGCGTCATCGCGAGCAGGCTGCAGACCTTCCCCCGGCAGCCCCTGGCGACGTCGTTCGCAGCCGTCTACCCCCACCAGCTCAAGGAGGAGGCCCACGCCCAGCTGCTCGGTCTCGCGCAGCGGTTCCATCTAACGGACGCCGTCGACCCGACCAGGGCCCACGCTACCGAGTACCGCGTTAGCCACGTGCAACGGTCATCAAGCATCAGCCATCTCGGCGAGGTGGCCTTTGAGCCTGCTGCCGCGGCGCCCTTCGCGGTCCCCGTCGGACAGCTCGAGCTCAACCGGACATTGCCCGACGTGCTCAACAGCACGCGCCAGGCCGGCCTCGTCTCTGAGCTAGTCCAAGCGCACGCCACGGGCGACATCTGCGCATTCGGCGGGCGCAGCACCGGCAAGTCCACCGTCGTCAACGCGTTTGCCGCCCTCCTGGGATACGAGGTTGCCCACATCCCGTGCTACAAGGAGATGTCTGCGCGTGACCTTCTCGTCCGTCGCACAACAGTCGCTGATGCCGAGGCCGCCTCAACTGCCGCTGCCGGTGACACGCGGTGGATGCATTCTCCCCTTGTCACCGTAATTGCTACTGCTATAAATTTTTACCTTGTTTTTAAAAAATAAATTCTGTGGCAGGCCGCCCTCAAAGGACAGCTCGCCGTGCTCGACGGCGTTGACCAGCTCTCGCAAGGCACACTGGCATCGCTCCAAACGTTCTGGGCCACGGACCGCTTTTTGGAGCTGCCCGATGGCTCGAGACTGCTGGGCGCCGGGCCCTTTGAAGCGGCGAGGTCGGCGGTGGGGCCCGCCGTGACAGAGGCGGAGATGGCCCAGCGAGGCGTGTACAAGATCCACCCAAGTTTCCGAGCTGTCCTTATTGGCGGCGAGCCAACAAGCAGCGCCATGGGCGGCGCATCGGCGGCCGTCGATCAAGCCCAGACGTGGCTCACCCAGGAGGTCGCCCAGCTCTTCCAGTTTGTGCACTTCCCGGCGATGACGTCGGCCGAGGAGAGCGAGCTTGTTCGCCACCTCGCGCCCGGCTGCCCCCCTGTTCTCATGGATGCCCTTGTCAAGTACGCAGCCACCGTGCGTTCGAGCGAGGCCGCGACGGACAAGTCCCTGCACTTGACCACGCGGCAGATGGTGCGCATTGCCAAGCGTCTCGCGCGGCAGCCGCAGGACTCGGTGCGCGGGGAGATTCTCAAGGCGACGCTGTGGCCCTTCCTGCCGATGATGGCGCGCAACAACCTGATCGACGTCCTGAACGAGGCAGCGATAGGCAAGTCCACGGCCACCATCCAGGACCGGCTTCTCGTGCCCGTTGCCTCGGTGGACGGCAAGGACATTGTCATCGGCACCGTCAAGGGGAAGATCTACGAGCCCACCAGTGCCTCCAAGGCCCTCGTGCCCAGCATCGTCTACCACGACAACCCGCAGCACTCCAAGGTCCTCCAGGAAATGCTCGTCGACTTTGAAATGGGCGAGCACCTCCTCCTCATCGGCAACCAAGGTGTCGGGAAGAACAAGCTGGCCGATCGGTTCCTGCAGTTGCTCAACCGCCCGCGCGAGTACATCCAGCTGCATCGGGATACGACCGTCCAGTCAATCATGGTATCGAATAATTGTGTTTTACCATTCTATCCAATTTGTTTTGTTTCAAACGCCCAGGTGCATCCGTCCGTCCAAAACGGCCGCATCATCTATGGCGACGCCCCCCTCGTCCGTGCCGCCAAGTTGGGCCACGTGCTTGTGATTGACGAGGCCGACAAGGTTTTCTTTTAATTTTATTTCGATGAAATAGAATGTTTTTTTTTCTTTTTTAAAAAAAAATTATAAACAGGCACCTGTACACGTTACTGCTGCCCTCAAGTCACTGGCCGAAACAGGCGAGTTCCCCTTAAGTGACGGTCGCTACATCCGGCGGTTTGCCGCGAACGAGCAGGTTGGCGATGTCAATGCGGTCCCGTTGCACCCCGACTTTCGTCTGATCGTCCTCGCCAACCGGCCTGGCTTCCCCTTTCTGGGCAACGATTTCTACGCCACCGTCGGCGATGTCTTTGCTGCCCACACGGTCGAAAACCCGGATGCCTCCTCTGGTACCACCACCCCTTTTTTTTTGTTTGGCTTTTATCTAAAAAAAGAAAAATACTAAATCCAGAGCTCTATTTGCTGAGGAAGGAAGCCCCAAACGTGTCATGGTCAGTGCTTCAGCGACTGATCGGCGTCTTTGGCGAGCTTCGCGCTGCCTTCACGGACGGCCTCGTCTCGTACCCGTACTCTCTGCGAGAGCTCGTGGCAATCGTGCGCCACCTCAACGCCTTCCCGCACGACTCGTTCCGCAATGCGCTCAAGAATGTCTTTGATTTTGACGCGCTCACCAAGGACTTTGAGCCGATGATGCTCGAGATCCTCCGCCGCCACGGCTTCCCCATCACGTCCCTGCGCGAGACTACGGCGACTGACGCGAAGCCCGACTCTGCCCTTCCCATTAAGCTTGCCGACGTCCTCCCGCTCAAGGTGCCCACGATCTCGTCTTCAGTGGGCTCGGTCTCCAGCACCAGCGATGTTCCTGCGAGCCCTGCGCTGCCCTTCAAGATCGTCCAGGGTCCAGGCAGTGGGCGCAAGCTCGAGCAAAAGCGCGAATCATCAGTTGCCCACTTTAACGCGCGCATTGGGTCCTTTTCCGAGCACATTGCCTCATGGTCAATCCCAAGGATTGGTCGCAATATGGTACCTTGACAGTCGTATTCTTCTGTTTCTAAACTTGGATAGGTGGCGGCGGCAACGACGGGCACCATCACGGACGACAACACGTTCGTCTTTAAAGACATTGTGGACAACTCGCCCGTGGTGGACCTATCGCAGGAAAAACCCGCGCTAAAGGCTTCTATGCTCCATGTTGCCGTCACCGAGCCTGTCGTTCTTCACTCGGTAACTGCCTGAAATTTTACTTTTGTTGAAACGATCATTATTTCAACAAGTTTCGGCTGTCGCCGTCGGCAAACGTGCCCGTCTCGTCCGTGTCCTCCGATCTAACCGAGGCGTTTGGGTACAACGGCAGCCAGGGATGTGTGCACCTTCAGGCGTACGGGGACCAAGGCCATGTCGCTGTCTTCGTCCCGGCTGTGGGGACGATTGCCTTTGTCGACACCGAAGGGGCCATAGCACGCGTCTGGAAAGTCACCCCACCGTCGAGCGCAGCCAGACGGCTGCCGTCTTCCAGTTCGGCATCGTCGTCTCCGTCATCGGTGGCAACCTTTGGCAATCTGATCAAGTCCGGTGACCAGTTTGTGCTCGATTTCGGCCTGTCGCATGCGTACGTGGCCTCGGCAGAGGACTTTGAGCATGGTGCATGGGTCGACCTCGGTGGCAGCGGTGTGGACGCGCTCTCTGCACTGACTGATGATTCGTTCTGCGTGCCCACCTCCGATCTGCTTCGCTTCAAGATTGCGTCGGGGGCAGCAGGCTCCTCCGTCCAAAGCATTGCCCTCAATCAGCCGGTGCGCCTCGCCCACCACGCCCAGTTCGACTCGCTGCCTCTGTTCGAGGGCTCGCCCCTGCCGTCCTCGATCCACGACGTCTCGTCCACGGCGCTGGTGGTCGACTCGACCCACTCGTTGGACTTGCTCATTGGCCACAAGTCATCGGCCGATCTGTCGCTGGCAAGCTATGCCTTCCCAATCGAGTCGGCCCCCCCTTCTGGCGCAAGTCGCACGACTGTTCACACGAGCAAGGATGCCCCGCTGGTCGTCCGTGCAACTGATGCGTCTGCTCTGCACGCTATCGACCTCAACAGTGGCACGTACAAACAGGTTGCCCTGCCGCCCGTGTCGTTGGGCTCAGTCGCCTCGTTCCTCAAGGGCAGCACCAACCGATCTCCCCTCGTCGTTCCAATCACCGGCTCCCCCGGCAGCGTGGCGGTTGTCTCCCTGCAGGGCGGCATTGTAAGCAGAATGAATCGCAATCCGTGGATTAAATAATTCTTCTCTTTTTCTTTCTACGGCAGAATGTGTATCAGCTTGTCGACGACGTCTTGCACGCACAGCTCAAGGAGTGGACACGGCTGGAGCAGAGCGGTGAGGGTGCCGAGGGCGATGACAAGGAGGACGAGCGGTTCCCTGGCAAGCGGTCGGGTCTGAAGAAGCGGCTGCGTCTCCTGCTGGACTCTGAGGACGCCGAGGTTGAGGAGGCGTCGAGCTCGACCAAGGACAAGCCGTTGGGCGGTCCCAAGCACGGCGAGGAGGACAACGAGGAGCACCACGGCGGCAACAACTTTGCCGGTGGCACAGGTGGACGTGACACTGCTGGCATGGGAGGCATCGGAGGGCCGTATCGCATCGACAAGGGAAACAAGGTCTTCCAGGTGCCCGACTCGGAAAAGGCGCGCGTCCCCAAGGATGTCCTCGATGCGGCGCGGGCGATGGGCAAGGAGGCCCTGCAGGCGCGGCTCAAGCACATTGGCATGAACGACACCGAGCGCGACATGTACCTGCAGCTGCTGCAGTCGGTCTCGCGCGAGGTCCAGCAGCTGCGCGTTATCTTCAAGGGTGCCCAGGCCAAGGAGCAGGAGCGAGTGTGGCTGCGCAACCGGACCGATGGCGAGTTGGACGACAACAAGCTGTGCGACGGCTTGGCGGTAAATAGAGCATGCAATATGAAGAGTAAATCGGTCGACAGGGAGAGTCGGCCATCTACAAGCGCCGGGGCTTTGAGGACCAGAACCCCGGCCAGTACCAGCATCCAAAGAGATTCCGCTTTGTGACGGACCTGTCTGCGTCGATGTACCGCTTTGACGGCATGGACGGGCGCCTGGAGCGATCGATGGCTGCGGTCGTGCTGCTGATGGAGGCGCTCGATGGTGTCGACCCGCGGCGGATCACGTACGAAATCACCGGCCACAGCGGCGACTCGTCCAAGATCGCCCTCGTGCCGTACGACCATCCGCCGGCGCACATCGGCGAGCGTGCCAAGGTCGTTCTTCAGATGCTCGCACACGCTCAGTACACCTGGAGTGGCGGTAACTATCGCGGGGCATCATCCAAAACGCGTTGTTGATTCGTTGTTTGGTTTTTGTTGCCTGCAGACAATACGCTCCCCGCCCTCAAAAAGGCCGTCGATGAGGTTGCCAAGGAGGAGGCCGACGAGCGGATCGTC
>Ga0302231_10001210_pt1 | contig 16575 bp, 19 predicted proteins | sample II_Palsa_N2_2_FD_193522 | JGI IMG/M metagenome (GOLD analysis project Ga0302231, IMG submission 193522) | Peat permafrost microbial communities from Stordalen Mire near Abisko, Sweden - II_Palsa_N2_2 | ecosystem: Environmental > Terrestrial > Soil > Palsa > Peat permafrost | place: Sweden...
ACGCTGCAGGGACAATCACGTCTGACGCTGGATACCCGTGAGCTGGAACGCAGCGGGCCGTCCTACACGATCGATACCCTGATCGAGCTGCGCGCGGAACAGGGCGAGCGTTCGCTGGTGCTGCTGATCGGTGCCGATGCGTTCGCCGGACTGCCGGGCTGGCATCGCTGGCGCGAGCTGTTCGAGGTGGCGCATATCGGCGTACTGAGCCGGCCGGGCGTGGAGGCTGAGCTTCCGGGTGAGCTGCAGCAGGTGGTCGCGAACCGGCGTGTGCAGAAGGCCGCCGCGTTGCGCCATACCGCCGCCGGCAAGCTGATCGAGCTGGCAGTCACCCCGCTGGAAATCTCTGCCACCCGTATCCGCGAACTGCTCGTTGAGGGGCGCGATCCGCGTTATCTGCTGCCGGCGGGGCTGTTCGACGATCCGGGATTGTTGGCGCCATACCGTCGTTGAGTCGCGAGTAGGAGGAAGTCTTCGCGCTCCCTGAATCCCCTTCCGGTGCTGTGCCCGATCACACACCGCTCGCCAGTTGCTCCTGCACCTCATTGATCGAATCGCGGATACGTTTGCTGAAGACCGAATCCTCGTGATGGATCAGCACCAGCCGTTCGGTGGCGCGGGTCATCGCCACGTACAGCAGGCGCGCTTCATGCGCCTCGTCTTCGCCGGCCTTGGGCATCTGGCCGAGGTGGGGAATGATCACCAGCGGGAATTCCAGACCCTTGCTGGAGTGCATGCTGATCAGCTTTACGCTGTCCTTGACCAGGAATAGTGAGCCCTTGCCACCCTTGTCGTCGGCGAGACGGCAGGCGAAATCGGCCTGTTCCAGCGCGGCGCGCAGCTTCTCGCCCTGCCAGTTGAAACGGTAGATCACCGCAATGTCATCAAGGTGACGGCCATGCGCCAGTTCGTCACGGATCTGGCTGACCAGGGTGGCGAGTTCCGCGCCGGCACTGTCAGCGCGGATCAGCTCAGGTACTGCACCGCGCCGCCCTGCACTTTCCGGTGCGATCAGCGGCACGCCATCGTCCTCACCGGCCTGCGCATCGAGCAGTTCGCTGGCGAATGCACGGGCGACCGAAAGGATCTCCAGCGTGTTGCGATAGTTGAGCTTGAGGATGGTGGTGCGACCCTGTGCCTGCACACCGAGGCTTTTCCAGGTGAACTTGCGCCGGTTGGTGCTGCCGTTGATGTTCTGCGCGTCGTCATACAGCACCAGCAGCGAGTTGGTGCTGGGGTCGATCATCTGCACGATCAGTTTGTACCAGTCCGGCTCGAAATCGTGACCCTCGTCGACCAGCACCGCACCGTACTGGAAACGCGGGATCTGGCCGCGCTCGACGCCATCGATCACCCGCTGCACCATCTGTTCGAAGAAGTCCTTGCTGCCTTGCTCCGGCAGTTCGACATGGTAGGCGGTGAGCATCTTCCGGCACCACTTGTGGAAGTTGTAGACCTGCACTTTCTCGCTGAGGCCGCGCTCGCCGATCAGCTGATCTAGCCGCGCCGCCAGTGTCTTGTTGTAGCAGAGCACCAGGATCGGTTTGGACAGCTCGCGCGCCAGCTGCATCGCGCGGAAACCGAGGATCATCGTCTTGCCGGAGCCGGCAACGCCGTGGATGATCCGGTGCTCGTCACCGAGCGAACGCGCCAGCTGCTCCTGCTGCGCGTCCATTACCTTGACCAGGTCGGGGATTTCCAGCGACTTGGTCACGCCGGTCGCGCTGCTGTCGAACAGACCGAACTGGCCCTCGCCCGGCGCCACGCGGATTTCCGGAAACAGGTGCCAGCGCACCCGGTCGATCTGCGGCAGGGTCAGGGCAGTGGGGAATACCTGCGGGAACATCGCCCACAGCTTTTCCTGGAAGGCTTCGGAATCGACCGTTTCATAAATCTCGTCGCGGCAGATCGCCAGGTGCCCGGGAATCACCACTTCGAGGTCGCCATCGACGAACTGCTGGCGGCTGATGTTGGCCAGCACCACGCCGTATGCCCACGGCATCACCAGCTTGCCGGCATGACGGCTGGACGGCGGATGACGCAGTGCAGGATCGCGCTCCAGCACCACGCCGATTTCCAGTGCATACGCACGGGCCTGCAGTAGCGGGTTGTTTTCCTTGACCAGGCCGCGCTCGGTGACCAGGGTGAACTGGGTGCTGTCGGCGTGACGGATGGTGTCCGCCTTCCAGTCCTTCACCTCCAGCACCAGCATGCCGCGGCGCGGATGGAACACCACGAAATCCGGGCGCTTTTGCTTCAACCCGATCGGCACGTCGTACCACAGCAGGTAATCGTCCTCGAGTTTCTGTTCCAGTCGTTCGGAAAAGCGTTTCTCGCCACCGGTCATGCGTGGCAGGCAACTGTTGCGGGTCGGAATGAGTGTTGCCACAGGCGCCCCTGGCTGACGTATCTAGTCGACGTTAGCCGATAGGGCGGAGCTGTCAATGCCGGGCGCAATGCAGCGGTTCCCGGACATGCTGGAGGCATGTCCGGGAACGGATCTACGCCCAGTGCTGCAACTGCTCCACTGGCACGTCCATGCGCCGGCAGGCGCGGCTGGCGATGCCGTCCTTCAGTGCGGCGCGAAAGACGGGCGCGACGGTCCACAACGCGTGGGCCGCCAGTCGTGCCTGGCGCTGCTGCCATGGTGTGCGGCCGAGCAGTTCTGTCGCCCATTCCGGCAGCAGGGCAGCGCCGGCGTGCAGGAACAGATCGCGCGACAGTCCCGCCGCCGGTACCGGCAGACGTACCTGCGCCAGCAGTTCGAGTACCACGCGCGAGCGTTCGGTATAGGCCAGTTCGGGCTGGATGCGCTGGAAGTAGTCGTTGACGGCCTGTTCCGAGGCGGGTACCGCGCGGGCGCCCAGCGCTTCGGCAATCCGCCGCACCTCGTCGTAATAGCGATCGGCCGCATCCGCCGGAAGGGTGGCATGGCTGTAGCGGCGATAACCCTGCAGGAAGCTGTACGCCTCGGTGACATGTACCCAGGTCAGCAGCTCGGGATCGTCCGCGGCATATGGACGTCCATCTTCAGCATGGCCGGTGATGTGCGTGTGGATCTGCCGCACATGTTCGATCAGCGCCTCGGTCTGCGCGCGCGGTGCGTAGGTGGTGCCGCCGACAAACGCGGTGGTGCGACGCAAGCGTCCGAGCAGGTCGCCGCGGAAATTGGAGTGATCCCACACGCCGGCCAACGCCAGCGGATGCAGGGTCTGCAAGGTCAGTGCGGCCAGGCCCCCGGCCAGCATGCCGGGGAAATCCGAGTGCACGCGCCAGGTCGCGCTGTCCGGCCCGAACAGGCCCGGATCGCCGTGCGGATGGTCGTAATCGATGCTGCCGGTTTGGGCGCGCGGGAAGGCGCTGAGCACCCAATGCCGGATCGCGGCGCGCAACGGGCGGATCGGTTCGCGGGCGATACGGGTGAAGAAATTCGGCGGCGAGGGCATGCGCCAAGTCTAACGTGGCGCCACGCCCATGCCGCCGATAAGGTGTTTCACGTATCCAGCGTCGCATCCAGCGTGATGGCGGCCTTGAGCACCTTGGAGACGGGACAGCCTTCTTTGGTCGCCTGTGCGATCTTTGCAAACGTGGCCGCATCCGTGCCGGGCACCTTGGCCTTGCAGGTGAGCTGCACGGCCGTGATCGAGAAGCCGTCGCCATCCTTGTCCAGCGTCACCACCGCCTTGGTATCGATGCTGTCGGCGGTGAGTCCGGCGTTGCCGAGCCCGAGCGAGAGTGCCATCGAATAGCAGCCGGCATGCGCGGCAGCAATCAATTCTTCCGGGTTGGTGCCGGGGCCGTCCTCGAAGCGGGACTTGAAGCCATACGGCGCCTCGCGCAACACGCCGGTTTCGGTCGAGATGCTGCCTTGGCCGTCCTTGATGCCGCCGGACCAGTGGGCGGATGCGGATTTCTTCATGGGATTCTCCTGCGAGACGGTAGTGGACCAGCGGGCAGTGTGGTGGTTGGCTCATGCAGGCCGCGCGAAGGGATCGGCGAGTCGGCTTCACCTCCGATTACCGCCAGCAGGCCGTATGCTTGGCGCTTGTCATGTCCGTGTCGGAGATCGCATGTCGTTTGCCATTCATCACGATCGCGCTGCGCATCGCTTCGAAACGCAGGTGGACGGCGTGCATTGCGAACTCGACTACACCCTGGTGGGTGGCGTGCTGACGATCACCCACACCGGGGTGCCGAGTGAAGTGGGCGGACGCGGCATTGCCTCGGCGCTGGTGCAGGCAGCCATGGATACGGCGCGTGCCGAAGGCTGGAAGGTGGTGCCGGCCTGTTCGTATGCCTCGGTATGGATCACGCGGCATCCGGAGTATCAGGATTTGTGCCGGTGAAACTCCCGCTATCATCGCCCTGTTGCCGGTCGCCGAGCCGGACATTTCGGAGGTTGCGTGCTTCAATGTGATGATCCATCTATGGCCACCATGACGGTGTTGCCGTTCGCGGCGTCCGCGTGGTGGTGTGCATGAGCAACGCATCCCCATCCGATGATGCAAACGTAGCCGCACAGTCCCGGCCCAGGAAACGCCGTTGGCGGCCATTTCATTTCATCAAAGTCCGGCCGCGAATGATCGTGTCATTGACGATCTTCATCATCACCAGTGCGTTGCTGGTGGCAGGCGGATTGCGGCCAACCATCGCGATATTGCTGGGGTTCGACTTGGGTGCCCTGGTGTTTCTCGGCATTCTGGCGCGGATGTTCAATCAGGCCTCGCCGACGAGTATGCGCAGCCAGGCGCGGGAGCAGGACACCGGGCGCTGGGGCGTCCTGTGGAGTGGCGTGGTGCTGTCGACTGTGGTGCTGGTGGCGTTGAGCAATGAGTTGCATGCGGCCAAGGCAGGCGGTGCGCTGGCGATCGGGGTCGGCGCGCTCAGCGTGGTGCTGAGTTGGCTGTTCCTCAACACCATGTTCGCGATGCACTACGCGCATGGCTTCTATGGCGATTTCGGCGACAAGCACTCCGGACTGGATTTCCCCGACACTGCAGAACCGGATTACTGGGATTTCGCCTATTTCGCGATCGTGATCGGCATGACGTTCCAGGTTTCCGACGTGCAGATCACCAGCCGTTACCTGCGTCGCGTTGCGTTGCTGCACAGCGTGATCGCGTTCTTCTTCAACGTGTTCATCATCGCGATCACGGTGAATATCGTGGCCGGGCTGGGCGGTGGCTAGGCCGGCACGATGTAACCGTCGGCAAACGGGCGGCGAATGAATCGGCGGGACGGTATCAGCGTCCTCTTTCCTTCTCTTTCAAGGGCCACTCCGATGAACGCACCCGCTGCCTTTCTTCTCGCTACTGCCATGACCTGCGGCCTGGCCACCACGGCCGTGTTTGCCCAGGACGCGATGCCCGCCAGTGCCAGCACGACGATGTCGCACGACGCCATGCAGAAGGCGCCCATGAAATCTGATTCGATGAAGTCCGGCTCGATGAAGATGGACGCATCGAAGTCGAACATGATGCACACGGACGCCATGAAGCCCGCCGCCATGAAGTCCGATGCGATGAAAAAAGACTCGATGAAGAAGGACGACAGTGCGATGAGCTCCGGCGGCTGAGAAGTCCCATGGCCGCTGGCGAAGGTGTCGCTATGGCGGCGCTCCGCCGGCGGCACTGCTTCACTTCTTCCAGACCCGGCGACAGCGGATACTTGGCATCCATCCGTTGCAGGCCATCACGCATGAACTCGCCCTTCGCCAGTCGCATCGGCATCGAGCATCCGCTGATCCAGGCGCCGATGTCCGGCTCGACGCCACCAGCCCTGGTAGCGTCCGTATCGAATGCGGGCGGACTGGGTTCGCTGGGTGCCGGTTATCTCGAGCCGCAGGCGATCCTCGATCAGGCGGCGCAGATACGCGCACTGGGCGACCAGCCTTACGCGATCGGCCTGTTCGTGCTGCCGGATGAATTCGAGGCCGACATGGCGGCCGTGGCGAAGGCGCGCGAGCAACTCGATGCGCTGATGGCGCAGGAAGGTCTCGATGTCCGCACCAACCTGCCGACACGCTGGGCGCCGCGTTTTTCCGATCAGTTCGCCGCCCTGTGCGAGGCACGCCCGGCGGTGGCGAGTTTTGCATTCGGCGTGATCAGTCCGGCGCAGTTGCGCGAGCTGCGCCAGCGCGACATTTACGTGATCGGCACCGCCACCACGGTGGCCGAAGCGCGCGCCTGGGCCGAAGGCGGCGCGGATGCCGTCTGCGTGCAGGGCGCCGAGGCTGGTGGCCATCGCGGCACCTTCCTGCACGAGGCCGAGGACGCCATGATCGGCCTGTTCGCCCTGCTGCCGCTTACCGTGCGCGCGCTGGGGGATGTTCCGGTGATTGCCGCCGGCGGCATCATGGATGGCCGCGGCATGCTTGCAGCGGAAATCCTCGGTGCGGCGGCCAGCCAGCTGGGTACCGCTTTCCTTGCCTGCCCGGAATCTTCGGCGGCCGAGGCGTGGAAGCAGGATCTGCCTCGGGTCGAGGAACACCAGGTCACCACCATCCGGGGTTTCTCCGGGCGCGCCGCCCGGGGCCTGCGCAACCGTTTTGTCCAGGCCATGCCGGAAGCCGCGCAGGGACTGCCGTATCCAGTGCTGAACGCGCTCACCGCACCATTGCGCCGGGCTGCCGCCGCCGCCGGGCGGGGCGACCTGCTGTCCGAATGGTGCGGGCAGGCCGCTGGCTTGGTACGCCCTCAGCCGGCGGCCGAGCTGGTGGCGCGCCTGATGCACGAGTACCGGCTGGCCAGACGGATGCCGGTGCCCTGAGGAGCGCCCGAAGCACCCTTGACGGCAGGCGGTTATACTGCGCCCGCGCCATTTTGCGCTGCGATCACGCATTGAGGCTCCTCCTCTTGAGTACTGCCCGTACGAACAAGTCCGTCACCACGGCCACCCTGCGCAAGTCCGTCATCGACGCGCTGGAAGAATTGAAAGCCAAGGACGTTCGCGAGATCGACGTTCGCGGCAAGACCTCCATCGCCGATCTGCTGGTCATCGCCTCCGGCACCTCAGCACGCCACGTCAAATCCATCGCCGACGAAGTCAGCAAGTTCGCCAAGAAGGCGGGCGTGATGCCGCTGGGCGTGGAAGGCGAGCTGGAAGGCGAATGGGTACTGGTGGATCTGGGCGACGTGATCGTCCACGTGATGCTGCCGCGCATCCGCGAGTTCTATGGCCTGGAACGGTTGTGGACGGTGGGCGACCACGGGCACGAAGTCGATACCATGCAAGCCGGCTGAGCTGAACCTTCGGCATGCGCGCACGCCTGATAGCCGTCGGCGAACGCATGCCTGGCTGGGTCGCCGAGGGCTTTGCCGAATACCGCAAGCGGCTCTCGCACGAGCTGCCGCTGGAATTGATCGAACTGAAACCTGGTATCCGCGGCAAGGGTCGCGACGATGCGCGGGCGATCCAGGACGAAGGCGCGGCGATCCTCGCCGCTTTGCCACACGACATCCATGTGGTTGCGCTCGATGGTCGCGGCAAGACCTGGTCCAGCGAGGAGCTGGCCGAGCAGCTGGCGCGCTGGCGCATGGCTGGACGTGATCTGGCGTTCCTGATCGGTGGTCCGGACGGCCACGCAGCCGACGTGCTGGCGCGTGCCGACCAGCGCTGGTCACTCGGCCCGCTGACCCTGCCGCACATGCTGGTGCGGCTGGTACTGGCCGAGCAGTTGTATCGTGCCACCACGATCATGGCCGGACATCCTTATCATCGGGCCTGATCACTGACCTGCCCAAGGAACTCACTCGTCATGTCCTTCCAGATCCGGCAAGCCACGATTCTCGACCTCGACACGCTGGCACCGCTGTTCGACGGCTATCGCCAGTTCTATGGCCAGCCGGCTGATCTGGCGCGGGCGCACGACTTTCTGGCGGAACGCTTCCGGCATCACGAGTCGCTGATCCTGCTGGCGCGCGACGAACACGGCGGCGGACTCGGCTTCACCCAGCTCTATCCACTGTTTTCCTCAGTGCGCACTGTACGCACGTGGCTGCTCAACGACCTATTTGTGGTGTCATCGGCACGTCGGCAGGGGGTAGCCGCGGCGCTGCTCACGGCGGCGGCGGAACATGCGCGGGCGTTGGGTGCAGCCAGCCTCTCGCTGTCGACCGCGCTGGACAACGCACCGGCGCAGGCCTTGTACGAATCGCTCGGCTGGCAACGCGACCGGCAGTTCTGCGAGTACGGCCTCACGCTTTGATCGCCGCTATGCTTGTGACTGCTTGCTGATCCGGTATCCCGAATGCTTTATCTCGCCTCGCAGTCGCCGCGTCGTCGCCAGTTGCTGGAGCAGATCGGGGTGGATTTCAGCGTGCTCGATGTCGACGTGCTCGAGCAACGCATGCGCGGTGAGTCGCCGCACGACTATGTGAGCCGGGTAGCGCGCGACAAGGCACGTGCAGGACTGGCCAGTCTGGATCATGCCAATCAGGATCAGGCCAATCAGAATCGGGCCAGCGATGCCATCGTGCTCGGCGCCGATACCGAAGTGGTGCTGGACGACGAAGTGTTCGGCAAGCCGCAGGATGCGGACGATGCTGCCGCGATGCTGCGCCGCCTGTCCGGTCGCACGCACGCAGTGATCTCGGTGGTGTGGCTGGTCGGCGCCGCACGCGAGGAGTGTGCGGTGTGCATATCGCAGGTACGTTTCGCGCCGTTGGACGAGTCGACCGTCGCCACTTATGTAGCCACTGGCGAGCCGTTCGGCAAGGCCGGTGCATATGCGATCCAGGGGCGCGGTGCGGCGTTGGTCGAGCATCTGCAGGGCAGCTATTCCGGCGTAATGGGCTTGCCGGTATTCGAGACTGCGCGACTGCTGCGTGATTTCAACGCACCGGCGGCGTGAGCTTCAGCCGGACAGGTGCGCCACCACAAACCACGCCACCACCGCCAGCAGGTTGTTTATGCCGTGGGCCAACACGCCTGGCCAGATCGATCTCGAGCGCAGCCGCAGCCACGCCAGCAGCAACGCCAGCAACAGCAGGTCCGGTAGCCCGAACCATTGCCATTGCAGGCCCGGCAGGTGCACCAGCGCAAACATCAGCGAACTGATCGCCACCGCCCAGCCCGCCCCCCAGCGTTGCAGCAGGGTCGACAGCAGCACGCCGCGGAACAGCAATTCCTCCACCATGGGCCCCAGGCTCACCACGATCAACACCAGAGGAATCCGCCATGCCAGCGGGGTGTTGGCGCCAAGTTGCTGGATGTCCTGGCTCACTGTCTGTCCGTTTGCGAACAACTGAGTCAGTTGTGCCCCAAGCAGCGGTGCGGCCACACCGACCACGATGGCCAGCGCGATATACAGCAGCCGTGACGGCCTCACGAAACCGAATCCCGGTGGCTGTGCCAGCGACCAAAGATGTGACCAGCGACGCTGGGCCAGCAGCAGGATCGATGACGCGGCCAGACCCAGCGTGAGCATTACCAGCAACGCCTGCATGCCAGGTTGTTCCAGCATGGTGTTGATGCCATTGCCGACCTGGGTCATACCCTGGTTCAGGTGAACGAAGCCCAGGGTCACAGCGAGGATCAGCGCGAGCAGGGTGCTGCCGACGGCCTGCAGGACGAAATACAGCGCGATCAATCCCAGCGCAGTCCACAGGTTGGGCGCACGCGTGGTGGCGGCCGACACGAGGGGTGCCGGCGGTATCGCAGGTGGCAGCAGAGAAGTGTCGGTATACATGGCATCCATGGTGAAGCTGATCCTGGGCGAGCGCGAAGTTCCTTTGACCAGAAGACACACGCGACGTTCATCGTAGCCAAGCTAGCTGGGTGCTGACTGCTGACGCAATCGGCTGATCGGCACGGTTGTCACGATAATCATCGTTGCCGGCGGCGGCTTGCAGCGGCGGATCATCCCGGTAACATCGGGACACTGATCTGATCAGGGGACATCGATGACAATCGATTTTGGCAGGACTGCCAGTGATTACGCGCGCCATCGCGCAGGTTTTCCGGACGCTTTCTTCGAGCGCCTGTTTGTTGACGGCACGCTGCAGAAGGGCAACCACGTGCTGGATCTGGGCACCGGCACAGGTACCGTCGCCCGCGGATTGGCCATACGTGGTTGCGAGGTGACCGCCCTGGATCATTCCGCCCCGTTGCTGGCGGAGGCTGCCGAACTCGATCGCAAGGCGGGTGTGCAGGTGAAGCAGGTACGCGCGCGGGTCGAGAATGCCGATTTCCCGCCGGCATCGTTCGACGTGATCACTGCCGGACAATGCTGGCACTGGTTCGAGCGGCAGCGCACGGCGGCGCTATCACGCGGCTGGCTGAAACCTGGCGGCCGACTGGTGATTGCACACTTCGACTGGCTGCCGCTGAACGGCAACATGGTGCAGGACACCGAGCGGTTGATCCTTGCCTGCAACCCCGGCTGGACCCTGCACAGTGGCAGTGGCCTCTACCCGGCGTGGCTGAAAGATGTTGCCGAGGCCGGCTTCACCGACCTGCGCACGTATTCGTTCGATCTCGATGTGCCCTACAGCCACGCAGACTGGCGTGGCCGCATCCGCGCCTGTGCCGGCATCGGCGCGGTGCTGGACAAGGCCAAGGTGCAGCGCTTCGACAGCGAGCTGGCCAAGATGCTGGCTACCCGCCATGCAGTGGAACCGATGGCGGTACCGCATCGCGTGTGGGTACTGAGTGCGGTGGCGCCTGGCCTGCTTGTCTGATCCCGAAGTGGCAGCGTGTCAGCCGAGCACCAGTACGCGAAAGACGCCGATGCCGGCCATCACGAGCGCTGCCACCCAGCCGATCATGCTGACTGCAAAGCCAGGGCCACGCTTGCCCGCATCCTGCAGATAGGCCAGCGCATACCACACGCGCCCGACGATCCAGACCAGTCCCGCGATGCCCGCCCAGCCACTGAAGCCGTAACTGGCGGCCAGCCACAGCGTGGGCAGGAACATGACGGTGCTTTCCAGCGTATTCATCTGCACTCGGTAGGCGCGTTCGAACGCCGGGTCGCCACTGATCGCTGGTGCCTTGATGTTGTACTTGCTGCGGGCGTGGCCCACGGCCCACATGGTGCCGAACAGCAGCAGGACGGTGAGCAGGGTAACCAGGGCAGGCAGATGGGTCATGGCGGATCCTCGGGAAAGATCGCCTACTGTAGCCGCAGCGCACGGTTGGCGTGATCCCGGTCGAGGCGCTATCGTCGCGGTGCGGCACCGGGGCGAGGTGCATCAATCTGCGAGGGGCGTATGGATTGGCAGAAAGGTGGCAGCAGCGACAACGTCGAAGTCGACAGTGGCAACGGTGGTGGCGGAGGTGGAGGTTTCGGCGGCGGCCGCATGGGGCTGGGCGGGCTGATCGTGCTGGCGATCCTGGGCTGGGTCTTCTTCAAGAATCCGCTGGCACTGTTGAATCAGGGTGGCACCCAGTCGAACGTGCCCGCGCAGAGTGCGCCGGTGCAGATCGATCCACAGCAGAAAGCGTTTGTCAGCGCGATCCTGCATTCGACCGAGCAGACCTGGGGCGAGATCTTTCAGGCGAAGGGGATGACCTATGTCGATCCCAAGCTGCACCTGTTCAGCGGTGGCGTGAACACGGCCTGTGGTGGCGCCACGACCGCGGTGGGACCGTTCTACTGCCCGGGTGATCAGAAGGTTTATCTGGACGTGGCGTTCTTCCAGCAACTGCAGGACGAGCTGCATTCTTCCGGTGATTTCGCCCGCGCTTATGTGATCGCGCATGAGGTAGGTCATCACGTGCAGAAACTGACCGGCGTGTTCGACAAGGTCCAACAGTTGCAGCGCCAGGGGCAGCCGATGGATGGCGCAGATGGCCTGTCCGTGCGGCAGGAGCTGCAGGCGGACTGCTATGCCGGCGTGTGGGCGAACCACAGCCAGAAGGATCTGAACTGGCTGCAGCCCGGTGATATCGAGTCGGCACTCAACGCGGCCAGCCATATCGGTGACGACACCTTGCAGCAGCAGGCGCAGGGACGGGTGCGGCCGGATACGTTCACCCATGGCACTTCGGCGCAGCGGGTGAAGTGGTTCAAGACCGGCTTCAGCAGCGGCGACATGGACCAGTGCAACACGTTTGCCGGCGAACCGTAGAAAAGTTCGGCGTTGGTGAAGATAAGGCCTGCCACATGGCCGGCCTTTTACGCTCTAGACTCCGCAGGCTGCGTGCCTCGGGGTGCGCCATGGTCAGCTTGATGAAACATCCCTGTCTGCGTTGCGGTGTCTGTTGCGCCTTCTTCCGCGTGTCATTCCACTGGTCGGAGGCGGATGCATCGCTGGGTGGATGCGTGCCACCGGAGCTCACCGAGAAGCTGGATCCGCACCGATTGGTGATGCTCGGCACCGATGAGGCGCAGCCACGCTGCGTGGCGCTGCAGGGCACGCTCGGTGTGGCGGCGCATTGCGGCATCTATGCGCGGCGGCCGTCGGTATGCCGCGAAGTGCAGCCATCGTGGGAGTTCGGCACGAGCAGCCCGCAATGCGACAAGGCACGGCTTGCACATGGGTTGGCGCTGCTGACGCCGCAGGACTGGCTCGAGCCGTTCGATACCGACACGCCGCTGCCGCAGATCGCCTGAGCGCCCCTGTCGGCGTCATATCAGCTCAATCGAACCGATAGATATCCATCGCCAGCAGGCCCATGTCGATGCCTGCATCGATCCGTTGCGCATGGGCTTTTGCACCGGCCGCGCCCAACGCCACGAACAGCGGCAGCAGATGTTCGTCGGTGGGATGCGCACGTTCGGCGAACGGTGCCTGTCGGCGGTAATCGAGCAACGCAGCGATGTCGCCGACGGCAAGCTTCTGCTCGATCCAGTCGATGAACGGCTTCACATACGGCGCCTGCCGTTCGTCGCTGTAGCCAGCGCGTAGGTCGTGCAGGTTGTGGGTGATGCTACCTGAGCCGATCACCAGCACACCCTCGTCGCGCAATGGCGCCAGCGCCTGCCCCAGCGCGTACTGATGCGCTGGGCCGAGCTCGGGCTGGATCGAAATCGGCACCACCGGAATATCTGCCGCCGGATACAGCAAGCGCAGCGGCACCCAGGCGCCATGATCCAGTCCGCGTTCGGGATCGGCGATCGGCGTCAGGCCTGCGTGATCCAGCAACTGCATGACGCTCTCGGCCAGTGCGGGCGCGCCAGGGGCCGGATAGCGCAGCTGATACAGCACGGCGGGAAAGCCACCGAAATCATGGATGGTCTCGAGAGCGGCCGAACTGCCAACCAGTGGCCGCCGTGACAGCCAGTGCGCGCTGGCCATCACGATCGCCCGCGGGCGCGGCAGCACGGCGGCCAGCTCGGCCAGCCGCTCACCGGTGAGGCCGGGTTGCAGCGCGGTCATCGGCGAGCCGTGCGAGATGTACAGACTGGGCAGGGTGGTCATGGCGCTACACATTGACGAAGGTGACCCATGAAGTATGGGCGCCAATGAGTTTTTCAGCAGTGCGCGCTGGAAACATGCTGTTGCCCGATCGAAACGACCGGGCAATCCGGGCAGGACGCTTGCGGATTACTTGTGCGGCGGTTTCCCACCACCGTGCCGCGGCTTGAACCCCCCAGGCTTGGGGCCGCCGGGTTTGAATCCGCCGGGCTTCTTGAAGCCGCCCGGCTTGTGCGCTGGCGGGGCATTGCCGGCGTCGGTGTCGTTGCCGTCCCACTCATGGATACGCAATTGCTGCTGCACCACCCAGACCTTCTTCAGATGCTCGAACACTTCCTTCGGCATGCCATCGGGCAGGTCGATCAGGCTGTAGTGGTCGCGGATGCTGAGGCGGCCGATGAAGCTGCTTTCCAGTCCGGCTTCGTTGGCGATCGCGCCGACGATGTTGCCTGGCTTCACGCCGTGCTCGTGACCTACCTCGATGCGGTAGGTGCGCTTGCCTTCTTCGGTGGCATGCGCGCGTGCCGGGCGATGGCCGAAGTCGCGCGGCGGCGCATTCTCTTGTGCGCCGTGCTCGCGTGGCCGATGTTCATGCGGCCTGGCCTCGCGGGCGGGACGGCTCGCCGCACCCTCGCGCTCGAACGACGGACGGCGCTCGCTGCTGGTGCGTTCGCGCGGTGCCGCGCGCTCGACGCGCTCGCGCGAGGCGGGTTCGTATTTCTCGCGTTTCGGCGGCGGTGCCAGCAGCAACGGCTGATCGCCCTGCGCGATGCGCGCCAGTGCGGCGGCAATCTCGAGCGCCGGCACGTTGTGCTCCTGCTCGTACTGTTCGATCAGCTGCTGGAACTGGCCGAGGTTGCCCTGCGCCAGCATGTCGCTGATGCGCTGCTTGAACTTGCCGATGCGCACGTCGTTGACTACCTCGACCGACGGCAACTGCATCTGCTCGATCGGCTGGCGGGTGGCACGCTCGATCGCGTTCAGCATGCCGCGCTCGCGCGGGCTGACGAACAGGATCGCATCACCGGCGCGGCCGGCGCGGCCGGTACGGCCAATGCGGTGCACGTAGCTTTCGGTGTCGTAGGGAATGTCGTAATTGAACACGTGGCTGATGCGATCCACGTCGAGGCCACGCGCGGCCACGTCGGTGGCGACCAGGATGTCCAACTTGCCATCCTTCAGCTGCTGGATCACGCGCTCGCGCTGTGGCTGGGCGATATCACCGTTGATCGCGGCAGCGGCCAGGCCGCGTGCCTGCAGTTTGCCGGCCAGTTCCTCGGTAGCCTGCTTGGTGCGCGCGAAGATGATCATCGCGTCGAACGGTTCGGCTTCCAGGATGCGCGTCAATGCATCGAGCTTGTGCATGCCGCTGACAAACCAGTAGCGCTGGCGAATGTTCGGCGCGGTGGTGGTGGAGGACTTGATCGTGACCTCGACCGGATCCTTCAGGTGGCGCTGTGCGATCTTGCGGATGACGCTGGGCATGGTCGCGGAAAACAGCGCGACCTGACGCTCGGGTGGCGTTGCCTGCAGCACCTTCTCGACGTCGTCGATGAAGCCCATGCGCAGCATCTCGTCGGCTTCGTCGAGCACCAGGTACTTCAGTTCGGACAGATCCAGCGTGCCCTTGTCCATGTGGTCGATCACGCGACCGGGCGTGCCGACCACGACGTGCACGCCGCGCTTGAGCGAGTGCAACTGCGGGCCGTAACTCTGGCCGCCGTAGATCGGCAGTACCTGGAAACCGGGGATGTGTGCGGCGTAGCGCTGGAACGCTTCGGCGACCTGGATCGCCAGTTCGCGCGTAGGCGCCAACACCAGCGCCTGCGGCTTGCCGGCGCGTGGGTTGATCCGCGACAGGATCGGCAGCGCGAACGCGGCGGTCTTGCCGGTGCCGGTTTGCGCCTGGCCCAGCACGTCACGGCCTTCCATCAGTGGCGGGATCGTGGCGGCCTGGATCGGGGAGGGCGATTCATAGCCGACATCGGCCAGGACGCGCAGAACGTCGGGGTGCAGAGCGAGTGCGCCAAAGCCGGACGGGACCGGGGCGTTGTCGGAAACGGGGGATGACATGGGAACCTCGGGAACAGAGAGCAGCACCGGGAATGCGGCGCGCAAGTCGTGCATTCTACCAGTCCGCGCGCCTGCGCGCCGCCGTGCTGGCTGAACACGATGCCGCGGCTGCGCGCGGTTATGCTTCGGGGCGGATACATGGATGGCGACAGGCATGCTCGAAACGATCTCCGAACAGCGGCTGCATGGCGGTGTGCAGGGCTTTTACCGGCATTACTCGGAAGCCTGCGCCGGCCCGATGCGCTTTGCGGTCTATCAGCCGCCGCAGGCCACGCAGCAGCGTTGCCCGGTGCTGTACTTCCTGGCGGGGCTGACCTGTACCGAGGAAACCGCCACGCTCAAGGCCGGCGCGCAGAGGCTGGCTGCGGAGCTGGGCATGGCGCTGGTGATGCCCGATACCAGCCCGCGTGCCACCGGCATCGACGGCGCCACCGGCGACTGGGAGTTCGGCGAAGGCGCCGGCTTTTACCTCGATGCGACCGAGGCGCCGTGGTCGTCACGGTTTCGCATGCACAGCTACGTGGCGGACGAGTTGCCGGCACTGATCGCCGCGCATTTTCCGGTGGATGCGCAGCGCAGCAGTATCTGCGGTCACTCGATGGGCGGTCATGGCGCGTTGACGATCGCGCTGAAGCACCCAGCACGTTATCGCTCGGTGTCGGCCTTTGCGCCGATCGTGGCGCCGAGCCAGGTACCGTGGGGTCTGAAGGCGCTGCCGCGTTATCTCGGATCCGCCCCGCAGGCGTGGGCCGATGTCGACGCCTGCGCATTGGTGCAGCGGCAGACCTTTCCCGGCACGATTCTGATCGACCAGGGCGAGGCCGACCCGTTTCTCGAAGCCCAGCTGAAACCCGAACTGTTCGATCAGGCCTGCGCGGAAGCGGGCCAGGCCTTGCTGCTGCGCCGGCATCCCGGTTACGACCACAGCTACTGGTTCATCACCAGCTTCATCGACGATCACCTGCGCCATCACGCTGCGGCGCTGGGGTTGCTCTGAGTATCGCGATGACCGCTTACGGCGTCTGAGCCTGAGGTATCCCCACATTTCCTGTCGTTGGATCAGCGACTTACAGAAGCCGTGGGTGGCTAGAAGTGCGCGCATGGCGCAGTCTTCAAGGCGACCAAACCATACGAGGACCGC
>Ga0302231_10001238_pt1 | contig 16262 bp, 15 predicted proteins | sample II_Palsa_N2_2_FD_193522 | JGI IMG/M metagenome (GOLD analysis project Ga0302231, IMG submission 193522) | Peat permafrost microbial communities from Stordalen Mire near Abisko, Sweden - II_Palsa_N2_2 | ecosystem: Environmental > Terrestrial > Soil > Palsa > Peat permafrost | place: Sweden...
CGACATGACCCGCGCGATCCTCGGCCAGGCCGAAGACATCCGCCGCTCCGGCTCCGCCGCACTCGACCTGGCCTATGTCGCCGCGGGCCGCTACGACGGCTATTTCGAGATCGGCCTGAAGCCGTGGGACATGGCTGCTGGCGTCTTGCTGGTGCACGAAGCCGGTGGCCGCTACTGCGACTTCGCCGGCCGCGACGGCATCCCCGCCAGCGGCAACATCATTGCCGGCAACCTCAACGTGGCGAAGGCGATGGTCGATGCCATCGGGCAACAGGCGACACCGGCGCTGCTCAAGGCTTGAGAGCTGCCGTGAAACTTCGCATATTTGCATGCTTCTTGGCAGTAACCTCAGTGACGACGGGATGCTCGCAAAAGGCCCCGGCATCGGCCTGCAAGCCTAGTGATGATCTGGCCGCACTGAAATTGCTGCAGCCACCGAACGCCGCGAACGACGCACGCCGTGACTACGCCCGAGGCGACCATCGGTTGCTCGGCATCAATGCTGGTGTCGGGCTGGCGGTTCCCGGACTAGCCGGCAATCCTGACGAGTCCGGGTACGAACTTCGAACGATCGATAGCAACGATGTGTCATGCAGCCCACAAGAACATCAGATCAAGATCGATGCTTGGAATTACACGCGTAGATACAATCACCAAATGATGTTGCTTTGGCAGCCAAGCAAGAGCACATCGGCAACGAGTGCTCCTATCGCGCGGAAACCCAGCTGAGCCGCTCGCAGGTAATGTTTCGCCCGGGTTAATCGCGTTCAACCCATCAAGACGACTCCGGGCCGCCATCTCGCAATACACTACGTAAAAACGGAATGGTGATTCGCCGCTGCGCCGCCAGCGACGCCACATCCAGCTTGTCCAGCAGATCGAGCAACGCCCCCAGATCACGCGCACAACGCGCGAACAACCAGTCAAGCACGCCGTCGTCCAGTTCGATGCCACGCGAGGCCGCCTGTGCTTTCAGCACGACGCGGCGTTCGTCGTCGTCGAGCGGCTTCAGCGCGAATTGGGTGCAGGCGCCCAGGCGCGAGCGCAAATCAGGCAGACCGATACCCAACATGATCGGCGTGGTATCGGCAGCGAACAGCAATGCGCTACCTTCGGCGCGAGCGCGGTTGTAGAGATCGAATAACGCATGTTCGGCTTCGCGGTTGCCGGCGATGGTGCCGAGATCATCCAGCGCCAGCAGCTCGCTGCCGGCCACGCCACGCAACGCCGCCGCATGGTCGGCAATCGTTGCCAATGGCAGGTATTGCACGCGCCTTCCAGCCGAGTTCGCCGCCTGGCACGCCGCCATCAGCAAATGACTGCGGCCGCTGCCGTTGGCACCGTGCAGGTAGACCCATGGTGCGCCAGGTTCAAGTGCCAGGGCCTGCACGGCGCCCAGCGCGGCGGCATTGGCCCCGGCGTGGAAATGTTCGAAGCGCTGGCGACGCGGCCAGCGCAGCGCAAGCGGCAACTGCGGAATCATGGGGCAGCCCGATCATCCTTGGGCGACGCAACCGTGGTATCGGTTACGACTTCGCCGTCGCGATGCACGGTGACGTCCACCTCCGCGATGACCGGATCGTCTTCCCCTTCCTCGGTATACAGCTCGCTCAATCGATAGCGTTCGAGCAGATAGCGCAGCACCACCATGATCACCGAGGCCGCCGGCAACGCCAGCAACACGCCCAGAAAACCGAACAGGTAGCCGCCAGCCAGTACCGAAAAGATCACCGCCACCGGATGCAGGCCGATCTTGTCGCCGACCAGCTTGGGCACCAGCACATAGCCCTCCAGCAGCTGGCCGACCACGAACACGCCACAGATGATCAGCAGGTGCGTCCAGTCGCCGTACTGCACCAGCACCGCGATCACTGCCGCGCCGAAGCCGACGATGAAACCCAGGTACGGCACAAAACTGAGCAGGCCGGCGACGATGCCAATCAGCAGGCCGACCGACAGCCCGGCCAGTGACAGACCGGTGCCGTAGAAGATGCCCAGCGCCAGCATCACCAGCAGCTGGCCGCGCACGAACGCGCCCAATACCTTGTCCGATTCATGCGCCAGATGCGCGATGGTCGGTTCGATCGAACGCGGCAGCATGCGGTCGATCGTGCCGACCAGCCGATCCCAGTCGCGCAGCAAATAGAACGCCACCACCGGGATCAGCACCAGGTTGGTCAGCCATAGCACGACCCCCAGCCCGGAGCGGGACACCTTGCCCAGCACCTCCGTGGCGACGTCGCCGATCGAACCCATGTGCGCCTTGAACGCCACCAGCAGCTGATCGCTGTCGAACATGCGCGGATCCAGATGCAACTTGCCCTGCAACCACGGCCATGCGGTTTGTTGCGCCCATTGCGCATAACGCGGCAGGTTCTGGACCAGGTTTTCGATCTGTCGCGAGATCAACGGAATCAACAGCAACAGCACGCCGCCAAGCGCCAGGATCAGCACCAGAAAAACAACCGTCGCCGCCCATGCGCGGCTCATCCCCAGCCGCTCCAGCCGATCGACCAGCGGATCGCCCAGATAGGCCAGCATCGCAGCAACGGCGAACGGCATCAGCACCGGTGCCAGCAACCAGAGCAGGTAAACGATGACCGCCGTGATGGCCAGCATTTGCCAGTGGCGCGATGTTTCGTTATTCACGCGGATGCCTTCCGTAATCAATGAACCCAACGCAGGTTGGCGTCGGCGCCGTCATGCGGCTCACCCTGCAGCAGCAGGCGACCGCTGGCGGCGAGGTTCGCGGCCAGTCCGCTCATCGGCAGGGCTGCCTTGACGGACAGCAGCACGCCGTCGTTATCCGAACCCAGGGTCATCACCTGGCGCACCGACGGATCGGCACGCAGGATGGCCAACAGGTCCGCGTAATCCATCGCCGATGTTAGCCCGCTCACCCACAGCTTGCCGTCGGTAACGCTGGCGCTGACCACATTGAGCTGCTTGCCGAGGCGATCGACCATGCTGTTACCGGCCGTAGCCAGCAACGTGTCCTCGGTGGCGCCCTGGCTGCTCCAGTGCTGTGCCTGGCCGCCGGAAATCAGCGTCCAGTCGGCACCCCCCGCATGCAGCTTGCCGAGCAGTACCAGACCGGTGTGGTATTGCTGGTTGACCGCTGCCAGCGCGGCCGGATCAGCCGCAGCAAGCTTCGCCATGTCCGGTGTGCTGCTTGTCTCGGGGTAGGTGACGTTGGTGCCGCGTGCCGCCGCTGCCGAAGCCAGACTGGCGAGTGCGGCCTGGTCGAACAGGCCACCGTCCGTGCCTTGCACCAGCAGCAAGACCGCCGGTTTGATGCCTGCGCTGGCTACACCCAGCTGTGCCACCAGCCGACGTACCGAGCCTGGCTCGAAGTCCACGGCCAGCGCCAGTCCGGTCGCGGTGCGCTGGTACTGGAATTTCTGCACGATCGAGCCGGCGTTGCCCACCGCATCGGCATAACCGGCATTGCTGCGCAGGTCCTGCCCACCCGCGACCCGTGTCAGTACCTGCCCGAGTGCGGTGGCGAACGCCAGGTTGCGCTGGGCGTCGTTGGTGTCGGTGACCGGCACCGTGACCGAATAGGGCGAACCGGAGGTTTGCGCATGCAGCGACGGCAGCATGGCAAAACCCAGCAGCAAGGTGACGATCAACAGGCGTGACAGGCGCATGGACGTGGGTATCTTCTGGGGAAAGCTCCGGGGAAGTCTGCCCAATCGCGCCCCCAGCGTCCATCGAACCCGTCTCATGGCCACCCATGCGGATCAGCAAGCCTTCCACAAGCTGCTAAACTTGCGCGTTTAATCCATGCCGGTTTTCGCCATGTCTGACGCCCTCACCTACCGCGCCGCTGGCGTCGATATCGACGCTGGCAATGCGCTGGTCGAACGCATCAAACCGCTGGTCAAGCGCACCTTCCGTCCCGAGGTCATGGGTGGACTGGGCGGCTTCGGTGGCCTGTTCGACCTGTCTGGCCGCTATAAGGAACCCGTGCTGGTGTCCGGCACGGATGGCGTCGGCACCAAGCTGAAACTGGCACAGGTTCTCAACCGGCACGACACGATCGGCATCGACCTGGTCGGCATGTGCGTCAACGATGTGCTGGTGCAGGGTGCCGAGCCGCTGTTCTTCCTCGATTACTTCGCCACTGGCAAACTGGATGTGGATACTGCGGTCGCCGTGGTCGGTGGCATCGCGAAGGGCTGTGAACTGGCAGGCTGCGCACTGATCGGCGGCGAGACCGCCGAGATGCCGGACATGTACCCGCCGGGTGAATACGACCTGGCCGGTTTCACCGTCGGTGCCGTTGAGAAGTCGCAGATGCTCAGCGGCGACGCAATCGTCGCCGGGGACGTGATCCTCGGCGTGGCCTCGTCGGGTCCGCACTCGAACGGCTATTCATTGGTCCGCAAGATTCTCGAGCGCGCCGGCAGCCCATTGGACCTCGACCTCGGTGGCGTGAAGCTGGCCGACGCGCTGATGGCGCCGACCACGATCTACGTGAAGTCGATGCTTGAGCTGCTGAAATTGAATGCGAGTCCCTCGCAAAATCCCGCACATGGATGTGCGGACTCTTCCATTTCGGTACACGGCATGGCCCACATCACCGGTGGCGGCCTCAAGGAAAACATCATCCGCGTGGTGCCGGACGGCCTCGGCATCGCACTGGATGCCAGCACGATCGTGCTGCCGCCGGTGTTCGACTGGCTGATGCGCGAGGGCAACGTGGCGCGCGAGGAAATGTGGCGCACGTTCAACTGCGGCATCGGCTTCACCGTGGTCCTGCCGCGCGATGCCGTCACTGCAGCCTCCGCGCTGCTGGCGAAGCACGGACTGGCCAGCTCGGTGATCGGTGCCGTCGTGCCCGCACAGGGCGACGAACGCGTGCGGATCGGCTGACCCTGCCTGCTCGTTCTCGATGACCGCACCACTGCCCCGCGTCGCCGTGCTCGCCTCCGGGCGCGGCAGCAATCTTGCCGCGCTGCTCGATGCGCGCGCGCGCGGCGAACTGCCGGTCGATTTCGCGCTGGTCGGCAGCGACAAGGCGACCGCTGGTGCGCTGCGCCTGGCTGAAGCAGCCGGCATCCCCACGCTGGCACTCGATCCGCGCAGCTATCCGGATCGGCGCGCATTCGATCTGGACCTGTTCGCCCGCATCACCGCCAGCGGTGCGGAGTGGCTGGTGCTGGCCGGCTTCATGCGCATCCTCGACGGCGAGGCACTGGGGCCATGGGTTGGCCGGATGATCAACATCCATCCCTCGTTGCTGCCGAAATACCGCGGCCTGCATACCCATCGCCGTGCACTGGAAGCCGGTGATCGCGAACATGGCGCCAGCGTGCACTTCGTCACCGCCGAGCTGGATGGTGGCCCGGTGATCGCACAGGCACGTCTCGCGATCGAAGCCGGCGACGATGAGCACCAGCTGGCACAGCGACTGCTGCCCCTGGAGCACCAATTGCTGCCGGCGGTGCTGCGCCTGCTGACCAGCCAGCGGCTGCAATGGAATGACCACGCCGCGCAGTTCGATGGCCAGCCGCTGCTGGCCCCGCTGGACTTGGGCGATCACGGCCTGCTGTCAGCGGAGTGATCCACCGTTCAGCCCCACGCCGGCAGACTCGACGCATGACTATCCGACCCCTGCTCGCCCCTCTTCTCGGCCTCGGCCTGCTGTTTGGCAGTCAGGCTGCCTTCGCCGCCACGCCCACCAGCTTTACCGCCCACTACAACGTGTCGCAAGGTGGCGAGCCACTGGGTGTCGCCACTATCACCCTGCGCGCCGCCGGCAACGGCGAATGGAACTACAGCGAGGATGTGCAGGGCACCGCTGGTCTTGCCGCCATGCTGGGCGCCAGCACGAAAGAAACCTCGCGATTCCACTGGAAAGGCGATGTACCTGAAGCGGTCAGCTACAACTATCAGCGGCAGATGGCCGGCAAGAACAAACAGCGCCAAATGCTGGTCAACTGGGCGAAACAGCAGGTAACCGTCGACGAAGGCAAGGGCCCCAGCACGTATGCGGCCGTTCCCGGCATGGTCGAGCGCAACACCACGCCACTGGCATTGGGACTGGCCTTGCGCGATGGCCAGCAGCAGATCGCATTGCCGGTTGCCGTGCGGCAGGGCGTGCAGACGCAGAACTTCAAGGTAACCGGCAAGGAAACCGTCAAGGTACCCGCCGGCAGCTTCAATGCCGTGCGGGTCGATCGCACCGACGCCGAGCGCGGTTTCAGTGCGTGGTATGCGCCGGATCGTTACCTGCTGCCGGTAAAACTGTCCCAGCACGATGGCGGCGACATGGTGATGGAGCTGGTGAGCTACAGCCAGCACTGAATCGATCGCACACTGGGCGGATCGCCGTGATAGCCCTTACGTTGTTTGCACCGAATCCCGTGGCACTTCGGCCGGCAGCGGGTGCGGAAAACGGATTCGGGCGATATTTTGATGCCCGGTCCGTGTCTGCAATTCCAGCGGCCACGCAAAACGCTCGCTGATACGCTGAGCAATCGCCAGTTCAAAACCATGCCGATCCGCACCATGGGTGCGCAATGGACGGGACGTATCGCCGGGGATCGCCGGATCTGCGTGGTTGCTCACGCTCACCGCGCCTGGCAACACAGTGATTACCACGCGACCCTGCTCGGTCTGCTGGCAGGCATTGCGAATCAGTTGCCAGCACAACACTGAAAATACCCTTGATGACCCCTGCAGGGCAAAGCGGGCTGGTTCCTCCAGCTGCAGCTCGATCGGACGGCCGACCAACAATTCGCGGGCAGATTCCAGCTCCAGTCGCAGCACGTCGTTGACGATGAATCGCTCGCTGTCGAGACCGACATCAGACTCACGCGCGAGAATCAGCAGCGCCTCGACCAGCGCCTCCATCTCCAGCGTGGCACGCTTGATCCGGCGCATCGATCGGGCGCCGAACTCGCTGATGCCCTCTTCTTCGGCCAGCATATCGACCGACATCTTGATGACGGTGAGCGGACTGCGCAGCTCATGGCTGGCATCACGGGTGAAGTTGCGTTCGCGCTGGTTGTAACCGGCAATGCGTGCGGCAAAACCCTGCAGTCCACGTGCCAGCGAGGCGACATCGGCATCGCTGTGGGTGGACAGCTGGTCCAGGTGCAATGCCTCCAGGTCGGATTGCTGGCCATCCCAGCTGCTGACCAGCCGCGCTAGCGCACGCACCGGCCGCCACTCACGGCGGGTGGCGAACCAGGCGAGCATGGTCGTAATCACGATCGCCGCGATCACTGCTGCCGTCGGCGCGACGTTGTAGATGCCCATCACGCAGATGATCGCCACCGCAAGCAATTGCAGCCCGAACACCCACGCGATGCGCCGGCGAAAGGCACCCACTCGAAAAGTGACTGCTTTGACCCTGCTATCCATGACCATCTTTCACCGTTCCAGCTTCACGCTGTCTGGACGGTCGACGCCACCTCCGACTCAAGGTCCGCGAGGCGGTAGCCGGCCGAATGGATGGTGTGTAACAGGGGCCGTGCGAAGGGTTTGTCTATGACTCGGCGCAGGTTGTACAGATGCGAGCGCAAGGTATCCGAGTCGGGCAATGTATCGCCCCATATCTCGCGTTCGATATCGCGCCGGCTGACCACTCGCGGCGACTCGCGCATCAGGATCGCCAGCAACTTCAGGCCGATCGGTGACACCACCAGCTCCTGGCCTTCGCGGGTCAACCGCAGCGTGGCGGTATCCAGCGTCATGTCACCGACTGTGAGCACTTCGGTAGAAACCTGGCGACGGTCGCGGCGGATCAGGGCTCGCAAGCGTGCTTCCAGCTCGCGCACCTCGAAGGGTTTCACCAGATAATCATCGGCGCCAGCCTCGAGGCCAACCAGCTTGTCGTCCAGCGTGTCGCGCGCGGTCAGCATCAGTACCGGGGTGGATTTCTTCGCTTCCTTGCGCAGCTTGCGGCAGACCTCCAAGCCATCCAAGCCAGGCAGCATCAGGTCCAGCACGATCACGTCGTAGCTGTTGGACACCGCCAGATGCAGGCCACTGACCCCATCGGCGGCATAGTCAACCGAATAACCGCGCCGTTCGAGAAATTCGCCAACCATCTCCGCGATCTGGCGATTGTCCTCAACCAGAAGAATCAGTCCCGCTTGCTCGTCATGCATCGTCATAATCGTCCCCGCCTCTTTGATTTCACATATGTGAAGATCTAACCGCCTACGGGGTGACCGTCGCGTGAAATGGGCCGCCGGCGGTTCAGAACACGTTCGGGCTTACGCTCATTGCAGCAGCGGTTGCAGTTGCTTCCACACGGTGTCGAGCACCTTCGGTTCCGCGGTGGCGACCGGATGCAGGCCGTCGTCCTGCATCAGCGCAGGGTCAAGCGCAACGCCATCGAGCAGGAACGGCACCAGTGCGGTGTGCTTGGTCTGGGCCAGCTCCGTATAGACCGCGCGCAGGCCATCGCGGTACTGCGGGCCGTAGTTCACCGGCAGCTCGATGCCGATCAGCAGCACCCTTGCCTTCGCCTGCTGCGCCATGTCGATCATCGCCGTGAGGTTGTCGCGCAAGGCCGGCAGCGAAAGTCCCTGCAAGCCATCGTTGGCGCCCAGCTCAAGCACCAGCACCGCCGGATGGTATTTCTGCAGCAACGCCGGCAAGCGGTTGCGGCCGCTCAATGAGGTCTCGCCACTGATGCTGGCATTGACCGCGGCCCACTTCGGCACCATGTTGCCTAGACGCGCATCCAGCAGATGCACCCAGCCGGACTCGATCGGTATGTTGTGCGCGGCGGACAGCGAGTCACCCAGCACCAGCACGGTTTTCGGTGGCGCCGCCTGGGCGCTGCCGATGCCGCACAGAAGTATCAATAACCAAAGGCACCGACGCATGAGTGATTCTTCCCGTCCACTTCTCGAAGCCTGCGATGTTAGCAAGTCGGTCAGCGGCCCCGAGGGAAGACTCGACATCCTGCACGAGGTCAGCCTGCAGATCCTGCCCGGCGAGAGCTTCGCCATCGTCGGCGCCTCCGGCTCCGGCAAGACCACCCTGCTCGGCCTGCTGGCCGGTCTGGACACACCGAGCAGCGGCCGCATCCAGCTGGATGGCCATGCGCTGGAACAACTGGATGAGGAGGCACGCGCGGACCTGCGCCGGCGGCTGGTCGGCTTCGTGTTCCAGTCGTTCCACCTGTTGCCGGCACTCACCGCCGAGGAAAACGTGATGCTGCCGCTGGAACTCGAAGGCAGCGTCGATGCTCGCCTGCGGGCACGCGCCGCACTCGATGCAGTGGGGCTGACTCCGCGACGACGACACTATCCGGCCCAGCTTTCCGGCGGCGAGCAGCAACGCGTGGCGATCGCCCGCGCCTTCGTGCATGGTCCGCGCGTGCTTTTTGCCGACGAGCCCACCGGCAACCTCGACCAGCGCACCGGTCATCACATCTGCGACCTGCTGTTTGCACTCAACCGCGATCACCACACCACCCTGGTACTGGTGACCCACGATGCGACGCTGGCCGCACGCTGCGATCGGCGGATCGAACTGGAAGAAGGCCGCGTCGTACTGCCTGCTGCGAGCGCGCAAGCATGAAGCTCCTGCTGCTCGCTCTGCGCAGCCTGCGCCGTGAATGGCACCTGCCGGAGCTGCGCACCCTGGCTGCCTCGCTGGTACTGGCCGTCGTCGCGCTGGGCGTGGTCGCTACGCTGGCAGTGCGGATCGAACGCGGCATGCTGGCCAGCGCGGCCGAGCTGATCGGCGGCGACATCGGTATCGAGTCGCCGCAGACCTTGCCGAACACCTTTGCCACCGAGGCAAGCCGACACGGCCTGAGCATGACCAACACCGCGAGCTTTCCCAGCGTGGCGTTTGCTCATCAGCAAACCCAGCTGCTCGATGTGCAGGCCAGTGACCAGCACTATCCACTGCGTGGCACGCTGGAGTTGGGCGATGCCGCCGGCCACTCACGCAACGGCCACGCACCGGCGACGGGCGAGATCTATCTCGATCATCGCGCCCTGGTCGCATTGAATCTCAAGGTCGGCCAGCAGCTGCAGCTCGGCGGCCGTGAACTGACCATTGCCGCCGAGCTGCTGCGCCAGCCGGACGGCGGCGAGCTGCTCGCGCTGGCACCGCGTGCGCTGATGAATCTGGCCGACGCCGAACAGGCCGGCCTGCTCGGCGTCGGCAGCCGTGCGCACCATCGACTGCTGCTGGCCGGTGAGCCAGCGGCGGTCCAAGGCTGGCGCGACTGGGCGCAATCGACCGCGTTGCCGCAGGGCGCCGAACTGATCACGCCGGAGCAGACTCAGGAACGCATGCGCACGGCGTTCGATCGGGCCGGTGCCTTCCTGCGTCTGACCGCGCTGCTGTCGGCACTGCTGGCTGGTGTGGCCATCGCGCTGTCCGCGCAACGCTACGCACGGCGCAAGACTGCCGAAGTGGCCCTGCTACGCGCGCTGGGTACCTCGCGACGACGCGTGCTGGGCCTGCTGCTCGGCACGCTGGGCGCTCTCGCCCTGCCCGCAACAGCACTCGGCCTACTACTGGCGCTGGGGCTGTCGCAGCTGGCGTGGTTGCTCGCCAGCCAGTTGTTCAGCAGCGTACCCACCGTGCTGCCGCTGGCGCCATCGTTTGCCGCGGCGGCGATGGGCATCGCCGTGCTGGTCGGCTTCGCTCTGCCGCCGCTGGTACGACTGGCCGAGGTGCCGCCGGTAGCCGTATTCCGCCAGAGCGTGACGCGGCGGGCGCGGCGTTTCGATGCCTTGTACCTGATCCCTGTGCTGGTCGCGCTGGCCCTGATCTGGAGCCAGAGCCATTCGCTCAAGCTGGCCGGCATTCTCGCCATCAGCCTGTCCGGTGTCGCGGCAGTCGCGGCCTTGCTGGCTGCCTTGCTGCTGTGGGTTGCCCGTCGCGTGGCGCCCGGCGCGCATCCGGCATTGCGGCTCGGTCTCGCTGCGCTGGCGCGACGACGGACACTGAGCCTGATCCAGGCGACCGCGCTCAGCCTGGGCCTGTGCGCGCTGTTGCTGCTCGCGATCGTGGCACCGGCACTCTTGCAGGGTTGGCGACAGGAGCTGCCGGCGGATACACCGAACTGGTTCGCCCTGAATCTGCAGGGCGACCAGCGTGCCGGCTTCGAGAAAGCACTCGCCAGCATTGGTGGCGGGAAACTCAACATGATGCCGCTGGCCGTAGGCAAGCTCACCGCCATCAATGGCAAGCCGGTCGACCGGATCGCCTTCGCCGATGAGCGCGCCAAAGACTCGGCCGATCGCCAGCTGCGCTTGTCATGGGCCAGCGCATTGCCACCCAGCAATGAGGTGATCGCTGGCCAGTGGGAGGAAGCACATCCACCCCAGGCCGAGGTCTCGATCGACACCATGTGGCGCGACATGTTCGCGTTGAAGATCGGTGACACGCTGAGCTTCAACGTCGGCGAAGGCAGCATCGACGCCAGGGTCAGCAGCATCCGCAAGGTCGACTGGAGTTCGTTCCGGGTCAACTTCTTCCTGCTGCTCGACCCGGATCATGCCGACAACCTGCCGCATACCTGGCTGGCCAGCTTCTACCTGCCGCGCGGCCATGCCAACCAGTTGGCGCAGTTGTCGCGCGACTACAGCAACCTCAGCCTGATCGATGTCGACTCGCTGCTCGACCGTGTGCGCGAGATCGTCGACCGCGTCGGCAACGCCGTGCGCTGGATCCTCGGCTTCAGCCTGCTCGCCGGCGCACTGGTGCTCGCGGCCGCACTAGCCGCCAGTGCAGCCGAACGACGCCATGAGGCCGCACTGCTACGCACGCTCGGCGCGCGCCGCAACCAGCTACGCGTCGCCGCCGCCTGCGAATTCGCCCTGCTCGGCCTGATCGCCGGCATCACCGCTGCGCTCGGCGCCGCCGGCGCGGGACTGTGGCTGGGTCACTCTGTATTCCATATCGACAGCTTCGTGCCACCGCTGTGGCCACTCGCGCTCGCCGCGCTCGGTGCCGCGTTCGTGGTCATGCTGCTGGGGCTGGCCGGCACACGGAAGGTGACCCACACCTCGCCGATGCGGTTGTTGCGGGAAGGATGAGCCACCGCCAAGATCACACCATCCCGCACCCTGACGGAGGCTTCATGTACACGCTCTACTACTCCCCCGGCACCGCCAGCATGGTGGTACATCTGGCGCTGCTGGAGATCGGTGCGCCGCATGAATTGCGGCTGGTCGATTTCGATACGAAGGCGCAGCGCGATCAGGACTACCTGAAGCTCAATCCGCGCGGTGTGGTGCCGACGCTGTTGATCGATGGCCGGCCGTTGTCGGAGTCAGCAGCACTGCTGATGGTGTTGGCCGAGCGTCACCCGGAATCGGGGCTGGCTCCACCGCCAGGCACGCCAGAGTACGAGGCGTGGCAGCAGTGGATCGTCTATCTCAGCAATACGCTGATGTCGACGTATCGCTTCTGGTTCTATCCACCAGAGCTGGGTGCTGCGGAGCACACACCAGAAGTGCGCGCTGCCCTGCAGCGCAAGATCGAAGGTGTATGGGATCTGCTCGATGCACAACTCGCCGCGCATGGACCGTATCTGCTGGGCAAGGAATTTTCCGGCGCCGACCTGCTGCTGACCATGCTGATGCGCTGGTCGCGCAACATGCCACGTCCAGTGACTGAGTGGCCCGCGCTGAAAAGACTTGCCGATCTTGTACGCGCACGCCCAAGCTGGCAGAAGCTCTACGAGATCGAGGGACTCAGCGAGTGGTGACGTGCATGCCAGCCGGTTGCTGACGCATGCGTGACGCGGACGCTTCACCCGCAACCTCATCGTCATGGATGCAGAAGCTGCAGGCCGAATGGCTGTTGCTGCTGTTCGGTGCGTTGACGATCGCGCTGGCCCTGCTCGACCCACAGCCGCTGGCGAAATACCAGCGCTGGCTGCAGTTGCCCACGCTGGCCGGCCTGATGGGCTTGTTGATCGCGATCCAGGGCATCCGCGACAGCGGCCTGGTGCAGCACGCAGCGGTCGCGGTGATAGCGCGCGCGCATTCGCTGCGCAGCCTCGGCTTGCTGCTGGTAACGGCGACGGCATTGCTGTCGATGGTGCTGACCAACGACGTCAGCCTGTTCCTGATCGTGCCGCTGACGCTGGCGATTGGCGGCATGTCGAACCTGCCGGTGCTGCGCATGGTGGTGCTGGAGGCGTTGGCGGTGAACGCGGGCTCCACCCTGAGCCCGATCGGCAACCCGCAGAACCTGCTGCTATGGCAGCACTCGTCGATGCCGTTCCTGCATTTCACTCTGGCGATGCTGCCAGCGGCGGCCGTGATGTACACGCTGGTGGCAGCGTTCACCTGGCTATGGCTCCCGCGCGACCGGATCGAACTGGCGCCAGAGAAGATCGATGGCCAGGTGACTTCCGGCCGGCTCGGCGTATGGTCGACAGCCGCCCTGGCCGGCATGGTGCTGCTGATGGAATACCACCGGGCGCCGCTGGGTGCCGCGCTGCTGCTGGTGCTGTTCGCCCTGCTGGCACGTTCGAGCCTGGCGCGGATCGACTGGCTGTTGCTGCTCACCTTTGCGGCGATCTTTCTGGGGCTGGGGCACTTCGCTGAACTGCCCTTGATACGGCACGGGCTGGATCAGCTCGATTTCCGCCAACCGCCGATCCTGTATGCCAGCGGCATCATCATTTCGCAATTGATCAGCAATGTGCCAGCGACGGTGTTGCTGCTCGACCGCACGCCCGATGCGATTGCGTTGGCAGTTGCGGTAAACGTGGGCGGCTTCGGCCTGGCGATCGGTTCGCTGGCGAACCTGATCGCGTTGCGTCTGGCGAAACAACCAGGCGGCCTGCGGCTACTGCATCTGGTGTCGATTCCATTCCTGCTGATATGCGCGCCGCTGGTGTATCTGGCCTGGTGCTGGCTGGGTTGAGGATCCCGCCATATCAGTCATCGTCGTCGTGCGGCACGCTGACCTTGCCCTTCACGCCGGAATGCTTGACGTCGCCGCTGCCCTTGGCACCGAGGCTGAAATCACCAGCCACATCGCTTACGGTGAAGTCACCGGAACCCAGCGTGTCGGCATGCACGCTACCACCAACCTTGCGCAGCACCACATCACCCGAGCCGACGCTGCCGACCCTGGCATCGCCCGTGACGCCTGTAGCCTTGAAATCCCCAGAACCAACCGAACCCAGATCCAGACTGCCGATATCGGTCGCATCCACATCACCCGAGCCCACGCTGGTGGCGAATTTGCCGGACACCTGGTGCACGTGCAGATCACCCGAACCGACGTTGCTTTGCAACTGCTGCACGCCACTAACGTCGGCATCGCCGGAACCAACGCTGACTGTCACCGGCAGGCTAGCCGGCAGCTGCACGGTGACCTCGAGATTTGCGTAGGAGTTGCCGAACAGGCTGAAGCTGAAGTGGTTATCGCCACCGATGTCGAGCAGCAGCTGATCACCCTCGCGTCGCTGGGTGACCTGCAAATTCTCCAGCGCCGACTTGTCCGAAGCGCAGGCACGGCCGTTGAGCGTCAGGCCCTTCTCACTGAGGTTGCCAATCAGGTGCAGAGTCTGGTTATGCACTTCGATCTGCACGGCGCGAACCCCCGCCAGATCGAGCTGCAGATTACGCGGCGCTTCGTACTTGCACGAAGTGGCGGCGAAGGCGGCGAATGGGGCCAGCAACAGGGCTGCGGCAAAAAGACGGCGCATGGTGAGTTCCTTGGATGATCGACAAGGCATGAGATGCCGCTGGCAGCCAAAGGGTTGCAACCATGGCGCGGCATCACACAGTTTCAGGACTCGCGCTCAATCGCCTTGGCGCATTGCCACAACTGCTCCTGTTCGGCGAGCGTACGCTCGCTGAACGCGCCGCCCTCGGCCATCGCCAGTTGCTCCATCTGCCGGAAGCGCCGCTCAAACTTCGCGTTGGCATGGCGCAGCGCACGCGAGAAATCGACCTTGGCATGACGCGCCAGATTCACCATCACGAACAGCACGTCGCCGATTTCATCTTCCAGCCGCGCCGGATCGGCACCGTCCGCGAACTCGGCGCGTACCTCGTCCACTTCCTCGGCCAGCTTGGCCAGCACCGGCTGCGGATCGGTCCAGTCGAAACCCGTGCTGGCCGCCCGCTGCTGCAATTTCAGCGCGCGCTTCCATTCCGGCAATCCCGATGAAATACCGGCCAGTGCGCTGGGATCGGCCAGCTCGCCCTTGCTGGCGCGTTCGGCCGTCTTGATGTCTTCCCATGCCTGTTTCTGCGCCTCGACGCCGGCATAGCGCACGTCACCGAACACATGCGGATGGCGGCGGCGCATCTTGCTGCTGATCGCATCGGCGACATCGGCAAAATCGAACAATCCGGCCTCCTTCGCCATCTGTGCATGGAACACCACCTGCAGCAGCAGATCTCCCAGCTCGTCGCGCAGGTCATCGAAATCGCCGCGGTCGATCGCATCGGCGACCTCGTAGGCCTCCTCGATCGTGTACGGTGCTATCGAAGCGAAATCCTGCTGCACATCCCACGGGCACCCGCGCTCGGGATCGCGCAGGCGCGCCATGATGGTGAGCAGGTCATCTAGGCTGTGGCGCTGACTGTCGTTCACTTGATCATTCGCAACCGGCGGCACGCAGTCGTGAAGCCCAGTCGACCGAAGGGTCGCCGACGGCGATGAACTCGGGATTGAGCAGCGATTCGCCGCGGTTGTAGCGGAACACGCGCCCTTGCAAGTCCATCACCGCACCGCCAGCTTCCTGCAACACGCATTGCGCAGCAGCGGTATCCCATTCGCTGGTCGGGCCGAGGCGCAGATAGACGTCTGCGCCACCACGTGCGATCAGACAGAACTTCAACGAGGAACCCAGCGGCACCAGCTTATGCTCGGCGCCGAGCAAAGCCTGCAACATTGAATCCTGCAGGCTGCCGTGCGAGCGGCTGCCAGCCATTACCGGCGGCTGCGCCAGCACACGCGCCTCGATACGTTGCCAGTCGCCACCAGCTTGGGCCTGCAGCCATGCACCATGGCCTTGCTCGGCGATATACAACTCGCCAGTCACCGGCGCCAGCACCACGCCCAGCACGGACTGGTGATCGTCGATCAATGCGATGTTGACGGTGAACTCGCCGTTGCGCTTCACGAATTCGCGGGTGCCATCGAGCGGATCGACCAGCCAGTAACGCGACCAGTGCTGACGCTCGGACCAGGCCAGCGCCTTGGCCTCTTCCGACAACACTGGCAGCACCGGCTCAAGCTTGGCCAGCGCGGTCATGATGACCTGCTGCGCTGCCAGATCCGCCGCCGTCAAGGGC
>Ga0302231_10001241_pt1 | contig 16226 bp, 13 predicted proteins | sample II_Palsa_N2_2_FD_193522 | JGI IMG/M metagenome (GOLD analysis project Ga0302231, IMG submission 193522) | Peat permafrost microbial communities from Stordalen Mire near Abisko, Sweden - II_Palsa_N2_2 | ecosystem: Environmental > Terrestrial > Soil > Palsa > Peat permafrost | place: Sweden...
ACTGCTGGTCGTTGCCGGGCTGGCCCTGCTGTTGCCTTTGCGCGGTCAGATGCAGCCGCTCGATCCGGTGGGTGTGATGTATGCCTTGGCCGCCGGCGTGGGCTGGGCGCTTTATATCGTGTTGGGGAAAAAAGCCGGCGCGTCTTACGGCGCGGATGCGGCGACATGGGGCACGTCGATCGGTGCCTTGTTGGCGATACCGTTCGGCGTCGCGCATGCCGGCAGCGCGCTGCTGTCGCCGTCGCTTCTGCCCTATGCGTTAGGGGTGGCTGTGCTCAGTTCGGCGCTGCCGTATTCGCTGGAGATGGTTGCGTTGACCCTGTTGCCGGCGCGCACCTTCAGCACCTTGCTGAGCCTGGAGCCGGCCGTCGCGGCGGTCGCCGGCGTATCCCTTCTTGACGAAAGACTTAGCCTGCTGCAATGGCTGGCCATTGCGGCCATCATTGTTGCGGCTGCCGGTACCGCGTTGAGCGTGCAGCGGCCCGAACTGACCGAGCCACCGCTGGTGAATTAAGCTTCACTGGTTGATTCGCTGAAACTTTTACGCCGATCGTGTAGCCACGACAGGCGATACATGGGACGCACGGCGCGCCGGTGCCAGCACCGCCGCCTGACCGAGCGCAAGCATGGCCAGTGCGCCGGTTGCCACATAGATCAGCGGAAGACGCGCCATCTCGTAATGTGTCATCAACCACGCGTTGAGGCCAAAGGCGAGTAGCGTGCCGCCGACTACGCCGCCTCCGGCGATCAGCAAATTCTCCAACTGAAAATACAGAAGGATATCGAGCCTGCGGGCGCCGAGGGCACGCCGTACGCCTATCTGTCGATACCGCTGACCGACCCAGAAACTGGTCAGGCCGACGATGCCTGCGGCGGTGACACAGAGCAGAATGGTGCAAACCACGGTCATGAGGAGTGCCATGCCGCGATCGGGCCGATAAGCCCTCGCGCGTATCTCGGAAAACGCATGTAAACCGGCCGAAGGCTCAGGCATGAGTCGCAGGGGATTGACGGCAAATAGCGCTGTGCGCGCTTCGCGCATAGCCGCTCGTTCGCGGCCCGGACGCGCGCGTACGACATAGCCCGCGTAGGCATCGTCGGCACGCAGCGGTTCCAGCACGGAGTTGTACGCCCAGCTGCTGTCCGACCGCCTGGGTGTCTGCAGGCGTTCGACGATGCCGACGATGGTGGATGGTTTGCCATCCTGATACACCGTCTTTCCAAGCGCGTTGCCGATTGGAAAGAGTGCGTCGGCCACGGGCTGGCTCACGATGATAACGGGTGAGCCAGGCTCAGCACGTCCATGTCGTATTTCGCTGGCATCGAAATCGCGCCCGGCGATCAGGTGCAGGCCCAACGTGGCACGCAGGTACTGATCGCCGTAGTAATACGCTGCATGCACCGATAAGCCTTTTTGATTTGCATCGAGCGTGATTGCGCCCGCGGTATACCCGTACAACAAGGGAATGCTTGTTGACGCAGCGACGTTTTGCACATCCGGCAGACTCCGCAAGGTAGCGAGGTCCGCGCGCTGAAGTGCATCGAGCTGCTCGATGGCGGCGGCATCATTGCCCGTGGGGGCCACTGGCCATTGCTGCAAAATGCGGATCAGATCGCGCTCATCGATACCGGTCGGGCGAGCCATCCGCTCGACACGCTGGCCGATGATGAAAAGCGCATTGGCGACGATCGCCAGGGTCAGGGCGATTTGCAGCACGATCAACAGTACGGCAACCTTATGCCGGCGCAAGGCGGCTACGATTGGATGCGCACGCATGGCGTGATCCTCATGATGCTTTCAACTGCCACGCGGGCTGCACGCGCGAAGCGCGGTAAGTCGGGTAAAGACCTGCCAGCAATGTGGCGGCGATAGCCATCAGCAGCGTGAGCGAAAGCAGACTGGGGTCGATTCTTGCCAGCGCCGCAAGCGACGGCGGCAAGATCTGGTCGATGCTGAGCACCCCTATGGCGGTAAATATCAGCCCAAGAAGGCCGCCTCCAAGTCCGATCACGGCTGCCTCTGTGAGAAATTGTGCATAGATGGCCGCGCGCGATGCGCCGAGCGCCCGCCGCACGGCGATCTCGCCGCTGCGCCGCAGAAACTTGGCAAGCAGCAGACCCACCGTATTCACCAGGCACACTATCAACAGGCCCTGCGCGACCAACAGCGAAACCTTGGTGTCACGGGGCACCACCTGCTCGTGATCCAGAAATGCAGGTACGTCGCGCAGCCGGTTATTCGGCGGCCAATGGAATCGCCCGGCACGTTGCTGATCGCTCGCGTAAGCATCGAGGTACTGCCGATAACTGTGCACTGCCGCGGCATCATCCAGCTCGGCCATGTAAGCGATCCATACGCAGTCCGAGTTCAGCAGAGCGACAAAGTTGGATTGCGGGTCGCTCGCGCCTTTTCTGCAACCGTCCCATCCCGTGTTGATCATGTGGACTGCCACCGATGTTTGGAACGGCAGGAACACGGCGGGGCCGTCCACACTGTAGTAGCCGCCCTGCACATCGAAGAACCTCGGCTGGGGATTCCAGTCAGTCATGACGCCGACGATGCGATAGTCACGGTGGTCGATATCGATCACCTTGCCAACGCTGTTGCCGCCGGCGAACACCTGCTGGTTGAGCTTTTCGCTGATTACCGCCACCGGCGTCTGGCTGGCGTCGTCATCGGCACGCCAGCCGCTGCCGTAGTGAAACGGCACATCCAGCATGGGAAAAAACTCGCTGGACACCGCATAGCCATCGAGGGGAATCGGGCTGCGGTTTCGGCCGCTATTTGCCGGAAACAGTGACGGCCCAATTGGATATATTGCCGACTGCCGGGCCGCACGATGTTGACGCATCAGAATCATCGCGTCCGCATAGTCCAGTGCATCGGGGGGCTCGTCGATGAAGCCGTTGCCGGGACCCCAGATGTCGATCTGAGGCATGAACAGTGTTGACGATTTCCAAGGAATCGGGTCGCCCGACAGGCCACGAAAGACGGAATACGTCGTCATCGATGCCGCCACGCCAAAGCTAATAGACACCATCATCAGAGCGGTGAGACCTGGGCTGCGTCGGAGGCTGCGCGCAGCCAGTTCTAGGTAATAGCCAAACATCCATTCCCCCAGTGACATGGCCGCGCGTCTTGCAGGTGACCTTGCGCTAAACCGCTCATCGTATGAAACAGGCCAGTAGCATGATGCGTTGCTGCTGGCCTGCTATGGCCCTGCTACCGTCAATCCGTATTTTTTGGCGCGTGTTTCGACTTCCGGATCGAGCGCGCGCGCGGTGGCGAGGTCGGCGTTGCCGGCGTCGGTTTGGCCACTGCGGATTTTTGCCAGGCCGAGGCCGTAGCGCGACCACGCGTTTTTCGGCATTTGCATGGCGGCTTGCTCGTAAGCTTTGATGGCGTCCGGATAGTGTCCCAGCCGCAGCTGTATGAGGCCGAGGCTGTCGAGGTAGGCGGGGTTTTCCCCATCACGTTTAATCGCCTTGCGGCAATCGTCCAAGGCATCGTCGAGCATCTGGTTGCTCAGACCGCGCGCCCAGCATCGCTCGTTGAGCGCGGAGCCGAGCATGGCATCGCGATTGTGCAGGCGTATCCAGTCGTCGAGCAGCGGTAGCGCCGACGTGGGTTGCCCCAGTGTGACGTAGAGGCGCGCGATGGTCCGCGATTGCGGGGACCCGGCCGGCGCAAACGCGCTCGCTGCCGTGACGTCGGCCAGTGCGCCGGTGCGGTCCTTGTGTACGAGGCGGAGCTCGGCGCGCAGCAGAAGCGCGTCAGCATTTTTTGGGTCGAGGCTCAGCGTCTTGTCCAGATCGGCGAGCGCTGCATCGGGCTGCTTGTTGGCCAGATGGGCGCGCGAACGTGCCAGATAGTAGGCGGGCTGATCGGGCGCCATGGTGATCGCGGCATCCAGATCGGCGAGAGCGGCGCTGGGTTCGCCGCGAGAAAGGTTTGCTTCGCCGCGCAGGGCAAAATCGGACGCGGTTTTCGGTGTCGCGTCCTTGTCGCCGGACGTATTGCCGGCATCGGCTTGGTTGCCGTCGTTGGGTGCGTCGGCAAAGGAAAACACGCGCCCGCCGTTGTAGGTGAAGTAAGCTTTTGCCTGGCTGTTGGCGATGAACATGTGGTGGGCGAGAATAAAATCCACGCCCAGCAGCATATCGGTACCGTCCCCGAGCCGCCCGTCGATAACCTGCATCTGGCTGTGCTGAATGGTTTCGGTACCGACCGAGAACTTGTCGATGCGCACCGTCCAGGTCTTGACCTGGTGCGCACCAATGCCGTAGCTCGTGCCGCTCGCCTTGACGTCGGGCGCGTTGAGGTCGATGCCGATTCGCGCGGCGGCCGGGCGACTGAGTACGGTAGCGGACGCGCCGGAGTCCAGCAGCGCCCGCACCTCGCGTCCGTTTATCGTCACCTTGAGAAACGTGCGTCGATCGCCCCGGCTGCCAACGGAATCGATGTCGGCGACCTCGTACTGACCATTCTTGACCCAGTACGCCAGCGGCTGCTTGGAGCAGTGTTCCGCGCTGAACAGGGTCAGCTTGCCGTGCGCCAGGTCGAGTTCCAGATCGGCCGCATCGAGCAAGTTAGCACCCAGCAGTCCGTGGCCAATATCGGTGCCGCCGACGATGAAATCGATATTCTTGAGCGTGGCGTTGAGGATGCCAAAATCTTTGACATGCGTTATCTGTACATCCGCCGATCCGCCAACGCCACCGATGCGTAGGCCAAAAGGCGCAGGGAACATCCTTAGCCCCAGCGACGATGCGTTGGCACTGGACATGATGTTGAAGAAGGCGCCGGTGTCGAGAATGAATCGCGTATCGGTTCCGTTGATCTTCACCATGGTGGTGGCTTTTTCGCCGGCCATTTCCGCGGAGAGCGTGCCATAGTCCTTCAGCTGGCAGCCGTCGGCCCAGGCGTGGTTGGCGAGTAAAACGCCGATGCCGAGACAGCAAATACGCAAAATCCTCATCACGCGTGTGCTCCCTGTATGCCGTCGACGTCAAATGCTGCCGCAGTCGAACGGGAATATATGCCAATGTGGCATGCACGATGCGCGTATGGCGCGGCGTGCGTTTGCATGAGTCTGTTGTGTTTAAGCCTTGCGCGCGCCGCCGCCGGCTCAACGGACGCGACGGCAAATGTGTCTACCAAACATAGCGATGCGATAAGCATGGTTTTCTCCCCCGAGAAGTTTGCTGCTGCCGGCTGTTTATTTCGTGTCGGCGATCGGCTAAAAGACTACGCGTGCTGTCACTCCATCACCCATTACCCGGCGGTTCGAGTACCAGGCTGTGCTGCGCGGGGCCCGGCAGCAACGGCATCGGTTTGCCGTTGACCCAGTCTTCGTGGCCGGCGCCGTAAAAGGGTGATAGCGGGTTGTCGCTCTGGCCGCCCGGCATGTCGAGAATGCCCTGGGCTTCGTGGCCTGGCGCCACGTCGAAGCGTTCGGAGGCGCCGAAGCCGGGCGCGGCCACGCGCGGCATGTTGTTGTCGCCTGACAGCGGCTGGTCGGGCATGTCGAGCTGACGCGCCAGCCACTGGGGTAACGCGATGGAAAGCGGATGCCGGATAGCGCTGCGATTCTGTTCGCCCCAGGTACGTGCGGCGAGGCCGCCGGGCTGTTGGCCGAGTTCGTTGGCGACATGCATTGCGGCTGCGACAAGCAGCGCGTGCCAGTCGCGGTCCTTCGGATCGAGAAGGTGGGACGGCTGCGTCGTGATCAGATGCCAGACCGCTCCTTCGGCCGCGTTTTCGGCTGGCCAGGTGAAATCGGCGTAGCGCGTTTTTATCCGCGCGACGAAGGGCGACAGTACCGCTTCGTTGACCTGCGTGCGGAAGGCGCGCACAAGTCGATAGTCGACGCTGTCGACATCGGCACGGCCACGCCAGCTGGCCGTAAGATGGCGCAGTGTTTGCAGCGAAGGGTCGTGTGTGTCGGCCAGCGTCTTTTGCAGCAGCTGCTGCCAGCGCGTGAGCAGCACGGCGCGGTTGTCCAGCTGTACGTCGAGCAGGTCGTTCGGGCCGAACTTATTCTGCGCACGTAGGTCGTCGCGAATCTGCCGCGCGCGTGCGCCGAGGTCATGGCCGCCGTTGCCGAGCAGGGTCAGCGCATCGTTGCTGACGGTGCGATTGTTGGCCGTCCACAGTCGCGCGTTCGTGGGATTTTCGATGCGCGGATAGTGCGATGGCGCCGCCCAGCCCTGCCAGCCACTGCCTTGCTTGGACCAGTCCGATGGCAGCAGGGGATCGATATTGGCGCGCAGCGGAATGCTGTTGCCGGCCACCGTCCAGCCGATATGCCCGGTGCTGTCGGCTACGACAAAATTCTGCGGGGGCATGCCGAACTGCGGTGCGAGATCGAGCGCCGCATTGGCGCTGGTTGCCTGTTCGAGCTGCATCAGCTTGACGTTGTAGGCACGGGGCTGGTCGGCGATCCACGCTAGGGCCAGCGGCATGCCGTCGACGTCGCTGGCGATGATCGGGCCCCAACGCGTGTCCTCGACTTTCAGCACGGTGTCGGGTTGGCCTTTGACGTGAATATGTTCGGCGTGCTCATCGATGTTGGCCCAGCCTTCGGGTGCCTTGTAGCGTGTCGGGTTCGTGGGGTCACGCTGCACGCGGACCCAGTCCAGCCAGTCGCCGTAGCTATTGGTGAAACCCCAGGCGATCTGGCCGTTGGAGCCAACGATCATCGCCGGCGTGCCGGGCAGGGTGACGCCGTTGATATCGCGCTCGCCGTTCGGCGCGCTGGCGTCGGGATAGCGCAGCCGTGCGCGGAACCAGATATTCGGTACACGCAGGCCCAGATGCATGTCGTTAGCGACCATTGCGGCGCCGGTGTCGGTTAGCGAGCCCGCCACGGCAAAGCTATTACTGCCCGGACGCGGTGCGTCGAGCGCCGGCAGCAGGGCGGCCGTGAGATGGGCCGGTGTAGCGACGGTGGAGAGATGACGGAGATCGAACACATCCGACGTTGGCATCGCCGCGCGCGGCGACAGCTGATTATCCAGCGGCGCTTCCCAGTCCGGATCGGGTGCGATCAGAAAGTCCACCAGAGAACCGGGCAGCACAGCGCGCATCTGCGCGAGCCGCAGCTCGCGCTCGTTGCGGCCATCCCCGTTCAAATCCAGATACATCGCCGCGATCACCAGCGCGCTGTCTTCCGAGCGCCACGGCTGGGGTCGGCTGTTCAACAGCAAATATTCCCACGGCCGCACGGGCAGCTCGGCGAGGCCGGCATTGACGCCGTCGCGGTAGCGGTCTAGCTGATGCTTCTGCTCTGGCGGCAGTTGGGCATAGGCGGCTTCGACCACCGTGCGCAGACGATGGCGGCGATGGTTGAGGTCGGTGGGCAGCGCGGCCGGTCCGACCAGCTCGGCCAGTTCGCCCGCCGGCAGGCGGCGCATCAGGTCCATCTCGAAGAAGCGCTCCTGAGCGTGTACATAGCCCAGCGCAAAGCTGACGTCGTGGCGGTTGGCGCCGTCAATGGTAACGGTGCCCAGTGCATCGCGGCCAACGCTGACCCTGGCGCTGAGGCCGGAAAATGATCGGTCACCATCCAGCCGCGCGCGGCTGCCGGCCAGCAGCCACCAGCCGCCAATGCCGACGAGTAGTACCAGCACGACGATTGCGACCAGCAGGCTGCGCACGATGTGTCTGGGCAGCGACCTCATTGCGCGACAAACACGGCGAAGATGCCCGCGTACGGTTTCACCATGATGTTCGGCGCGCCGGCGTAACCGTTACCGTCGACGTAGATCTGGGAAATGCTGCCGTCGAGATACAGTGCGTCGCGGCAGCCCAGCTCGTCGCGAAATAGACGTCCAAACGTGTGGAAGTTCACCGGCGTCTCGCTCACCGCAAAAATGACTTCGCTGGAGGTTTTGACGCAGACGCCGCTGCGCCATTTCATGCTGTCGGAGGCGTCGATGAACTGCTCGTTGAGCTTGCCGTCGATCAGCAGCATGGGGCCGGACTGGCTGGCCCAAAGGGCCGGCTGCGCATCGGCCTTGAAGTCGCTGCTGGTGCGCACGGCCGCGTGGCCGTCGGGATAAATCGCGAACACGCCATTGGGTAGCAGCGAAAAATTGCCCGACGCCGGGTTGCCGTGACTGAGATTCAGCGGCACGACCGTCTTGCCGTTTTCCACGTACAGCCCGAGCGGGGCCGACTGCTTGTCGTAAATGCCGGCGTTGGCGGCGAACAGCAGCCGCTGCCCGTGTGCCTCGCCCCACTGCCGAAGCGCCTCGATGCTACCGAACGGCTGTGCGGTTTGCGGGTCGCGCCAGTGCAGGCTGAGCTTCTCCTGTTTTAGGTCGATGTGCACGACGCGATAGTTTTGGCCGTCGAACGCCAGTTCGCTGCTGTCGACGGCCTGTGCCGGCGAGGTGCAGCCGAGCAGGTTGGCCAGCAGCAGGGACAGCACCCCCCAGCGCAGTAAGGGCTGGCAGGTTGGCGAGTTGGATAAAAAAGACGAGGGCAAAGAACGCATCCCCCGATGGTCGCCGGCCCGCAGGGTCTGTGCAAGTCTGGCGACGTCGGTCATTCAGCGCTGGCTGCGGCGCAGCACCGCGTCTCCCGTTAAACTCGGCGTTTTACCGATGGCGTTTCCCATGCCTTACACCCCGATCGTAGCCACGTTGGGCTACGTGCTCTCGCCGGATCGCCGCGAGGTGCTGATGATCCACCGCAACGCGCGGCCGGACGATCAGCACCTGGGCAAGTACAACGGCCTGGGTGGGAAAATGGAGCCAGGTGAGGATATCGCCGCCTGCATGCGCCGGGAGATTTTTGAAGAGGCCGGCATCACCTGCGAATCGATGCAGCTGCGCGGCACGCTGAACTGGCCGGGCTTCGGCAAGAACGGCGAGGACTGGCTGGGCTTTATTTTTCTGATCGACAGCTACGCCGGTACGGCGTTCGAAAGCAACGACGAAGGCACGCTGGAATGGGTGGCGCGCGATCAGCTGATGTCGCTACCGATGTGGGAGGGCGACCGGCACTTTCTGCCGCTGGTGTTCGATGAAGATTCCCGGCCGTTCCACGGCGTGATGCCGTATCGCGACGGCCGCATGCAGTCGTGGTCGTTCACCCGGCTTTAGCCAGCCGGCCGCCTGTGGCCGGCCCGATCAGTAGCCGCCGCGGTAACGGCCGCCGCTGAAGTTGGTCTGGTTCACCCCGATCGAAAAACTGATGCCGCCGCCTGGATGGTCGCAGTCGCCGAAGGCCTTGGTCACGTTGATCTCGCCGCCTTCGTATGTGCTCGTGCCCATATGGCTGCCACTGGCAACACCGGTGCTGACGGCCCCGTGGACCTGCGCCTTGTCGTAGGTCGAGTCGTCGCAGCGCTGGCTGTCGGCGGTCGTGTCGGTATTGCCCAGACGGCCGCTGGTATCGCCGTAGTAGACGCCCGGTGTGGTGCTGATCGGCGGGTTGTTGGCGCTGCCGTTGCGGGCGGCATTGGCCGCCGCAGACACGTTGGCCGGAGCCGGCCTGGGAGCCGTGGAGGTGCTGGAGGCTGGTACAGAGGCCGTGCTGCTGGAGGCTGGCAGATTGTTCGGCAGCTTCAGGTTGAGTGGCTGGGTGGATGATTGCGCCCACGCTGAAGTCGCCAGCACGCTGATGGCCGAGGCTAGGAGTAATGGCTTGATGTTCATACGAGCTCCGGGGGCATGACGGGCACAACGCGCCGGCTGGCTAAACGTGTACACGTTCGTGTTGGAAACCGCGGCGCGGCAGGAAGTTCCTGCCGCTGTCGCTTAACCGGTGGTCTCGATCCTTTCCACCCGACGCAGGCCTCGCGGCAGCAGGCCGCCACGCGTGGCGCGATTGCCGCCGTACTCGACCAGATCCGACCACTTGAGCGTGAGTTTACGCTGACCGGCGTAAAGGGTGACTTCACCCTTGCCCTCACTGACCACGGCCACGCCGGCCACGCGCTCGTCGCCGGAGGTCAGCTTGGCCTTGGGGATCTCGATCAGCTTGTTGCCCTTGCCCTTGTCCAGCTCGGGTAGTTCGGCCACCGAGAACATCAGCAGATGGCCTTCGGTGGTGACCACGACAACCCGGTCGCGGGCGGGGTCGGCGCAGATCTGCGGCGCCAGCACCTTGGCCTTGTCGGTCAGGCTGATGGTCTGCTTGCCGGCCTTGTTGCGGCCGGTGAGCGATTCGAAGCGGGTGACGAAACCGTAGCCGAAATCGCTGGCGATGATCAGGCGGGTGTCGTTGTCGCCGGCAATCACGGCGTCGAAGCTGGCGCCACCCGCCGGGCTGAAGCGTCCGGTCAGCGGTTCGCCGTTGCCGCGCGCGGATGGCAGGGTATGCGCTGGCGTGGAATAGCTGCGGCCGGTGGAATCGATAAACGCTACCTGCTGGGTGGTGCGGGCCTTGACGAAGGCCAGCAGGCCGTCGCCGTCGCGATAGTTCAAACCCTCGGCGTCGACGTCATGGCCCTTGGCGGCGCGCGCCCAGCCCTTCTGGCTCAGCACCACGGTGACCGGCTCGCTGACGACCAGCGCGCTTTCGTCCAGTGCCTGCGCGGCACCGCGCTGCACCAGCGGCGAACGGCGGTCGTCGCCGAACTTGGCGGCGTCAGCGCGCAGCTCGTCCTTGATCAGGCTCTTCAGTTTTGCCGGTGATTTCAGCAGCACGTTGATCTTGGCGCGCTCCTCTTCGAGCTGATCACGCTCGGCGGTGATCTTCATCTCCTCGAGCCGGGCCAGCTGGCGCAGGCGGGTTTCGAGAATGTAGTCGGTCTGCTCTTCGCTGAGCTTGAAGCGCGCCATCAGCACGTCTTTGGGCTCATCCTCGGTGCGCACGATGCGGATCACTTCATCGAGGTTGAGGTAGGCGATGCGCAGGCCTTCCAACAGGTGCAGGCGGCGCTCGACCTTGGCCAGCCGATGCTCGAGCCGGCGCGTGACGGTGCTGGTGCGGAACATCAGCCATTCGCTGAGAATGCGCTTGAGATCCTTGACCTGCGGGCGGCCGTCCAGGCCGATCATGTTGAGATTGACGCGGAAGCTCTTTTCCAGATCGGTGGTGGCGAACAGGTGCTGCATCATCTCGTCGGCATCGACGCGATTGGAGCGCGGCACGATCACCAGCCGGGTCGGGTTTTCATGATCGGACTCGTCGCGCAGATCCTCGATCATCGGCAGCTTTTTGGCGCGCATCTGCGCCGCGATCTGCTCGAGGATCTTCGACGGGCTGACCTGGTGCGGCAGCGCGGTGATGACGACGTTGCCCTCCTCGCGCTGGTACACCGCGCGCGCGCGCACCGAGCCGCCGCCGGTCTGGTACATCGTCAGCAGGTCGGCCCGCGGAGTGATGATCTCCGCCTCGGTCGGGTAGTCCGGTCCGCGCACGTGCTCGAACAAATCGGCCACGGTGGCATCGGGGTCGTCCAGCAGTCGGATGCACGCGCTGGCCAGCTCGCGCAGATTGTGCGGCGGGATGTCAGTAGCCATGCCCACGGCAATGCCCATCGAGCCGTTGAGCAGCACGTGCGGCACGCGCGAGGGCAGCCAGCTGGGCTCTTCCATGGTGCCGTCGAAGTTCGGCACCCAGTCGACCGTGCCCTGGCCCAGTTCGCCCAGCAGCGCCTCGGCGATCGGGCTAAGGCGCGATTCGGTGTAGCGCATCGCGGCGAAGCTTTTCGGATCGTCCGGCGAACCGAAGTTACCCTGGCCGTCCACCAGCGGATAGCGATACGAGAACGGCTGCGCCATCAGCACCATCGCTTCGTAGCAGGAGCTGTCGCCGTGCGGATGGAATTTACCGATCACGTCGCCGATGGTGCGCGCGGATTTTTTCGGCTTGGCCGTGGCCGCCAGGCCAAGCTCGCTCATCGCGTAGATGATGCGACGCTGTACCGGCTTCAGGCCGTCGCCGACGAAGGGCAGGGCGCGGTCCAACACCACGTACATGGAATAGTCGAGATAGGCCCGCTCGGCGTATTCCTTCAGCGGGATCTGTTCGTAATTGGCTTGCAGGTTCATGGCTTGGTTTCAATCAGGGGTACGCGACAGGGCACGCAGCCGGTCGATGGTGCCAGATGAAGCGCCGGTTAGGCTAGAATTGAACCGATAGACGTGACCGCAATCCGAGGCGAGCCCGATGCACTCTCTACGCAATACCGCGGTTTTGCTTTGCGCGCTGCTGGTTGGTTGCGCCTCGATCGTCGACAGGCACCCGAAAATCGCCTACGCCGACAAGCGGCATCCGTTGTCGGATACGGCGATTTTCGCCTGCGCGGAGGTCGCCGGATACACCTGCGGCATCACCCGCATCGACGACATGGACACCTGGAACTATTACAACGGTGGTAACACGTTGTGGGTGCGGGTTTTGCCCGGAGCGCACCATGTCGGTGTGGTGGCTTCCAACGGCAGGGATATCAACTGGCTTTCGTTCGATATCAAGGACGTGCAGCCGGGCCACGTTTACAGCCTTGAGATTGGGGCTGCGCCTCCTCCTCCTCCCATCGCGCCGGGCGCGCACGGCAAGAAAGCAGGCGGCACCAGTGGCAAAACGCCAAATGGCGTTACCAAAAGCATGAGCGTTTCCTACAAGGACCTCGGCAGGATGGACTCGTACACCCTTCGCGTAGGCCAAAACAGCATTCACACCACCGAGCTCAAGACAGGGTTTTGAACCTCGGCGATCGGCGCCGGCGGCGCCATCACAGCGTTTGCGTGGCAATGCCCAGTCTGGCGAGCTGAGCCTGCACGCTGTCAGGGCCTGCCAAATGCGCGGCGCCAACGGCGATGAAGACAGTGCCCGGATGCTGCAGCAACGCCGCGATTTTTGTCGCCCAGGCCTTGTTGCGATCGACGATCAGCGTCTTGTACAGTTCCGGCGATTCCTTGCGCACGTCGTCGTCTTCGAGGTGGGCGATGGTGTCGGTATCGCCGTTTTTCCAGGCGGTGACCAGGCCGGTCAGCTCGCTGCTGTCCTTGTCGACGTCGTGCAGGGTGTCGCGCAGGAAATCCAGCTGCAGCGGCTGCGGCAGGTTGGCCAGAAAGCCGATCTGCTGCTCCGAGGTTTCCAGTCCGTTGACCGGCTTGCCGGCCTTGATCATCTGCCCCTGCAGCAGCTTGTCGACGCCGTGGGCGGGGTCGAGGCCGGCTTTGATCAGCGGCGCGACCGTTAGCGTCAGCGCGGCCAGCCAGGGTCGCATGATTTCCAGGGTCTGTTCGCCGCCGGGTACATCGGCGGTCTGCGCCGCTTTCACCAGGGTAGCGTTTTCCGCCGCGGTTAGCTGAGCCGACAGCGGATGCGTTGGGTCGACGCCGTACTGCATCACCAGCGCCTGCATGTGCGCCGGGTCATCATCGGTCAGTTCGATGGTGAGCGAGTCGCTGGCGGCCAGCGCCTTGTCCAGCGCCGGGTAGTGCCAGTCGGTATCGGTCGGCAGCAGGTGCACGGTGCCGAAAAGATAGACCGTGGCCTGCGCACTTTTCACCTCCCACAGCGCGGGCTGCGCGAAAACCGGCGTCGAAAACGGCAGCGCCAGCAGCGCGATGGCAGCAAGACGGTGAAGCGGGCAACGGCGAAACAGCGGCATGATCGTCTCTGCGACAGGCGGCGGAACGCGTGCTCCGCCCTGCGATGGATGGTGGCATGAAGTGAGCGCGGCGGCGATGCGGTGACGCATGTTTCTCGCCGAATAAATCAGCGTGGCACCCGATAACCGCCGGCCACGCCGTGCGGACTGAGCGTGAGCTGCCAGAGCTGATCGCGGCGGCTGCGGAATACCGCCGCCGAGACGGCCAAGTAATAACGCCACATGCGGCGGAAGCGTTCGTCGTAGCTGGCCGGCAGGGTTGGCCAAGCGACTTCGATATTGTCGCGCCAGGCCGTCAGCGTGCGATCGTAGTCGGTGCCGAAGTTGTGCCAGTCCTCGACGACGAACAGATCTTCCAACGCGGCGCTTACTTCACTGGCGGCAGGGATCATCGAGTTGGGGAAAATGTATTTCTCGATCCATGGATCGGTCTGCGCCGGTGCGCCGTTGCTGCCGATCGTGTGCAGCAGCGACAGGCCGTTGTCTTTCAGGCAGCGGCGCACAGTTTCGAAATAGGTGCGGTAGTTTCGGCGACCGACGTGTTCGAACATGCCGATGGAGTACACCGCGTCGAAAGTCTCGTTGACCTCGCGATAATCCTGCAGGCGAATCTCCACCGGCAGGCCTGCACAGAGTTGGCGCGCGTACTCGGCCTGCTCCTGCGAAATGGTGACGCCGACGCCAGCGACGCCGTAATGCTCCGCGGCGTACTTCAGCGCCTCGCCCCAGCCGCAGCCGATGTCGAGCACGCGCTGGCCCGGCTTGAGCTGCAGCTTGCGGCAGATCAGGTCGAGTTTGGCGGCCTGCGCGTCATCGAGATTGTTGCTGGTGGCCCAATAGCCACAGGAGTAGACCATCCGTTTGCCCAGCATCGTGTGGAACAGATCGTTACCGAGGTCGTAGTGCACCTTGCCGACCTCGAACGCGCGCTCGCCGCGCTGCAAATTGAGGAAGCGCGCCTTCAGATGCGCCAGCAGAGTGTCTAGCGTCTTGAGTTCCTGATCCAGTCCGGCGGTCAGCAGGCGTGTGCAAAGCGCGGGCAGGTCGTCGGAATCCCACCAGCCGTCCATGTAGGACTCGCCCAGGCCCAGCGAACCGTGGGCAAACACGCGGGCGTAGAGGCGTTCGTCGTGGACACGCAGATCGGTGGGGCGGTTGCCGTCGAGGCGTATATCGGCCAGTTCGAGCAGGGCGCTGGCGCGCTCTTTGAGAGTGTCCTGACTCATGCGTTCCTCAGGGGAGTCTGGTGTGGTGGCAAAGGCCACGGTAAAAACATCGGTATGTTGTTGGCTCGCTCAAGCTTTACCAAGCACGGCAAAGCTTGCCGCCGAGCGTGCATAAACCGTGTCGACGCCGGCTTCGCTGACCATTTGCACCAGGCTGTCGGCCTGGGCGTCGCCGAGCAGGAACTCGACCTTTACCGGCAGGTTGTCGGCCAGCTCGAAAAACTGTTCCTCGTGCAGCACGCCGTTCCGGCCGAAGCCGGCGGTGGCGCGAAAGACCGAGCCGCCACCCAGGCCGTGTTTCTTCGCCTGTTCGAGCAGCCATTCGGTCAGCAGCATGCCGTCGTGTTTGGTGCGCGCGTGGCAGTAAAAGTAAAGGTGCACGCCCTGCTGCAAGTTTTTTTCATTCATGGCCAGCTCCTCAAATTGGTTGCGCCATTCATGGCCAGCTCCTCGAATTGGTTACGCCATTCATGGCCATCTCCAGAATCAGTGACGCAGCAGGCTGCGGGTGAGCATGAGGCCAAGCACGGTCATGCTCAGCGAGCCGACCAGATGCACCGCGACATGGGTGCCGAACCAGAAATACTGCTGGCGCAGCAGCAGCGTGGTGGCCTCGGCTGAAAAGGTGGAAAACGTGGTCAGGCCGCCCAGGAATCCGGTCATCACGAACAGTCGGACAGCCACAGGCAGCGCCTGGAATTGATCGAGCACGCCCAGCATGCAGCCCATGATCAGGGCGCCGATAAGATTGGCCGCCAGCGTACCGGGCGGCAGGGTGGGGAATAGCTGATTGAGAAAGCTGCCCAGAACCCAGCGCAGCCAACAGCCTAGGGCGCCGCCCACGCCGACCGCAACAAATCCAGTGAAACCCATGACGCGTCTCCTGACAAAAAGCCCAAGTGTCCGGTTGCTGCGATCACAGGCACGCCTGCGCCGCCGGGAAGCCGGTGGTGCAGGCATCATCAACCTTGTCGCTGATCTTGTTCGCTGCAGATCGGGCGTAAGGCGGTTGGTTCTGCCGCCGCCTGAGGCGGGACAGAACGGGAGGCATGCCATCTCCCGGGATCGATACTTTGATCCGTTCCGTATCCTAGTCGATATGGGCGGCGCGTCGTCAAGCGAGTTGGCTTCCGGGGCTCGATATACTTGGCGCTGTTTTCTCTGCGCGCGGCCGATCCCGTCATGAACTCTCCCCATCGCACGGTGCGTCGCAGCCTGCCGTGGCTGCTTGCCGGGCTGTCGATGATTGGCCCGTTTTCGATCGATGCGGTATTTCCGGCGTTTCCGCTGATCGGCATGCACTTCAAGGTCGACGACGCAGCGCTGCAGCAGCTGATCAGCGTGTATCTGGTCATGTATGCGTCGATGAGCCTGTTTCATGGCGCGATCTCCGACGCGATCGGCCGCAAGCCGGTGATCGCTA
>Ga0302231_10001248_pt1 | contig 16180 bp, 13 predicted proteins | sample II_Palsa_N2_2_FD_193522 | JGI IMG/M metagenome (GOLD analysis project Ga0302231, IMG submission 193522) | Peat permafrost microbial communities from Stordalen Mire near Abisko, Sweden - II_Palsa_N2_2 | ecosystem: Environmental > Terrestrial > Soil > Palsa > Peat permafrost | place: Sweden...
GATTTGTTCGCTAAGTTAGGTGAATTAGTTGAGTGACTGAGTTGAGTGCATGCCGCAAGCGTAAAAGGATTGATCGATATTTGGAAATTAAATTAAACTCTAAAGGTCAATCGAAATTCAAATAACGCGGCGGTCGCTCATGCTAGATCTCGAGTTGTTGAACACCTTGGTTTGTGTGGTCGATGAAGGCAGCTTTACGCGCGCTGGCGAACGCGTCCACCGCACCCAGTCGACCGTGAGCCAGCAGATCCGCAAGCTTGAGGCAGCGGTTGGCCGCACGCTGCTGCTACGCGACCGGACAGGCAATCACGTGAGCGCTACCGAGCATGGAGAGTTGCTCGCGCACTATGCGCGGCGGCTGCTGGCGTTATCGAGGGAGGCGCAGGACGCGCTGACCAGCGACGTTGCGCTTGAACCGGTACGCATTGGCGTGCCCGAGGATTTCGACGCACGCCGCATGTCGGCCATGCTGTCGGGGTTTGTGAAGATGAAACCCGGCGTGCGACTTGAAACGGTCAGCGGCATGAGTGTCGATCTCCAGCGTAAGCTTTCTGCAGGCGAGGTCGAGATTGCGTTGCTCAAGCGCGAGCCGGGCAGCGGCGAGTGCCTTGCATCCTGGCCCGAATCGCTTGTCTGGGTAAAGGGCGAAGGCGTTGAGCTGACAGATGAACCGGTCCCGCTGGCGTTGTTTCCGCAAGGTTGTGTGTACAGGCAACGCGCGATCCGTGCCCTGGACAAAGCGCGCCGGCGCTGGCGAGTGGCGTTCGGGAGTCATAGCCTGACCGGCATCCAGGCGGCGGTTTCATCGGGGCTTGGTGTGTCGGTCTTGCCGACGACCGCTGTGCTTCCTGAGCATCGCATCTGTACAGGTCTGCCCGATTTGCCGCCGACCGAGCTTGCGTTAGTGAGCGCGGGCGGCGCGCTTAATGCGGTCCAGCAGGCATTGATCGAATTTCTGCGTGCAGAGATCAAGGCTTAGCACAAGGTCTAGCGCGGTGTCTTAAGGGGCTTCTGACTCAGCCGCCAGTTCGGCCGCTGCGGTGGCGTACGCGACGCAGCGTTTTGCCAGAATATCCGTCGGATCCACTAGCGTGATCGTCCGTCCGCGAGCGCTTAGCCATTGAGCGCCTGGAAGCAGCAATGGCAGCTCCGTACAGCCAAGAATCACAAGCTCAACGCCTTCGTCGGCCAAGCCTTCCAGTGCCGCGCAGATGTCCTTCATACACTGTCCGTTGACGAAACCCGCCTTGACTCCCTCCTTGCCATAGATCGCATTCATCACGCTTGCCTGCAATGCCGGACTCGGCAAGACCTGCCGCAATCCTTGGGCTTCCAGGGCTTGCCGATACACCCCGCTTTCTACAGTTCCCGATGTAGCAAGGAGCCCGACGTCGCTAAGGGACGGAAACGAATCGCGAAGCATTTGAACCGTCACGGTCAGCATGTTGACGATCGGGATGCTGAGATAAGGCTGGATTCGATGAACAAACGCATGCGCCGTGTTGCATGGAATCGCGATGATATCGGCGTCGCCGCTTTCGAGTTTCTTGCACGTGGCGTACAACGAGATGGTGGGGTCCGGGCCATCGCCGATCAGGTTGTCGGTGCGATCGGGGATCTGCGGGTTCTGCTCGACCAACAGCTTGATGTGATCCTGATCCCGCTTCGCCGGTGTGTTGCTGACGATCTTCTGCATGAAGTCCACTGTCGCGGCAGGGCCGACACCACCCACCACACCGACCTTGAACAGCTTGGCCGGCGACTCATACTGGCCCGACACAATGTATTGCGCGTACGCAAGATTCGAGTCGATCATCGGGACGCTCAGTGCGCCTAGCTCATCTGCAACGAGCGCGATTTCGGTCATGCCAGGCACGATGATCTCCGCACCTTGCGCAATGAGATCGTCGCAAGCGGCTTTCAGCAGCGCAACCGGCTGACCCAGCAGATGGCCGGACTTGATGCCATTTTCCCCATACACGGCACGCGTAACCCGGTCCGTGCCGCCATCGATTCGCGGATGGATGATATCGAACTCGGGCGCGGCGAAATAGCGTTCGAAGAGACCGTTGCGTCGCGTGTAGTCCGATGCCAGCACGCCAATGCGACGCACTGAAGAGTGCTTGCGCCGCACATGGTGTCGCACCGCCTCGATCATGTCCACGATCTGCAGGGACGAGTTGGCCTTTAACTCGTCCATGAAGGTGTGGCTCAGGAAGCAGGGCAGCACGACCGTCTCGATGCCGCGTTTCTCGAACGCGCGAATGAGATCGAAGATGTAGAGCTTGCGTTCCACCGTCGCGGCGCTGGTGGCGCCGGCGCCGCGAAACGGATGCTGCTCGAAGACGACGTCGAAGTGATCCGCGTCGCCGGTTGCGGGCGTCGACTTGACGAGCTTAAAAAACATGTCGGCGCTGGCGAGCGGGCCGAGTCCGCCAATGACGCCCAAAGAGCGGCGTCCCTGCACAGGCTTCTCCCTCAGCTTCTCCCTCAGCTTCTCCCTCATTTCGCTTCGCCTTGCAGCTGATCGAAGGTCACGGCTTCCGTTCGCGTGACCCGAGCCGTTTCCCACTTCGCAATCACGGCCGTTGCAATGCTGTTGCCGATCACGTTGGTCGCGGTCCGGCCCATGTCGAGTATCTGGTCGATCGCGAGGATCAGCACAACGCCGGACGGAGGCAGATGAAACATCGGTGCAACGGCGGCAACCACCACGACGGAGCCACGCGCTACGCCGGCCATGCCCTTGCTGCTGACCATGAGCACGAGCAGCATCAGGATCTGCGTGCCGACCGGCATATCGATACCAAAGGCCTGCGCAATGAAGATGGCGGCGAACGCCTGGTACATCATCGAACCGTCCAGGTTGAATGCGTACCCCAGCGGCAGCGTAAAGCCGACGACCTTCTTGTCCACGCCGAATTCTTCCAGCTTCTCCGTCAGGCGCGGATACGCTGCTTCGCTGCTTGCGGTTGAAAACGCCAGCATGGCGGGCTCGCGTACCGCTTTGAGCAAGGACCAGATGGCGTTGCCAAGGAACGCATAACCGGCGCCGATCAGGATCACCCACAGCAGTGCCAGTCCCACATAGAAGCTGCCGATCAGCTTGCCGTATGTCATCAGCACGTCGAGACCATGCAACGTTACAGCTGATGCGATGGCGCCGAACACGCCCACTGGCGCAAGGCGCATGACGTAGTCGGTGAGCTTGAGCATGGCGGGAACGAGGGCGTCGATCGCTTGCACCAGCGGCGTCACTCTTGGGTCCGACTTGATCGCACCCAACACAACGCCGAAGAGCACGGAGAACACCAGGATTTGCAGGATGTCGTTGCGCGCCATGGCGTCAAGGATGCTTGTCGGAAATGCGTGCGTGACAAAGTCCTTGAAGTTGAGCCCCGCGGTATTCAGGCCCGTGCTTACGTCGGAGCTGGTCTGGACCATATGAAGGCCCGCGCCCGGTTGCAGCAGGTTGGCGAGACAGAGGCCAAGGGCGAGCGATATCAGCGAGGCACAAACAAACCAGCCAACTGATCGGATGCCAATGCGGCGCACGTCGCTCGTTCCGTCCATTCCTGCGAGACCTGACACCAACGTGGCGAACACCAGCGGTGCAATGATCATCTTGATGAGTCGCAGGAAGATGTCGGTGATGATGGAGAAGTAACCGGCCGTTTCTTTTGCTGCGTTCGCATCAGCGGCTGTCCGGTGACAGACGTAACCGACCACGATGCCAAGCACCATGCCGATGACTATATAGAGCGTTAACCGGTTTTTCATTTCAATCCTTCCAGAGGTGTCTCGCACGAGGATGAGCGTGGGCGACCGTGCGACGGGTTTGACGAAAAGTGCCTTGGCGCGCCTTGGCGTAAAGGCCTTTTCTGTCTCTGGACGGATAGTAGAAGCGGACAAAAATCCCGCGATGCGGGTTCAGCATGTTGTTATGCGAGCGTCGCATAACTAGGGTAAACACTAGATAAAAAGACCTTAGGCGGACGAGCGAAGATATCGCCACAGCGTGTCAATGAACTCGTTTTTATTCGACGCGTCGCGGTACACGCGCAGTTCGACTTCGAGCGCCCACTCCTTGCCGCCGGCCGGGACGAGCTCGCCGTTTTTCAGCTCGGTTTGTATCGAGCTTTTCGGCAGCCACGCAATACCTTCTCCCTCCAGCACCATCTTCTTGAGCACTTCCGCCATATCCGATTCGTAGTGCGGACGCAGTACCGGCTGCGTCTTGGCACGGCGAAGCAGCAAGGCCAGGCAGCGGCCAAAATAACTGGTCTCCGTGTACGAGATAAGCGGCAAAGGGCGGCTCGTCGTACCGGGCAAGCGAAGAGAAGGCCCTGACTTTTGATTCGGCTTGCAAACGGGCATGAACGTGTCGATGCCGACCGTCAGGTACTCATAGCGCGTGGGATCGAGATGAAGCGGCAGGTCGGGGTGGTGATACGCGAACATCAGTTCGCAGTTGCCGTTCACCAGCATCAGGATGGAATCATGGACGTTGGTGGGAATCACGCGCGCCCTGACATCGCGAAATTGTGCGGTCAGCGTGTTGAGCCATGCCGGAAGAAAACTGAGCGCGATGGTATGGCCCGCTGCAATCTGCAGCCCGATACCGGGCATTCGCTGTTCCGTGCGAATAATGGCCCGGGTGTCGAACAGGCGGTTGAGAATGTCGTCGGCAGCTTCCCTGAAGAGTCGCCCGGCTGGTGTGAGCGTGGGCGGATAACTGCTGCGGTCGATCAGGTCAGCCCCCACCCATTGCTCGAGTGCTTGAATCCGCCGGCTGAAACCGGACTGCGTGACATTGCGAACCTCAGCGGCACGCGAGAAACTTTGGTACTGCGCAAGAGCAACAAAGTCCTCGATCCATTTAATCTCCATACCGCTCCCTGCTGGCTTCTCATGGAGAAGCGCGTGTGTGCATGCCGGGCGAGTCAACGGCTGTCATGCGCGTGTGACGGGCGCCGTGTAGTGAATGGCAAGGTTTTACCAAGCGAGCCAGTTGAGTTCAGCCAGGTTGATCTACTCACGACGATTGTATGCGAGGTCAAACCAACTTACCGTCGTAAGCCAATGGCTTGCGTGCGGATATCAGGCACGATTCGGCACCCTTAGGTCACTTAGGAGCGCCATGTGTTGTCGCGCTTGAATTTAAACCGAAGTTAAAATTTGTTGACAAGCGCTAAGCGATATCTGACACTCAATGCCATGCAAAAGCTCACGTCCGTAGTGGTAATTAAACGACTGAACGCCCTGTGGGGTGCTTCATCGGGGACGTGTTTGCATTAGAAATAGGTAAGTATGCGCAAACACCAGGCCCTACCGAAAAACGGTTGGGCCTTTTTTTTGTGGTGCCTCCGTCTTTCGGTTTTAATCGACGGAGAAGATGATGGTTGGATCAAGCGAGCAGTGTATTTTTCGGGCGGCACCCGGAACCTCGGCGTCAGCGCATGCGCGGTCGCCGGAAATGGTCATTCGTTTTGTTATACAGCCGGGCCAGACCGCCTCATGGCGCGTACGGTCGGATTCCGAATTGCGTGTGGGAACGGCAAGGGTCTGGGTTACGCGCATTTTCTCGCCCTACGACTACTGGTTGCAAACGGGTGACGTGCTTCGCGTGACGCGGGGCGAGCGCATCTGGTTAAGCACCGATGCAAACATAGCGGCGGAAATTTCGCTGACCAGCGCGTATGCTATTGCACGCAGACCGCTGTTGAACTGGCTTGAGCGGCTAAGAGATTACCTCGCTGATATTTCTCGATTGCGATCACGCTAGCTGCTTAGCGGGTTAGTAAATTAGCGGTCGGTCCAATCCGGCCGCTAACTAAGAAATGAGCGGCGAATGAACAGCTAAGGTTAGCGGCATCCAACTTCAGGAGATATTTCATGCTTCAGGTTTGGGGACGACGCAACTCGTCTAACGTTCAGAAGGTCATGTGGCTGATCGGCGAGCTTGATTTGCCGCATGAGCATATTCCAGCCGGAGGAAGCTTCGGCCTCACGCAGAGCGCCGAGTTCCTGGCCATGAATCCGCACGGACGTGTGCCCGTCATTGCAGACAGCGACGGCACTATTGTGTGGGAGTCGCATAGTATCTTGCGGTACCTGGCGGCGCGTTATGGCAGCCCGCGTTTCTGGAGCGGCGACGCGGCTACGCGCTCTCAAGCGGACCGCTGGATGGACTGGTCTCAGAGCAGCTTGCAGCCAGCCTTTCTAACGGGGGTGTTCTGGGGCTTTTACCGGACGCCGGAAGCTTTGCGCAATGCGAAGAGCATTGATGAGAACCTTGGTCGTTGCGCGCAGTATTTCCAGTTGCTCGACCGTGTGCTGAGCGAGCGGCCCTTCATTGCGGGAGACAGTCTGAGCCTGGGCGATATTGCAGTCGGGTCCAACCTGTATCGTTATTTCGAACTGGATATCAAGCGGCCTGTCGTTCCCAATGTAGAAGCCTGGTATGAACGGCTTCAGCTTCGCCCGGCGTTCCGCGAGCACGTAATGGTTCCGTTCGATGAATTGTTCGGTCGGCTCAGCTTCTAGCATGCAAGCTTGCTGTCTTAAGACCTACCGCATGCTTAAGCATTTGGGCAGCACGTGAGGCCCACTATCACTTGCTGTCGTGTACATGCTCGACCAGATAATCGATCAACGCGCGCACCTTGGGCGGAAGAAAACGATTCGGCGGATACAACAACCACACGGAGCCTACATAAGCGAGCGCCTCGAGGTCCCAGTCGGCGAGCACTTGCACGAGTTCGCCGCTCTTTAATGCGCCGCTAGCCGTGAATTCCGGCAGGCTCGCAATACCGAAATCCTGCTGTGCCGCTTCGAGTCGCGCGCCCGCATGATTCGCTATATATCGCCCGCTCACCTCCACGGTCTGCGTCTCGGTACCACGGCGAAAACGCCAGCGGTTGTCGTCGGCGGTTTCGCCCAGATAAAGGCAGTCGTGCTGCGCGAGATCGCGTGGGTGCTTGGGTGTGCCGCGCGCCCGCAGATACGCTGGCGATGCACACAGCACCCAGCGCACCGATCCAAGCCGCCGTCCCGCCAGACCGGGCGGTGGGCGATCCGTTAGCCGGATCACGAGATCGAGATCATTATCGAGCGGATCGACTTCATGATCCGCGTATAGCAACTGGAGATCGACCTCCTCATACGCGCGCAAAAAGCCCGGCACGAGCGGATGGATCACCGTTTTCGCAAAGGCCGTTGGCGCGCTCACACTGACTTTTCCCTGCGGCCGGCCGACCAGTGAACCGGCTGCATCCACGGCGCCGGACGCCGCGCTCACAATGTCGCGGCAGAATCGAACGACTTGCTCGCCCGATTCGGTCACCTTCACCTTGCGTGTAGATCGTTCGAGCAGCCGTGTCGCCAAGGCTTCTTCAAGTCGCTTGATCTGGCGGCTGACCGTTGACGGCGTACTGCCGAGCTGGCGCGCGGCCACCGAAAAGTTGCCGGCATCGACGACACGGGCGAACACGGCCATGTCCGGCAGCAAAGCAAAAAGTTCTGTTGGATTCATCGGATCGTCGCGAGTGGGGCGCAGGATTAATGCATCTGCGACATAAAGGCTTTGCACATTGACCCGATTATCGTCGCATGTGCAACGCTCGACAATACGGACTCATCTCCTGAGGTCCGACTATGTCCAAGCAAGACCGCCTGCTCTTACTGTCAGACCTGATGCTGCTCGTGGTCGCGGTGGTTTGGGGAACAAGTTACGGAATCGTAAAGAGCGCGCTCGTGTTCTATCCGGTGCTGGGCCTGCTGACGCTGCGATTCGGCATTACGTTCGTTATGTTATCGCCGGCATTGCGAAGCTTGCGTCATGCCGACGCGCGTACGCTGCGCGGTGTATTTATCGCAGGCTTGCTGCTGCTGGGTATTTTCTTGAGCGAAACCTTTGGCGTGTTGTTGACGCGCGCCGCCAATGCGGCGTTTCTGATCAGCTTGTGCGTGGTGCTGACGCCGCTGGTCGAGTGGATGCTGCTCAAGCGCAGGCCCGGGCGGATTGAGTGGGCGGCAGTTGCGCTCTCTCTGTTTGGCGCATGGCTGCTTGTGGGAGATGGCGCAGTTGCCTTCAATCCCGGCGATGCGCTGATCCTCTTGGCCGCCTTGCTGCGTGCGCTGAATGTCTGTGTGACAAAACGCGTGATGCGTGACTCGACGCTACCGCCTTTGTCAGTGACGGCGGTGCAGTCGGGCGTGGTCGCGTTTGGCAGTGCGGCCGTGGCGCTCGTGTTTGCGCCACAGCAGTGGCAGCACGTGCCGTCGCTCGCGGGGCACGTGCCGTTTTGGGGAAGCGTGTTTTATCTGGTTTTTGCGTGCACGCTGTTCGCGTTCTTCGCGCAGAACTATGCGATCAAGCGCAGTAGTCCAACCCGCGTTGCGTTGCTGATGGGCAGCGAGCCCGCGTTCGGCGCGTTGTTCGCGTGGTTTTGGCTGGGCGAGAAGATATCGCTTATTGCATGGGTCGGTGGCGGCTTGATTGTCGTGGCGTCCATGTTGGCGACGGTGCGCTGGCGCAAGGCGGTAACGGTGAGCGTTCCTCGTGCTTCAGAGGTTTTGCCTTGACGCTGATTTGATCCAGACGTCCTTCAGGTTGGTGTTCTCGATCGCCGCTCTCGCTCCGCCATTCAACTGCGTGACCGCTTCAATCAGCGCGTTCCGGAACCCCTCGTTCGAAGGGAGTTCGGGACTAAATACATCGCGACAACCGAGCATTGCGTCGACAAGACTTTCCGGCGCATCGCCTGCATTGGTCGCCAGCGCAGTCAGGCGCGAGGCCAGTGGATCGTTGATAGCGAAAGTCGTGCCGTCGTCGGCACGTCCGCGCAAGAAAACGAACCACGCTGCAACGGCAAGCGCTAGCCGCGAAATTGGCTGGCCGTATTCCAGGCGCGCCGCAATGGTCGCGAGAAGCCGCTGCGGAATCTTCTGACTGCCGTCCATGGCGATCTGCGCACAGCGATGTTTGAGTGCCGGGTTCTCATAACGTTCGAGCAGCGCATCGCGATAGGTCATCAGGTCGAACGAAGGCGGAACAGTCAAGGTCGGTGCGATCTCGTGCGTCATCATCGAATGGATCAGCGCGCGCAGCGGCGCGAACGAAATTGCTTCATCAATGGTCGCGAACCCAGCCAGCATCGACAAGTAAGCGAGTGTCGAATGTGTGCCGTTCAGCATGCGCAGCTTGGCGAGTTCGAATGGCATCACGTCATCCACGAGTTGCGCGCCCACGCGTTCCCATGCGGGTCGTCCGGCGGGGAAGCGATCTTCGATCACCCATTGTCGAAACGGCTCGCACGGGACCGGTGCCTCATCGCGAAGCCCGAGCGCAGCGGCCGCGGCATCACGGTCGGCATCCGTGGTCGAGGGGACAATGCGATCCACCATCGTTGACGGGAACGCGACTTCGCGGTCGATCCAGGTTGCCAGCACTTCATCGATCGCGCGAGCGTGGGAGCAGACTACCTGGCGCAATGCTGCGCCGTTGTGCGAGAGGTTGTCGCAAGAGAGCACGGTGAACGGCGCAATGCCGGCATCGCGCCGTGTCTTCAATGCAGCGACGAGGATCCCCGGTACCGTGCCGGGCTCGCCGGGATGCTCCAGATCATGTGCGATGCCAGGATGGCCGAGGTCGACGTTGCCCGTCTTTGTATCGCGGCAATAGCCTTTCTCCGTGACCGTCAACGAGACGATCCGGACATTTGCGTCGGCGAGTAAATCGAACAGGCGCGCGCGATCGTGCGGCAGCGCGAGCACTTCACGCAGTGCGCGAATAACTGTCGTCTTCACACCCTGAGGCCCGCGTTCCACCACGCTATACAAGCCATCCTGCGCCATCAACGCATCGCGTTTCGTCACGTCGCCTTGAAGCGTGACCCCGCAGATTGCCCAGTCGCCACCCGCGGCAAGCAGGGCCTCTTCCGTATAAACCGCCTCGTGCGCCCGATGAAAATTTCCGATGCCCAGATGAACGATGCCAATGCCCGGATCACGCCACTCAGGCGCCAGCAGATGGTCCTCGATTAACGGCAGCGTTTTGCGGCAAAGCACGGATTTAGCGGACATTTTAAATAGCCTGGAGCGGGAAAACCCTTGATTGACGATTAAGTCTACTTGTATGGTAGCATTAATTCAACTGATCGCACCTCAAGGAAATCCCCATGAAAATCGTCCGCGCCGATGTCATCGTCAGTTGTCCGGGACGCAATTTCGTCACGTTGAAAATGGTGACCGACGAAGGGGTTTACGGCATTGGCGACGCCACTCTCAATGGCCGCGAACTCGCGGTGGCGTCTTACCTGAAGGACCACGTGTGCCCGCTGCTGATCGGTCGCGATCCGGGGCGCATTGAAGACATCTGGCAATTTCTATACAAAGGCGCGTACTGGCGTCGCGGGCCGGTAACCATGACCGCCATCGCCGCAGTGGACGTGGCGCTCTGGGACATCCTGGGCAAGGTGGCGAATCTGCCCTTGTACAAGCTCCTCGGCGGCGCGTCGCGTGAGAGCGTGATGGTCTACGGGCACGCGACCGGACGTGACATTCCGGAAGCGCTCGACCGCTATGCCGAGCATGTGGAAGAGGGATATCAGGCTATCCGCATTCAATGCGGCGTGCCCAACATGCGCTCGGTGTACGGGGTATCGAGGGGAACGGGCATGTACGAGCCCGCAACCAAGGGCGCGGTGGAAGAGCAAACCTGGTCGTCGGAAAAGTATCTCGACTTCGTGCCGAAACTCTTCGAAGCGGTGCGCGACAAGTTCGGTTTCGATACCCACTTGCTACACGACGTGCATCACCGTCTCACACCTATAGAAGCCGCACGCCTGGGTAAATCGGTTGAGCCGTATCGTTTGTTCTGGATGGAAGACCCGACACCCGCCGAGAATCAGGCCGGTTTCCGGTTGATTCGCCAACACACGATGACACCGATTGCGGTGGGCGAAGTATTCAATAGCATCTGGGATTGCAAACAACTTATTGAAGAGCAGTTGATCGACTACATTCGCGCCACGCTCACGCATGCGGGCGGGATCACGCACCTGAAGCGCATTGCAGATTTTGCGTCGCTTTATCAGGTTCGCACGGGTTGCCATGGGCCGTCGGATCTATCGCCGGTCTGCATGGGTGCAGCGCTCCATTTCGACTTGTGGGTGCCGAATTTCGGCGTGCAGGAATACATGGGGTTCCCAAAGGAAGCGCTCAATGTTTTCCCGCATGCATGGACCTTCGATCGGGGCACGATGCATCCCGGCGAGGCGCCCGGTCACGGTGTGGATATCGACGAAGAACTCGCGGCGCGTTATCCCTACGACCCGGCTTACCTGCCGGTCGCGCGACTCGAAGACGGCACGCTCTGGAACTGGTGAGTGGCGGCGCTCACTAGAATCGCTCGGCAGAATCGCTCGACAAAACAACAAGGAGACAGGCAATGGCAGACCAGAACAACAGCGCTATGTTACGCCGCGTCGCCTTTGCGTCGACGATAGGCACCGCTGCCGAGTACTACGATTTCTTCGTCTACGGCACCGCGGCGGTACTCGTGTTCGGTGCGAAATTTTTCCCCAGCAGCGACCCGTTGATCGGGACGCTTGCTGCGTTCGCGACCTACGCTGTTGGCTTTATCGCGCGGCCACTGGGCGGCATCGTGTTCGGGCATTTCGGCGATCGCATTGGCCGCAAGAAGGCGCTGATCGTCACCATATTGATAGTAGGCCTTGGTACGTTCCTGATTGGTCTGCTGCCTGATTATTCGCAGATCGGCATCTGGGCACCGGCTGCACTGATCCTGATTCGTGTGCTGCAAGGTTTCGGTGTCGGCGGAGAACAAGCGGGCGCTGTGTTGCTGACAGCCGAGTATGCGCCGCCGCTTAAGCGGGGTTTTTTCGCCAGCCTCGTCCAGCTCGGCGCACCCGCCGGGTTCCTGATTCCGGCGGGTATTTTCGCCATTCTCACTGCAACGCTCACGCATGAGCAACTGCTCGACTGGGGCTGGCGGCTGCCGTTCCTCGGCAGCATTGTGCTGGTTGTCGTGGGCCTGTATATCCGGTTGCGCACGGAGGAGTCGCCGGTCTTCGCGGAGATGCGCAAAACTCAAGCGGTCGAGTCGCGGCCGGTTGTGGAAGTCGTCCGGCAATTCGGACCCACGATCCTGAAGGGCGTCGGCGCGAAGCTGATTGAGGCCTGCACGTTCGCTATGTACACGATGATCGTGCTGGCCTACGGCCGCGTGCACGGCATCAGTGCGAGCCTGCTGCTGCAGACGATCATCGTCGCGGTCACGCTCGAGCTGATAGCGATTCCGCTTGCCGGTGCGTTGTCGGATCGGATCGGCCGCCGCGCCACGTTTATGGCAGGCAGCTTGCTGCAGGTTCTGCTGGTCGTGCCGCTGTTTCATGCCTTCGACAGTGGCGGTCGCCTGGCGATCCAGACAGTGATGATTCTCGCGATTACGGTTGGTCACAGTCTTTGCTATGCGCCACAGGCGTCGCTCTTTCCCGAACTCTTTCCGGCCCGTGTGCGTTGTAGCGGCATCGCGCTGATCTGGCAGATCGGCTCGCTGATCGGCAGCGGCGTACTCGGACTTGTCGCCGTGAAGATGCTTCAGATGACAGGCGGCAGCTCTGTCGGGCTGATCGTCTACGTGATGGCACTGGGCATTATTTCCACGCTGTGTATTTATCTTTTGCCCGAAACCGCGCCTTTGCGTCGCGGCGGTGATCTTCACGACTGGGGCACGCCGTCACTCGCGACGTCTCCCCGCGAATCGCACTCGTCACCTGTTTTCGCGGCGCGCCGCTAGCCACACGCTGTGCTTCGGCACGCACACTATTCAACGGAGCTCATCATGCTTGCAGCCGTCCTTCACGAACCGAAACGCCTGCGTATCGACGAAGTCGATGCGCCTCAACCACGGCCGGGTCAGGTTCAGATCCGCGTGCGCGCAGGCGGTATCTGCGGGTCAGACCTGTCGTATTACTTCAAGGGCAAGAGCGGCGATTTCGCGGTCCGGGAGCCGTTCGTCCTCGGTCATGAAGTCGCGGGTGAAATCGCTGCGTTGGGGGAGGGCGTGAGCGGTTTGCGCGTGGGCCAACGTGTTGCCGTGAACCCCGGTCTGAACTGCGGCGAGTGCCGGTTTTGCGTGAAAGGCATGACCAATCATTGTCTGAATATGCGCTTCATGGGTAGCGCCTCGACGTTCCCGCACATGCAGGGCATGTTCCGCCAATACATTGCGGTTGCCGCCCGCCAATGCGTGCCTGTGCCTGATGCACTCGACTTCGCGCAGGCGTCGATGGCCGAGCCACTTGCCGTTGCATTGCACGCACTGCGTCACGCCGGATCGCTGGTGGGCGCCCAGGTACTCGTGATCGGCTGCGGCCCTATCGGTTGCATTTTGCTGACGGTCGCACGGCGTGCCGGGGCGCATCGTCTCGTCGCACTTGACCTCGCCGACAAAGCGCTACAAATGGCCGCTACGCTGGGTGCCGATCAGACCGTGCTCGCCACCGATCAGGCGCAGGTCGAAGCGTGGTCTCAATCGCGCGGTACCTTTGACGTCGTGATCGAGGCATCCGGTAGCCCTGCCGGGCTCGACACCGCGCTTCGGGCCGCGCGTGCGGGGGCCACTGTGATCCAGGTGGGCAACCTGCCGGCGGGGCAGTCGCTGGTCGCGGCGAATCTCGTGATGGCGAAGGAATTGCGTTACCAGGGATCGTTCCGTTTCACCGATGAATACGCGGTCGCCGCCGAAGAAATCGCCACAGGGAAGATCGACCTGAGTCCGTTGATGACGCATGTCTTTCCGCTTGCAGACGCGAACCATGCGTTCGAAGTGGCCCATGACCGCAACCAGTCGATGAAGGTGCATTTGCAGTTCGACTGAATCCCTATCACCGCATTGCCCGAGCGCCCGATCATACAGAAGCGTATTCCAGGAGACATTCATGTTCAGAAGCCAGCGCTGGTTTGTGGTCTGTTTGCTGTTTCTTGCCGGCGTGATCAACTATCTCGATCGCGCTGCGCTCTCGATCGCGGCCCCGCTGATCCAGAAGGATCTCGATTTTTCGCATGCGCAGATGGGCATTGTGTTCAGCAGCTTTTTCATCGGCTATGCGCTGTTCAATTTTGTCGGCGGCGTGCTGTCGGACAAGATCGGCGCGAAGAAAGTGTTCGGTGCGTCGATGGGCATCTGGTCGCTGTTCTGCGGAGCGACGGCGCTGGCAAGCAGCCTCGTTTCGTTGATCGTGTTGCGGGTTTTGTTCGGCATGGGCGAGGGGCCATTCAGTTCATCGAACAGCAAGATGGTCAACAACTGGTTTCCGCGACGCGAGGTCGCCAGCGCCATTGGTGTGATCAGTTCAGGCACGCCGCTGGGCGGCGCGCTCGCGGGACCGGTTGTCGGTTACATGGCGATCCGCTTTGGCTGGCGCTGGGCGTTTGTCGCGATCATGGTGCTCGGTCTGGCATGGCTCGTGGTGTGGACCTTGACTACGACAGAACAGCCGCAGCAGGATAAGCGCGTGAAACCCGAGGAACTTGCGTTGATTGTCGCCGGCCAGCAGCAGGCTTCGTCGATGGAGCATGCACCCGAAGGCGAAAAGGTGGGACTGAAGTTCTACCTGAAACAACCGATTATCCTCGCGACTGCCTTCGCATTTTTCTCCTACAACTATGTGCTGTTCTTCTTCCTGTCATGGTTCCCCACGTACCTGACCGAAGCCCATCACATGTCGCTTCATGACATGAGTATTGCGACCGTGATTCCGTGGGTGCTCGGCAGTATTGGGCTTGCTGCTGGCGGCTTCATCACGGATCTGATCTTGCGGATCACTGGCAAGGCGTTGCTTGCGCGGCGAATCGTTCTATCGGTATGTCTTGGGGTAGCAGCCGTATGTGTTGGATTTGCCGGACGGGTGGAAAGCATGGAGGGTGCGGTCGCGCTGATGTCGGTATCGATCTTCTTCCTCTATGTCACGGGCGCAGTCTATTGGGCCGTGATTCAGGACACCGTTCGACGCGAGAATGTGGGGGGCGTGGGCGGCTTCGTGCATCTGCTGGCGAACCTCGCCGGTGTGATCGGGCCCGCGGTGACGGGCTTTATCGTGCAAGCGACTAATGGTGCGTATGGCAGTGCGTTTGTGCTTGCAGGTGCCGTTGCGGTGCTGGGATCGTTATGCTCGCTGATCTGGATTCGGGAGCCGCGAGGCGGCAAGCTTAAGGCGCGGCGAGCACTCGTTTAGTAGTTTCGCTCGCGCCGGTGGACGGGTTTTTGGGTGCTGGTGGTTTTGGGTTAGCGGTCGGGGTCTATGCCGGGTTGCTGCTTTCAGCGTTAGTGGTCTGCATGAGTCGGATTTTCTCTTCATCACTATTAGCCACTGTGCGTGGCGGCACGTCATTTTTTTGTCCAAAGCGACAAAGAAACGAAGCAAAGAAAACGCTTTCAACCACGCTACCCTAAGTGTCCACAGCGTGCAGCTCCCATTTATAGGTGCCCCAAAAGCACGGTGCTCGCCAGAGCCACTGATGTGTGAAACCCTCCTTCTCCGAACATGGGTTCTGACGCGCTTCGCCACCAGTGACTGAACCTGCCCAAAGTTCACCCCACGCTATCCGCGGACACCCACCCTCATATCATCCCTACCTCCGACGCTTAAATGGACCGCGGCGTGGTAGTATGGTAGGCGACAAGATGAAGTTTCAGGTTTTCATTTTCGTCCTCTCTTTACTCCTCGTTTTGGTGTGGGTCATGGTCACAAAAAAGGTCTTGCCGACGCCGTTGCGACGTGACGCGTCTTTGTCACACGGCATCGATCGCAATGAAGCAATGGCTTCTTCCAAGCTACCGGCCGCGGCTGCCCGTGGCCGTGCTCGCTCAACTGAACCACGCGTAGCGCTGCCCAACCTGCGCGGTCAGCTCCGCATTGAATCGCACGAACCCATCGGCAAGCAAATCTTTCGTGCCCTGCGCGAAGCCATTTTCTCGGGTGCGCTGGTGCCCGGCACGCCGCTGTCCGAGACCGAAGTTTCGGAGATGTTCCAGGTCTCCCGGCAACCGGTTCGTGAAGCGTTTATCAAGCTTGTAGAGTCGGGCGTGCTGCAGGTGCTGCCGCAAAGAGGGACCTTCGTGAAGAAGATTTCACCGAGACGAGTCCGCGAA
>Ga0302231_10001249_pt1 | contig 16175 bp, 15 predicted proteins | sample II_Palsa_N2_2_FD_193522 | JGI IMG/M metagenome (GOLD analysis project Ga0302231, IMG submission 193522) | Peat permafrost microbial communities from Stordalen Mire near Abisko, Sweden - II_Palsa_N2_2 | ecosystem: Environmental > Terrestrial > Soil > Palsa > Peat permafrost | place: Sweden...
GCTTTTGTTTTCAATGAATGTGGGTCTGAGCTGAGTGCTGCATCGACCCATTGAGACCACCCGTATTTTCGGCAACTTCGAGGCGTTGTTTCCGAAAACCCCGTTTTGCGGGAGCCTGGCTTCGGCGTGGCTGCTCTAGGGTATATCGGTGACCCCTAATGCCCGCGTGGACCATCGCTCTTGGACTGTTATGCTTTTTGCCATGCGAAAGATACTGTTCGTTGTGCTCGCCATGTGTTTTGCGTCCGAAGCTATCGGGCACGCCGCTTGGTCGCTCCCGAAGCTGAAAGAGTTGGATCAGTCCAACGCTATAGGGACAGGCTCCCTAAAGCTCTCGGCGGCAGAAACGGGCTTACTGCGAAGAATCACCCGTGGTATTACATCCGCATGCGTCTCAGACCCTGGACCGGGAGACCCAAAAACAGCAGAAGGAATCTTCGAGAGCTTGCGAGTCGGGCGCGTCAATCTGACTGCAAACGGCGATTCCGCGTTGGTCGTTCAAGGTGAGGGCGTTTGTATGTGTGGAGCGGCTGGGAACTGTCCTTTTTGGCTACTGAGCAAAGGAGCAAAGCCTAAGCTTCTGCTGAAAGCCACGGGAATTCAGAGTTTCTCCGTTCAAAAGAGCCGGGGAATATCACCCTTTGATCTGGTTCTCGGTAGTCATGATTCGGCAATGGAAACTTACATCCAAAGGTTTCGCTTCGATGGAACGAGTTATCAACGCTCTGGTTGCGCCACCATCGAATGGGATGACGAGACAGGCAATCGACTTGATCCTCCTCGGATCACTTCGGCACGTTGTCCCTAGTTAGGCGCATCGACCCTCCACCTCGTAAGGCCCGACATCATGGCGGATCTGTCTGGCCGAGACTTCAACCTTCCCCAAAGTCGGGTTTTCGGCAACTTCGCCGTTGTTTCCGAAAACGCCGTTTTCAGGGAACTACGACGGCAACGATGCTTCTAAGTTACCGACGAAACGCCCGGGGCGCCCAAGCCTCCCTGAGCTAGCCTCAGTGAGTGACTTGGGCGGCCCGGCTCGATCTCTAAGACCGCCTAGTCATGAGCTACAGCGATAGCGTGCGCTGCAGCCTTTTGTTCACCTTCGGACAGCTGTGAAGGCCCGAGATTGAAGGTTAGCTTGTCGATCGTGCCTGTGAATCTGAATGGAAGTTTGTAGCTATTATCCACGCCCGTCCGGGTATCGAGCCCAATGTCAAAGGTTTCATCAATGGCCATTATCATCGGGATCGTGTGCTTGATGGTCTTCTTGTCCAATTCCCTACCATCCACTGAGAGCACACCGGTGCCGCCCTTGGCTGGGCCGGGACCGTCGTATTTGAAGTCAAAGACGATGGTGTGTTTGCCCGGCTTGAGCGCCTTGCCGAAGAGGTCCTTGCCGACCATCCCGCCGACACCGCCTTCCCAGCGGAACCGCTCGAGATCGAGAAGATTGTAGACAAAGACCGGCTTGCCATCTTGCAGGAACAGGCCGTAGCCGCCGAATCGGCCACCCATCGTCGCAATCATGCCCTCCGCGCCGCCTTCGGGGACGGTGATCTCGGCTGTGATGGTGTAATCCTTGTTTAAGATTTCGGGGGCATTCCCGACGGGTATGCCGGCCTTTATCCCTGTGTACGTGAAGACGGTCTTTCCCGCCGTAGCACTTGGTTTCGCAGTTAGGAGGCGTGGAAGGAGAGTGTTATCTAACGGGAAAACCTGATATTTCTCAGCTTCCGCCACAAACAATGCCTGCAGCTCCTTGAGCTTCTCGGGAAACTGCGCCTTGAGGTCGTTGTTTTGTGAGTAGTCCACGGTAAGGTTGTAGAGTTCCCACTGGTAATCATTGACATCGGGCAGCTTGCCCGTTCCCAGCAGCCAGGGTGCGGCAAACGGAGTGGTGCAGGCATACCAACCGTCGTGATAGATGCCGCGGTTGCAGAACATCTCGAAGTACTGGGTGGTGCGGGCCGAGGGCCTGTCGGTGATCGCCTTGTCAAAGGTATAAGCCATGCTCACGCCTTCGATGGGCTTCTGGGGGATGCCGTTGACGGTCTCAGGGGCGTTAATGCCCGCGGCTTCGAGGATGGTCGGCACGATATCGATGATGTGATGGAACTGCGGGCGGAGGCCGCCGCCGTCCTCGATGTGGCCGGGCCATGATATGACCAGACCTTGCCGTGTTCCGCCGAAGTGGGACGCGACTTGCTTGGTCCACTTGAAAGGCGTATCAAAGGCCCACGACCATTGCACCGCCATGTGCGGATAAGTCTTATCCGATCCCCAATTCTCGTAATGCAGCATTTGCAGTGGTTCGGGGAGGGTCAGGATGCCGTTGTAGGCAGTCATCTGGTTGAAGGTGCCTTCCTCGGTGCCTTCGGCGCTGGTGCCGTTGTCGCCGCAGATATAAATGATGAGCGTGTCATCGAGCTTGCCCATATCTTCGACCTGTTGAATCACGCGGCCAATTTCATGGTCGGTATAGGCCACGTACGCCGCATAGACCTCGGCCTGGCGTGCATACAGTTTCTTTTGAAGCACCGTGAGCGAGTCCCACCTGGGCAGCTTGGCTCCGCCAAACTCGGGCTGTCCATCCGGCCACGGTGTGAGCTCAGCATCCGCTGGGACCACGCCAAGCCGCTTCTGGTTGGCGAAGATCTCTTCGCGCAACTTTTCATAGCCCATGTCGAACTTGCCTTTGAACTTCTCAATCCATTCCTTTGTAGGCTGGTGCGGCGAGTGCGAGCCGCCGGGGGCGTAGTAGAGGAAGAACGGTTTGTCGGGCGCCGCTGCGTTCAGGTCGCCAAGATATTTAACCGCCTCGTCTGCCAGGTCGGTAGTGAGGTTGTAGTCCTCACGCCCGATCCATGGAGAGATTTGGGTATGGTCCTGAAACAGATAGGGCGTCCATTGGTCGGTCTCGCCGCCCATGAATCCGTAGAAATAATCGAAGCCCAATCCCGACGGCCATTGATCAAAGGGCCCGGCGAGGCTGTATTGATAGGTGGGGGTGTTATGGTTCTTGCCATACCACGAGGTGGCGTAGCCGTTGTCGCGAAGGATGCTGCCGACAGTGGCTTTCTCCGGGCTGATGACCGAGTTGTAGCCGGGGAAACCGGTAGTCAGTTCGCCGATTACGCCGGAGCCCACCGAGTGATGATTGCGACCGGTTATGAGCGCGGCGCGCGAGGGGGAGCAGAGCGCGGTGGAATGAAAGTGGTTGTAGCGCAGCCCCGCCTGGGCGATGCGGTCCATCGCGGGCGTCGGGATGACTCCGCCAAATGTGCTCGAAACGCCGAAGCCCTGGTCGTCGGTCATGATGAGCAGAACGTTTGGCGCACCCTTAGGCGGCACGACCTGCGGCGCCCACCAGGGAGTGGATTCGGAGGCGCTCTCCTTAATGACGCCACCAAATTGCGGAGGCAATGGAGGGAGCTGCTTCCCGTCGAGCGATGTCGTGGCGCTTGGAGAACCCAGAACGCCCGTTACTTTTTGATCTGCCATGGGGTTATCTCCTTGTGTCTTGACTCTGAGTGAGCGGACCCGTGAATCCAAGCATGGGCAGACTAGAAGATTTCTGGGGCGGTGAAAACTGGCACAAGTAACAGCTAGGCGTTTTGAGGATTGACCAGCAGCCCAGAGGGGGTGCAGGTAGACTCAACTTTTCGGGACCTTCGGCCAGTTGCCGGAAACGCCGTTTTTGAGTACCCAAAGCCTTGAGACGATTTGAACGCCGTCAGTGCGTGCATTGACCTGTTGGCGACAGTTGACAGGAAGACCGGCTTGTTCATTAAACATCCGCATGTCAGTGGCAAGCGCGGAAGTTCGATAGACGGTTCGATTGACAACCTATTTGAATTGCTGGAGCTTAGCGTTCTCTTCTGACAGAAAGGCCGATCTTGCAGCGGGATCAAAAGAGGGATCGGCGGGCGCAAGAGCAATCGCCCGCTCAATCGCCAGCTTCGCACTTTCCTTATCTCCCACTGCGCCGAAGGCATCGGACAAGCTGTCTTGTGCGTTAGCGCTTTGAGGGTGTGCCCAGGCATTCAATTGAAATACAGCGAGAGCATCCTTCGATCGTTGCTGTCCGAGAAGGTTGTAGCCCCATGTGTTGAAGCGATCTACATTTATGCACGACGCTAGTGAGTCTTGTCCGCAACTGACGGTAAAGGCAACCTTTGCGGCACCAAGACCTTTGCTGGCAGCGAGCGCTGCGGCCTCCAGCGGTGAAGGTGGAGGCGGAACAGCGCTTTCATGTCGAATGGTGACTCCGCTCCTCTGCTGCATTTCGTGTTCAGTCATGGCCATTGCTGTGGAATCTGACTTCAGGTCTGCGTCGAGTGTGGAGAGCACGATTCTGCATACAGCCTGATAGCCGGCGCGACCAGTCTCGCGATTCCAGCCGTTGAGCGGATAACCGGTTGGGAGTGGCGAATGAAAATAAGCTCCAATCAGGGCAAACGAAGTGAAGTCGCTGTGATGCATCTTGTCGATGGTGATGAAGGTACGGTCGGCATAACGGAATGACTCGACAGCACTGAGGTCCAGTGGATCATTGCCCTGCGCACCTCTGGCACGCCGCAGATCGAGAAAGGCGGCCCGCATCTTTCCAGAGTCATAGCCGTAGGAGTTGGTCAGTACTGAAGAGAGCCCTTCAAAGCCATACGTCCCGTCCAGCCCTATAACGGCCGAGACGTTGGCATTGCGCATGCCCAGGATGACCGCTTCGATGGCGCCCACGCTGTGTCCCATCACGGCAAGGCGCGCGCTATCTACGTTCGGCTGATCCTGAAGTACGGACCAGGCAAACTCCATGTCACGGACTGTGGCCTCAAAGTCGTTCGAGGTGCGCGACTGAAAGGTCTCTTCATCCGATGGGCCAATCAAGGAGATGCTTGCGACGATGTAACCATGGCTCGCGAGATATTCGGCCATGATGGCATTGGAGTTGATGGGAGCACTCAATCCAGCGAAGTAAAGCACCACAGGGAAACGCCCTGCGGCCGGCTGGGCATTTCGATATGCGTTCATCGTGAGCGACTGCAGTGTAGAAAGCTCGCTGTGTGGAACAGAGCCTACGGCGTCGCCGCGGCTGCGTTGCTTCATGATGCCATTGAGTTGGGTGAAGTTCTGCGGGGCACTCTGATCCACATAGTCGGCGAAGGTCATCCTCTTGTCCGATGGGCCTGCGTTCGCTGGATACCAGACACTGATCTGGATGGGCCGCCCATCTACATCAGGGGAAAATGCGCCGCTGTAGCTGCGAGTCGATTTCCAGGTGCGTGAGTTGTCGTACCGGAAGATGCTCTTAAATCCGGCGCTGTAGGGCCCGGGCCGCAAATCTCCCCACACAGGAGGGCCGGCTGTCGTCGCGGAACCGGCAGGTGGCGTAGCCACCTGACCTGGTGCAAAAGAGGCCGTTGTGGCAAGCATGAACGATATGACACAGACCCGATGGAATGGTGCTGGCATAAAAGCACATACGATCACGAAGGTTCGGTGGTTCCTCGCTACCGAAATTTCGTCGACTCTCTCAATTGGCGCATTATCGCCGAGCCACTTACTGAGGGAAGGGGGGCACATTTTCGCCCCTGCCTTAAGTCGGGTTTTGTCCAAGTTCGATTTTTGCCGCTGGGGCAGCCTGTTTGAAGTTAGATGAAATCCCGTTTTGCGGGACCGTCGTCGGGTGCCGTTTTCTATGCAATCTGCGCTGACGTATTAGGGGTGCGTTAGTGATCTTTCAGGCAGACGCCAATCTCCTTCGTAATCAAGTAACCACCAAGGAAGCGAACTATGCCGAACCATGCTGTACAGGACACGAGGAGAAACACTACCGCGCCGCCGGGTTCGGGCATGGCAGACGCTACAAAAGAGCTAAGCGCAACCCAATATAAAACCCACAAGAATGCACGGCGTCGATTGACGCGAACTATGACTTTCGTCGATGCCGCGCCCTCAGACTCGCATCGCACCTCTATGCCGCTGATAGCTGTGAAAGGGTTTATGCCCACCCAGTTGGCCTGACTGTAGAGCTTCGGCTGGATTCCCAACACGACAATCGGAGTGCTTACCGACGTAAGGGACAGGTTGGCAGCGCGGTAAGTGACGCCCTCCCTGTCTAAAAGGCTTGCGATGCGATCCGAAACTGCCTGGCTAGGTAGCTGGCAGACGAGTTCGTAAGTCTTATATATCACTGGTCTGATCCGCGCCCGATGTTCCAACATGATAACGAGCTTTTGATCGCACGCAGTCCCCCAATCGCTTGAACCTCCTCGAAAGTCGGGATTTGGGCAAGTTCTGGAATCGTGGCTGGTAAAGGTGCTTTGCGGGGAAGCGACCGGTTGGCCAGCTTACCCTTCACGTCTCGGTTCGGTGCGGTCAGCGGTGTGAAGATGCAAATCGAACCAGCCACGAATCCTTCGAGTGTTCAAGAACCAAAGCAGAAATACACTCAAAATTGCATCATAGATAAGAACGAATGTACCAGCGTGTGACGTTGACCACTTCTTTGCCAGTCCGAGCAATGCGACCAGGCAGATCACAGATTGGATCTGAACGAGCCATCGGGCCCAGTTGTGCCCGGTCCAGTAAAACCATACGAAAAGCGCAGCGATGCTTTGGACGACAAGGAGCTCAATGGTTGCAGAATGCGACGTACTAAGCTCTCGCGGAATATTCACCGTTGTCTCGGTGAGCAGGGATATGCACATCAGGATTGCGGTGACGGTAATTCCGATAGGTCTCAGCATTGCCAAGCCATCCTAATACATTCATAAGTAACAGGGCGGCACGACAACATCACTTCCTGCAAAGTCGCGTTTTGAGAAACTTCGTTTTCACGTTTTGGTCACCGCAACAGGTGTGATATCAATGACGTTCCTTCTGCTGTGAGTCGACTCCGAAGTTATGGGCGAACAGCTCTCGCGCCCGCCGCTGGCCCTCTTCGGTCAGCATCACCGACTTGGCCTTACTTTTCGGGTCTGAGATGTAGCCGCGCTCGTGCAGTCGATCCAGCACGCTCCAATCGTGGCTCTTCCACGCCGGGCCATCGGCACCAAGCGTCAGCCACAACAGAGCCAGAACCGTTTCTTCCACCTTTTCGCGGTCGTACTCAATGTTCGTCAAGTTCCGCTCCCCATCGGGCATCGCTCAGCCTCCATTCAGCGACCACCCCCAATATTGCTTCTAGGCCTGGTTCGAGTCAAAGGCCTCAATCTGACTTGCCTCCGGTTCGATTCCGATGTGATCGTTGACCGCCTGCACCAACCTCTGCCGCGAACCGAGGTATCGTTCGGTGGTTTCGACGGACCGGTGACCGAGTAAAAACTGTATCTGTTCAAGTTCTCCTCCAGCGGAATGACATAAGCGTGCGCAGGTTCTGCGTAGGTCGTGCGGAGCTAGATGATCGATGCCCGCCAGTTTCGCATACTCGCGCACGACCCACCAGACCGCTTTCTCACTGAGTCGGCTGCCCCAAACGTCACCAGTTCTACTGACGCAACGGAACACAACTCCAGCATCGATGCCTGCAACAGCAAGCCACGAATCCATGGCGACCTTGACCCAGTCAGGTACCGGAACAGTGCGGACGTGTCCACCCTTTCCGAACAGGTCAACGATCGCCCAGTGAGTGTCTCGCCGTTGAAGATGGCTTACCGTCAGGCGGGTTAGTTCCGCTCGGCGTAGACCGCAGCCCAGCAGCACGGCCAACATAGCGTAATTTCGCTTGCCCTTTACCGAATCGCGGTCAGGCATACCGAGCAGTTCTTTCCCCTGGGCGGGTGTCAGCCAGTTGCCGATCCGCATCCCGAGCCGTTTGGCACCCTTCACCCGGCGGATGCCAGCGGCGAGGTCGGGGCTCAGCAACCCGTTGTCCGACGCTTCATAGGCCAGTCTCCGGACGGCTGCGAGCCGTAGATTGATCGTCGCGGGAGCCAATTGACGAGATTCAAGGTAATAGCGATACTGCAGGACGACCGCTCTGCCGAATGCCAGTCTCGGCTCCGAGCAATACCAACTGATGAAGTCATCGATAGCGAAGGCATATGTCTTTTGAGATGCAACCGATCCCAGGGTCTGCAGCACCGAGGATTTGGAATGGTCGAGGTCCGGAAGGCGCAGGACGGTCTTTGGTGATCTGCGTTTCTTGTTTTTCTGTCGCATGGCAGCGGTCTCCCTCACCGCCGCTCAATCATCTGCCTGCGCACGTCGTATTTGCCGAGGGAGCAACGAGGTGCTTGGATTTCGGGTTACCCCACTTTATAAGGGATCGGGAAAACGAAGTTTCTCAAAACCCGACTTTGCAGGAGATTCGCATTCGGGCTTCGGTTAAAGCGATCCAGATAAGGGCAGCCCGAGAATCGATCTCATTTGCTCGTAGAGCGTCGAATTCCGTTCCAAGCCACTTTGCAGCCACCGGCGACAAATGCTAGGGATATAGCTCCTTGCAGCAGGTAATGACCGTGATTGGGATAAGACGCCATCGCAGCCCCACATATCAGCAGGAAAAGACCGACGACAATGAACCCCATTCGCTGGACCGTAGGAGGTTTGCGTGTTCCGTTCCACATCGCGTCGTCTACATTTCGGCTGTTCCGAATGAGGTCGGGCATTAGGAGATTATGCTGTCGTTCTTCCAAGTCTCGGACGATTCTGGCTTTGGCGCTGGACTCTACGGACTGTTTTCTGCGCATATCCCACCTGAAGCTTACTCGCTGGGCAGATCATATAACGGCGGCGGTCGATCACGCACCGACTCTGAGATCACGACTCTCGGCCTGCTGTGACGAAGTGAAAGACCTTCCTCCCGACAAACGGCGTTCTGGAAAACTTGGCCCATCTGGTGGCCGGGAAATCCGAAGTTGCCGAAAACGTGAGTTTCGAGGAACTAACAGTTGAAGGGCCCGCACATTGCGCCCAAGGTCATCAGTGCGCAAATGAAAGCTCCGGCGTTTGCGAGAATTCCAATCCAACGACTCCATCCCAAGCCAAAGAGCGATCCGAAGCCGAAAACGGCAGAGCCGAAGAAGCTCATTCTCCACAGCAAGCCTAGTGCTTGCGCGTAGTGGATTCGCTCCTGTGTATGCAAGTTGCTGAGGTTTGCGGTGTAGCGGAGATATGGCAGTAGCGCAGTGACAAACAGGATTAGACCTAAGACAGCGCAAGTCATGCCTAGCCTTCGTCTCACGATTGCGACAGCCTCTTTGTCCATCCCAGCAATGCTATCGCACTGAACGGAGGTAGACCCGCAACTCCCGAGAAACGGGATTTTCGGAAACTACGGCCCTGAAGTTGCCGAAAACCCGACTTTTGAGGAGCGACGGTGTCGCTACGGTTTATTTGTGAGCGTACAGGGTGCGAGGGCGGTATCATCATCTTCGATCCCCCGAGGGTAGGCTTTGCCTGAGCATAGAAGAGCTCTCTTAAGAGCTTGACGGCGCCTCAGAAGCTGGGTAAAACACTCTCCGTCGCGAAGTTCAAACCGAGATAGCTCGCTTTCGCGGGCTTTTTTCGACATTCTCTACCTGGAATCGACGGTCAAATCAAGCTGACGGAGAGTGCAGTCTGGCTCAAACCCGTCTCCGCCTGCATTCCCTGCTAACAGGGAAAATAACAGCGATTTCCGGGGATCTTGACGCCTATGTCCGAAGCCCCAAAAGCCTAAACTCCCTCAATCTGTGGAATTTAGGCGTCTGAGGAATTCTCCCGACGAGAACAAGAACAGGGAATTAAATCTTGACATCAGGGAGCGTGCTAACCATTCCCACGGTGCTGGCCATACGAGCGATCAAGAGCAAGGACATCGACTATGACCTTGCCCGCGGCGGAGCGATTCAAGTCGAAGGCAAAGAAGTCTCTGCGAGAGTTTCCGTGATGAAGACACTGCTTGGAGACCGGGTTCTCCTGACTTTTCTCGCATGCGCTTTCCTCTTCCACTTCGCCAATGCGGCCATGCTGCCGCAACTCGGCGAAATGCCTTCTCACGGAGCTCGGGCCACTGCCGCTCCGTTTATGTCGGCCTGCGTCATCGTTACGCAGGTTGTCATTATGTGTTGTGCCCCGGCTATCGGCCGGTTCGCCAACCTGCATGGCCGGAAGCCCTTGCTCATGGTTGGTTTTGGAGTCCTGCCTATCCGCGCGCTGCTCTACACCCTGGCCCACAACAGTGGAAGTCTGATCGCCATCCAGTTGCTCGACGGTGTTGCGAACGCGATCTTTGTCGTCGTTTCGATTCTCGTAGTTGCGGACAGAACGCGCGGTACGGGGCGGTTCAACCTGGTGCAGGGAGCTCTCGCAACTGCAGTCGGGCTCGGCGCGGCTCTCAGTAACACGTTCGGTGGAGAGTTGATTCAGCATTTCAGCTATCGCATCTCTTTCCTGTCTCTCGGAGCCATCGCTGCACTTGCATTCGTCTTGTTATGGACCGCAATCCCCGAAACCCTTCCAGACCGGAACCAGCCGGGCAAGGGCAACTCTTCCCCAATCACTCACCAGGAGATTTCTGCATGAAACAGATCGAAGCGCGAAGCCCTTTTAGGCCGCAATCACCTGATGCAGCTGGCGTTATCAGCTGGATACACTTTGGCGATCTTCACATGACCAAGGCTGGCGAGCAGAACCGTCTCGATCTCGCGGAGATTGTGAATGAGGTCAATCGAGCGTTCGCGGGTTCGGTGAGCTTCGTATTCCTGCCTGGGGACGTAGCCGACGATGGAAGCCGCGCCGCCTACGCGGTTGTTCGTGGAGAACTCGACCGGCTCAAAGTACTGTGGTGCGCCATCGTCGGCGATCACGATGTTCATGAGAAGCGCTTCGGGAACTTTCTCGAGGCGATGGCTGAACGAACTCACTATGCGTTCACGGTTGGCGACGTTCGCTTCGTGGCGATGAACGCGTTCGATGTGCCCGACCCTGGATCGTTCGTTGCAGGCGAGGAGCAGATAGCCTGGGTAAAGCGCGAGTTGCATACTGCGACTGACGAGGGCCAGAGCAAGGTGCTTCTACTGCATTGCTATCCGAGCGATCTGAAAGTCGGCCGTAGCGAATTGGGGGAAGCCGTTCGCAACTTCGAGGTGCGACTCATCGACATGGGACACACCCATTACAACGAGGTCGCCAACGATGGCCGGACACTCTATTCTGCGACCAGGTCCACCGGACAGATTGAAGAGGGGCCGGTCGGTTACTCCGTGACCAATCTCGACGGGGATGTGGTGAGTTGGCGATTTGTTGAGCTCGGCGAACTGCCTGTCGTGGTGATCACCTCTCCAAGTGATGAGCGCCTCCTGACAAAGTCGAGCCAAGCACAACGAGGAACTCTGAGGGTTCGTGCGAAATTCTGGGGCGAGGCTGAGGCCGTGAAAGCAACTGCCACTCTTGACGGGGTTGCCGTTCCTATGAAGCGCGTGCAGGATAGCCACGTATGGGAAGCGAGTTTGACTACTTCCCGTGAAGGCGTGCAGTCCTTGCTGGTCTCAGTCGACGATGAGCGCGGGAATGTTGCCACCGACGAGATTCGTGTCGCGATTGGCGACCGTACGGAGCAAGAACGGGTTGGGCGCGATCAAGACAACGCCTTGGAGGCGTGGCCGGAGCATGGGTTGCTCGGCACCCAACTGGGGCCAAATAAGAACGGAAAGAGGTGGTGATGCTCGCCACGACAAATTCCTGAACTGTAGCTAGCTCCAGTTCGCCAGTAAGAGCCACATTTCCGTTCAGGGCCTGATCGAACTGCCAATCAAATTGAAAGCCATGGGAAAGATCCGTCCAGCCATCACTTGCGCCCACGTATCCCACCGAAAGACGGGAAAAAGGGGTGCTGCACATTAAGGCGAGCCACGTGCCGTTCTTCTCAGCCATGAGCAGCTCGCGCCCACAGGATTGAACCACAAAGGCATTGTTTTCCGAACCGCCGACATCCAGGTGAGGGGCACACAAAACGTAAGCTTTCAACCGCGAGAGCCACTCCGGATTGCCGTCTCGAACGGTGATGTCGAAGACCCACTCGTCCTTGAACGCCTTATTCGTGGCTTTGATTTTCCCCGTAGCGACGCCGATGACCAGAACCCGGGCCCCCTGCGCCACGAATTCGGGGGGCTCCGGGTATGTCGTTTCCACCTCTTCTGACGCCTTCTGAAGCACGTCCGCTATTCCCGCGTGCCCGCGGTGCGTGCCGGCCAGGGGCCAGTCCTCGCCCGGAACGATCCACTCAATATCTTCGGCAACCAACGCCAGCACACGTTGCTTATCGCCGCTGCCTATTGCTGCAAAGAAATCCTTCACAATCTGGACATTCTTTTCGATGCTCATCGAAATCCCTCCATTTCCCTTACGTCGGATCGTGTAAGTTTCAGCGCGACAGTTCTCACACCACCGCTATCTTTTCGATTTCTCTCACAACTTGATCTGCGCTCTCCGCATTAGACCTGCGCCATGCCTCCGTCGACGGCGAGGTCCACACCGGTGATGTAAGAACTTTCATCAGAGGCGAGGAACACGACTGCTGCCGCAATTTCCTCGGGCATGCCTCTGCGACCCATTGGGATCTGCGTGGCGAACTGTGCGGCCGCCTGCTCGGCCTGTTCAGCGGTAAGGCCCGTCGTCGTCGCTAAGGCAGGGGTATCGGTTGGTCCGGGGCTCATAGAATTCACGCGGATCTTGCGGTCTTTCAGCTCCATAGTCCAGGCGCGAGCGAAGTTGCGCACAGCCGCCTTACTCGCGGCATAGGCGCTAAACCCTGGCAGCCCCAATACGTTCGAGACCGAAGAGGTCAGGATAATCGAGCCCCCGTCTTTGAAGAGGGGGAGGGCCTTCTGCACCGTAAAGAACAGCCCCTTCACGTTCACGTCGAAGGTCTGGTCAAAATGGGCCTCAGTAGCCAGCGCGAGCGGTGCGATTGTCCCCGCGCCCGCGTTCGCGAAGAGAATGTCGATGTGACCATGTTTCTCTTTGACAACGGCATAGAGGCGGTCCAGATCTTGCAAGCGCGACACGTCGCCCACGACCGTCGTAACGTTTCTCTTGATGAAGGCTGCGGCCTCCTTCAGCTCCTTCTCTCGTCGCCCGGTGATCACGACGTGCGCACCTTCTTCCACTAAGCGCTTGGCTGTGGCCAGGCCAATCCCGCTGCTTCCGCCTGTGATAACCGCAATTTTCCCCGCCAATTTTTGTCCATGGTTATCGCTCATATGTTTTGTCCTTTTTGTTTTTCGTTGTTCTTATGTTGGATTTACGCTCAGCTTCCAAAGCTCAGATAGTCACGATTACTGCTGCTTCTTGAACAAATCCTGGAAGATGAGCAGACCCCAGGTTTTACCGCGTGCGTGCACCAGCGCGCCGCCCTCGTTGAGCTTTCCCAGCTTGACGGGCGCGAACCCGAGTTGTTTGGCCAAATCCGCCACCGGAGCGATCGCATCCTCGTCGTCGCTCGACAAAAAGACAACTCGATGGCCGCCTTCGACAACCGGATCAGCAGCCAGGGTGGCCGCAATCAGGTGATTAAAACCTTTGACGAGCTTGGCGCCAGTGAACGCCTTCGCGACGAAGGCGGAGGACGGGAGACCGTCCAACTCCTCAGGTGGGACTGGAAACGAGTTCATCGCGTCGATGACCGTCTTGCCTTTCCAGCTCGGCAGGGCCTTCGCAACTTCGCGATGTTCCCCGAACGGGACCGCCAGGATGATTGTGTCGGCCTCGAGTGCATCCCGCAGCGACTTGGCGACGACCGTCGATCCAATCGCACGAGCCTGCTGTGCCAACGCCTCTGGTGGCCGGCGACTCGCGACGGTCACGTCCATGTTTTTACGGGCGAAGGCGTGGGCGAGGGCCTGACCTATCTTTCCGAATCCGATAATTGCGTAGCTCATATATTCTCCTTTGGATTGCCGAGCCCTACGGCGCTCCGAATAATTGAACGGAGCGTCGTCGTGCGTAGCGTGTCAGATTTGCGCCAGGCCGCCGTCGACAGCGAGCTCGCTGCCGGTCATGAAGCTGCTGTCCGACGACGCGAGAAAGGCCGCCGCCGCCCCGAGCTCCGCCGGATCGCCCATGCGCTGGAACCCAGTCATCGAGCCGTAGGCCTTCAGGCCTTTCTCGCCCAGTGCTTCCGTCGCGAGTTCGGTCGCTATCGCCCCGGGCGACAGCACGTTTACGCGGATGCCGGTACCCTTCAGGTCCTCCACCCAGGTCCGCGCAAGGTTGCGCACTGCCGCCTTGCTCGCGCTATAGGCGGTGAACGCCGGAGCGCCCGTGGTACCGGCGCTCGATCCGGTCAGGATGATCGAACCGCCCTTCCCCATCAGCGGCAGCGCCTTCTGGACCGTAAAGATCGTACCCTTCACATTGACGTCAAAGATTTCGTCAATGTGCTTGGCGGTTATCTCGCCAAGTTTAAGCTGGCTTCCCACCCCGGCATTTGCGACGACAATGTCGAGGGTTCCGCGCTCGGCCTTCACCGCCGCGTAGAGTCGGTCGAGGTCGGCCTCATCCGAGACCGAGCCCTTTACCGCGCGGGCATTGGGCCCTAGGTCGGCTATAGCGGCGTCGAGCGCTTCCTGCCGGCGGCCGAAGATGAAAACGAAGGCGCCCTCCTCGATGAAGCGCTTTGCTGCGGCGCGGCCGATACCGGTAGCCCCACCGGTGATGACTGCAACTTTTCCTTCAAGCTTTCCCATAATTACTCCCTTTGATAGATCTCTAGATGCGGTCGTCCAAGCAAGTTCGTTCATCCTGCGCTACCTGGATAGCCAAAGCTGTACAGTTTCGTACACAATTTCGTGATTCTCGAAACCGTACAGTAGAGTAGATGTATTTGGTGGCGGACGAAGACTAATTTGGCGTCCTAATATTTTGTCTATTCGTCCAAAATATGGAGACTATGTTGGATCCTATAACAGACATTTTCAGAACGATGCACGTCACCGCTTTCGGTCTGCATAGGCTCGAAGCCACAGCCCCGTGGGGTGTAAAACAGGAAACGCAAAGCGAAGAAAAAGCCCCGCCTGCAGACAAAAAGATGTCATCCACAGATTTGGCGCACTTCGCCATGCTTTCGCGCGGCAACTGCTGGCTGAGTGTGGAAGGGGTCCCGAAGCCGATTCCGCTCACCGGTGGTGATTGTTTTTTAGTGGCTAAGGGGACTTCGATTGTTTTGCGCGACAGCCCGCGAACACGTCCGAAGTTGAGTTTCAGCGAGATCGGCGCCAAGGCCAATGGCAATGTCGCTCATTATGGAGGTGGTGGCGCACCGACGACAATCGTCTGTGGTTCCTTTAGTTTTGATCGCGCCAGCTTGAAGCCGATCACTCAGTTATTGCCGAGCTTCATTTTGATGAAGGCCGATGAGGCACACACGCTTGCTCTTCACAAAACAGTGCAGGCGCTTGCTTCGGAAATGGCAGAACAGGCGCCGGGATCTGAAGTCGTCGCAACTCGACTGGCCGAGGTTCTGTTTATCCAAGTGCTCCGGGCGCATATCACGTCAGGACCAGAACGTAACAAAGGATGGCTTCGTGCGGTTTTTGATCCTCAGATGGGCACTGCCCTGAGTGCCATTCACGCCAGAGTGAATACACCATGGACGGTGGAATCCCTGGCCGAAACGGCGGGCATGTCTCGCTCCGCATTCGCGGCGCGTTTTAAAGAGCTGCTCGGACAAACACCACTGGAATATGTAACCGAGTGGCGGATGCAGAAGGCGATGCAGTTACTCGAACAGCGTGACACAAAGCTCATAGACGTTGCTCGGTCGGTCGGTTACGAGTCCGGCGCTGCCTTCAGTAAGGCGTTCAAGCGAGTTGTCGGGGCCAACCCTGGTGAATACCTCAAACGCAGTATTTGACGACCAGGTTTATGCCGGAATCGCGGAAGAGTTTTGAAGCGGAGGATTCTACTTGAGCCTACTTTGGCGTCTGTCGCATATCGTGCGAAGGTCGAAGAGCGATATCAGGCCAACTCGCTCATTGACCCAGAATAGGATCCACTTTGAGAATTTGTCTCCTAAATGCCTTTCTCTTCATCTGGCCGTAACTGCCGAGAAGCCGACATCCCGTTACCCATCCTCAGAACGGTGTTCGACTATCCACCTCAAGCCATCCGACACAGCAAGCAGGTATAAGCTGATGTCCTACAGCATGCCGTTATTGTTCTTCCATTGCTCTTTAGGAGGAACCATCTCGGGA
>Ga0302231_10001260_pt1 | contig 16041 bp, 17 predicted proteins | sample II_Palsa_N2_2_FD_193522 | JGI IMG/M metagenome (GOLD analysis project Ga0302231, IMG submission 193522) | Peat permafrost microbial communities from Stordalen Mire near Abisko, Sweden - II_Palsa_N2_2 | ecosystem: Environmental > Terrestrial > Soil > Palsa > Peat permafrost | place: Sweden...
TACACGTGAAAAGAAAGTATGTGCGTGCACCCACGGCTGGCAAGTGTCCCGCCCGCCTATCGCACACTACTTCTCCGTCAGCGCCGCAACTCCCGGTAACGTCTTCCCCTCGAGGAACTCCAGGCTTGCACCACCACCTGTTGAGATGTGCGTGATCTTGTCCGCGACTCCGGAATTATGCAGCGCCGCCACCGAGTCACCACCGCCCACAATCGTGATCGCGTCCTCGTTCTTCGCCAGCGCCTTCGCGATCGCGTTCGTCCCCTTCGCAAATCGAGGAAACTCTGCCACGCCCATCGGCCCATTCCAAACCACCGTTGCCGCGTCCGCAATTTCATCGGAGAATATCTTCACCGTCTCCGGCCCGATATCCAGCGCCATCCACTCAGCAGGGAAGGGTCCATCGCCCGAGAACAACTGCGACTTCGCATCCGCCGCAAACTTGTCTGCCAGGCAATGATCCACCGGCAGCAGAAACCTCACACCTCGCGCCTCGGCCTTCTTCAGCGCGGCCTTCGCCACATCAATCTTGTCCGCCTCCGCCAGCGACTTGCCCGTCGTCTGCCCCAGCGCATTCAGAAACGTGTACGTCATCCCGCCGCCAATCAGCAGCGAATCCACGCGGTCCAGCAGCGCATTAATCACCTCAATCTTGTCCGACACCTTAGCCCCGCCGATGATCGCGACAAACGGCCGAAACGGCTCTGTCACCGCCTTGCCTAAATAGTTGAGTTCCTTCTCCATCAGCAGTCCTGCCGCCGACTGTGCCACAAAATGCGTGATCCCTTCGGTCGACGCATGCGCACGATGCGCCGCCCCAAACGCATCGTTTACGTAAACATCGCACAGCTTCGCCAACTGCTGCGCAAACCCTGGATCGTTCAATTCTTCGCCCGGATGAAAGCGCAAATTCTCGAGCAGCAGCGTCTGTCCCGGCTCCAGATTGTCCGCCATCTCTTCCGCCACCGCCCCCACGCAGTCCGGAGCGAACGCCACATTCTCGTCCGCATCGAGCACGCCATCCAGCAACATCCGCAGCCGCGCCACCACCGGCCGCAAACTCATCGAATCCACCTTCTTGCCCTTGGGCCGACCCAGATGCGCCGCGAGAATCACCTTCGCCTTGCGCCGCAGCGCATACTCAATCGTCGGGATGGTCTCGCGGATCCGCGTGTCATCTGTAATCGTGCCCTCTTTCGAGAGCGGCACGTTGAAGTCAACACGAATGAAGACACGTTTGCCAGTAAGGTCGAGGTCACGAATCGAAAGCTTTGACATTGCCAGAAGGATAACCGAACCAACTGCAATTGAATAGCAAACAGCCCCATCCAATCCGCGAACACTTCGCGCATCGAACAGGGCTGTCTGTGGAAAATTGCCTTCGACAACTTACAGCTTCACCGTCACCGCCTTCACCTCGGTGTAATTGTTCAGCACCTCAGCCCCCATCTCGCGTCCCCATCCCGACTGCTTATACCCGCCAAACGGCAGCGCCGCGTCGAACACGTTGTGACAGTTCACCCACACCGTTCCCGCCTTAATCCGCCGCGCCATCTTGTGTGCCGCTGATATATCACGCGTCCACACGCTCGCCGCCAGCCCATAGATCGAATCGTTCGCCTGCGCCGCGAGCCGATCAAGATCAGCGTCCGAAGCAAAGCTCTGCGCCACCACCACCGGCCCAAAGATCTCCTCGTCCACCACCTTCATCCCCGGCTTCACACCCGACATCACGGTAGGCGCCACAAAATATCCGCGCCCGCCATGCTCCTTACCTCCCGCAACAAACTTCGCACCCTGCTCGCGGCCGCTCTTCAGAAATCCATTTACGCGCGCAAACTGCTCATCGCTCACCAGCGGCCCAAGCTCAGTCGACGGATCCAATCCCTCACCCATCTTGATCTTTCCCGCAATGTCGCTCACGCCGCTCACCACCTGGTCGAACACGCTCTCATGCGCAAACAGCCGCGAGCCCGCGCAGCAACACTGACCCTGGTTAAAAAAGATCGCCGAAGCCGCGCCAGCAATCGCCGCATCCATATCCGCGTCCGGAAAAATAATCGCAGGGCTCTTCCCACCCAGCTCCAGCGTCACCTTCTTCAAGTTCCCGGTAGCCGCCTTCGCAATCAACTTGCCCACTTCCGTCGATCCGGTAAACGCAACCTTGTCCACCAAATCATGCGCCGCCAGTGGAGCGCCGCAAGCTTCACCAAATCCCGTCAGCACATTCACCACGCCGGCAGGGAAGCCAGCCTCCTCAATCAACTGCGCCAGCCGCAGCCCCGTCAACGGAGTCTGCTCCGCGAGCTTCAACACCACTGTGCATCCCACAGCCAGCGCCGGCCCCAGCTTCCACGCCGCCATCAGCAGCGGAAAGTTCCAGGGAATAATCTGCGCGACCACTCCAATAGGTTCCCGCAACGTATAGCTCAGAAAATCATTGCCAGCCGACAGCGGAATCGTAGACCCCAGCGTCTTCGTAGCCCACCCTGACATATACCGAAACAAATCCACCGCCAGCGGAACATCCGCAACCCGCGCAATAGAAACCGGCTTGCCGTTATCCAGCGACTCCAATTCCGCAAACTCATCCGTATGCTGCTCCAGCAAATCCGCCAGCCGATACAGCAACTGCCCGCGCTTCGACGGCGACATCGCCGGCCACGCCCCTCCATCGAACGCCCGCCGCGCCGCCCGCACCGCACGATCCACGTCGACGTGATCGCCCTCAGGAACCTGGCAGATCTCCTCGCCCGTCGCCGGGTTATAGACAGGGAAAGTCTTTCCCGCCGACGCCGACGTAAACTTCCCGTCGATATACATCTGGTGCGTGCTGGTTACGAAAGCCGAGGCAGCGGCGCCCAAACGGGAGTCGACGACAGGAGAAGTAGCAGTGGCCATGGGAGTGGCTCCTTGGGGTAGCAACCGCGCCGGATCACCCTCAGCGCCAGCCGCCGTTTGACGAACGCCAAAACTCTAGCACCGTACCCCCACCTCTGTCCTTACACCCGCAACAACCCTTTTCACCCCAACAAACTTCACCCACCCGCACCCTCTTGTTCCCCACCCATCCGTCATCTCGACCGGAGCGCAGCGCAGTGGAGAGACCCCTGTATTTTTCGCTTTGCTCTCACTCCGCGACAACCGCCTCGGCCTCAATCTCCACCCGCCACTTCGGATTCAGCAACGCCGCAACCACCATCGTAGCCGCCGGACGAATCACCCCGAACACCTCGCCATGCGCCCGCCCAATCTCTTCCCAATCCTCCGCATGCGCAATAAACATCCGAGTCCGCACCACGTCCTCAAACCGCGCCCCCGCCTGCCTCAGCGCCTTCTCAATCAGCCCCAGCACCACCCGCGTCTGTTCCGCAGCGCTCAGCTCTTCCGCCCCCGCCGGCCCTGTCCCCGACACATGCACCACGTTCCCAATCCGCACCGCCCGCGAGAACCCAATCACCGGCTCGCACGGCGACGTCCCCGCAATATTCGTCCGCTTCATCTCTGCGCTCATGAACCTTATGTTATCCCCGCAACCGACGCCCCCACCACACCTGCGTTATGATCTCCAGAATCCCGAGGGCTTTCCCGAATGTGCTTCTCCGCAACCGCGAACTTTGTCGGCAGTGGCGTCCTCGCCGCCGTTGGTGTCGTCACCCTCACCAAGGTCAGGCATCGCCGCGAGCTCCTCTTCGCCTCGCTCCCCACGCTCTTCGCCATCCACCAGTTCATCGAAGGCTTCGTCTGGCTCGGCCTGGACGGCTACGTCTCCGAAACCACCATGCACAACATGGGCGCAGCCTTCATGCTCTATGCGCAAGGCCTGCTCCCATTCCTCATCCCGCTAAGCGTCATGCTCTTCGAAGCCACCGCCAAAAACCGCAACCGCATGTGGCCCTTCCTGATCATCGGCACCGGAACCACGCTCTACATGCTTTGGGCCCTGATCGCCTACCCAACCCACATCTACGTCAAAGCCAACAGCATCGTCTACATCAACGACGCCACCAACAACACCACTCTCGCGATCCTCTACGTCATAGCCACCTGCGGCTCGCTCTTCTTCTCCAAGGTCAAGGACATGGTCCTCTTCGGCGCCGCCAACCTCATCATCCTGCTAACGGTGATGGCGGTAAAGCGCTATGCCTTCACCAGCCTCTGGTGCGCCTACGCGGCAGTCGCCAGCATCATCATCCTCGCCTACTTCTGGAAGTCCGCCGGCATCCGCCCCTTCAAATACGCCACCGCCCTCTGACAGAATGGTTGTTAGCATATGCGAAGTCTCAGACGAAGAGGCAAATTATGGCAAAGGTGAAATATAACAAGCTTCCAAAATTTATTCCCTGCAAACCTTGCTGGGAGCTCAAATATTGCCCATACGGTCCGCTAGTCGAATTCTTTCCACTTTTTGGCCCACCCGACGACGCGGTATTTCAGACCTTTTGGCCAGACAACGACGTAATGAGCTATGTTGCGAAGGACGATCACGAATTTCTCAAAGGCTGTGATCCACTTGTACTTTCGTGCAATGTCTTCGGACACGTTTGCCCCGTGTTCATGATGGCCGAGCCCTTCACGGAAACCAAAGCCTCGCGTATGTCAGGCAGATATATTCCACGCGACATCATGCTGAAGGTCGTGAGGCGCGACAATTACACCTGCCAAGTGTGCGCTGGTCGAGTGTTGGACAATGAAATTGAAATCGACCATATCATTCCTCACGCCAAGGGCGGACCGACAACCCCGGAAAACCTACGTCTGCTTTGCCGCGGCTGCAACCGAAAAAAGTCCGATTCGCTGGCTGAAATCCTCGAGGGGCAGAGTACCCGCAAAAAGCGCAGGAAGAATGTGTCAACGAAAGCCAAACCCAACGCAGAGGAATGATGCACTCAGATCGGGGCACTTCAGTCGGCGGCCGAATTTATGCGGTTGTGCTGGTCCAGCGGATTGATCCCCGCTAGAACTTTGTTCCCACCTTGTATTCATCCGCCCGATGCCGTGTCCTCAAAGTTTTGCCTGAGGCCACATGGGTTATTTCGTAGTAGCCAGCGTTCCCCATGCCCATTGCTATGTGGGCAGGATGGTCGGGATAATTCTCAATCTTGAGTTCATCTCCGGGCTGAAATTCTGGAGGAATAGATTGGCTCTCTTCCAATGAAAACGCAAGTGGCCGTCCGCCGTCAGCCACAACCCCAAGCGCGACCTCTCCGACCCAATCGACCTTGTATCCCATCTCGCGTTACTCCACTGTTTGGAACTTACAGCCCCTTCTTTACCAGGAACAAAATCAAATCCTTAACCCGGCTAGAATACCCCCACTCATTGTCATACCAGCTAATGACCTTGCCAGTATTCCCAACCACCTTGGTCAGCTTGCTATCAAAGATGCTCGACAGCGGATTCCCCCGGAAGTCAGTCGACACCAACTCCTCCTCGGTATACCCAAGAATCCCCTTCAGCGGCCCTTCGCTAGCCGCCTTGATCGCCGCATTAATGCTCTTCACATCAATCGGCTTCTCAGCAACAAACGTCAAATCCACCACCGACACATTCGGAGTCGGCACGCGAATCGCAAATCCATCCAACTTCCCATCCATCGCAGGAATCACCAGCTTCAGCGCCTTAGCCGCGCCCGTCGAGCTAGGAATCATGCTCAAGCCCGCCGCCCGCGCCCGCCGCAAATCCTTGTGCGGCGTATCCAGAATCACCTGGTCATTCGTATAGCTATGGATCGTCGTCATAATCCCCGACGCAATCCCAAACGTATCGTTCAGCACCTTCACCACCGGCGCCAAACAATTCGTCGTGCAGCTAGCATTCGATATCACGTTGTGCTTCGACGCGTCATACTTGTCGTCATTCACGCCCAGCACGACAGTCAAATCCTCATGCGTAGCCGGCGCCGAAATAATCACCTTCTTCACCGTCGACCCCAGATGCGCCTTAGCTTTCGTCGCGTCCGTAAAGAACCCAGTCGACTCCACCACAATCTCCGCGCCCACCGACGCCCAATCCAGCTTGGCCGGATCGCGCTCCGCGAACACCCGGATCACCTTCCCATCCACCACAATCGAGTCTTCCGTCGCCGTAATCGTGTGGTGCAGATTTCCCAAGATCGAGTCGTACTTCAGCAGGTGGGCCAGCGTCGCCGGCGTCGTCAGATCGTTGACGGCCACAAACTCAATGTCAGGGTTCCCCAATGCTGTACGAAATACGTTGCGCCCGATCCGTCCAAAGCCGTTAATCCCTACCTTGACTGCCATGTAGCCTCATTTCTCACCAATTTCTTTGAGGCTACCAAAGCCCATCGGCCATCGCAAACCCATTACCGATCACCGAACAACGTTCGCGTTCGCTCCTTCAGCTCCCGCGCCCGGGGGGCAGCTGGGTTCTCACAGCACACCGAACAATCCCCGCCTTTCTGCACCATGTTTGTGGCAGAGTGTAGCCTTGTGTTACAAACCAGCTATGCGCGATTGGTTGCGCGGGACACTCATGAGAAGACGTTCTAAGCGTGGTCCGAACGAGTCGGAGTCCACGGGCAAGATTGGGCAGGAGATACCTGCGAACCAACCCGCACCCTTGCGGCCCTCGTATCCGGAGCCCCTCCCCACGGCTCCGGCCGAGGCCAAAGCAGCCCCTCCGTCCAGCCCTCCAGCGCCTCCCAAACCTGTAGCGCACGCGCCTGCCTCCGAGCCTGCGCCCCACTCGGAGCCCCAGCTCGTACACGAACCGAAACTTGTTCACGAGACGCAGCCTGAATCTCTCGGCACGCCGCCCGCCGGCCCCGAAGCTGTGCCCAATAAATCCCCGCGCGGCTACGTCGTCCTCACCATCGGCCTTCCCGGCTCCGGCAAAACTACGTGGTACAAGCGCCGCGGCGTCACCCCGCTCTCCAGCGACATGCTGCGCAACATCCTCTTCGACGACATCACCGAGCAGCGCTACCAGGGCCTCGTCTTCAGCACCCTGCGCAGCCTCCTCCGCGCCCGCCTCATCGCCAAGATGCCGTGGAACTACGTCGACGCCACCAACCTCAGCCCCCACGAGCGCCGCCAGTGGATCAAGATGGCGAAGTCTTTCGGCTACGAAGTCCAGGCCGTCTTCTTCGACGTCCCCCTCGCCGTCTGCCTCGAGCGCAACTCCAAGCGCGACCGCCAGGTAACCGACGAAGTCATGCACAAGATGGCCGAGCGCCTCCGCCCTCCAGCCTTCAAAGAAGGCTTCGACAAGATCACGGTAGTCCGCGTAAAAGGCGCCTCCGCCGCAGACTCTATAGCCGAACCCGAAGCGGCCGAAACCTCCCCCGAGGCCGCCGTCGAGGGCTAATCTTCCACCGGAGCTGGCAATGTCCACTCAAGGCGTCGAGTTCGCTAACCTCAACGTCACCGTGGCAGGGAACCGCCAGCTCCTCCACGACATCAACCTCCGCATCGAGCCCAACACCACAACGGCCCTGCTCGGCCGCAGCGGCTCCGGCAAAACCACCCTCCTCCGCACCATCAACGCCCTCGTCCGTCCCACCTCCGGCCGCGTGTTGGTGGGAGAACACGACGTCGCCACCCTCGACCCCATCCACCTCCGCCACTCCATCGGCTACGTCATCCAGGAGACCGGCCTCTTCCCCCGCATGACCGTCGCCCGCAACATCGGCATGACCCTCGAGCTGGCCGGCTTGCCCGAACATGAGATCAGGCGGCGAGCCGCCATCATGCTCCACCACGTCGGCCTCCCCAAAGACCTTCTGCCCCGCTATCCCTGGCAACTCAGCGGAGGCCAGCGCCAGCGCGTCGGCCTCGCCCGCGCCATCGCCAACGAGCCCGCCATCCTCCTCATGGACGAACCCTTCGGCGCCCTCGACCCCCTCACCCGCTCCGAAATGCAGACCATGCTTCGCGACCTCCTCGTGCAAGCCGAGAGCACCACCATCATCATCACCCACGACTTGGAGGAAGCTCTCTATCTGGCTGACCGCGTGATCTTTATCGACGAAGGTCGCGTCGTAGCAGATCTACCCTACAACGAAGTCCGTTCCTCCCAAATTCCCGAAGTCGAAGCCTACATCGCCGCCACCCACCGCATCCCCGTTACGCCGCTGACCCTCGGCACGCCCACGCCGACGCCAGCCACCCACTCAAGCGCCCCCACCCCTCCCGTTTCCACCTCCGACCCCGAGCCCGAGCTTCCCGATCCCGAGCTCCCAGATTCGTCCGACAAGCCGAACCAGAATTGGTGGGAGATCTGATGGCCTCCTTCCTCCACCAATACGGCCCGCAGATCGCCCGCCTAACCTTCGAGCACCTCTGGCTCACCCTCTCCGCCATGTTCTTCGCGACGGCCATCGCCATCCCGCTCGGCATCTTCCTCACCCGCCACGAAGCCTTCGCCCGCCCCATCCTCGGCTTCGCCAACATCGTGCAAACCATCCCTAGCCTGGCGCTCTTCGGACTCCTTCTCCCCGTCCCATTCTTGGGCGACCGCGCCGCCCGCCTGGCGATCGTCGCTCTCACCGGCTACGCGCTTCTTCCCATCCTGCGCAACACCTACGCGGGCATTCGCTCCGTCGACCCCGCCCTGATCGACGTAGCCAACGCCCTCGGCATGACCAGCCGCCAGCGCCTCACCAAGCTCGAGCTCCCCATGGCCGCAAGCGTCATTCTCGCCGGCCTCCGCACCGCTACCGTCACCTGCGTAGGCGTCGCCACCATCGCCGCAGCCATCGGCGCCGGCGGCCTCGGCGAGCTCATCTTCCGCGGCGTAGCCTCCGTCGACAACTCGCTGGTCTTAGCCGGAGCCATCCCCGCCGCCCTCTTAGCTCTCATTGCCGACGGCGCTCTAGGCCTAATCGAAAAACGCCTCCAGGTCCGCCAGCCATGAAGCGACTCGTCGCCTTCGCGCTAAGCATCGCGCTCCTCACGACGTCCGCCTGCGCCCCGCCGCGCTCCTCCCACATCGTCATCGGCGCCAAGAACTTCACCGAGCAAGTCATTCTCGGCGAGCTCCTCGCCCAGGAGATCGAAGCCACCGGCTCCGGCCCAGTCGAGCGCCGCTTCTGGCTCGCCGGCTCCTACCTCTGCCAGCAAGCCCTCATCTCCAATCGCATTGACGCCTACGTCGAGTACACCGGCACCGCCCTCACCGCCATCCTCAAGCAGCCCGTCCTGCGCGACCCCACACTCGTCAACGCCAGCATCACCGCGCTCTACGACAACCTCTACCAAATCCGCGTCTTTCCCAGCCTCGGCTTCGAGAACACCTTCGCCATGGTCATCCGCGGCTCCGACGCCCGCGCCCACCACCTCAGAACCATCTCCGACATCGCGCCCCTCGCCCCCAAGTGGCGTCTAGGCGTAGGCTACGAATTCGCCGAGCGCCCCGACGGCCTCCGTGGTCTTGCTGCCACCTACAATCTCCACTTTCCCGACGCCCCGCGCACCATGGAGCTCGGCCTCCTCTACCGCTCCCTCTCCGCCCGCCAGGTCGATATCGTGGCCGGCAATTCCACCGACGGCGCCATCCAGGCCTTCGACTTCGTAGCCCTCGAAGACAACCTTCACTACTTCCCGCCCTACGAAGCCGTCCCCCTGGTCCGCGAAGACAGCCTTCGCCGCTGGCCGCAGATCGCCGTAGCCCTCAAACGCCTCGCAGGCAAAATCACCGCCGACGACATGCGCGCCATGAACCTCGCCGTAGATGCCCAGCATCAAGACCCTGCAGACGTCGTCCGCAAATTCCGCGCCACTAAAGGACTCTAATGGAACTCCCGCCCTCCACCGCCCCCGAACCCTGGCTCCGCGGCACCCTCACCGACATCGACCCCATCCGCCGCCAGATCCTCCACGCCCTCGAGCTCTCCGCCGAAGACGCCGCCCGCTGGCTCGACCCGCTCACCGACGCCCAGCTCCTCACGCGCCCCCACAACCTCGCTCCCATCGCCTTCCACCTCCGCCATATCGCCCGCTCCCTCGACCGCCTGCTCACCTACGCAGAAGGGAATCAGCTCAGCCCCGCGCAACTGTCCGCGCTGAAATCCGAGCTCGACTTCAACGACGACAATCCCGCCCACGCTGCCGAAGCCCGCGCCGAATTCCGTGCCGCCCTCGCAACCTCCGAAGCCCGCATCCGCGCGATCGACCCCAGCACCTTCAACACCCCCCGAGGGGTAGGCCGCAAGCAACTCCCCACCAGCGTAGGCGCCCTGCTAGTCCACTGCGCCGACCACACCCAACGCCACACCGGCCAGTTCGTCACCACCGCTAAAGTCGTCACGGCCCTCTAATCTCTACACCGTTAAAAAGTAAGCGGTCGCAACATAGCGACCGCCACTCCTTACATAACACATACGAAAACACTCGCCGTCCGCGCAGGACCGCAGGATACTACAACTCCGCCGGCTTCTCCCACTCCGCAAACACAAACTCATCCAGCGCCTTCCGCGTCCGTGCCGCCGTCTCCATCCCCCGATACGACTCCGGCAACGCATCCGGATCGCCCAGATATCCCAGCGCCCACGCTGCACCCACCTCAAACTCCTCGGGAATATCAAAGTTCTTGCGCGCGCGAACCTTATCCACGCCGCCCATGCCATGCGTATGGAGCCCCAGCGCGGTTGCCTGCAAACTCATCGTCGCCGACGCAGCCCCGGTATCGTGCAGCGCGTACGGGTTCGGACTTTCATTCTTGGTGAACGTCTTCCTTGCCACCGACAGCATCAGCACAGGCGCCGTAGCTGCCCACGTCTTGTTGAAATCCACCAGCGCATCCAGAATCTTTGCGTACGTCGCGTCACCCTTCTTGCCCACCAGGAAACGCCAAGGTTGTTCATTGTTACTCGACGCAGCCCAGGCCGCCGCCGTAAAAATCTTCGTCAGGTCCGCGCTCGGCACCGGCTTGTCGGCATACGACCGCGGGCTCCAGCGCTTCAAAACAATATCCAGAACCCCAGACTCCGCAGGCCCCGCCTTCACTTCTTCCAGATCAATCGGCATGTTCACTCCTGTCCCCTTGGATGCGCGCACTCCTCGCCGGATGCATCGCCTACCCGACCAAATGCCCCATCTTGTCTCTCTTGGTCTCGAGATATTTCTCAAACGTAGGCTCCGACGGAATCGTTGCCGGCACGCGCTCCACCACGCGAATCCCCGCATCCTCCATCGCCTGTACCTTCTCCGGATTGTTCGTAATCAACCTCACAGCCGGAATATTCAGCGCCTTCAGAATCTCCGCCGGCAGCTCAAATTCGCGATAGTCCGCGCGAAACCCCAGCTCCAGATTCGCCTCAATCGTATCGCGTCCCTTGTCCTGCAGTTCATAGGCGCGCAGCTTGGCCATCAAGCCAATCCCACGGCCCTCCTGCTCCTCATACAGCAGAATCCCCGCACCCTCTTTCGCAATCATCCCCAGCGCAAGATGCAGTTGATCATGGCAATCGCAGCGCAGCGAGTGAAACACATCGCCGGTCAAACACATCGAGTGAATTCTCACCAAGGGAGGTGCCGCCGACAGATCCCCCATCGTCAGCGCAACCGCGTTATCCACGCGCTTGAGCGAAGCACTTCCCGGCTCTGCCACACCCTCAAACCCAAGAATGCGGAAATGTCCCCACCGAGTAGGGAAGTCTGCACCGGCCACCTTGCGAACGCTGCTATACGCCATACGTCATTATAGATTCCAAACTCCGCTCCACGATTCATCACCACCATCGCCAACGCGCCTTTCCCAACACTTACGCGCTGTGGCATATTGGGAGCGTCGATGGTCACAGCAGGTTGGCGTGCCCCGGGCAGGCCATCTGGACTCAAAGAAGACCTAACCCTGAGGTCCCAAATGCTCTGGTTCTACAAATTGTTCTTCCCCGTGGTCTGGATCACCTTCTTCGTCTACTGGCGGATCAGAGCCTTCAAAACGAAAACCACCCAGCGCATCGAGCCGCTTGCCTCGCGCATCCTGCGCATCTTCCTGTGCCTGATCGCGGTCGCCCTCCTTCTCATCACGCCAAAGTACGTGCCGCTGCCTTGGCTTTACCACCAACTCTGGCCGACAGGCTTATGGCCCTTCTGGCTCGGAGCCGCCCTCACCATCGCCGGCCTTCTCTTCGCCGTCTCGGCGCGCGAGTACCTCGGCAGCAATTGGAGCAGCGCCGTCACCATCAAGCAAGGCCACGAGCTCATTACCACCGGCCCCTACTCCCTGGTGCGTCACCCCATCTACACCGGCATCCTCATCGGCTTCCTTGGCATGGCCATCGCGATGTCCCAGGTCCGCGGCTTCATCGTCCTCGCTCTCTTCTCGCTCGCGTTCTGGATCAAGCTCCGCAGGGAAGAGCAGTTCATGCGTTCCCAGTTCGGCGAAGTGTATGCCACCTACGCTCAACACACCGCCGCCCTGGTGCCTTATCTCCTCTAAAGGAGCGTTGTGGCCCGCTGGTGTTAATTGAACGTGAAGGGTCCGGTATGTTCGCGACACTTGCGCAAGGCTGGGCCTATAATTTCAAAATTCCGTGGGCCTCAAAACCGGAATCCCAGCCTGCACAGGAGATCACTCTATGTCTGAAAAAGTTGCAGACGTCTTGTGGGAGATGCTTGCGAATGCCGGTGTAAAACGCTGCTACGGTATCGTTGGAGACGCTCTCAACCCCGTCATCGATGCGCTGCGCCGCAACGGCAAGATCGAGTTCATTCACGTCCGCCATGAAGAGTATGGTGTCTTCGCTGCCGTCGCGGAGTCCTACCTCACTGGCGATCCCGTCGCGGTCTGCGGAACCGCGGGCCCGGGCGTCGTCCACCTCTTCAACGGCCTCATGGACGCCCGCAAGGAGGGAGCTTCGATCATCGCCATCGCCGGCGACGTCGAGACCAGCGTGATTGATACCGCCGCGCTCGAAGAACTCAACCCCTATCAGTTTTTCGAGACCGCATCCCTCTACACCGGCCGGGTCGTCAACCCTGAGCAGGCGCGCCCCATATTCAATACGGCGATCCTCACCGCCATCCTCGAAAAGGGACCCACCGTCATTTCACTTCCCGGCGACGTAGCGTCCGCCGACGCGCCAAAATCCTCGACTGAAATCAAAATTCCTGCCACGCCCGTCCTGCGCCCCTCCGACTCCGACCTCCAGCAACTGGTCCAGATGATCGACGCCGCGAAGACCGTAGCGATCTTCGGCGGCGATGGCTGCAGATATGCCCACGATGAGGTCGTCCAACTGGCAGAAAAACTCAAGGCGCCGGTTGGCTATTCGTTCCGCGGTAAGCCGTGGCTGGAACATGACAATCCCTACGCCGTCGGCATGACCGGCCTGCTCGGTTACGGCGGAGCCTATGAGGCCATCCACCAGGCCGAGCTACTGCTGCTGCTCGGCACCGACTTTCCCTTCTCGGAATTCCTCCCCGGCGACAGCGTAAAAAAAGTCCAGATCGACAAAAATCCTAAACACATCGGCCGCCGTACCCACGTCGACTTCGGGCTCGTTGGCGACATCAAGACCACCGTCGCCGCCCTGCTTGGTAGCGTCCGCGACAAGACCAGCGACAGCTTTCTCAACAAGCGCCTCGCCGAAACGAAATCGTTCGACGAGCTCTTGCAGCACTACGTCGTGAAAGGGCCGGCCCTCAAACCCCTCCGTCCCGAGTTCCTGGCCGCCACCTTGAGCGACCTCGCCTCCGACGACGCAATGTTCTTCGCCGACACCGGCACGGCCTGCATGTGGCTGGCACGACACATCAAAGGTGGCAGAGATCGTAGGCTCTTCGGCTCGTTTTCATGGGCATCCATGGCCAATGCCGCGCCCAATGCGTTTGGCGCGCAACTGGCTTACCCCGGCCGCCAAACCATCGCTCTGTGCGGCGACGGAGGCTTCACCATGCTCGGCCTCGGCGACCTCTTGACCCAGGTGCAACGCAAGTCTCCGGTCATTCAGATCATCCTCAACAATGAGCTCCTCGACTTCGTCAATCTTGAGCAGCAGGAGGCCGGCTTCGTTCCCTTCGGCACCGACTTTAAGAATCCCAACTTCGCCAAGGTCGCCGACGCCATGGGCGCGAAGGGAATTCGCCTCGAAGATCCCGCCGATGTGCGCGACGGCCTAGCGGAGGCCCTTGCCCACAAGAGCGGCCCCGTCGTCGTCGACGCCGTAGTTGATCCCTTTGCCATGTCCCTGCCCTCGCATGTCCCTTTCCACACAGCAAGAGGCTTCACCCTCAGCTTAGCCAAGCAGGTATGGAGCGGAAAGATGGACGACGTGATCAAGACGGCCGAACATAATGTAAGACTGCTCTGAGCAGCGTGGGTCGCCACATGCTCTCAAACGAGTAAAGTAAAAGCGTGCACGCAAGTGACCCCAAACTCATCTGGATCACGCTCCTCGTCGAGCTAGGCGTGGCCGCGGCCGTGGCCAGCTCGCTCGCCCGCTCCACCGCCTTCAAACGCCTGCTCCTCCTCAAGCAGCGCAACACCCGCGAAACCCTCCACCTGCTCGCATGGATCTGCGTCCCCCTTATGCTCGGCGTGCTCGTCCGCGTGCGCGTCCCCAACTTCCTCGCAGCCGACCTCTCCTTCGAGGCCGTTGCCATCCTCGGCCTCCTTCTCGGCCCCTGGCCTGCCATGGTCGGCGGTGCCGCCCTCTCGCTCCCCGCCCTCGGCCACCACGAGTACTTCACCCTCCCCGTCAACCTCCTCGTCGCCGCCGTCTTTGGAGCCTACCGCCGCGTCGCCGGCGAAGAAAATATCTGGACCTTCTCCCCGCTCATCGACCTCAGCCTCTACCGCTGGATCCGCCGCACCGTCACCTGGCCCTACCTCGACCGCCAGATGTTTCTGCTCGTCCTCATCATGGCCACCCAGTACGCCACCAGCGTCCTGTCGCACTTCTACCCGCGCCGCTACTTCGAGCTCTACTCCAGCTCCTGGTTCATGGAGCTCGCCATCTGCTCCTGCGCACCCGTCGTCGTCGGCATCCCACTCAAAATCTGGAACGCCGTCCGCATCGAGCACAAACTCGAAGAGCAATCCCGCCTCCTCCTCGAAGCCCGGCTCGACGCCCTGCAGCGCCAGATCAACCCGCACTTCCTCTTCAACACTCTCAACTCCATCGCCTCGCTCATCCGCTCCAAGCCCGACCTCGCCCGCGAGATGATCGTCAAACTCTCGCACATCCTTCGTGTCCTTCTCCGCGATCGCGACGCCTTCGTCCCCTTGCGCGAAGAGCTCGACTTCACCGACGACTACCTCGACATCGAAGTCGTCCGCTTCGGTGAAAAACTCCGCGTTGTCAAAGAAATCTCCGACGACACCCTCGATATCATCGTCCCCTCCATGCTCCTCCAGCCGCTGATCGAGAACAGCATCAAGCACGGCCTCGAGCCCCGCATCTCTGGCGGCACCATCACCCTCCGCTCCCGCATCGCAGACGACCGCCTGCTCCTCGAAATAGAAGACGATGGCGTCGGCATCGAACCCGGCGGCCCCACCACCGCTCCCGACAGCGGCATCGTCCGCGAGGGCTCTGGCATCGGCATGCGCAACGTCCGCGAGCGTATCCAGGTCCTCTACGGCGACGAAGCCCACGTCGACATCATCAGCCGCCCCGGCCGCGGCACCCGCGTCTCCCTCCGCATGCCCCTCGCCACCCGCGAAGAAGGCGACGAGCTCCTCACCATGCTCGCCGAAACTGTGCGGCAATCGCTCAACGCCGTAGAGGTCCAACGCCAGCGCTTTGCTAAAATGAGGCCGGTGGGCAAGCGTAATGAATCATGAAGAGTCCGACTAAATGACTGAAATCGTCGACATGATCTCCGGCGCCTCCGGCAACCCCATAGCCGTAGACAACCGCCCCGCTCTCAACGACCGCCTCCAACACCGCATCTCCCGCTCAACCCAACGCTCCAAGCAATCAAAACCGAGGAAAGAAATGACCGAAATTGTCTCCATCCATGCCCGTGAAATTCTTGACAGCCGAGGGAACCCCACTGTAGAAGCCGACGTCATCCTCTCCGACGGCATCCGCGGCCGCGCAGCCGTTCCCTCCGGCGCCTCCACCGGCGA
>Ga0302231_10001261_pt1 | contig 16033 bp, 10 predicted proteins | sample II_Palsa_N2_2_FD_193522 | JGI IMG/M metagenome (GOLD analysis project Ga0302231, IMG submission 193522) | Peat permafrost microbial communities from Stordalen Mire near Abisko, Sweden - II_Palsa_N2_2 | ecosystem: Environmental > Terrestrial > Soil > Palsa > Peat permafrost | place: Sweden...
TGCGCAAGCCCGGCGATCGTCATACGGTGCGAGACCATCAGCCACCGGCCGCACAGGCATGGCTCGAGCACGATCCGCAGTGGTGTCTGACTCGTGCCAGAGAGATCGGTCCCGCCTGTCTCGCGGTCGCCCTCGCGCTGTTTAACGACCAAGTGCTTGTGAACCTGCGCGGTGTCCAGGGCATCTTGCGACTGCGCGAGAAGGTAGGCGACCAGCGGCTGAACGCCGCTTGTGATCGCGCCCTAGCGTTTGCAAGTCCGAGCTACCGCACCGTCAAAGGCATCCTCGACAAAGGACTCGACAGCGAGCCGGTGGCCGCGGCCCCGCAAACGCTCACCGATACCTACTTGAGTGGCGGTCGTTTCGGTCGAGATCTCAACTCCCTCCTTCTGCATTGAACATCATGAATCCAAGTCTCGAACTGAACACGACACTCAAACAACTTCGTCTATCTGGTGTGCTCGACTCGCTCGAACAGCGCAACCGACAGGCGGTCGATGGCAAACTTGCGTACACCGAATTCCTCGCTGCTGCTGCATGATGAAGTCGCGCGGCGAGACCAGAAGAAATTAGGCGCGCGCATCCTGCGTGCCGGCTTTGCGCTAGGAAAGACACTCGAGTCGTTCGACTTTGACCGCCTTCTCAAGCTCAATCGGGCGCATATCTATGATCTTGCGACCGGACGCTACATCGACGAGAAGGTCGCAATTGTAATGGTGGGTCAAACAGGCGTTGGAAAGTCGCACATCGCGCAGGCGTTGGGCCACTGCGCCGCGCGTCAGGGCCGCGATGTCGTGTTCGTCACGCAGACGGATCTACTGAAGAAGCTGCATGCAGCGCGTGCCACAGGAATGTACGAGCGCAAGTTCCAACAGTTCGTGCGTGTGCCGCTGTTGATCGTCGATGACTTCGCGCTTAAACCGCTGCGCGCACCACACGACGAAGACTTCCATGATCTCGTTGCCGCCCGCTATGAGCGAGCAGCGACGATCTTGACTTCCAATCTTGATCTGGACGAATGGGGAGACGCCTTCCCAGGCAACCGTGTGCTTGGCGCCGCCACGCTTGATCGACTGCGCCACGGTTGCTATCGGATCGTCCTCGAAGGCGAGAGCTTCCGTAAGCCCAGACCAATGCCCGAAAGCGGCGAAAACATCATTGCGTGTTTACGCCGACCGAAATTTGAGCCATTTATAGGGATTGTGCCGACTGAAAATTGAGCCGGGTAATCAACCTATCCTGCTAGTTTTTCAGGCAGGGTGTTTGGGGATGATCCCGATGACGATGATTGGCAAGGTGCGGCGGATGTTCCACCGCCAGAACAAGTCGGTACGCGAGATAGCGCGTCTCACAAGCCTGTCGCGCAACACGATTAGCAAATACCTGAGCATGGAGATTCAGGAAGAACCGAAGTATCAGCGGCGCTCGCAGTCGACCCGGCTGACACCGTTTCACGAGGCGCTGGTGCAGGCGCTCAGCGTGGACGCAAGGCGGGCGAAGAAAGAGCGGCGCACCGCCTGGATGCTGTTCCAGGAGATCAAGGCGAGCGGCTACGATGGCTGCTATTCGCGGGTGACCGACTTCATCCGGGTCTGGCGGCAAGGCGAAGGCCAAGCGGTTTCGAAGTCGGCGTTTGTGCCGCTGCAATTCGAGCTGGGCGAAGCGTTCCAGTTTGATTGGTCCGAGGAAGGACTGGTTGTCGGCGGCATTTACCGCAAGCTGCAGGTGTCGCACATGAAGCTGTGCGCGTCGCGGGCGTTCTGGCTCGTGGCCTACCCAAGCCAGGGTCACGAGATGCTGTTCGACGCCCATACGCGCTCGTTCACGGCCTTCGGCGGGGTGGCCCGTCGTGGCATCTACGACAACATGAAGACAGCGGTCGACAAGGTTCACAAAGGCAAGGGTCGCACGGTAAATCCGCGTTTCGCAGTGATGTGCGCGCACTACCTGTTTGACGCGGACTTCTGCAACGTGGCCAGCGGCTGGGAGAAAGGCGTCGTCGAGAAGAACGTGCAGGACAGCCGCCGGCGTATCTGGATTGAAGCGCGCGAGCAGCGATTCGGCAGTTTCGCCGATCTGAATGCATGGCTGGCGAGCCGGTGCCGGTCGTTGTGGGAGCAGGTGAAGCATCCGGACTATCGGGACCTGAGCGTTGCCGACGTATTCGAGCAGGAGCGCGCCCATCTGATGCCGATGCCAACACCGTTTGATGGTTACGTTGAACGCACGGCCCGGGTGTCGTCTACTTGCCTCGTGGTGATCGGACGCAACCGCTACTCGGTACCCTGCGAATTTGCAGGCCAGATGCTCAGTACGCGGCTCTATCCGGGCCGCGTCGTTGTGGTGGGCGATGACGTCATGGTGGCCGAACATGACCGTCTGGCCGACGAAGGTCTGGTGCGCTACAACTGGCAGCATTACATCCCGTTGATCCAGCGCAAGCCCGGCGCACTGCGCAACGGTGCGCCGTTCATAGATATGCCCGAACCGCTGCAACGCCTGCGCCGGGCGCTACTACGCGAGCCAGGTGGTGACCGGGTAATGGCTAAGGTCCTGGCGCTGGTACCCGAAAGCGGTCTGGATGCCATAGTGATTTCAGTCGAACTTGCATTGGAGCAGGCACCGCCCTCCGGGCGCGTGAGCGTCGAGCATGTGGTGAATGTGCTGTCGCGCATGCGCAGCGTGCAGATGCCGCCGAAGATCGATACGGCGCTACAACTGACGACACCGCCGCTTGCCGACACATCGCGATACGACGGGCTGCGCCCGGCGCTACAACAGCCGGAGGCCGGTCATGCTTGATCTGATCGTCGAACTCAAGCAGTTGCGCCTGCATGGCATGGCTGCCGGTTGGGCCGAACTGCTCGAACAGGGTAACGCCGAGGTGGCGTCTTCGCAGTGGTTGCTCGAGCGACTGCTGCAGGCTGAGAGTACCGATCGTGCCGTGCGTTCGGTCAGCCACCAGATGAACGCGGCGAAGTTCCCGGTGCATCGCGATCTGGCCGGCTTCGACTTCGACGGTTCGCCGGTCGATCGCCAACTCGTCATGCAACTGGCCGGCATGACGTTCACCGAGGGTGCACACAACCTGGTTCTGGTCGGCGGACCGGGGTCCGGAAAATCGCATCTGGCAACGGCCATTGGCGTATCCGGGATCATGCACCACGGCAAGCGGGTGCGCTTCTACTCGACCGTGGATCTGGCCAACGCATTGGAGCAGGAGAAGGTGCAGGGACGCGCCGGGCGGATCGCGGCGAGTCTGCTGCGCCTTGACCTGGTCATTCTGGACGAACTCGGGTATCTGCCCTTCAGTCAGGCCGGTGGGGCACTGCTGTTCCATCTGCTGAGCAGGCTGTACGAGCACACGAGCGTTGCCGTTACAACGAATCTGGACTTCGCCGAATGGTCCAGCGTGTTCGGCGATGCGAAGATGACTACGGCATTGCTGGACCGGCTGACGCACCATTGCCACATCGTGGAGACCGGCAACGAGAGCTACCGTTTCCGCCATAGCAGCGCCAGTGCAAAGAAGCGCATTCGATCACGTGAAGCGGCACACAAGGGCGACCCCGCTAGCGCGCCCGGGTCCGCCTGAGCCGTTCGCCGCGCAGAGAAATCTGCTACGGGCTACGCCCTTCGCAGCTTCCTCTGCGCAACGCATTCTCATCCGACGGAGGACAACCACCCCGGAAACCCATACACTTATCCACAACCGGTCCTGCTTCAGACCGGTTTCCACCCCGGCTCAGAATTCAATCGGCCCGGTGGCTCAAAATTCACTCGGCGCGGACAATCATTGCAAAATCAGGCAAAAAACCGCATTCTTGAAAACATTCGAAATTGCGTTTCGGGGCTACTCCGTGTGGCCTCATTAAGCCGATCACCCCCGGCTCGATTACGCCGATCCGTGACAGCCCTGCCAGCTTTAATAGCAGGAGCGCGCCCGCGCACAGACAGAGTTGACGTAAAACACGTTAGTTCCGGTTCAGACAATCGGCAGTGCCAGTAATGCAAGTTTCACAACGCCTATGTTGTTACCCTTGGGACACATCATCCGGCATGGCTAATGTCTCATATCGATCAGGGAGCGGCGCATGGAGCAAGTCGGTGACCTGCAAGTTGACTTCCGGCTTCGACTTGTCCTTCAAGATGGCGAGGTCAGGAAGATTGGCGCGCGCGCGTTCGACATTCTTCAACTTCTCATTCAGGCGCAAGGGGCGCTCGTCACAAAAGACGAGATCATGCGCGTGGTCTGGCCGAGAGTGATCGTCGAAGAAAATAACGTTCAGGTGCAATTAACTGCACTCCGCCGTTTGCTAGGGCCACGACGGGACTTGCTCAAAACGGAAGCAGGACGCGGCTATCGACTGGTGTCTGCCACGCAAACCGGTGGGGATTACCCCGGTTCTCGCAAGCTGTTGCCTCAAGGGCTCAATCGACTCTTTGGGCGCGACGAAGCACTGGAAGCGATACACGGCTATTTAAGCGAATCGCGTCTTGTCACACTTGCTGGACCGGGAGGCATCGGAAAAACCAGCCTTGCAGTAGAGGCCGCGCGCCTATGCGCCAACCGATTTCGCGATGACACGATATTCGTCGACCTTTCAACGGTCACTGACGAAAGGTTCACAATTAACGCGGTCGCATCGGCTGCCGCTTCAGCGGGTCTTCCAAAATGTCTTACAACTACTTCGCTTGAGCGCCTGCGAGAAATTCTCAAGGGGCAAAGTCGGCTCATTGTTCTCGACAACTGCGAACATGTCTTGAACGAGGCAGCAACGATAGCAACAGCGATTATCGAGACCGGCTGCTCCATACTAGCAACCAGTCGTGAGCCCCTGCGCATACGAAACGAACGTATTTTCTCGGTTCCGCCACTGCATGTTCCCGCGAAAGAATCGACAGTCGATCAGATGACGCGCTCGAATGTCGTGCTTTTCTTTGCTGCGAGGACGCAGGCCGTTCAGCCCGGGTTCGAGGTGACAGAGACCAATGTGACTGTCATATGTCAAATATGCCGCGCGCTCGATGGACTGCCGCTTGCGATCGAACTCGCGGCTGCCCGCGCGGCGGTGCTTGGGATTGAAGTTGTTGCGGATAACCTGGACGACAGGATGCGGGTTTTAACAGGCGGCCACAGGGCATCCTTGCCGCGGCATCAGACAATACGAGCGACATTGGACTGGAGTTACCGCTTGCTGGATAGCGCTGAACGCGCTCTGTTCAGAAGGCTAGGCATTTTTGTCGGGCAGTTCAGCTACGAAGCCGGCCGCCATGTGATGAACCAGTTCGCCGGCGCCATTCTCCCTATGCTCGACGCGCTTCAAGGCCTCATTTCAAAGTCGTTGGTAGTGGCAGTAAAAGAAGGGCGACATGGCCAATTTCGTTTGCTGGAAACAACTCGTCAGTACGCGTTGATGCAACTCGACGCAAATGGAGAGCGGGAAACCGCGGCGCGGGCGCATGCTGGATATCTGATTAGCGTGTTTAGCCACGAACGAAGCCGCTGGAATGAAAGAACAGATAAGCAGCAACTTGAAATGTTCTCGAATGAGCTCGATAACATCCGGGCCGTCCTCGACTGGGCGCTCAGTGACAATGGTGATCCTGACATCGGGCTAACACTCGCTGCGCTAACGCTTCCTTACCTATTCGAATTGTCGCTCGTCACGGAGTGCCGAGATCGCGCAGAGAAAGTGCTAAAAGCGTGCGAAATGCTTGAGTCGAACGCAAGCCGCGCACGGATGCTTTTAGCTGTGTCTGCGTCACTCGGGTCGAGTATTGTATATGTCGAAGGCCCTGTTGAACAAACGGTAGAGCTTTGGCATTCGGTTCATCGAGAGGCTACAAAGCAGCGAGACTCGAGCCTACAGGCACGATCACTATGGGGTGTCTGGAACGCGCGGCAGTATGGAGGAGAGCCGCTGATAGCCCTAGACTTCGCTGAGCAATTTTATGAGCTTGCCCTCGAAAATAACGACGCCACGCGGATCCTCCTCGGGATGCGAATTCGGGCTATATCACTCCATTACCTGGGGCAGCACGAGTCGGCCCGCGCAATGCTCGAATCCATGCTGCGTCAATACGACCCCGCTATCCATCGCTGGGAGACCATCGGGTTCCGCATTGACCAGCGGACGGTCGCACAGGCAACGCTTGCACGCATACTCTGGTCGCTAGGAGAGACGAAGCGGTCGCAGCATTTGGCAGAGGATACGCTGCAGGCTGCCATCGCTTACGGTAACCAGATGGTTTTGTGCTACGTGCTGGTGGAAACAATTCCCCTGCTATGCACGTTCGACGCGTGTACTAACAAGTCATACACATACCTTGATTTGCTTGAGTCGACCTCGCGACAGATGTCTTTTCGTATTTGGAGCGTGGCCTCCGAGGCCTATAGTTGTTGCATGCGCGCGAACAAAGCACCAACCGCGTCAAGCCTTGCTTCCGCAGATCTGGCAATCGCCGGACTCACGGACGTAGGCTATATGGCTCCATGGTGCTTTCTGAATGCAAAACTTGCCATCGCTTATCTCAAGTATGGGGACGAGCCAAAAGCCGATGATTGCGTCACGCGAGCAATCGAGAGATGTGAAGCTTCCGGCGAGAAGTGGTTCTATCCGGAATTGTGTCGAGTCAAAGCTCGTGCTCTGCTTAATCGGTCACCGGGAACCGCGCTACTGTGGCTTGCGAAAGGGTGGGATGCTGCCCGGACGCAGCGCGCCCGCCAAATGGAAGCAAATATTCGAGACGAAATTGCGGTCTTGGTCGGGATAAAAGACGAACGCGGACGAGAGCCAGCTTGGGAAAGCAGCCTGATCTTGGCCGGCCGACTCGCGATCCCTTCTACGTCGGCGGTTGTGGTCAATAGTGACGCTTCGTTTCTGAGCTAAGGCACATCACGGATGACCCCCGGGCGAGCCCGGGCGGTTGATCCAGGTCAAGTCGTTCCTTCTGGCCAGGTTTCCTTCGAGCGACCTGCTACAGTTTTCCGATATGCGGTCTCGCAACGGATCTCGAGGTATGGAACGGTATCAGGGGTTTGACAGCGTGACGATGTTACGACCACGACGGGAACATGATGTTTGAAGCTTGTCGCGGCAACTCATGATGCATTGACGGTCGGCTGACGGTCGGATTGACCGTGAGTCGCGCCTGCGCTATCGCGTAAAGTCCAAGATCTTCAGGATTTTTCAGGTCTTTTTAATTGTTTCGCTATCGAGGCCATCTAGTCTGGAGCCAGTCTACCCGCTGACGCACACGTACGACTGCGTCGCAAATCTTATCAAGACCCTCGCGTATGTCCGAGCTCGCGAACGGCGGCACGGACGATGGCTACTTTGCGCAATTGTTTTTTAACGGTGCCTTGATATGGGCGGAGAGGCGGGACATGTGAGCAATATCGTGGCGGGCATTGCGCTGCCCGACAGCATCGTGACCCGAGCCGCGACCGAGGTCGCGAAAACGGCAGAGCCGGATCTGCTCTTTCGGCACTCCATGCGCGTCTTCCTGTTCGCTTCGCTGATTGGCAGGCAGCGTGAACTCTTTTTTGACCCCAGCCTTCTTTACGTCGCAGCGATGTTTCAGGACATCGGTTTAACAAGCTCATTCAGACAATCTCACACGTGCTTCGAGATAGACGGAGCGCATGCCGCTGCGACTCTTTTGGCGTGTCACCAATTTTCTTCTGCGGATCGCGACGAAGTGTGGCGAGCCGTGGCATTGCATATGACGTTCGGCATCGCGCAGGAAATGGCGCCAGTGACTTCTTTGCTTGCCGCAGGCGTCGAAACGGACTTGCTTGGCGCCCACTTTGACGAGGTACTGGAATCAGAGAGACAAGAGATAGTGGCAAGTTTCCCGCGGGGATCGCGCTTCAAGGAGCGTATTATTGATGTCTTCGCTCGCGGCATGGGGCATCGGCCAGAGACTACTCTGGGCACTGTTGGGGCCGACGTGCTCGAACGAGCTGACCCCGCGTACAGGCGAGAGAATTTTTGCGGACTGGTTCTGGGCTCAAAATGGAAGGACTAGCAAATGTGAACATTTCAGCAAGTAGATGGTGTCCGGATGCAGCGAGGTCACGGGCGCTCGCGCGCGGTTTCTCGAAGGATACCGACTGTACGAAAAGAGCACACGCTTCGAAGCATACGGTACCGCTTAAAAGCAACGCGAATATCGTCAGCCGATTTCCGGGCAACTTTAACTTCCGATCGACCCAGTTGCGGTGTTGCAAGACGAGCATCGGTCGATCGGCGACGTAATAGCTGGCAGACGCGAAGTATTCGGCTCAATCGCCGGCAGCATTGTTGCTGCCAGAAGCGGAGATCCTGCAAAGGATGCACCCGGTTGAGGCAGTGACACTGTTTTTATCCGCTTAGCGTCATACGCACCGCTCGCCCGAGCCAAGTTCCTTCCGTGCGGTTATCCATGCAAACGTCTTGGGATCTCATTGAACACCCCAACTCGGCGTCAAACAGTAGGCCACAAGCAGGCTACTTTGCAGGATCTAACTGCTTCCACGTTCTCACCGCCCGCTTTAATGATAAGTCAGAACTGGTGATACATACCTAGGCGGAGTGCTAATTGATGATTGTTAGTCGAAGCGTCACCGGTTACGCCATCGAAAATGTCCGCCATTGTCGCCGCCCCACCCACTTTTTGATAGACGCCCATGGCATAAATTGCCGTTCGTTTCGAAAGCGAATACGTCGTTGTCAGGCCAAACTGATGGAAGATCGGAACTTGCTGGTTATAACCGATTGCGCCATGCGTGTACGTGTAGGATGCTCCAACGGACCACGAAGGGGTAAAGGAGTACGTTCCGAACGCTTCATAGTTGGTGAATATAGCGGTCGACAACGTTCCGTTGGCATCGTCGAACTTGGTATTTGTGTAGTCCAATCCCAGCGTCGCTTTCCCAAGCACATAGGTCGCCCCCGCACCAAAAATCTGCTCGTTGGCCGGATTTCCTACGTAACTAAAAGCTCCGCTTGCGCCGATCGCTGCTCCCTTCGTATTGCCAATGAAGTTGCCATCAGTAAAGAGGAGCGCGGGATCTTTCGAGTACTCGTAAGCTCCAGCAACTGTTAAGCCAGCTATCGAATAGGTCGCGCCAAGGCTCCACATGCCTGTGTTGCCACGACCTGCAGCGTTGGTATTGGTGAACGAATAAACGCCGCCAAACCTAAAGCCGGCGATGGTGGGACTGGCGTACTTGACGGCATTATCGACTCGGAAAGAGTTGTCGGTATTGTCGATATCACCAGCGTGTGTGATCGGACCGGCTAACACACCCGGCGAAGTAACGGGTTGCAGGAAGTCGACTACAGAGTCGTACTGGCGGCCGAGTGTCACAGTTCCAAGCTTAGTGTCAGACACGCCCACGTATGCCTGACGTCCAAATTCCAGCCCCCCTTGTCGGAGCTGCCCGTTTTCGAGACTGAAACCGTTTTCGAGCTTGAAAATTGCACTGATACCGCCACCAAGATCTTCAGTTCCGCGAAGTCCCCATCGACTTCCGTAGACTCCGTCGTAAGTGCCGTCGCGCATATGCAAGAGGGAACTTCCGCCGCTATTATTCGTGTAGTCGATCCCCTCGTCGATGACGCCATAAAGCTCTACCGATGACTGCGCGTGAGCGGCACTTACAATGAACATCAACGTCGCGGAAATCAAGGCCGCTTGTAAGGTAGTTTCCTTCATTTTGGACTCCGAATTGTTATCGATGATTTATTTTCACAATTAGTTCGTGACTACGACTCAAACCTAACTTTCGCCCGACACTCTTCGAAATAAGGATAACGTAGTGTGTCGAGAAACAACCCCAGTCTTGGCCGGCCCCCTGTTCCGCTTGCGATTCTGGCAACCGTTAGGCCAAAGAACTAAACTCCCTGACTTCCTCGCCGCGGCACGCGACAGCCAGCAGCCATGACGTAGTACTGGTCCTTCACAAGCTTCCAAGTTGGCAAGCGCTTTTTCGGGAAACTAAATTACATCAGCAGTTTCTCTTGAATGAACGTCCGCAAGCGCTCGCATGTCAATTCCTGAGAACCGACAATCCGCCAGTCAAGGGAACCGCCCGTCACGGAGTCGAAGTCCTGTGTCTCTGAAGCCCCATACAAACTTGCGCCAACAGGACAAAAGCGCACCTCTTGCAGGCGGTCGCTTAGAGGTCGACGATGATCGGCCCCCTAGGAACAGTGCAGCAAGCGAGGACGTATCCTTCTTCTCGCTCGCTTTCGCTTAAACCACCCATATCTCCCATATAGACACCGCCACTTAGCAGTCTTACCTTACAACTTCCACATGCGCCCACTTTACATTCGGTCTCAATCGGAATCCCTAAAGAGCTAGCCGCTTTCAATATAGTTTCGCGGCGCCCGCACCAAAACTGGATTTCCGCGCGATTAAAAAATATGCTCGAAATTTGGTCCTCGGTCGGTAGGACCGACAACTCGGTATCAAACGCTTCTTCAATGATCGCGTCATTCGCGACCCCGAAGTCGATCAGCGCACTCCGCATGGTTCTCATCAAGCCTGCCGGCCCACAAATATATGCGGTCCGCTCCGCCACATCCGGAACCAAATCTCTCAAAAGTTTCTTATCCAGACGACCTGCTATAAATTCCGGGATTCCCTCTGTCGCCTCGCTACATATGGCCAGCGCTCGCAACGCATTCATCCGTGTCGATATATCTTTAATTTCCTTCCAAAAAAGAACATCGACACCCTTTCGCGCGCATTGAATAAACACGAGGTCTGGATTCGCACCGGCGTCATCCAATGTCCGTAAAATCGACATCGTGGGCGTTATACCGCTCCCGGCGCCAATAAACAACATCTTGCCTACGGGGCCGTCCGGGAGGGTAAATTTTCCGCTCGGTTCCCCTATTTCAGCATTGCAGTCTTGGCGAAAATTTTCGTGCAATATGCGCGTCGCATTGCCGCTAACCGACGCCTTGATCGTCAACGCGATTTGTTCCGAGCGAGTCGCTGCCGATGCAATGGTGAATACTCGTGTGAAGGTTTTGCCTTGGAAAGAAAACCGGAGCGTGACGAACTGACCGGCGACGAACTTGAATGGGCGACCGTCTGCCCGCTGGAAGACAAGCGTAAAAACATCGGGGGTTTCGTCAATGCGCTTGATGCAGACACAAAGATCTGGCGACATCTGTACGTTCACGTTATCTCCCGAAGAATTCGAATGCAGAGAATTGCGATGGCCGAAGGTTTGTATTGCGGTGCAAGAGGGCCCGACGAGAAACTCTTTTTTCGGTATCCCGCAAAATCGGTCCGACCATCAGGGGTCCATATCAATATCCGTAGCCAATGATGCCCTTGACTTCAAGGAAGTCGTGGATCGCCCAGTCAGCATATTCGCGGCCGTTGCCCGATTGCTTGTAGCCGCCGAAGGGTGCAAATGTGTCCCATTCCGGATAATTGATCGAGACCTGTCCGGCGCGTAACTGTGCGGCCACTTTGCGGGCGTGATCGACATCCTGCGACTGCACATAGGCAGCGAGGCCGTAGACCGTGTCGTTGGCGATTTTCACGGCGTCGTCATCGTTATTGTAAGAAATGATCGATAGCACTGGGCCGAAGATCTCTTCCCTTTCGATGGTCATTCCGGGGGTAACATGGCCGAACACCGTCGGTCTGACATAGTAGCCTCGCACGAGATGTTCGGGTCGACCCGTGCCGCCGGTAACCAGCGTAGCGCCTTCCTTAATTCCGGATTCGATCAGTCGCTGGATCTTGTCGTACTGGATCTTGCTGACCACCGGTCCGAGTCTGGTCTCTTCGGAGCGCGGATCGCCGACGCTGTGCGCTTCTGCCGCTTCCTTGGCGATGGCAAGTGCCTCGTCATGACGGTCGACCGGTACTAGCATCCGGGTCGGTGCATCGCAGGACTGCCCGCTGTTGTTGAAGCAACGCTCGACCCCCACACGCACGGCTGCTTCGAAGTCGGCATCGGGAAGTATGATATTGGCCGACTTGCCCCCAAGTTCTTGCGCCACGCGCTTGACCGTCTCGGCCGCCGTCTTGGCGACAATGATGCCGGCGCGAGTAGAGCCGGTAAAGGAGACCATGTCGACATCGGGATGCCCGGCCATGATCTGGCCGACATCGGGCCCGGTGCCGTTAACCATATTGTAGACACCCTTTGGCGTCCCTGCGGCCTCCATGACTTCCGAGAAAATGACGCCGCTGATCGGCGCGATCTCCGAAGGCTTTAGCACAACAGTGCATCCCGCCGCGATAGCTGGCGCCACCTTGCAGACGATCTGATTCAGCGGCCAGTTCCATGGCGTAATCAGCGCGCAAACGCCGATCGGCTCCTTGAGCACCATGGTGCCGCCGCGCTGCTCGCGGAATTCGTAATCCGCCAGGGCCTTGATGGTAGCCTCCAAATGGGCTCTCCCAGCCCAGACCTGCGCCTCACGCGCCCAGGTGATCGGCGCCCCCATCTCGAGGCTGAGGGCTTGCGCAATGTCCTCGTAACGCTCGTTATAAATTTCGAGGATGCGCGTAAGGAGCTTCAGCCGCTCCGCCTTGTTGGTCTGAGAGAACGCCGGGAAGGCTGCTTTTGCGGCAGCGACAGCCTTATCGACATCCGCCTTCGAGCCGACGGCAATTTTGGTATAGGCCTCTTCGGTAGATGGGTCTATTACGTCGAGCGATGCCTGGACCATGGGAGCCACCCATTCGCCGTCGATGAAAAAGTTGAGATGGTTGTTCACGGATGATGCTCCGGTATTCGGAAAATAGACGGTCAGATTTGTGCGGAAAGCACAACTCAGCGCAGAAAAGCCCCTATAGATCGACAGCTACATATTCGTCCAACTGACAAACGAGCATCGAGGTTTAAATCAAGGCCTGGGCGATCACAGCCCTCCCATACAAAGATATTTGATCACGAGGTAGTCCTCGATGCCGTATTTCGAACCTTCCCGCCCGGTACCGGACTCTTTAACGCCCCCGAATGGCGCAACTTCCGTCGAAATCATGCCTGTGTTAATGCCCACGATGCCGTATTCGACCTGCTCCGCTACGCGCCAGATCCGACCGATGTCTCGACTGAAGAAGTAAGCTGCCAAGCCGAACTCCGTTTCATTGGCTCGCATGATTACTTCTTGCTCAGTTTCAAACCGAAATATCGGAGCAACTGGACCAAAAGTCTCTTCGCGCGCCAGTGCCATCTGGGAATTCAATCCCGTTAAGATTGTTGGTTCGAAGAAGCTTCCACCAAGCGTGTGGCGCTTGCCACCTGCAACAACTCGGGCGCCATATTTGACTGCATCCGTAATATGCTCTTCGACCTTCACAACTGCGTTCATATCGATCAGCGGTCCCTGTTGAGTTTCGCCCAGGAGACCATCACCGACCTTGAGTTGAGAGACCGCAACTTTTAGTTTTTCTACAAAGGCGTCGTAGACGCTCTCCTGAACGTAGATACGGTTTGCACATACACAAGTCTGGCCTGTATTACGAAATTTCGACGTCATAGCACCATCGACTGCAGCATCCAGGTCCGCGTCTTCGAAAACTATGAACGGTGCATTGCCGCCAAGTTCCATCGAGACCTTTTTCATTGTGCCGGCGCACTGCTGCATAAGTAGCTTACCAACCTTGGTTGAGCCGGTGAAAGTCAGCTTGCGAACGACTGGGTTACTAGTCATCTCGCCGCCTATCTCCGCTGCAGATCCTGTAACCACGTTAAACAGCCCTGCTTCCAATCCGGCTCGCTCGGCCAGAACCGCCAGCGCTAGGGCCGAGAATGGGGTTTGCGGCGCCGGCTTGATAACAATCGGACATCCAGCAGCAAGCGCTGGGCTAGCCTTGCGGGTGATCATCGCCGCCGGAAAATTCCACGGCGTGATTGCGGCTACAACACCGATCGGCTCCTTGGTCACAATTATGCGTTTGTCGCGCGAAGGTGACGGGATGACGTCACCGTACACACGTTTTCCTTCTTCCGCGAACCATTCGATGAAGGAAGCGGCATAAGCAATCTCGCTCTTTGCCTCCGCGAATGGTTTGCCTTGCTCAGCTGTCATGAGCATCGCAAGATCTTCTTGATGCTCGATGACTAACCTGAACCAATTGAGCAATACTGCTGAACGCTCTTTGGCCGTCTTATTGCGCCAATTCTTCCAAGCTGCATTTGCTGCATCGATTGCTAGGCGGGTCTCACTCGCCCCCATATTGGGCACACTCCCAAGCAACTGCCCGGTCGCCGGATTGAATACCTCAATAGTTTTACCCCCGTCGGCATCCAGCCACCGGCCATTGATATATCCCTGCTCTCGGAAAAGGCTTGAGTCCTTCAAAATAGATGTTATGTTTGCTGGGATAATTGATACGTTCACGACAACCTCTATTTTAAAGATGCTAAACGCAATGAGCTATCAGCGGCTAAATCTCCGAGTCTATCGACTGGCGACTTTGGAAGCCATATCGCTCACCACGAGGCCAAGCAGTTGTTATCGGCTAATCTCGTTTAATTTCGACGACCGAGTACGTAATCGCTCGCCGAAATTCTCAAGAGGAAGATAAATCTTTTAAATCGACCTCAAGGACGATACCTATATTCTGTCCTCAATGTACCCGCAATGAATTATGGCTTTCCGGCAGCCTTTTTTGCTTGATCGATCCAACTATCGAATGTGGCCTGGTTGGCGTCGATCCATTCTTGGGCGTGCCGGACAATATCTTGGTCTTTGCCTTCTCCACCTTGGAACATTTTGGCGTTTTGGGCAGAAAATTCGGCTAGCGGTATCGAAACTAGCTCGAAAAGCTTGCGAACCGCAGGATTATCGTTGAGGAACTTCTTGTTGGCTACAACCCGAATATCATTTGGCGGATACCCCATCATACAAGGATTCGATGCACAGCCTTTCACTCCAGGCACGCTAACTTTTGTTAGGTCAGCTTCCTGTCCCTTCGGCAAACTCGGAAACGGTACTTGAAGCCAAACGACGTCGACCCCTGGCTTTAAAACGCCCGTGACCCAACCTGGTGTCGCCGCATAGAAGAATATAGGCTTGCCTTCTTTGAAGAGGCCCAAGGCTTGTGCCATTGAAGCATCGTAGGCGGCTTTGATCGGCTCCACTGTCGCACGCAGTCCATAAGCGTCCAGTTGCTCTTCTTGGACTAGTTCACATCCCCAACCTGGCGGGCACGCTACCAGGCTAGCCTTGCCATCGCCCGTTGTGTCGAAGAGTTTGGCCACCTCGGGCCTTTTGAAATCCTCCAAACTCTTGATGTGCGCGGCATCTGCGGTCTTTTTGTCAATCATGTAGCCCTGCAGCGCACCGCCCTTGACCATGTAACCGATGACCTCGGCATTGTTTCCGAACGCTTTCGTGTACGTATTGTGGAGCGGGAACCAGCCGTTGACCCAAAAGTCAACGTCGCCTTGCCCTACCGCTTGATAGAAGGTCGGATTTTCCAAAGTGACGGGACGTTCAACGTTATAGCCCAGCTTCTGCAGGGCTTTGATATAAATTTCCGTGCCGACCCATTCGTTGTTCCATGTAGCCCGAGCGGGCTTAATCGTCTTGCCAGCCCCTGGCAGATCCGCTAGTGCAGCAGCGCTGTTGAGCAGGCACAGCGCAGCTACCGCAGCGGCCGCAAATACCCGAAGAAAAGATTTTCTAACCATTGACGTAGACTCCGTTTTTTCGAAAAGAATTTTGTGGATTCCCGCAAGTGCGTCACTCTATTGCCGGCGGGAGGCGGCGGATGTCTTGCCCAGGGCTTGGGTAACTCGATCAAGTACGATTGCCATAAGAACGATGCCGATTCCACCAAGTGCAGCGCTGCCGACCTGCAACCGACCGATGGACGTGTAGACAGTTAACCCTAGACCTCCGGCTCCGATGAGGGCTGCCATAACGACCATCGATAAGGCCATCATCAGGGTCTGGTTTAGCCCTGCCATTATCGTCGGCATGGCGAGAGGTATTTGGATGTCCAGCAGTAGCTGGCGGCGGGTTGAACCGAACGATTCAGCCGCTTCCACAAGGTC
>Ga0302231_10001280_pt1 | contig 15856 bp, 23 predicted proteins | sample II_Palsa_N2_2_FD_193522 | JGI IMG/M metagenome (GOLD analysis project Ga0302231, IMG submission 193522) | Peat permafrost microbial communities from Stordalen Mire near Abisko, Sweden - II_Palsa_N2_2 | ecosystem: Environmental > Terrestrial > Soil > Palsa > Peat permafrost | place: Sweden...
TGCGGCGAGCAGCCCCAGTCCCTCTCCACGTCGACGTTGCAAGTGACCGGCCAAAAGGCGAGCTCGCTGGGCAACACCTCGTTGGGCGACGCATCCTTTGGGATCGACTTTGCTTCTGCCATTGCTGCCGCTTGCACCGAGATCCACTCGATCGCCAGCTCACTCAACCAGTACGTCTACGTCAACACGAGCCTCAACCTGCCCGCCAACACGACGGCGATGAACGTGTCTGCCACGACCCTCTCGCTCAACTTTTACGACGCACAGACCAACGCCGAGCTGACGATCGCCGGCCTCGGCCCCGACGGCCTCATCACGCTCTCCTTCTCGACCGCCGACGCGCTCAACGACTCGGTCCAGTGCGTCTTTTACAACGAGACGCTGGGCGCGTGGGACACCGCGGGCTGCACCAAGTCGTCTGCCCTCACCACCGAGACGACGCTGGTCTGCGCCTGCAGCCACGCCACGACCTTCTCCATCGGCTCGTTCCAGTTTGCCGTCAACACGGTGCAGATCCCCACGAACATCGACGTGCAGTCGCAGGGCGTGATCGCGTCGGTCGTGGCCGTGGGCGGCCTCGTCGTCATCTACGTTGCGCTCGCGATCGGCGCCATCTGGAAGGACCGTCGTGCGATTGCGACGGCGCGTGTGCCGTCCCCAGAGGAGCTGCGCGAGTTTGGCTCGCAGGCCCTGTGGCTGTACAAGCGCCCGACGACGCGTCGTGTGCTGGACACGATGCACCTGGCGGCGTGGCAGGACGCGTTCATGACGGACGCCTACCCGCCCGGCACCCTGCTGACGGTGTGGCAGCGCGTCTACGTCACGGCGCGCTTTGGGCTCAAGTACAACCATGCGTACTTTTCGCTGCTGTCGCCGTCGTCGCTGACGCCCGGCTCGCAGCTGGCGCGCGTCTCGACCATGATCGCGAGCCTGTTTGTGACGCTGGTGATCACGGCCACGTTCTACCAGGACACACAGGGCCTCTCGACCCTGAGCACGATCGAGCACAAGGTCTTCTCGGGCCTGGTCACGGCCGTGATCGTCTTTGTGCCCTTCTCGCTCATCGGCTTCCTCATGCGCCGCGTCCGGCACACGGCACTCATCAACCCGTCGGGCGCACGGCTGAGCAGGGCCTTCCTCAGCGGCGGAACGGGCACGACGATCACCAACGCCGACATGTACTCGTCCAGCCTGAACCCGGCCTACCACTCTCAGTCGACCACCGCCACCAACCCGATCTACGAGGGCAAGCAGGACGGCGGCGTCGAGCTGGCCGACCTGGGCAAGCAGCGCACGTTTGACGAGGCGCACAACGTCGACCTGATCCTCTTCGAGACCGACCTGCTCGACTTTTACGTGCCCGTGTGGGTCGAGTACGTCCTGTACTTTGTGCTCTTCGCGGCCTCGGTCGCGTCGGCCGTGCTTTCCATCTTTTACGGCGCGCAGTTTGCCGACGACGTCGCGGTCAACTGGATCGAGTCGTTCTTCATCGGCTGGGCGGCCTCGGCGATCGTCCTCCAGACCGTCCAGTCGCTCGTCGGCTCCGTCTTCACCGCCCTCGCTGGATCCGTCGCGACCATCGCCACGGGCCTCTTCCTCCTCGTCACAAACGGCGCGATCAACTAAGAAAATTCAATTGTAGTGGAACTGAGCAACAAATCTTGAAAGATGGAAACTTTGAAAAGGAAACTGGTGGCACTTCTTAAATGGCGACACGTTCGAGGACTCGTGCGCGTGCGCTTCAGGATGAGCTCATTGCCGCGCTCGAGTCGCGCTCGGCTGCGCGTGTTGAAAAGGTGCTGGACAACCCGCTCAGCAATCTCACGGCGGATCAGGTGCTGGAGTCGGCTGTGCTGCTGTGCCGCGGGCGATGGACCCAGCGTGAAAAGACCCTGTTTGCGATGCTGTTTGCGCGCGGTGCCACGCCGGCGGTCGGGGCCGTGATCCTGTGCACGTGTGCGCCGTTGCCGGGACATGCGGTGCCCGTGCTGCGCGGCTTGTTTGAGCTGGCGGCGATGGACGTGGAGGAGCTGTGCGCGTACGGGCCCGCGGGCAAAGACGAGGCCAATGGGATGCTGCACATCTGTGCTGCCGAGGGCGGCGAGGACGTGATGGAGGAGCTGCTGCGTGAGCGCAACGGCCGTGCGCCCGATGTCAACTCGAAGGACAGCTACGGGCGCACGCCGCTGCTGTTTGCGGTCACGCGGGGGAGGGCCAAGATGGTCCAGCTGCTGCTGCGCCAAAAGGGCGTCGATGTCAACGTACGCAGCAAGCATGGGCTCGCGGCGATCGACGTGGCCGTGCAAGTGAACACAGAGTGCCATGAAATCGTCGAGCTGCTGGCCAAGGCGGGCGCGCAACTCGACCGGCCGAGCCCACAGAGCGCGTACTACCCGCTGCACTGCGCCTGCATCAACAACTATGTCCGCTCGGCGGATGCGCTGCTTCGACACGGTGCCACGGCCGATGTGCTCGTGGAGGACGACGACTTATTCCACGGCATGACGCCGCTTCACCTCGCAGCCCAGGTCGGCGTCGAGCTCGTCAAGACCCTCGTTTCGCGCGGCGCCAATGTCGACAAGCAAGACCGGCGTAATAATAATGTCAATCTGCTTATTTAAAAAGAAAGCTTTTTTTAATATTAAGAGGGAAACTCGATCCTGCACAAGAGCACCAGGGCAGAGTCGCCGACCATCGCCGAGTTCCTCGTCGGCGTCGGCGCCAACCCAACGGTCAAGAACAAGGAGGGCCAGACCCCGATCGAGTACGGCAAAGAAATCGACGCCCTCCCCGAGGTCTTGGCCGTTCTCGTCCAGGCCATCGCAAACTGGGAGAGAGCGTAAAGACGGAGCATTGTATTTTATCAACGAGCTCAGCGACCTGTTCGGGACGAGTGGGCCACAGAGCCTGGTAGGCAATCAGGCGATCCGCCGCTTGTGGTGTTTTTCGCGAGTTGACATAGGGCGTTGAGGCTAAACAGGTCCTGCCGCGGGGTCGGCTGCCGCTCGGACCTCAGGATGGGCCCGCCTGAAACTCTTTGGTTGTGCGGTCGGGATGGACGATGGTGACCTTCTTGAAGTCCATTGAGAAAACGACCACGCGCCAAAGCAGTTTCTTGCGGACGTCGGTGGCGCCTGGTTTATTCTAGCTCAAACCGACTCTGCCTCTGCTCCCTCCAGAAAGCACTGTCTTCAAAGCGATCCTCGCGGCCGTAGTGGAATGCGAGGCCCTCGACGTAGGCGTTGAACACGTTGGCCAAATGGACCGCGTACGACTTGAGGCTGGCAGAACGGTCGCTGTCCTTGGATGCGAGGGCCTTGCCGAGGAGGATGCCGCTGTCGATGGCCGTGGCCATCCCCTGTGACGACAGCGGGTCAAACGCGAGCGCGCAGTCACCGACACAGCACCATCGCTGCTTGACACTGACCGCGGGCGACATGATCGTGCTATTGGCCGCTGTCATGCGAGGGTAGCCGGGCATCATCGTGGGCGATGCTGCGGCGGCCAAAAGCAGGCCAGACACGAGGCTGGACGTGGCGAGCAGCAGATCCTTGAACCCGGACGCCGTCCGAGCCTGCTGGGCCGTCGGATGGCTCGCGGTCGTGTGGTAGGCGACGATGCGGCGCCGTCGGGGCAACAGGGCAGAGTACCACCATCCATCCTGGGTGGCCTCGATGGCCGTGCACGTGTCGCAGTCCTCGTGGGAAGGGTCGATCGTCCACACGGCGTACACGGCGACAAGGTCGTCCAGCTTGCGAGGTATTCTCCCTATCTAAATAAAAATATTTTTTATTTATTTTTTCCTTCTTAGATACGTGCGTACTTTGCGGCTCAGGGACGCCATGCGCCCTGTTGCGTCCACGACCCACTTGCAGCAGACCGTTTTCACGAGTTGTTTATCGTCCAATTGGTCGCCATCCCCCACGGTGCTGACCTTGATCGTCAGTGTCCACGCTTCCTGTTCGCTCGATTCGATGTCTTGCAACGATCCACGCACAAACTGGTCCAGCGTCGACGACTGGCTTGCCCGTTTGGCCCACTCGGCCAGCAGGGCCTGGTGGAACGCGCTGCGATCGAGGTGGTGCGCGAGGCCGTACGGGTCGAGCATGCCCTCGCGCTGACGGGGCTCGTCGCTCCCCCAAACCATCACGTTGCCCGTGGACGCCACGTGCTCTGCTGCGTTGAAGGCATCGGGGCAGAGGCGGCCGAGCTGCGCGATGGCCTCTGCGGGGAGGCATTCGCCCACCTGTTGTACACGAGGGTATTGTTGGTTTTTGAGCGAGCAACGCCCGTTTGATTTACGCGAAAGACAGAGGGGTCAGAGTTGTCGACGAGCAGCACCGAGAGATGGCTAGAGTGCTGCCGGATCGAGAGCGCCGTGGCCACGCCTGCCGGGCCACCGCCCACGACGACGATGTCGGCCTTGAGCATTTGTTATTTTTGTCTCACGTTCAATCGAAAAACCTTGTTTTTTCCTCCCTGGCTCTCATTTTGCGGAATTCCCACCCTCTTGTGGCCAAGCACCGTCCTTTCGGAGAGAGCAGCAAGCACAGAAGCATGAGCAGCACGGTGGGCACCAGCAGCAGCAAGGCCGCGCAAAAGGTAAGAGAGACACGCTCCTCTTGTGTTATCGAGAAACACATAGTTACACCTTTTTTTTATGGCAGGCCGCGGCGGTGGACGGCCAAGGCGAGGACGCTGCGGCCTCCGGCAAGATCGTGCGCTTTGGCGTGTACCCGCCCATTGGCATTGCTCGCGTGGGCAACTCCAAGGACGAGTGGTTTGTGGGCCCCGAGGTGCCCGGCCTGGAGGAGGTCCTCAACACCACCAACGACGAGCAGCTCTCCTCGTCCCTGTTCCAGCACAAGGACAGCGACGGCCACGTGAAAAAGCAGGTAGGGAGACTTGGCTCGGGCCTTCTCTAATGCAGCTGTTAGGCTGCCCGCTTCCGCGTGTACGGCTTTGACGCCAAGGGCCAGGTCGTGCGTGAGATCACCAGCGGCGACGAAAAGTACAAGGTCGAGTGGAAGGTGCAGGTGGCCAACCGCAAGGCGAGCTGGTATGACTTCCAGGGCCACCACGACGGCGCGTACGCCACGCCGGCCAACAACAAGCTGCGTAACCCATCTGTCCAGGCCGACAAGGTACTGCGTTTTATTTGCTTTGTATTTATTTTGTACTTGCTTGCAAAAACAAGGCCAATCCGGACGAGCGCAACGACCTCGTCATCCTGTCCAACTGGGCAACCGTCCTGTCAGACAAGCCCGACAAGCGCGTGTCGCTCTCGGGCAAGTTCAAGGGCGAGCAAAAGGACGCCAAGGAGGTCCACCTCGGTGAGATCTTTACCGACAAGAATGGCCGTTTGATCGTGCTGGGCGGCTCGGGCGAGGCCATCTACATGGGCCCGGGCGACAACAAGTTCCCGCCGCTCGAGACCGAGTTTGACAACAAGAACTGGGTCGACACCACGTGCGATGGCCACGTCGAGATCAAGGTCATCAAGAAGCGCAACGGAAAGGTCGTCTATGACGTGACGTCGGGGCCCGAGGCAAAGGCCACCGTCATCTGCACCGTGCCAAAGTTCACGCCCGGCATCGGCCCCCCGACAAACCTGTACGACCTGATCGAGGACATTGCCTACAAGCGACTGCTGCGATACGACGAGAAGCACAAGACCAAGCTCGCCGCAAAGATGCTCGAGGTCAACTACGATGAGCACGTCGAGCCCATCCTCGTGCACGTCAGCAACCTCGCATGGGTGAACAAGCCTGCCACCCGTGGCCACGGTAAAAATAAAAATAGAAATGAAAATTATTAAATATTTTTTATTTTTCTTTAGGCCCCGGCAGTCACGGTCATTTTGTCGACAAAGAGTGGAAGGCACTGCTGTCGCGCGAGCCCGAGAGCCTCGTCTCGCCCACCGAGGCCGATGCCAAGTCCAAGGAGGCCCGTTACCTTGTCCTCGGCCGTCTTCGCATGCCCTTTGAAAAGGGCTACGAGAAGGAGCGTGTCGGCCAGGCGTCCATGTACTTTATGCCGTACCTCAGTGGCAGCAATGGTACCCAACGAGAATAAGAGAAGAACCAACCAAACACATCAATGTGCAGATATGCAGGATGGATCGCCAGACACGTACTCTGCTCTCACGCTGCTCCAGTTCAAGCGCATGGAAAAGTGGGCCCAGGGCGAATTCAAGACCGTCAAGCCACAGCCCCTCAAGTCCATCTCCGAGGTTGCTCTGAACGACCAGCCCAGTAGGACCCTATGCAATAAAAATCAAATACGTTTTTACAACAAAACAAACAATAAATAGTGACCCTGACAAAGGCCAACTTGATGTGGTGCATCGGCCTGCCGCTGTTCCCGGGCATCGAAGTCTCGTGGCCTTGCGAGCTCGAGGCCATGTTTTACGACACGCACGCAAAGGTCCTCACGCCCGAGGTCTCGTTCCGCTTCAACCCCAAGTTTAACCTGCCCAACACGGGCACAACCCCGGGCCTGAAGCCTGGCGACGTCACCAAGTACCTTTCGGTTCCCTGGCAGAGCGACTTTTACATGTGCCGCAACTTTTGGTAGCACGCATTGATTTATTTATAGTGTTGTTTTTAATATCTTATTTTTACGCAAGGTGGCCATCGGCGCGTCCTGACGACGTCGTGCCCAAGGAACGCTACGACCAGCTCAAGAAGCTGCTGCTCGATTTCGACGAGGTTGAGCAGTCGCACACCAAGACCGCCAAGGGCCTGATCTCTGCCAAGACCAAGCTCAAGACCGACATTGCCGCACTGCAGATCAAGTGGGAGCGCCGCCTCCGTGCCAACCACGTCGACAAAAAGTCGCTCGAGACAACGTACTATGCCAACGCCGACATGGCCAAGAGCTGGCACACGCTCGGCTTTATGCACACGGACGCCCAGCTGACGGAGAAGCTCGGCTACCGCGTCTTTTTCGAGGACGAGGAGACGCCGGACCCGTCCAGCCCCCGCGTCAAGGACGAGTTCAACCCGCCGAGCTCGTTCAAGGCCCTGTTCAAGGTCTTCAAGGATGCCCTTTCCCCGGCAGAGAAGACCAAGCAGATCCTGCTGTTGCTGCAGCAGGCCTTGGAGGTCGAGCTGAGCACAATCCCGCTCTACCTCTTTGCCATGTACTCGGTCAGCAACTCGAAGAACCAGCAGGGCGAGGCCGTGGACCTGATCCGCAGTACGTGCTCCTGTTCAAATGTATCCGTTTGACATCTCGTTCCTTAGCGGTCGTGAGCGAGGAGATGCTCCATCTGGCCCTCGTGGGCAACATTATCAAGGCGCTGGGCGGCACACCCAGGCTGTACCGCAAGGAGGACGCCAAGCTGGAGATCACCCAGGTGCCGCACATGTACCCGATGAAGATGGAGGGCCACGTGCCCGAGCTCGTCATGAACCTGGACACCTTTGTCAACAACCTCGAGCTCTTTATCCAGGTTACAGTGGAACAAGAATTATTTTTTTTTATTTTTAAATATTTATTTATTTTATAGATCGAGATGCCGGCCGAAGAAGGCGCCGAGGCAGAGTTCACGGACGACAAGAAGCAAGTCTTCTTTACCTCGCTGGGCGTGTTCTACAAGTACATTGAGGACCAGCTCACGCCCGACGACTTTAAGAACTCTGCCAAGACGACGACGTACCAGTTTGCGCCCGGTATGAGCTTCAACCCGCGCGTGATCAACGGTGGTGGCGCCGTCCTTGTCGACTCGCTCGAGTCGGCCAAGGAGGCCCTCAAGATCATTGTCGAGCAGGGCGAGGGCTACGCCGGCGCCAAGACGGCCCTGTCCCGAAACGAGCTCAACCACTACAACGCCTTTATCAAGGTCAAGAAGATTATCGACAATGATCCCAACGCCGTCCAGTGCTACGACACGTTCAAGAACCCCATGACAAAGTGGTACCCTGAGCCGATCAAGTCGGTAATACCACTCAAATGCTTTTTTCTTTGTTAAAAAAAAAAAAATGATGGTGATGAGCAGGTTTCCAAGGCGTTTGATGCGGCCTATTGCTTCCTGCTCGTCCTGATCGAACATCTGTGGACGGTCGAGTCGGAAAACACGCTGCGCCGCCAGCTCATCCTGGGCCATCTCTTTGGCGTCATGATCAACGTGCTGCCTGCCTTGTCCAAGTTCCTCCTCCAGCAAAAGATCCACCGCAGCGACGGCGTCACGATCAAGAGCGCCGCGCCCACGTTCAACTTTTACGACTTCCAGGGCGGCAACCTCGTCGGCTTCAACTTTGTCAAGCACGCCATCGGCAAGGTCAAGGCCGAGATCGAGAACGCGGTCAGCATGTACATTGACATCAACATGCCCGAGGACTACAACCTCGGCACGAGCAACGACGAGATCAGCGCCCTCAAGATCGTCCAGAACGTCGTCACGAACCTGGCAGCTGGCCTGCAATAGAATCATGCGCACCAGCGAAAATAGAAAAAAGAAAGTGGTGAATCGCACCTTGCACTTTCTGCGATCCTCGAGAGATGCTTGAGTGAGAAAGAAAATAAGTACACGGTGCACCCAGTACGTGTACATCGACGACAGGATTACTCCTCCTGAATGGCCTCGGTCAGCTTGATGTAGTTGTCAAAGTCGTGCTGGTGGCCGACCTGGAAAAACACGCTGAGCTGGGGGCTCTCCTTGGCCGTTTTGAGGACGATGGTGTCCTTGGTATCGGCCTTTTTGGGCTGGGTGTAGTTGTACGGTGCCACAAAAAAGGCCACGACGAGGGCAATCACCCAGACGATCGGCGCAATAATGATTGACGCGATCTGATTGATGAGCGGGCCGTAGTTGGCCGGGAGCGGGTTCTTGTACAGGCTGGGGATCTTGAGGATCGACTCGACGCTCCAGGCCAGGGGCACGACGTCGATCGGGTTGACAACGCGGCGGAACTGGTCGCCGGGGAACTGCTCCTCCAGGTACGCGGCAAAGGCGGCGTTGCCGGCCGTGGGACCGGCAAGCGTCGTGGCACGGACCTTGGCACCGGACTTGATGCCGGCCAGATGGGCCTTGAGCCAGGGCGCGACGACGCTCGCGAGGGCGCCGCCCAGCGAGTGGCCGATGACGTCGACCGTGGTCTTGTTCTTGACGAGCTCGACGAGCTGCTGGGTGGCAATGTCCTTGAGGGCCGAGTTGGAGCCGTACGAGATCATGGGCTGCGCAGGGGCGGCCGTCTTGGGCTGGATCTGGAACAGCACAGCCTTGACCAGCTCCAACGGCAGGAACAGCGACGCCTTGGCCAGCGAGAGCACAAGGGCAATGAGGACCTCGATCGTCTTGCCGACCGTGACGTGCGACGGGTTGGCGTGCGGGCGGATGGCGGCGATGGCCTCCGTGGTGAACGGGACAAGGCTGAGCACGCGCAGGTCGTCGTTGAACCAGTTGACGAGCACTTGCACGCCCACGTAGAGATTGCTGAGCTGGAACGCGAGCGGGTTGTTGTACAGCGTCAACAGGTGCGAGCCGAGGCTGTTCCAAGCCTGGACCAGTGTACCCTCCGATGCGCCGATCAGGGCCATCGCCACGTGGAAGACGAGAGCCGCAAAGGTCGGGGGGACAGAGCCGCGGATGGCCACGACAACATGGTCCTTCTTGTGCTTGTTTTGGAACAGGAGGACGCTGTGGACGGTCAGGGGCGCGTCCTTGGAAACAGCCACGACCTCCCAGTCGTTGCCAATGTTGTAGACGTCCGCCAGCTGCTGGTTGAGCTTCTCCACAAACGTGCTCTGCTCGGCGACGGGTTCGTTGGTCGTCTGGTACGTGAGGGCGCACAGCTTGGCAGCGACAACTTGAAATGAAATAAAATTTTTGTAACAAATCTAAAACGAGATTCAGACCGTACCAAGGTTGAGCGCCGGCTCAGCAGCGCTCTCGGCGCCAAAGCCGGCCTCGTTGGCAGAGTTCTTGTTGTCGTGGCCGCTCAGCTGGCCAAACGAGTTTTGGTTGCGGCGTGCCATGTGAAAAGATCAGTGTGGGAAAAAGTAACTGTCTTTTTTGTTTCATTGATCTGTCACTTTTTATTTCTAGGCGTTTTAATCTCCCTGGGGGGTGCCTCTTCCCTTCTTGGACCAGCTCTTCTTGTCCCGATGCTCCGCCAGCTGCAGTTGGATGTCCCGGTCGATTACGTGCACGTAGGGACAGCTGGCCCCTCGATCGCAAACGCCCTGATTGAAAAAGAAACACGCCTTTTTGCCCTTTGGCAGAACCGGATAGGCCGGGGCGCCCGGTTGGGTCTGATGGGTCTGTTGGGCCTGGGCGTTTGCAGGCACCGACGGCGGATGAGCTTTCACGTTGCCGTCAGCGACTTTCTCTGCTACGACAAATTAGAAATCTCGTCGTTTGGTTGGCGTACGGTTGCTGTGCTTGATGTTGACGTGCAGCTGCAACAGAGCCTCGGTTTGGAAGGGAGTTTCGCAGAACGGGCAAATGGTCTGCGCAATCTTGGCGGAGACGAGGGCGGGCGTGCGGAGTGGCAGCGACACGTCTGGCTTTTGCTTTTGAGTCGGATTCACGAGGATCGGAGACGACGGCGATGCTGCAGAGCGGATCTGGAATGGCTTTGCAATCGACACACCTGGGGCGGCTGTGGGCAGAGGCACAGGCACACGGACGGGCGGAGGCGCGGCCGCTGGGGTAGATCCTCGGTTCATGGTGAACTCTACCAGATCGTCCCCGGTTTCGTGCCACATTGACTCGGCCTTGCCAGTGTCAGACTTTGGTACTGCTGCTGCTGCTGCTGTCAGAGCAGAGGCCGGCTTGCCCTTGGGCTTGGAACGCTACAAAAATATAATTATATTTAGTCTAACAACAACCAAAAGAAGGTACAAGAAATGCTCGCTCGTCGGCCTCTAGATCGCCCGGGGTGTCGACAGAGTGCACGAGGTACGGATCGGGCTGGTAGTACCGAGAGCCTTCAGCAATCGGCTCGTGGAACGAGTAGGCAGATCTATCGAGCCAATAAATCATATTGCTTTTTTTTATGAATGAGCGTACGCATAGTTGATCTCGTTCGAGTATGTGCGAGCCCCAACTGGTGCAGCGGCGTGTTCTGCAGACGACGTGCGGCTCGACGTTGCACTGCCTCCCCGTCCGCGGCCAGTGGGGCCGAGTCCGAGGATACTGCTCGTGTTGCTCATCACCGGGGACGTTGACCCGCGACCACCGATCGCTAGGATAGCACTCGTGTTGCTTGCGCTGGGAGAGGTTGCGCTTGAGCCACGGCCTCGGCCACGACCGTGAGACGGGGACGAAATGGACGGCGGCGTGTGCACGGGGTCATCGTTCCACACCGCTTCGCTGTCTGCGGCCGCCCAGACTGGCTTTGATGCCGTCGTTTCCGAAGCCGGCTCGGCATGCCTCGAGGCACGCCTCGAGATGGGGCCGCCGGGCGCGAGGTTGGCCCGGTTCGCTCTTGGTCTGCCGATCGAAAAGAACTCTTCGTCGTCCTCGGGCGAGATCGTGTCGCTTGCCGCAGAGCGTGCGGACGGTACAGCGACGGCCACTGGCACAGGCTGAGGAACAGGTTTCTTAGCGAGCTCGTCGCTGTCCGATTCGTCAGAGTCGTCCATTTGCCAAGCAAACAGTTTCTTCATGCGCTCGGCTGTCGAGATAAATTAGTTAAAAAAGGGAGGAAAAAAAAACAGACAAACACACAAACCTGGGGGCGACGGCTCGGTTGGCTCTAATGTTGCGCCCGAGGGCAGAGACGGGATGGCCGGTTTAATCAAATCAAGGAGGACGTCATCATAGGCACTGGCGGTGGCTTTTGGTGGTGGGGCAGAGGGTGCAGAGGATGCAGTTGTCGTTGGAAGCGGCGTGCCGTCAAAGTCCTTGGTCGCGACAAACTGGCGGGTCTGGGGGTCATACCGCCACTCGGTCAGGATGCTCGCGTGCATATCTTCAAAGTGCTTTGCAATCTTTGCCCTATTAAAGTCAAAGGATGCGTTATATAAAAAGTGATTTTGAGCCGAAGCATACGAGGGGACGATGTGCTGCTTGTCGAAGGGACATACGGACCAGGAGGGGTCGTCTGGCAAGGTAAGGACTGCGAAAATCGGCGGAGGCTCGGAGAGACCTGGAGGACGACCGTAGCTGACAGGCTTGCCGAGTCCTGGTGGCATGCCGTTTGGCTTTGCAAAACCAGGAGGCGCAGAGAGCCCGGGCGGTGGCCCAGAGGAGAGACCCGGTGGCGGCCCCGATGTGAGCCCTGGGGGCGAAGCGGGCTTGCCATTTGACTGTGGATGCCCCTTATCCCCGTTGTCGACGTGCGATTCATTATCCAAAGGATCCTTTGGAGGCGGCGGCGTCTTTGAAGGCACGGGGGCAGCAGGCTTGGCTCCAGCTACAGAGAGCGAAGGGAATTCTGCCTCGTCCAACAGGGTGGTCTTCTGGGCACCGCTTCCGCTAGCCACCGATGCCCAATTGGAACTCGGCGTGGCCTCGGCTTTCTTGCTACTCGGCGAGTTTAATCTATAATTGAATTAAAAAAAGGTACACTTTGGGGGCTCCTGCTTGATTTTCCTTGCTCTCAGCTTCGGCCTTTTGTCTTTGTTCGTACGCAATTAGAGCTCTTGACCCGAAATTTTCGTATTGTTTCCTGAGAGAAGGTATTCAACAAGCGTGATTGAAGGAGGAAAGTTGTACCCCTGTTCGACCTCTTCGAGGGTAAATTGCATCGACTCTTCGACGAGGTGGTGCAACAAGGCACAGTCGCGCCGATGGCACGCCTCGTTGTACAAGAAGGAGGGGCAGTATCTTGTCAGCCCGAGCATCGCCCTAGTTGAGAACGACAAAGATCTAGTCCAAGTGCAACAAGAGCAAGAGCATACCTTATTTCGTATCCCTCCACTTTAGTCATATCCATTTCGATGATGCAGCGACGAGCATCGACCGTACTTTCAAACGTCACAAAGACGCTGCTCCTGCCGTTCTCCTTGCCCTTGGTGTTGACCCGCGTGATTTCCCCGTACTTTGCAAAGAAGGACCGTGTGCACTAGAAAAGGAAAGTTCAGCCGTCAAACGCACCACAGGGACACCACCTTTTCGTCGCCAAAGTAGTCGGGGAGATTGGTAATGTAAACAAGCTCCATCTTGACCACCTTGAGCGCCTCGAGGTGTCTTCGCCTAGCCACGTCCATATTCTCGATCGTGAGCGGCTGTGCGACAAATTAAGACATCGACGAGGCACGATATCCAAAAACGCTACCTTGGGCGCCTTGGGCTCCTTCTTGCCAGCCGCACTGTCCTGCGAGCCCTGCTTGCGTTCCTTGCGGGCAGCCAACCTTTGGACACGATTAATTGAACCTTGCAACAAGGAGGGGGGAAAGGGAAGCCTACTGTTCGGGCGTGAGGCGGATGTAGGTGATGTTGCTCTCCAGATACGGCTTGGTGCACGCCGGGCACGTGTTGCGATCCATCTCCTTCATCTTGTTGAAGCAGAACGAGCAGATCTGTGTCCGCGCGCCAAAAAAAGGAAACAAAGAAAAAGACATCAACACCCGGCTCAGTGGACAGCAGTGTGGCACCCGTACCGCATAGCCACACGGGCACGGCATAAACACCTCGTCCTCGTCCAGCGGCTCCATGCACAGCTGGCACTCGTCGTCGTCCGGCAGCAGCACGACGGCGTCCTCCTCCTGCTCCTTTCCATTGCCAACCTGATGCTGCTCGCTCGTCAGCGCCGCCTTTGCCGCCGCCGCCGCCGGTGGTGCCGCACTGGACGCAACGGTCATGAGGCTGCGTGGCTTGCCAGCCGCCCACGCCGACGAGCTGGCAACACCCGCGGGCGGTTCAGTGGACGCCGCGGTCGACGACACCGCCATCAGTGGTTCAGCGGCAGCGGGCATCTTTACTGCAAGTGTGTGCTCTTGAGCTGACAATTTTTTTATTTTTATTTTTTCCGCGTCGCGCTGCGTGGGCACCTTTGGATCGGCGAGCCGCTGCAACAAGAATTCTTTTTCTCTGAGTTCTATCCGACAGACCCACTAACACACTGGCACCGGTCCAAGCAGTTGAAGAGGGAAGGGAAGGCAAGGCACACACACGCGCACGCAAGGCCACACCGCCCGCAGCCAACAGAGAAAAAAAAGAATCTGACCCCGTGCGAAGGAATTTTGTTTCTGGATCTCTGATTGACTTTTGATTGGTTTCAGGTTGTGGCTCTTTTTTTTTTTCTTTCTGAGCTGAGCTGCACAAAAGGTCCCCCGAGCACCGAATTGGCGCCCTCCTATGCCTTGTGAAATGCCTTGTATAATGCCTAGAGACAGACGGCCGAGGGAGTGCTGGTAGACTCAAAGATGGACGTGGACGTCTCGCACGCGCCATTGGGCCCGATCGTGCTGGAGAAGCGGGTGTAAAAGCCCGCTGTCTGCTGGTTGGTGGCGACGGGGAGGTCGGGGGCGAGGACCGTGGTCGTGGTGTTGAACGGATTGCACGTGTTGAGGTGGATCGTGCGCAGCAGCCTCCAGACAGAGTTGAAGATGTTGACGCATGCAAACGTGGACGTGTAGGTGCTGACGGTGACGCCGTTCATGAGCGGTCTCAGGTTGCACGAGGGCTGCAGCCCACCCGATTGGAACACGGGCGAAAAGTACGAACCAAACCAGTGGGTGCTCGTGCCGGCAAAGCCGACGTGCCCGCCAAAGGTGCCGTTGACGGTGGTGAGTACCTCTTCCAGGTACGGGGCGCCCTGCGTCCAGAACGTGCCGTTGACGGGCGCGTAGGGCGGCGCGATTGTCTCCGCGTCAAACACAACGGGGACCGAACCGTTCAGGTACGCCAGGATCTGGACAACGCCGCCGATCACCCCCGCGTCATAGTAGGATTCGCCATACATGAAATCGTTCGCATTGTTTGTGTACCTGCAAAGAAAAAATTACATTTTTTTATTTATATATCGGCAACAAATAATACGCACATGATCGAGACGATATAGTCGACATAGGGGTCCTGCTTGAGTGGCTCCCACAGTCCGGTCACGTAATAGTAGTCGGTGTTGCTGACGACCCATGCGACGGTCAACGTCGTCCTCCGCGTGATGTTTTTGCAGTAGCCCAGGATGTTCATCAGGTTGTACTCGTAGAATTGGTTGTACCTGAGATACGAGTAGTAAATCCTTTGCTTGCTTTACTGCTTGCGTACCGATCGATCGCCGTGTAATCATACGTCAACCAATAGGGCGCCTCGTTGGGCTCAATGTCAAAGTGGATGCCGTCCAACTGGTAGGTCGAGTTGGAAACCCCCTGGTTGTACTCGACAACGGCGTCGCAGTACGACTTTGGGATGGTCGCATTTTCGGCCGTCTCGACCCACGTTGCATCGCCCGCTATAAGTAAAATATAAATAATAAAAGAAAAGAAAAGGCAACGGACCTAGAAACTCGACGGCCACGCCCATGCTGTGCGCCAAGGCGACAAAAGAGGACACGATCGAGGAGTTGGTCGCAAACAGGGCAGGGTCGATCTCGACGTAGATCCGGTTGTAGGCCGCAAAGCTGTTCCACGGGTTGGTCACATTGGCGAGGATGAGGTTCTGGAAGGCGAGGTAGTCGCTCACGCCGCACAGGCTCTCGTACGGCCTGGCCTCGTTGAACAGGCAGTCAGAGTACGACCAGACGTACACTATTCATTGTTTTAATACATTAAAAAAGGGAAGGGCTTCATTATTGTACTGGCTCGGATGTTTGTTGGGACTGTTGGTGTGGGGTACGGGGTCGGAGTCGAGGTGGCCGAGGCGGTATACGAGGCTGTAGCCGTAAAGGTTTCTGATTCGGTCGCTGACTCGGTCGCCGAGTAGGGTGTCGCGGAGAATGACGTCGAGTAGGACGCTGAGTGG
>Ga0302231_10001292_pt1 | contig 15743 bp, 9 predicted proteins | sample II_Palsa_N2_2_FD_193522 | JGI IMG/M metagenome (GOLD analysis project Ga0302231, IMG submission 193522) | Peat permafrost microbial communities from Stordalen Mire near Abisko, Sweden - II_Palsa_N2_2 | ecosystem: Environmental > Terrestrial > Soil > Palsa > Peat permafrost | place: Sweden...
GCTTCTCTCGAAGGCTGCAAGCTGGACCGGCAGCATCGCCAATCAAAACCGGGCCACCCTCGGCGGCAACATCGTCAATGCCAGCCCCGCCGCGGATTCGCCACCCGCGCTGCTCGCCTATGACGCCACTCTCACGCTCGTCTCTACCCGCGGTACTCGCTCCATGCCCTACCGAGACTTCCACCTCAGCTACAAAAAAACCGCGCTGGCCGAGGATGAACTTCTCCACAGCATCACTGTATTTTGTAACTTTAACGGTTACATACAATGGATTCGCAAAGTAGGCACTCGCAACGCTCAGGCCATTTCCAAGGTCGCGATCGCCGCTCTCGCCCGTACTCGCGACGGCATCATCGAAGACATACGCATTGGCGCCGCCAGTCTGCGCGAAACCCCGGCACGTCTTACTGCAACCGAGCAATCTCTTCTCAACCAGGCCGTTACTCCTGCGACCATCGCTGCCGCACGCGCCGCAACCCTTACCGAAGCCCGTCCCATCGACGACATTCGCAGCACAGCGAAATACCGCGCCGCGGTTGCCGCTAACCTTATAGAAGAGTTTCTGCTGGCCCTATAGCCGCAGCTATAAGGCCTGGGCTTTCTTTTGGCCACTAACCAAACAGCTCCCGCGCCCGCTCCAGATCTTCCACAGCATCCACGTCCAACTCGCCACCCACCAGCTCTTCACAATGAGCGGATCGCAATAGCTCTCTCGCCCCGGCATCCCCTCGCAGCTCCATCAGCTCTGCAAACGCTGAAGCCGGGAAATAGGCCGGAACGCCTCGCCGGTCGGCATACCCCGAAGCTGTCACCTCTCCGGAAGCCATCAACATCCGCAGATGCGAAGCCGTCACCGCAGGCATATCACAGGTCATCACCACACACCCATCCACATCCTGCAAAGCTCCCACGCCAGCCCGAACCGAGGCCCCCATCCCTTCCGCCCAGCTCTGATTTATGACAATAACGGCATCTTCCAGTTCGCATTCTGACTGAATCACCTCAGCCGAAGCTCCCAAAACCACGACTATCGGCGTACATCCAGCCTCCCGAGCCACCCGCACCGTTCTTTTCAGCAGCGTCTCCCCCGCCAGCAACACAAGCTGTTTCGGCGAACCCAGTCGCGTCGAAGCTCCCGCCGCCAATATCAGAGCTGCAACACGCATCACACCCCATCCAACGCGCACTGCACCTGCAGGTATCGCGAAGCGCCGCCCTGACTCACATGCCCCGCCACATCTTTTGCCGACAGCCGCCGCGAAGCCCCCAGCTTTCCTGTGCAGCAGGCCTGCGCCTCCGCAATCACCGCCAGCGCAATCGCCTCCGGCCCATCCCCGCCGAGGTCCAGTCCCACCGGAGCATAAAGCCGCGCACAACACTCCGCGACCGTCCATCCCAGCATCAGAGCCACCTCGCTCACCAGCAAACTGCTCCGGTGCCGAGCCCCCAACAACCCCAGATATCTGGGCCGCAGTGGCAACACCGCAGCCAGCAGCTCCCGGTCCTGCTCATAACTATGCGTCATCACTACCACTGCGTCCTCGCCACGAATCCCCAGTCTCTCCGAACCGTCCAGAGCAATCACCCGCTCCGCCTCGGGAAACCGTTCCGCCTTCGCCAGTTGCGCCCGTCCATCGGCCACCACCACAGTCCATCCCAAGAGCGCCCCCATACTCACCAGCGGCTTCGCATCGTCGCCGGCCCCCAACACAAACAGCCGTTGCGGAGCGACCATCCGTTCCACAAATACTCCGTCTGCCTCACTCACAAATGCGTCCTGCTTCCGAGCTCGGAGACTCGCCGTCACAAGCTCCGATTCGGTCAGCGTCTCGCTGGCAAACGTAAAATCCCCACTCGCTGCAAGCACCGCGCGCATCAACCCTCTGCCCCCGTGCGGCAGCCACGTCAGCACTGTGGCATCTTCGCCACGAAGCGCCCCCCCTACGGCCGCCATCAACGCCTGACCCTCCGGCGTATTCGCCGGCTCCAGCAGCAGGTTCACTATGCCGCCACACCCCAGTCCAAATGGCACCTCTGTCGTGTCGTCAAACATTGTCGAGTAGCGCTCCATCACCGCGCCTTCCCGCACCATCCAGGCTGCCTTGCGTACAACCTCCGTCTCCAGGCATCCCCCGCTAATCGTCCCCGCGTAGGTGCCATTTGCCCCCAGCAGCAACCGCGCCCCCGGCTGGCGGTAGCTTGACCCCTCGGCCCGCACCAGCGTCACCAGTACAGCAGCCCCGCCCTGCCGCCATAGTCGAATAATCTGCCGGCGTTCCATCATGACAAGACTCCTGCTTTTAAAGCTTAGTCCATTTCACCGGCCAAAGAAATGACCGTCCCCGATCGGCTGGATCGGTCTCTGTAAAAATAAAAAGTTTTCTCTCTGCGCACTCTTCCCTGCACAATTTACTCAAATGCCATTACCTCTTTTGACAATAGAAGCCGGCAATCCGGAGATTTGCAGCGGTCACAACGATGCGACTTCTGAGTTATGGCCATCATTTGCAAATACTCCTAAAAAAATCGCGCTTTAAGCTACTTTGGGACGTCGCGTGCACGACAATGGACAAGGAAAAGCGGCAGAGAATTTACGACAGCAATCACATCCGGGGAGAAGTACCATACAAGTTAATGAAGCCAGCAGGTTTCCAATACCATTCGATTAACTTTGCAGCACTTTTGTCCAGGAGCTCCATGATGCAGAAGTACCGTCGTCCCGGAGTCAGAACTCTCTTTGCCGTGGTCGTTTTTGCTGCTCTTGCAATTGCGCCTGCTCTCGCGACCGCTCAGGCTCTCTCTCTGGTGCAAAGCGGCGCTCGCTTCGCCGGGAGCGGTGTTTCAGGCTTCAATACCGACTTCGGCTCCGCAACGACGGTCGATCTCACCCCTGCCTACCTCGTCTTCGACACGGCCGGCAATCAGTACGTCTCCGATACGCAAAATAACTGTGTCCGCAGGATCGACACCTCCGGCACCATCAGCACCATCGTCGGTCTGGCCGTCACCGGCAAGGGCGACACCTGCAATACCACCAGCAACAGCACCCCAACCTTCAGCCAGGGACTGTATCAACCCACCGGTCTCGCCATCGACAGCTCCAGCAACCTCTACATCGCCGACAGTAAACACAACTGCGTCCGTATGCTTGCAAATGGCGCCACCGGTGTCGCCGCCCTTACCACTATCGCCGGGACCTGCGGCTCTGCGACTTCCTCAACTCTCAACCCCAGCGGCCTTGCGATCGATGCCAGCAACAACCTCTACATCGCCATTCAGGACACGGAAGCGACCCCGGCTCTCAGCACGTATCAGGTCCTTCGCCAGTCGACCAGTTCAGGCCTCTGTCTTATGGCCGGAGCGCCTTCGGCCTCTGTTACTGCTCTTTGTTCCGGCGTCACCAGCAACGTCACGCTGAACGCGCCCTCCGGCATCGCGCTCGACATCGCCGGCGACCTCTTTATCGCTGACACGGGCAACAACTGCGTCCGCGAAGTAGCAAGCCTCACCACCCAGCAAACCGCCGTCGGCCAGTGCGCCAACGACCACTCCGGCAACTCGTCGACTGCCCTGAACACCCCCCAGGACCTGGCCTTCTCGCCCACCCAGCTTCTCTTCATCACGGAGTCGGCCCCTCAAAACAACAACGTCGTCAGCTACCTGCTCGGCAGCGCTGCGTTGACCACCGTCGCCGGCCTGCCTAATGGCGCACCGGGTTCGTACAGCACTACTCAGGATGGGAAATCCGCCGTCAACTCGCCCCTTAACGCTCCCGTCGGCATCGCCGTTGACACCCTAGGTAACTTCTTCGTCGCCGACTCCGGCAACTTCATCATTCGCAAACTCACCAACAGCACTCTCTTTCCCTCCACCCCCGTCGGCAGCCCCAGCGCCAGCCAGGCCATCACGTTCATCGCCAACCAGAACGTGAATCTTTCGGCCACAACCGGCCCCGATTTTAAAATCACCAGCAATACCTGCGTCGGAGCACTTTCAGCCGCCGCACCCGGCACAATGCCCACCAACTGCCAGGTCTTCGTCAGCTTTACCCCGACTAAACCCGGCACCCGCGGCGCCGCACTCACGCTCACCGATTCCGTCTCGGGCACAAACATCGTGGTGGGTCTGGAGGCAACCGCACTCGGCGCACTCAGCGCCTTCACTCCCGGCACTGTAAACACGGTCGCCGCCGCACTGGCCGCCCCCATTGCCGTAGCAGTGGATTCCACCGGCAACGCCTACATCCTGCAATCCGGCACAACGGCCGGAACAGCCAGTCTTCTCCTTCTTCCTGCCGGCGGCACACCACAGACTGTCATTGCACCCGGCCACGGCCTGCTGACGCCCTCCGCCCTTGCGCTCGACGCAGCGGGCAGCTTTTACATCGCCGACTCTACTCACGGCACCGTAGCCCGCTTCGGCGCAGACGGCACAGTCAACACCAACTATGTCACCGGCCTCGACACCCCCACTTCCCTCTTCGTCGACAGCTTCGACAACCTCTACATCGCCCAGGCTGGCGCCTCTCACAACGTCATCGAGGTCTCGCTCGGTGGTCCCCGCCGCGTCATCGCCGGCAGCGGAGCTTTCAGCGGAGCCGACGGCGTCCCTGCCGTCACAGCCAGCTTCGTCTCTCCCAGCGGCCTCTATATCGACCTCAATGGCATCCTCTACATCGCCGACGCAGGTGGACACCTCGTCTACGCTGTCGATAAAACCGGTTTGATCCACCAGGTCGCGGGCAACGGAACCACGACCACCACCGCTTCCGGCCAGGCCACCGGCACCGCCCTTATTAACCCCACTTCCCTCGCCGTCGACGCCGCCGGCGACATCTACATAGCCGACTCCACCGCCAACATCGTCTATACGGTCTTCACCGGCACCACCAGCACTGGAGCCAACATCGCCGCCACTCTCGGCACCGGCACCCCCGGGAGCAGCGGCGATGGTGGCCTCGCGAACCTCGCCGAGATCAACACTCCCCTCAGCGTCGCCGTCGACAGCAACGCCAACCTCTTCACCGTCGACAGCGGCAATAGATCTCTTCGCGAGATCACCTACCCCAACCCAACCCTGTCCTTCGGTACCGTCATAGTCGGACAGACCTCTCCGGTTATCGTGCAAAGCATCAGCAACTTCGGCACCGAAAACCTCACCCTCACCACGCCCTTCTCCGTCTCTGATCCGCGCTTTGCAGTCGACTCCAACACCACTACCTGCGGAGCGAGCATCATTACCGGTTCTACCTGCAACCTCGGCTTCACTTTTACCCCTACCGACAACGGCACCGTAACCGCGAACTCCACGCTGGTCTCGAACTCCTCCAACAGTCCGCAGCCCATCACGCTCATCGGCATCGGCAAGCTTAGCCAGCCGCTCCAGTTCACCCTCTCCCCCCAAACCGAGGTCTACGGCCAGCCCTTCCCCGAAACCGTCACCATCGCCAACGGCGACCCTGCTCCCACCGGCACCATTACCTTCACCTTCGGCTCTCAGGTTCTCTGCACACTCACCGCAACCCCGGCCTTCTCACCCTCGACAACCTGCAACGCTGCCAACAGCGGCCTCGCCGTCGGCACCTATACCGTCACATTCAACTATTCCGGCGACATCAATTACCCGCCCATGGCCCTCACGACCACGCTCACCGTCACCCCGGAGCCTCTGACCGTAACCGTCAATAACGTCACCCGCCTCGTCAATACTCCCAACCCCACCTTAACCGGCACCATCACCGGTGTCATTCCGGGCGACACCTTCCTCGCCACCTACTCCACCACTGCCACGACCACCAGCGGCGTCGGCGCCTACCCCATCGTCGCCACCCTCACCGCAGTTGGCGGCACCAGCTTCTCCAACTACACCATCACCAACACCCCCGGCACCCTGACCATCACCACTACAACCGGCGGTCCAGCCATCACTACCACCGTGCTCACCAGCTCCGGCTCACCCGCAGCAGCAGGCACGAACATCACCTTCACCGCCACGGTCACCGCCGCCAGCGGAACCCCCTCCGGCACCGTCACCTTCTCCGACGGCACAGTCCTCCTCGGCCAGGCAACAGTCAGCACCAACGGAACTGCCACCTTCTCCACAGCGACCCTGCCCCCCGGAACCCACACCATCATCGCAGCATTCCAGGGCAACACCAGCTTTGCCGCCAGCTTCGCTACCCTCACCCAGATCATCACCGCGACCGCCACCACCCCAGCCGCCACGACAACCGCAGTCACCACCTCGGGCTCACCCGCAGCAGCAGGCACGAATATCACCTTCACCGCCACAGTCACCACCGCCAGCGGCGTCCCATCCGGGGTCGTTAACTTCTCTGACGGCACAACACCTCTCGGCCAGGGATCACTCAACGCCAACGGTATAGTCACTTTCTCGACCACAGCGCTCGCCATCGGCAACCACACCATCACCGCGGCTTTCCAGGCCAACACCAGCTTCGCCGCCAGCGCCGGGACCGTCTCCCAGGTCATCACCACATCCGCCATTACTCCAGCCGCCACCACCACTACCGTCACCACCTCCGGCTCACCCGCAACAGCAGGCACGAACATCACCTTCACCGCCACGGTCACCACCGCCAGCGGCATCCCATCCGGGGTCGTTAACTTCTCTGACGGCACAACACCTCTCGGCCAGGGAACGCTCAACTCCAGCGGAGTCGCCACCTTCTCCACTTCTACCCTCACCGCCGGAACCCACACCATCACCGCGACCTTCCAGGCCAACACGAGTTTCGCCGCCAGCGCCGGGACCGTCACTCAGGTCATCACCGCAGCTTCAACCGGCAGCTTCACTATCTCCGCTTCTCCCGCGACTCAGTTCATCCGCGGAGCCGGGTCCACCCTCTATCAGGTCACCGTCACCTCCACCGGAGGCTTCACCGGTCAGATCGCTCTGAGTTGCTCCGGTCTCCCCGCCGATGCGGCCTGCACCTTCAGTAGCAATCCCACACTTACCGCCAACGGTACCGCGACCGCCACCATGACGGTCACCAACACCGCTGCCGACGCCCTGCTCCGCGGGTCCACCCGATTCAACCCCGCAAACATCGCGCCCATTACCGTCGCCGCCGTCTTCCCGTTAGAACTCACCGGCCTCGGAGTCTTCTTTGCCGGCTTCAGCCGGCGCAGGACTCGCGCTCCTCAAAAGAGGAATCTCCTGGTTATCTTCCTCTTCAGTCTTGGTATTCTTGGTCTTGCTGGTTGCTGTTTCAACACCACGACCTTCACGACCTATACCATCAACGTCACCGGCACCAGCGTCAGCTTCACGGCACCGGCTCAATCCACTTCGGTCATCCTGTCCGTCGGGAACTAGTAGAATTCTGACTTCCGCCTCCTGAACCCCTTCTGCTGAGCGGCAGTCATCGTTTGCATCATAAGAAGTACAGCAGTCAGAGGAATTTATCTTTATGCATTGCCGCCCCGTGAGCCACCGCCTCTTCCTCAGAGTCCGGACTGCGCTCCTGGCAGGTCTGACCGCGATTTTTGTAACCGTCTCCCCCCTGACTGCCGGCGCCCAGGCCATTGCCACTGCGTCCTCCCCGCCGCCCGAACTATCGCGCTTCGACCTTTACGGCGGCTACGGGTATATCAATCCCGGCAACAGCGCCATCGGACCGAACGTCTACCAGCCCATCAACCAGGGCGCCGTCGTTAGCGCTGCCACATACTTCAACCGTTACCTCGGTGTTCAGGCCGAAGGCAGCTTCTTTCCCAACGGCCCCAACGACTGCATCAACACCGTGCAGGCCGGTCCCATCCTCCGCTATCAAAAAGGACGCTTCGTTCCCTTCCTCCACGTCCTCAGCGGCGGAGCCAAAATCGGCGGTCCCGTGTTCCAGCCCTGCACGTGGGGCTGGGGCGCAACCGGAGGCCTGGGCCTTGACTTCATCCTTCCCGCCTTCCACAATCACCTCGCCATCCGTCCCATCCAGGCGGACTACGATTACTCCCATGTCGACTATGGACCGGTCGATGTTGGCAATGTCGTTGGCGGCATCGGCGTCATTCATGCTTACAAGCTCTCCGCAGGCCTCGTCCTTCGCCTCGGCCAGGTCAATCCGCCTCCTGCCGTCCAGCTTGGCTGCACCGCCGAACCCTCCAACATCTTTCCCGGCGACCCCATCACCGTCACCGGCAGCACCGGCAACCTAAGGCCCGGAAAGAAAACGACCTACTATTGGACCACCACCGGCGGCAAAATCACCGGCACCGGAGAGACCGTCACCCTCGACACCTCCGGCCTCGCTCCTGGTGACTACACTGTAGTCGGCCACGTCATCCAAAGCGTGCGCCCCAGCGAACAGGCTGGCTGCACCGCCAGTTTCCGCGTCCATGCCTGGGAGCCGCCCACTATCAGCTGCTCCGCCACCCCGGCCAGCGTCCTCTCCGGCGATCCCGTCACCATCACCGCTGTCGGCCGCAGTCCGCAGAACCGCCCGCTTAGTTACTCCTATTCTGCCTCCCTTGGCCAGGTCTCCGGCTCAACCCCGACAGTCACGCTCTCCACCGCCGGCGCACCTCCTGGGGTCATCACCGTCACCTGCAACGCTGTGGACGATATCGGCCAGCAGGCCACTGCCATCGCTACTGTCACCATCTCGGTGCCGCCGCCACCACCGCCGCCGCCACCGGTCCCCCTATGCACCGTCACCTTCGACCGCGACAAAAAACGCCCCGTCCGCGTCGACAACGAAGGCAAAGGCTGCCTTGATGAGGTCGCCCTCACCCTCAACCGCGACTCTTCGTCTCGGCTGGTAATTGTTGGCAGGCACACAGCAGACGAATCCTCTGACTCCGCCGCCGAGCGCGCCCTTAACGTCGAAGAATACCTTGTCAGGGAAAAAGGCATCGATCCCTCCCGCCTGGAGTTGCGTACCCGCGGCGAGTCTGGCAAAGCCGTCGAAAACACCCTTGTACCTGCCGGAGCCAGCTTTACCCCCGGCGATACCTCAACCTTCGATTCGACCATCGTTAAGCGCCACGGCCAGCCCTACAGCGTAGCCGAACCCGTAGCCAGACCGACCGTAAAACCCCACAAATCGCAACCGAAAGCAGCCGCTAAACCGGCGCAATAGGCTGATCTGTGTTCGTTCAATACAGGGGGGAGGAGCCAATGAACTCCTCCCTCTGTTCTGCATGGTCGCGCAGCTTTCTCACAACCAGCCGCAGCAGCCGTGTGCCAACAGCACATCCACCCGGCGCAGATATCTGCTAAACTACACAAGTCGGTACAGTGATCCAGCAAGCTACCCGTGTGCTTGAGCCTTACGGAACATACCCTTCATCGACATCATCGCAACACACATTCGGGGCGTAGCGCAGTCTGGTAGCGCACCTGGTTCGGGACCAGGGGGTCGGAGGTTCGAATCCTCTCGCCCCGACCATTTTTCCAATTTGGCTCTTTCGAAGATCAGGTTGAAGGGATATCTGTATGCAGGCGTGACACTTACGGCGTCTACAGAAAAGTTCGAACACATCAGTTTGAGCAGTTTGGCCCGTTCGGTCGAATCCTGCGAAAAATACAGACAATAGGCCTTATTCGCGAGTTCGAACACTTTTTGCGCGTCCAGAGCTCTGTCGCCGGTTTCTGCGCTGGCGAGTCCTGCGATAGCCATCTTCACCTGCTGTTCCTCAGTTCTCCATTCGGTCATCTTGCGATCCCAGAAGTCCTCCGGGATCTTGCCGTCCAGCTTGTCAGCGTAGGCTGCATCCATCCGGTTCCGGATTAACGTGAGCCGTGAATCCAACCGGCTCCGCTCCGCACTCAGTTTGCTCTCCTCGTGCTTCCGATCTTCACGCAGAGTGTCAACGATCTGAGCGACGATCTCAGGAGGCACCTGAAGCCCTTTCAGCGGTTCACCCAACCGGTCGGCCAGAACCGCTTCCCGGAAACGCGGAAGCTCGCACTTACCGCGGTTTCCAGTGCAGCGGTAAGACGTGCACGATCACTCAAGATGGACCAAACAAGAAAATCATAGGAAGAAACATGAATGAATTGAAGCAGGAAACATCGAAGGTGTGCGCCGTGTATGCACGGAGCGCAATGTCAAGCCCCTCGGCTATCGAGGTTCAAATTGAAAAGCGCCGTGAAGCTGCACACAAGCAGGTTGGGTTGCCTGCACCTGGTCCCACAATTCATCGCTGACAATTCTAAGGTGAGGCGCTGGAACCCTCAGGTGCTCATTGGCTGGTCGGGGCCTTTTGATAGTCTGGCCGGCCGACCGATCCTTCGATTGCGTAGTCAGATTCCAAACATTTATCCCGCGGTATTTCTCGTTGTGCAGGATGTGCTTGATAGTGTCGGCAGTCCATTTGCCGTTTTTGGCGCGAGGCCACACTATACCCTCGGCATTGAATCTCATACAAATGCCCCATACACTTTGGCCGTCGGCGAACTCCTCCATAACGCGCCGAATGGTAGATGCCTGGTCCTCGTTCACCACCAGCCATGTACCTTTCGATGCCGCCTGCCCAGAGGCGGTGGGCGTGTCGCTTAGCTCTTTGATCCCATCATATCCATAAGGGACACTCCCTCCGTTGTAACCAGCCAACACGCGACCGATAACGCCTTCACGCGATTTAGTTCGATATTGCGCGATCATCTGCTCATCGGCCATGCCATAGATTGTGAGCATCAACCGAAAGTGCGGGTTCTTCGAATCGAGCTTTTGTTTTACGAAATATAGCTCTACACCGTAACTCTTGAATTCCTGTTCGAGAGTGAGAATGTCACCGAGGTCCCGGCTCAGCCGCGAAGTGTCATCGACGATCACATAATCGAATGGTCGAGGTGATTTCTTTGCCGCAGCCTGCAAGGCTGCCAGTCCAGGTCGATTGGCCCTCATAGTGCCGCTGCGGGCCGCGTCCTTATAATTGTGCTCGTTTAAAATCTCCCAACTCTTTTGAGCGGCCAAATCTCGACAGCACCTCTCCTGGTCCTCTAGCGAGGCGTTACGTTGCATTCGCGTCGAATATCGACGATACATGGCGCACCGAGCGAACTTAAGCTCGTTATACAAGCCATCAAACATGTTTTATTTCTCCTTTGAATTACTACAAGGTCGACAGTTGCTCTTTGGTCCTGCACTACTAAATGGGAAGAGCACAAGACAGTTCTTGATTGGCTGGAGCTGTCAGTTTTATGCTGCTCACACCTCGGTCTTTTCTGAACCGAGGTCATGGGCGATCTTAGTGGCGAGCAATCGCGCTAAGCCATCGTCGATCAACGACCGCATGAAAGCCTCACGATTCTTCAGAACAACATGGAACACAAGTTCCACCGAACGCCAGTGCCGTCCAGAGCGCTTCCGAGATTTTCTCAGGCTAGTTTCGCCGTTCATATATTCCTTTTCTCACGATGTGCCTTGCGTATCTACCAGGAGTGTTCCGCGGCTGCTACACGACAAAGCTCCTGCTGCCGGGTTAAGGAGGCTGGACCATAGATGGAACGCTTACCGTTCATCCACAACGCATGTCGCTACAGGAAAGACCGACGCAATCACATCCCCTATGGTTAGGTGTTGTCCATTAGCATGATGCCTGATTCGCATCATTGGAGAGTACGTTTCGCCTCATACACAGTCCGTACGCGAATGCACGTCTGTCCCTGCGATACATGTTCAGGCCATAGCAATCTCCGATTTCTAGTCCTACGAGAGATCATGTAACTCATGAGCGGATTGACTGAGATTGTTGTTCAGAGGCCCAAATTATCGATCGCTATCGCTGTGAATGCTCCTGCTCGGATCTCAGATACCGCTCCGTGCGGCAGCTGTCAAAGCGACTCGTCTTTTAGGCGGGGAGCGCAGAAACGGAAGGCGATTATCCAGAATTCATGGTTGACGTAGTGGGCAGGTTCGTGGGAGTATGCCGTGACTACCCGCTTTCCTATAATTCCAACTTTCGAGCAAGAGGGACTATGTCTGAGCTTTCCCTTGGGTTGACTCGCCGCCGTTTTCTGCAGGCAGTTTCCGCCGCTACAGCCAGTGCCGGGTTGAGCGGATGCCGCCACCAAGCGTATTCCGTACTGGCAGCGGGCACACTTGCACCGAAAGCAGGAACGCCCGTTACGGGCGACCTGACCATCGATACTCACTGCCACATCTTCAACGGGACTGACATCCAGTTGGCGGCGTTCCTCAACGAAACGCACCAGGGACTGTCGCCGCGACTTGTTAAGCTAGCCAGCAACCTGGAGAAGAAAGCCGGGATTCTCGGTGACGCGGAATTGAAGGACCTCGTGCTGCTGGCGAAGCGATCGAATTGCGCAATTGCGGGAACACCGGCAACGTGCGTCGACGGACATCTTTTAGAAGCCCAGCCCGCTCCTTTGGCTCCGGCGGCGACTCAGTCTGACACAGGTCGCGATCACATCAAGGGCATGCGCGATCAGGCGTTTCAGAATGCCAAGACGAATATCTCAGCCACCATCCAACAACAGCCACCGGCAAGTGCGAAGGAAAAGGACATCGATGACAGCGTGCAGCATATGTTGGCGGCCCAGGACCATGAAGGCTTTCGCAAGAAGGTAGACACGCTTAAGGCGAAAAATTCTGCAAGCAAGGCGGCGACAACTCCAGAACCCGAACCGGCGTGCGCCGACCCCAAGAATCTTGGCGGCGAGTTGGAAACCGTGGTGGATTACTTTCTTCCCCGCATCGTCCTGGCGCAATTGTACCTCGATACCTTCTGCCCGCCAGCGGGCAGGAATGTCGACCTGATGTTCGCTGCGATGGTGGATTACGACTGGTGGCTGATTGAGGGCGATGCGCCGCTAACTCCGCTCAAAGAGCAGGTGAAGTTGATGGAGCAAATCAGTATCCTTTCGGGCGGCCGCATCCACGGATTTGCTCCGTTCTGCCCCTTGCGCGAGGTGGCACACCGAGCCGGTCAGGGAGGCGAAAAGCTCGGCTGGTCGTCCCTGGCATTCGTGCAGGATGCTGTTCTGAACCACGGCTGTGTGGGCGTGAAGCTCTATCCGCCGATGGGCTTCGCGCCGTATGGGAACACTCAGCTAGATGATCCCACTGCGCCCCCATGGGATCCCGTTGAACTCAAAAACTGTGCAGATCCGACGGCACATCCGCATCCGGAGTTCTGGTCCCGGAACGAGTTGCTTCCCGACTGGGCACGTAAGAAAACGATTCGATACGCAGATGGGTCAGAGGAGCGGCTGGGCGTCAGACTGGATGGTGCACTTGATTGTTTATACAAGTGGTGCGTCGAAAACGACGTGCCGATCCTTGCGCATACAAATACGACCAACGGGGTTGACTGCGTTTACCCGAAACTGGCGACAGCGGAACACTGGCGTAAAGCCTTTGCGTTTTATCCCGGCCTGCGCGTCAGCTTCGGCCACATGGGCGGTTTTGACGATGCGCTGGGTCCCAATAAGATTGAGGTGCCGGAAACTTCACAGGCTTTCATCGGCTTGATGGGGAATGGCTCGCTACCTCCAACCGATCCCAAAGCGACATATCCCCAGACGTTTGCCGATGCCGCCTTCGACGCCGTGTTGCTGTCCTGTCACGCTCAGTTCGAACAGCGGCTCAAACTTACCTACCAAGAGCCCGGGTTCGCTAATCGCTTTTTGTACGGCACCGACTGGAGCCTGTTGGTGCACGTAGGCCACAACAAGGAATATCTGAAAAATTACGAAACAATTATGAAGATGGTAGACAAAGGCTATATCGGCACCGGCAGAAAACCTTCGGAAGCGTTCTTTGGATGGAATGCTGTGGAGTATGCGGGCCTGCGATCGACGGCTAAGGCCCGGCAGCGGCTGGATGCGTTCTACGCGAGTTATTGCATGCAGAAGCCGGGATGGGCTGTGAAAGTCGATGCGGGCTGAGCGTCGGAGTTTTTCAAGCGGGGTTCTTGAGATGGACGCGCCCACTAGTGAATAGCGACGCAATTACATCCATGTCCAGCGTCGGTGATTCCATCATTGAGTGGCACCAAAACGCTTCTTTTAAGCCTTCAAAGCTCGTTCTGAGAAGACTTGAGACGACGGGTTTCACGAAAAGCTCAGGTTGTCCATTCGCCCAATATTTCGCTCTTCACTTTACGCTTGTGGATGAACAGGTCAATAAACAATCTGTGACTACGCTGTTTAGTGACGACGATCGATTATCCACTGTCCCGAACGTACGATGCTCAGCCGAAAAAATGAGATCACTTAGCGCGTCATCATTTCGCCGTTACTGCCAATACGCTTAGATCCGAAAGAGCCGTGCCGTTTACTGTCACGGTCAATTGAATCGGCAATGTTCCCGCCCGCGCTGGCGTGATCGTCGCGCTAATGGTTGTGGGAGTAGCGCCCACCTTACTGATGGTGCCGTCCGCAACTGCCATCGTAGTGGTGGCACCACAAGGTCCGGGCCCGTGGATTGCCAGCCGATTGAAATCGCCGTTGCCTTTCCGACAGGCAGTGTCGTCATTCCGACAGGCATCGTAACCACTGGAATAGGCTGCTGCACCGTGACCGAAAATGTTACTAAACTTCCATCTTTGCGTTTCAGCACGACCGACAAGGGGCTGGCGCTCTTCGTCATCGCCAGCACCGACACGGGGAAGCTGCTATCCGTCACTGTGCCGGTCGCTGTCACTCCCGTCAAAGTTGAGTTCAGGCTTGCGCCGGTCAGGCCTGTACTCTGGAGCGACACAGTGGTCGCCACCCCTTCAATCGCCGCTTTGTCAGCTGTGCCGGTGGTCGGTGGCGTCCCGGTCTGTGTGACGGTCACTTTGATCCTTGGAAGGAAATTCGGTAGCTGCTTGCCGCCGATCGTCACCTCATGCAGCGTATTCTTGACCTGCGTCGGATCATAAAAAGTACTATGTTTGAAATGGTTCGACGTGCCGCACAAAGCAGGATTCTTTGTACCGGGTGCACAGACGCTGTCGCGGCTCACAAAAGCAATAAAAGGCAGCTGCGAGTTATTCGGGATCACGTTTTGATCGGTCATCACGCCGGAAGCGTTGAGGCGAGCCAGTTGCTTCACGGTATTGTCAGGAAACTGCTGCAAAAAGCCGTTTATCCCCGCTCCGCTGAACAGAGCAAGCCCTACAGCATAATTGGCCTTCGCGTTCGCGCTATGGAAATAGGGACTAGCTGCTGCGCCCAAGAGCGCCGCCCATACCATGGTGCGGTAGATGACATTCCGTGCGCTATAGTCCTGACCATAAATAAGCGTGCCCTGTACGATAGACGGCTCTGAAGTCGGTGTCGGCGAGTCATTGCCGTTGATTTTGAAGCCCACCTCCGCAAGTTGCAGGGGAAATCCTGTATTGTTTCCGATCGTCACCTTAACCGCGTAGTAGTTGTCGGCAACACGTCGCCCATAGTTATCGTAGACACTCTGATATCCCAGGACATCCAAACTTGCGGCGCCAATCCATCCGGAATTGGGCTTGCCTGAGACGAGGTCACTGTGATCGTTGCGTACCCAAGATCACCCATGATCGTCAGACGTAGTGGGCCGGTCTTGGCAGCATTTGCAACAACCAGAGTCACCGTAAGTTCGCAGGTCCCCGAGTGGTTGGGCGTGCTGGCGGAGACGTCGAATCCTGCCTGGACGTGGATTGTCGGTGGCGTTGCAAGACTCGTATCGTTGAGTTGCCCCGAGGCCGTGCCGCACGTCGCTCCGGGAGCTGAGAGTATGACCTCGGACGTCTTACCCTGAACTACACTGCCTGGATTGGCCGTCCAACTTACGGTTT
>Ga0302231_10001293_pt1 | contig 15740 bp, 11 predicted proteins | sample II_Palsa_N2_2_FD_193522 | JGI IMG/M metagenome (GOLD analysis project Ga0302231, IMG submission 193522) | Peat permafrost microbial communities from Stordalen Mire near Abisko, Sweden - II_Palsa_N2_2 | ecosystem: Environmental > Terrestrial > Soil > Palsa > Peat permafrost | place: Sweden...
AACTTGTTTTGGATTGTTTCACCCTCTTTCCTGCCTTTGGTTCTTATTATTACTGCTTAATTCCTACGCCATTTCTACCTCGCTCTACTGCAAGATCGCGGGTTGGTTGTGGTTGTTGTTGCTGTGGGCGGGAAGGAAGGGGTACCCTCGTGGCCACTGTTACGTCCCCAAGTCGTCGGTCTTTTTTTTATATCTCAAAATTTTATTATTATTATCGTTGCCTTGTTTTCCAAAAAGAACCTTCTGATGTCTGTACCCCTCCCCTACCCATTTTTTAGCAACACATCTACGACTTTAGTGCCTCTCTGAACTCGACCCTCGAGTCCAAGCGTCCCGACGTGCAGGACCTCAAAAAACGTGGTGTCGAGCCATTGGTGATCAAACAATGGCCCGACGACTGGCTCCGCTGGCTCTTTGACTTTTGCCACAAGAAGACGGGCAAGGGCAACCCGGTGCACCATGGTAAAAATAAAATAAAAAAAGTATTACGGAAATAATAATTTTTGCTGAAAATAAAAAAATGGCCAAACAGTCATGCCGTACCCCGAAAACATGACCAACGACGAGAAGATCCTGGCTCGCGAGATGCGCACGCGCACCCTCAGCCGATTCCGCACGCGCGACTCGCGTGGTGACAACTCGTCGAGCATTGCCGTTGCGGGCAGCATCGCACCCACGGCCTTTGACATGGCCCATCGCATCACCGACATCCAGCAACGTGGCCGCAGGCGCTCAGCCGGCTCCCCCGCGACCAAGAAACGGAACAGCAAGAAACCTTGCACCCCCAAGAAGAAGAACACCGACCCCTCGTACCACGACGGATCGGACGCCAGCAGCGACGACTCGACCTACGACGGCAACGACGATCAGGAGTCCACACGTGCCCGCGGCCATCACGACCACCACGGCCACGATTCGGACGAGGACAGCTTTGGATCGTACCACAGCGGCACCTCGGACGACGAGCTCGTCACCGGCAACGAGGCGGGCATGAACGGCCCTCTGTTCACCGAGGCAGACTACTTCCCGATGGTGGCCGCAGCCCACGCAGCCATGGCCATGACCTCGGTCCCCCCCGGTGCCCCCATGATGGGACAGTACTACGAGGCCAACGGCATGCTGTACAACGGCCCCGGCCCCGTCATCACCACCTCTTCCACCTCCTCGGCCTCGGCCTCGGCCATGCTGCACGATCCCAACTTTGGCATGACCCTGTCGCGCGGCGGATCGGCCCAGACCCTCGCCGGCATCACTCCCTACCCTGGCATGTTTGGCAACACGGCCAACACCACCAACGGGTACCCCTTCTACTACGCGCAGCAGCCTCCCGCAGCCGCCCCCGGATTCTATGCCGTGAAGAACAGCAACAGCCAGACCAACACGTGGGAGAGCATGAGCCTCGTCACGCCCTTGCTGCAACAGCAGCATCAGCAGTATCTCTACCAGCAGGCCTCGGTATCGCAGATCCAACAACCACAACCGCAGGTTGTACCGCAACAACAAGCCTTTCAACAGCAAGATGTAAGCGAGTCCTTTACGGTTACCATTGTTATTAATTAAAATTGTTCAACTTGCTAGCCCACGTCTAGCGAGACAGGAACTGCATCGGATCAAGCCGCGCCTGCTTCCGCAGCCAACGGCATGATCTTTGTCAAGTCTGAAGGTACTTTTTTTTTTTCCCCCTCCAAAAGAATGAATACTTAGAGACATTGTTTACGATAGGCGGAGCTACAACCGCGACATCGTTCTCTGCTCCGCCTATTCTTCACAGCGACTCCTTCTCTGGCCTGATCGCATACCCTGCCAGCATTGTTTCCTCATCCTCTGCTGTTGCTCCAGCTCCAGCTGTTGCTGCTGCTGCTGCTGCTGCTGCCACAGCGACCGCTCCCGCTGCCGCATTATCCGCTGTTGCACCCGCTGTTGTCCAGCAACACCAAATCGGCACCTAAATAATGTTTCCCCTACTGCAAAATCCAACCTTCATATAATCATCTTAGTGTACATCCCTCTTTTTTCGTCGTCCTCCTCCTCTACATCCCTGCATTAATTATGTTTTATTTTATTTTTTTTGTATTTTTTTATTTTTTTTTGTATTTTTTTTTGCTGCCCAAAACCCTCAGAGTCCGAATTTTGGCGGGGTGAACTGGCAGAATGGAAGACGACGCGACGGCCCAAGGCGCCGACCTGCTGCGCGAGTTTGGCCTCGACGCGGTATGCACCTGACCACCACCGGCACCACCACTCGCTCCTAAACGACCGTTATGTAGATGGACGAAGACGACGACGTGCCCGAGCTGGCGCCAAAGTTCAACCCAAGGATATCGAGCAGCACGAGTGCGGCCGTGTCTGCCTTGTTAGCGTCCAACAGGGGGTCGGCGGCAGGAGGGTCAGCAGCAGCAGCAGCAGGGGCAGGAGGGACAGCAGCAGGAGCGGCATCAGCAGCAGCACCCGAGCTCTCGAGCGACGACGACCCGCTCGACGCCAGTAGCACGTCGGCCGACGCCGAGCTCATGAGGGCGTGGCTGAACGAGAAGAGCTCTCCGGACGTGCTGCCGTTCAGGGAGGACCTGGTGGACTACCTGATGAAGCAGGTCCAGCGGCAGAAGGAGAGGGTCGACCACGAGAGTGCACAGGACCCCGCAAACGCCTTTGTGGCCAACCTTTTTTACATGGAGATCGAGCGCATCAAGTACACACTCCGCAGCTACCTAAAGAGCCGACTCGCAAAGGTGCGGCGGCCTTGAGGGCTTTTTTGTTTGTTTGTTTGTTTTTTGCGATTAATTTACGACATACCGCCGCCTGCCAGGTCGAGCGATTTGCACAGTACATCGTCGAGAGCGACGAGCTCAAGGCGCGGCTCTCAGAGGACGAACTGGCCTACGCTGAGCAGTACAAGGCGCTGCTGGAGAAGCACATGATGGCCTCTGGGCTCCGCGACCTGCCCGAGGTCTTGTCCCGGATCGACTCGCCCGAGATGGGTACGACGAAAACTGCAGAAACTTCACATGACCTTTGTTGCTCTCTAGTGCCAAAGCCACGTCTCGGAGGTTTTGTTTTGTGCCGTGTGCGCAAGCCAATCCAGGGCTTTTTCCTTGCCACGACCAAGGTCCCCATAGATCTAGAGGAGGGCGACGTGTATGCCCTGCACTATGACGACATTGCGCCCCTCGTTGGCCGCGGCGACGTCGTCTTACTTTAATTAAAAAATAACATTTGGTACACCAAAAGAATAAGGCAAGAAGGACAGGGCAAAAACAGACCATGACATTTTTGTACAATACTTTGTTTTTTTACAGGGGGCAAATGATAAAATAAGAAACGTCTACTGGTTAACGCTTTTGCTCAAACCCTTCCGCAGCCGAGTTGAGCTGGGCAAACTCGTGGTGGAGACTGGCCAGGCGCTCGCGGATTTGGCCGAGGCTGTTGTTGTCGTTTGTGGCCGTGGTCGCGGCTGTCTCCGTGGCGGACTGGGACAAGAGCTGTGTCGCAGAGTCGAGCGACTGCTGCGTCTGCTGGCGGGTTTCGCGCAGCTCGCGGATGAAGCGCGTGATGGCTTGATCGTCATCGTTCAGCGTCAAAATCGCATCGGGCTCACTGTCGCTTGACGTGGACGATCGGATGGTTTGGTGGTGCAGCGAATGCAGGGTCTGCTGCGTCAAGTCGTTCACATCACGCAGCGTCTCGTTCAGTTGTTCAAACATGACGGAACCCGACGAAGCAGAGGAGGAGCCCATCGTCAACGAGGGGAAGGCGAGGGTGCGAACAGGTGCTGATGCCACGGGTCGGATCGGCGTAAGGGTCAGGCCGTTCAGAAGCTCATAGTGCTCGTTGCTCTGGGCAGACGCAGCACCGATCGAGCGACTGGGAGAGCTGGCCGCGCCGCTACCGCCGGTCTCGTGCAAATCAAACTCGTCCTTTTCCTTTGCGATCCGACGCACAGCCTTGGTCGTCGTACGCTTGAGCGAAGCAAAGTTCTTCTCGAGTTTGACACGTTTCTTGTCGGCCTCCTGGAACCTTTGCTCGGCCTGCCAATTTATTTATTTTCACGTCGTTAAATAGTCATTTAAAACCTCAGGGGGGGAGTTACCTGGAGGTGGTGCTCGCGCGATCGGTCCAGTTCTTCGCGCAAAAGCCGCTCGGTTGCTTTGGCTTCGGCGACCGCGATGCGCGTGTAGACTCGCTCGCTTTGGAGGGTCTGTTCGAGTTGCTGGATCTGAGCATCATGGGCAGCCTGGGTGACAACAGAGACGCTGCCATAGTTGCTGTTTGCGCTGCTGCCGATGCTGCTACCACCGCCGAAATCGTCGTGGGCGGGCCTAGTGGTGCGAGTGCGAGCGACCCGCCGCATCAAATGGCGCACGAGGCCACTGAGGTACGCGACCTGGGCGGCACTCGTCCCGGCATCGGCCTTGACAGTCGCCCCATCTATGGAAGACGTAGGCTGAGAAGAGGAAGAGGAAGAACCGGGTTGCAGAGGTGGCTGCTGTTGCCAAGGAGGCGACAGCCGCTGGCTCGTCGTGTTCACCCGTGCGTTCTTGCTGTCCTGTACGTGCCGATCCAGTTCACTGTTGAGCGTCGCAACAGCCGATGTCGTGAGCTGGATAACCGAGGCGTCGGGCTCCTTGGGCAGTCGCGGGATGACCCTCAGCAGCCCTTCGTACGCGGCCGGCGAGACCAACTCGATGCGCGGTAAGATCGACTGCACCACTTGGCCCAGCTGGTGGACGTGCTCGGCACCCGCGTGAAGGATCAGGAGCAGTTGGTGGATCGGGGCGAGGACGCCGGCCAGCTCGGAGCCGTGCATCTTCACTGCCATCGCGACCTTGACCGCGTCGGAAATATCCTTGACCGTGCGCAGATCCGCCCGCATGGAGTCGACAAACTGGCCCCAAGAGACGTGCAGCTGATGGTGAAGCACGGCCCGTTCACTGCCCGTTGGTTCAGACGCTGCACCGTGCAAGGGGGAGGAGGACTGCTGCTGCTGGTGCTGTTGCTGGCGGAGGTACAGCACCTCACTTTGCGCATTGGCCGCCTGATCGCGCGTGTCCTGGAGCTGCTGCTGCAGGTTGGCGATGACATGGTCCGCTTCGGCGAGGGCCATCGTGTGCGAGACCATTGCCTGGTCGACCTGGTCCAGGACAGACTGCAGGCGCTGATTGTGCTGCTGGACGAGCTTGGTCTGCGTCTGCTGCAGGATCGCGATCTCATGGTCCTTGACCGTTTGCAGCTCCAGGAGCATCTCACGACCTCGCTGTGCCTCCGTCTCCAACGCAGCCTGGACGCTCTCCAGTTGCGCCGCCGTCTCGAGCCCACTCTTGGAGCTGCTGCCGCTGCTGCTGCCGTTGTTGATCGGCAGGGAAAGAGGACGACCAACAAGCCTCTCACGTAGTCCGCCGTTCTCGTCCTTGAGCAGCGCCAGTTCTTGGACGAGCGCGCGGTTCTGCTCACGAAGGACGCCACCATCAGCCTTCACATCCTTGTTCTCGGCCCTGAGACGGGCCAGCTCGTCGATCAGCCGATTTTTATCGTCGTGGACTGCGGCATTCTCGTCATTGCCCTCGCCAGCCAGACGAGCAACAAACTGCTCCACAATGTTTGCATGACGTTGTTGCTCCTCGTTGAACTGCTCCTGCAGCTGGCTGATCTGCCGTTGGGCGGCTGCGAGTTGCTCCCTGCAGGCACGTAGATCGCGCTGCGTGCGGTCGTGCTGATCGGCGGCCAGACCGGCCGACTGCGAAAGCATCTCCTTGGCCAGCTGGAGCTCCTCTTGCGCCTGTCGCCGGAGAGTCTGTTCCTTGGCCAACTGCTGCTCAGCTGCAGAGGGGGACGGTGTGACTGCCGTGGGAGGTCGCGCAGACAGTGCCTCTTTCGTGGCCTGAAGCTCGAGCTGGATCTGTCGACGCGTCGTGCTCTCGGACGAAAGCGCGTCCTTGGCCGCTTTGAGTTCGCGCTCGGCCTTTTCCCGGTCCGCTTGCTCTAGGACGACCGCACCCCTGGTAGCCGCGAGCTCCTGCTGTAATCGCTGGCGGGAGGCCAGTTCCGATGAAAGGGCGGCCTTGGTCGCAACAAGTTCTTGATGCACGTGTAGATCCTGGGGACGAGCAGCAACTTGCTGCTCAAGGGTCAGCACTAGCTGTTGTAGCCGATCGACCTCCTGACGGGCGAGGGCCTCGGCAACGTCGTGCTGTGCCTGCGCTTGGCTGACTTGAGAACGAAGCCTGGCTACGGTTTCTTGCGCCTCGGCCTCCTGGGCTTGCGCTTGGCGGATTAGAGTGCGAAGTCCGGCAACGGTCTCTTGGGTTTCGACAAGCTGGCTCTGAGTGGCGTCGACCTCGGCTTGGTGAGCGCAGATCTCTCGTTCGAGTGTGTCGGCGTGCTGCCTTTGCACTTTGCCGAGCTGAACCGAGAGCGCCCTGGCATCTGCCTCGAGTGCCTTGACCTGAGAGCGCAAACCTTCAGCCTCGGCGGCCTGTGATTGCAGGATGGACACTTGTGACTTCAGCGAGGACACCTCGGCAGATCTGGCCTGAAGGGACGCAAGACCGTCGGCGTGCTGGGAACGGGCCGTGACGAGCTGGGATCGCAGAGAGTCGACCTCAAATTGATGGCGTGATTGGAACTGGTCGGCACTGGTCTGCACGGCGGAAATCTGGGTACGCAGTGCCTCGACATCGCCTGCCTTGGCTTGCTCGGAAGAAATTTGTTTGCGCAGGGCCTCGATCTCGGCTGCTTTGGAGGCAAGCTGCGAGCGAAGAGAGTCGGCCTCGGCTGCTTTCGCACGCAGGGGGGTGCGCAGGGCTTCAATTTCGGCTTGGTTCAAGGTCTTGACTTCAGCGGCCTTGGCACGCAGGGCCTCGATCTCTGCTTGCCTGGTTTCGGCCGCCTTGGTCAGTTGGGTAAACTCGGCTTGTTTTGCCTCCGTTGCCCTGGCAGCCTGGGTGTGAAGGCTCTCGATCTCGAGCTGTTTTGCCTCGATTGCCTTGGCAAGTTGAGTGCGCAGTGCCTCGACCTCCACTTGTTTGCTTTCGGCCGCCTTGGTACGCTGAGCACGCAGAGAATCGACCCCGGTTTGTGTGGCCTGCACTGCCTTGGTGAGAGCCCCGTGCTCGGCCTGGCTCTGGGTCTTCGGTTCAGCTGCCTTGGCGTGAAGGGAGGAAACTTGGGTGCGCAGTGCCTCGATCTCGGTGTTGCTGGACGCCGTTTGAGCGCGAAGGGACTCAACATCGGCGGATTTCGCCAACAGCTGCCTTCGGAGCGTGTCTGCTTCAGAAGCCTTCGCCGACACCTGAGCGCGCAACGAAGCGACCTCGCTTTGCTGGCGAGATATAAAGGTTTCTGCTTCGCCAACCTTGGACAAGAGGCCTGAGAGCTGAGCTCGCAGCCCCTCGATCTCGGTGGACGTCGTCGCTTGGGCCGAAGATGAAGACGCGGCCATTGGAGACCGCACAGTCGCCAGCTCAGAGCGCAAACGTTCCGCATCAGCAGCTTTCAAGCGCAGTGAAGTCGCCTCGGCCTCCAGAGTGGACAGCCGTGAGCGCAGAGCGTCGGTCTCCTCTGAGCGCAGCGACGCGACTTCTTGTGCCGCAGTGTCGGTTTCGAGTGAAGACCGCAGAGTGTCATCCAGCTTGGCACGGGCGGCCTGCAGTTCTCTCTCGAGCTGGCCTTGTTGGGCGACCTGGGTACGTAGCAGCGTTGAGTCTGCCTCGAGCTTGGACAGCAGCGACGAGACCTCGGATTCGAGCTGGCGGATGCGCTTTGTGCTTTCCTCGGTCGCCTTTGAAAGCTGGGCTCTAAGGGTGGACGATTCTGCCCTCGAGTCTTCGGTCGTCTTCGATAGCTGGGCGCGCAGTGCTGCGGTCTCTGCCTTGGAGTCCTCAGTCATCCTTGAGAGCTGGGCGCGGAGTGAAACGGCCTCTGTCTCAAGCTCTCCACGCAGAGATTCCACGGTTGCCAGTTTGGACGCACCGATGGATCCCGCTTCGACCAGTTGCGCGCGAAGAGATGCCGCCTCTCTTTCGACCGTTGCGTACTTGGAAGCTGCATCCTCCCTTGTCTTGGCCAGCTGCGTGTTGAGCGAGGTCACCTCTGCGTGCAGTTGGGTGCACGAGGCCTCGACGGTGACCAGCTTGGAGCTGGACTCCTCTGTAGCCTTTGCCAGCTGAGCGCGAAGGGAGGCTGCCTCAGCATCGACCTTGGCCAGCTGGGCGCGAAGAGCGGCTGCTTGAGTCTCGAGCTGAGAACGCACAGAGGCGGCGTCAGCAAGCTGAGAGCGAAGAGAGGCAGCCTCTGCCTCGAGCTGGGCAACCTGTGAACGCAAAGAAGTGGTGGCCGCTTCCAGCTGGGCGCATTTTGCAGCGTCGGCGTTCCTGGCGGCAAGTTCGGTTGAAATTCGATCGCGAGCACCTGAAAGTTCCTGCAGGGTCGAGTCGAGCAGCGATCGCAGGCGAGCCGCTTCCTCCAGCTGCAAATCCGAGGCTGCCTTGGACGCGTCGAGATTGGACCTTAGTTGAGCGATCTCTGCGAGCTGCTGGGCCTGTTCGGTCTCGCGCACGTGTAGACCAGACGTTTGCCGCTCGAGTAGAAGAGTGTTGGCCTCGAGGTCGGAACGCAAGCGCGAGATCTCCAGTTGGTGACGTTCCGCCGACTGTGCTGCCGTCGCGAGCTCCATTCGTGCTTGAGCGAGGTCAGCCCGGCTTGCCTCTGCCTGGCGCGTGCTCGAGTCCAGCTCTGAGCGGAGGCGGCCCAGGTCCGCGGCTTGCTGGTCACAGAGAAGACTGCGGGCTTCCAGCTCAGACCGCAGACGGGCCACTCCGTCCAGCATCGCGGGGCTGGCTGCCGAGCTCTTTGTACGCACGCTGTCAAGCTCGGCGCGGACACGGACCAGCTCGGCCTGGTGACGCTCGGCAGTCTGAACAGCGACGGCCAGGTCAGAGCGCAGGCGCGAGACCTCTTGGCCGTGCTCTTGATCTAGTGCGGCGCGAGACTCAAGATCGGCCTGGAGGGACTCGAGCTGGGAGCGGTACTTGTCTGCGGTCTGGCTGCGCACCTCTAAATCGGCCATGAGGCGCACAGCATCGGCCCGGGAGCGCTCGATTGATTGTGCGCTCACGGATGCGTCAGCACCAGCACGCGCCAGATCCGTGAGTTTTTGGCCGACCAGTCGCGTTTGCTCAAGCAGTTCTGCGCGCACTGTGACAAGGTCCGACTTGAGACGATCGTTTGCTTGCGTAGAGGCAGCGAGGTCGGCCCGCAGTCGGACCAGCTCAGCGCTTTGCTGGGCAGCCAGGGGACGAAGCGACTCGAGCTCGGCGGTGAGGAGGTCGATCTGGGACTTGTGCACGGCACGAAGGCGGGTTGTCTCAGCTCGCTCGTCGTCGCAGACGCGCTGGAGCTGCCCTACCGCCTGGGTCTTTGCGGCGAGGCTCGACTGGAGGTTGGCGATTTGTAGTGCTTGCTCCTCTGAAGAGGCCAGAGCACCAGTCGTTTGCTGCTGGAGCTCCCCCTGTAACTGCAAGATCTCGAGCCGGTGCAGCTCAGCAGCAGTCCCCATAGCGCTGCGCAGACGGTCCAGTTGGGCCTGGTGCTGCTCCTCCGCTTTTTGTGCATGTGCGGCGATCTCGTCATCGATCTTGCGGACGCGGCCCTGGAAATCCTGGCTGGATCGATCGAGCTGCGTGCGGAGTTGTCCCACCAGCTCTTCATGCTCCCTCGCCTGGTCGTCCAACGCCGTTTCGTGCAGCAGGTTGGCGGTCTCGGCGGTGGATCGCACGAGGGAGAGCTCAGTTTGCAGTTGCGCGACCAAGTGGTTCTGGGCCTGCAGCTCGGAACGAACAGTAGCAAGCTGCGAGCGCACAAGCGGCGTTTCCTTGGCGAAGGCGTTTGCAGCCTCCAATTCCATTTTGAGCCGCGAGATCTCCGCCTGGTGAAGCAGGGCCAATTGGTTCTGGCCCTCAATCTCGGTGTGCAGGCGCTCGATTGAGGCGGTCAGCTTCTTGTTCTCTTCTGCGGCTTCTGGCGCCGGCTGCAGTTGCTGTTGCTTGTGAAGATCGGTGCGGAGGAGCGACAGTTCGGACTGACGCTGCTGTGCAAGTTGGGCGCGGAGTTCGAGCTCTGTCCGTAGGCTCATCAGCTCGGCCTCGTGGTGCAGAGTGAGCTGCGTCTGAGCCTCAAGCTCGGTCCGGAGACGTGCAAGTTGCTCTTCAGACTGCGCCGCCGTTTGAGCGACGTGCTCCCCGGCTGCAGCAGTCTTGATCCGAGCTAGCTCACTTTCGGCACGGTCGGCGCGGGCATGCAGATCCTGCATGTTCTTGCGGAGTGCTTGTGCCGCAGCAACCAGGACAGAGACAAGGGCCACCTGATGGGCGGACGCGACGGCCAGATCGCTTGCGGGGACGGGCGAGGTCGCGCTGGAGGCTGCAGCTCCTGCAGATAGCAACATCGACTGAGGCACCTGGGGCACGGGGGAGGACACGCCGAGGATCGAGTGCAGACGATGCAGTTGCTCCTGAAGGTTGCTCATGTGCTCGCCAAAGAGAAGGTCGGGTGTATGCAAGTTGCCGAGCGAGCGACTACCTGTAGGGATGTGCTGTTGAGGAACGGCGAGCGAAGGTGCAAAAGGGGACGCGGCAGGCAGGCTAATGGACGGTGGGCGTTGGGGGATCGTCAGAGGCTCGATGGATAGCTTCTTGCCGGCTGGCAAAGTGGACGTGGTCGTTGATACTTTCCCTGTTGCCGCTGTGCTGTCAGTGACAGTATTGTCGCGATGGGCAGCAAGGCTTGTGGCCAGTTGCTCGCGCGTGGCTTGGAGATCGACGTAGCTCTCGGTGAGCTCGGAGTGGAGCGTCAGGATGGTTAGCCGCGCCTGGTCGAGGTCGGCACTGCAGTGGGCATAGATGTCGCGGAGCATCTTGGCCTGCTGCGAGACTCGGCGGCACAGGTCCTCCAGAGATAAACTCTGCTGCCTGGGCAGGTGGGAAGTGCCACCGACGGGAGGGGACACTGCAGACGATGACGACGGAAGGGGCTCGAGGTTTTGCACGGCCAGCTGTAGGAGTTGCTCGCAGACAGCGATACGTTGGGCCTGAACCGAAACGGTGGCTTCAAATTGCGATGCCTTGGTTTCGACAGAGGCCGAGTCGAGCTGTTGCTGTGTGAGCTTCTCTAGCTCGGCTCGGAGACCGTCCGTGACCAATTTGTTGGCCTCTAGGCTCGCGATGGCTTCGCGCTGACGCGACAGTGCAGCTTCAGCTGCGCCCTCGGCGTCCTGACGCATCGCTGTGAGGGTGGCCATGAGAGTGTCCTGGTTCTCGCGCTCGGCCTCGAGCTCCTGGAGACGACCCTCGGTACTCTCGAGACGAGTTTGCGTGTCTTGCAGCTTGCGAAGGGCGAGGTCGAGATCGGCTGTGAGCTTCTCAGTCGGGGGATGCTGCTGGTGGGAGATTCGCTCCAGTTGCTGCTGTAACTCGTGCAACAGGCGCTCTAGGTTCGTGCGCACAGACGTGTGCTCGGCGCACTCGGTCTCAGAGGCCAACAGGCGTGCAAGGGCCTCCTCGAGGTTGACGCGGCGAGCCTCGAGCAGAGTGTTCTGTTCCTCGATCATTGCGCGGGCCTGCGCCGTCTCGGCCTGTTGGTTCTTCAGCTCGGCGCGCACATCTTGTTCCCGCGCGTTGGCAGCTTTGAGGGCGTCTTGTTCGTGCACCTTTGCGGCATCGATTTCAGCTCGAGCTGCGATGAGAGCCTTGGCGACATCTTGGTCGACACGAGCAGACGAGAGCAGCGCGTTTGCCTCTTGCTCACGTGCACGAGCGGCAGCGAGGCCGACTTGCGCAGCTTCGAGGTCGGTCCGGGCAGAGGCAAGATCGGACCGAGCGGCGGCCAGCTGTGCGAGCGCCTCTTGCTCTCTTGCCTGGATCGCTGTGACGTCGGTGCGGGAAGAGGCCAGTTGTGCCCGTACTTCTTGCTCCCTTGCCTGGACAGATGCGAGTTGTGCCCGTACTTCGTGCTCCCTTGCCTGGACAGATGCGAGTTGTGCCCGTACTTCGTGCTCCCTTGCCTGGACAGATGCGAGTTGTGCCCGTACTTCGTGCTCCCTGGTCTGGACAGTCGAAAGCTGCGCGATTGCTTCTTGCTGGCGCGACCCTTGCTCATTTGCTTGCTCTTGCTGGACAAAGGCCTCGAGGCGTCCATTCAGGTCATCCTCGATCTGCTGGAGCCGCTGTACTTGGGTTTCATACTGGCCCGCCAGCTTGGTCTGCTCGGCCTGAGCGCGTTCGAGTGCGGCGACCTTGGCAAGGAGGCTTTCAATGGTCTTGTGGTGGAGCTGCTCCTGTTGGCGTAGCTGCCTCAACTCGGCATTGGTCCTGTCGAGGACGTCCTCAGAGTCATGTCGCTGCTTTGTCAACCTCGCCTGGATCAGTGACTCGTGCGCCGTCTGCTGCGCGTTGGACTCGCGGAGCTCCTGCTGCAGCTCTGCGTTGACGGCCTCGAGATCTTGCACTTGCTGGGCGTAGGATGCGAGTTCGATTGCCTTCGAGCCTTGCTGGGCAAGGAGGGCGCTCACTTGCTGTTGCAGGTCGGCAATTGAGGACACATTGCCCGCTGTTTCGAGGGCGGGCGTGGTCGCACTCTCCCGGAGGCCCTGGAGCCAAGCCTGAGTGGCACCTAGCGAAGCCACTACTTCACCTCGGGTCTGGCTCTGCTCGGCCTTGAAGACTACCAAAAGAGATCGAAGTTCGGTCAACAGAGCACTAACAGAAGAACACCGCCATAAGCAATATGGAAACTTTTTTTGGGGTTTATATCCCTCTTACCGACACTGTCGCGATCGCAGACGCACAAGATCTTCTGCGTGCACGGCGTGTGCGCTCTCGTGCTGCGCATCCCGCTGGAGGGCTGAAATTTCCTCTCGAGACTAGTTGTTATTCAATGAGTACCTCGTAACGGAGAACTCCGCCTTACCGCTGCTTGACGAACGACTTCCGATTTTACACGCTTCTCCTCAATGCGAAGCTGCGTGTTCAAGAGCCCGACCATATCAAGCAGCTGCTGGTTGTACAACTCGAGTTCTTGAATGGTTTTCTAATAAAACACTTTTGTCAGAAAGGGTTTCTTGTCTCGAAAGTCATAATTTACTCCTCTGCGCTCTTCGAGCTTTGTACGGACACTCTCAAGTGGTACTGGAGGATCGGATTCTTGGTTCGCGTTGCTGCTGCTCGGTTGATTCTCGCCCGATGGGTCGCTGTTCTCGTCGTACAGCTGAGACGATTGACTCCAAAATGCCAGGGGAGCGTCATCCTGGTGCTGCATAGGGCTATGTTGGAGCAGCTGTCTTGATGACGGCACGTCACTGACGGCAACGTTGGTTGAATCGGCGAGAGCGGCGGCCAACTTTTGTCGCCAACATTCAAATTTTTTAATTTGATAATTCGGCCTTTACCTTGAGTTCCGCTTCCTGGCGCCGAAACCTCTCCTCTATAAGAGCAAGCTGTAGCGTCCTTACTTCATACGTCTGCAGCAGAGATCATTTTAATAAGGTGCGCGCGAAAATTTTGAAAGGACTAGCCACCTCGTCAGCCGAGCTAGAGGCCAAGAAATCACGGGCACGGGAGATCATATCACGGGTGGAAGGACTGTGGATCCTGTCGTTTGAGAGCGCAATCAGGACATCGTGCGCCTTGCCGATACGACGATCTACAGCGGCCTGAGACAGCTTGAGCGTGTCGTTTTCGATCACAAGAGTGGACATTTCAGCCTGCATTGACACAACGAGGGCATCCAGAGGCTCCTTTCGCCGTGATTCCTACAAAACCAAAATGTCTTCAATAAAAAAAAAAGAAAAAAAGAAAAAAAAAGGCAGTACCACTTGGATTTTTTGAGAGAGGTTGGCGATTGTCTCGTCTTTTTCGCGCGAAAGCTGCTGGTAGAGAGTGTTCACCCGCGCGAGTTCGATAGTCTGCTGATGTTGCTCCTGTTCTGCAATGCGCATGTAACCGATGAGCGACTCCCGGATTGCTTCGACGTCCTACGGATATAAAAAGCACATTGAGTGCCCGAAAACGACATGAGGACGACAGTGGGAACCTTGTCACTGTGTTCTTTCTGGAGACGAGTCTCCTGAAGCTTTTGATTGGCGGAAACAAGCTCCTTCTGCAACTGATCGGCCTTGGCGTCTTTCTCCCGCGTTGATTGTACCGCAAGGTTTGCGCTTACTGCAACGGTCTTGAGGGCGGCCTCATGCTTGGCCTGCATATTGGACAGCTGAATCTCGCTGTTCATAGAGTGCGAGAATAGGAACCGGTCAATATAACAGGGAAGACTTTCGACGTACTGTTCGTGCTGGAGACGAGCAAGCTGATCCTTCAAGGATGCGATCTGCTGCTGTTCGGTGCCGTCCTCCGACGAGGTCTTTGTGGCCACCGCAGTCAACTCGTCCCGAAGCGTCTTGATGTACTTTACATCACTTTCGTGCTGGTGTTGCAACGCGGCGAGACGGGCATTGAGCTGTTGTGAATGAAAGAGGGGGGCACGGTGAGAGGCGAAAGGGGAAAAAGCCTCAGACCTCTGCATTGTGGATCTGCACCTCCCGCAAGATCGAGCCCACGTTGTCGGCCTGCTCGTGTGCCTCGTGTGCATCTGAGATCGCGCGGTTCCTCTCGCTCTGCAGGATGACTATCTTGGACGTGTTCAGCAGGAGCACCCTGCGCTGGTCCTCGATCGTCTTTTGCTGAATCGCGGCTTGCACCTCCAGCTGCGCAAATCTGCTCACTGGTTAGCACCACACGCTGAGCAAGCATGTCGTTTCGTACTGGGTTCGGTGCTTGGCCGGCCGCTCCGCACACGCCAACGGCTCCATTAATAGCGCACTCGCCTGCTTGCGCTCGCGGACCAACGCTTCGCTGACCTACGCAGCATTGGCCTTAATCATCACCACCAATACCCGCTACCTGTTCCAGTCGAAGCTGCGTCCGTCTGTGCCGCTGCCGCTCCGTCTGCAGCGCCAGACCGTTTTCGCGCGCGCGCATCGCAACCGTTTGAAATGCGCGGTGCCACAACGCCCTCGTCGGCTTGTCGTCTTCGCCATCCTCGTCCACACCCATGCTTACCGCGTCCACCGTCGACGTCACGTGCAGCTCCGGCACGTCTGTCGTCCGCCACAGGCCGGGCGCAGACCTGCTACCGGGCAAGCGGCTCACCGAGTGTATCATCGTCATAATAGCGCGCCCATTAACGTAACTGTCGTACCCACACCCAACCGCTTCAAGACAACACACGATGAGCGCTGGTGCCGCCAAGATTGAGGTACGATGGGGCGGCCGGGGTCTATCTATCGTTGGTACCGTGGTGGGGCAGAGGGAGGTCTACTTTGCGCGCGCCCGTTCTCTGTTTTATGACACGCTCCGTCGCTTTAATGAACTAATGCCGACATCTCCATTTTTCGCTCTCACTGCAACGCTCTCACCGCAGGTGTTTTATGACATCGTGTCCCCCTACAGCTACCTGGGCGTGACGGCTCTGTTCAAGCTCGCGTAAGCGCCAAATTGCAAAGATCTGCTAACGGATTTCTGTTCTGTTTTTTTTTTTTTTTTAAATTTGTTTTTGTTTTGGAATCGCACACCAGCAACAAGTGGAATGTTGAAATTGTCCTTCGTCCGTTCTTCCTCGGTGCATGCATGAAGGTACACCAACGTGATCGGATCCGAAGCCTTGTTTTTAAAAAAAGAAACCGGGTGATAGCTCTCCGA
>Ga0302231_10001296_pt1 | contig 15725 bp, 24 predicted proteins | sample II_Palsa_N2_2_FD_193522 | JGI IMG/M metagenome (GOLD analysis project Ga0302231, IMG submission 193522) | Peat permafrost microbial communities from Stordalen Mire near Abisko, Sweden - II_Palsa_N2_2 | ecosystem: Environmental > Terrestrial > Soil > Palsa > Peat permafrost | place: Sweden...
AAAAAAAGAAAAAAAATTAATTAATGGGGGGAAAAGGAACTAAAAAAAAAAAAAGGCATACTAATAATCTCCTCGTCTTCAAAGGAGACGGGCTCAACCGAGTCGGCAACCTTGACGACCTCGGAAGCCTAAAAAAAAGCAAGGGTTAAAGCACGTTTTGAGTAAGTGGACAGACGTACGTCGAGCGCCTGGAGGAGGGGAACAGTCTTGAGGAAGTCCTCGTACATCTTACGTTTCCGGAAGGTGTTGTTCATGATGATACGTTGGAACGTGACACGATCTACTGCCCACAAAACCGAGTCGAACATGGCCTTAACCGACGCAGCACTAGTTTTTCGCTGATTCAGTAATCATACTCCTCTTTTTTGGGGGGAGAAAATGCGTACCGAGGAGTGTTGTACATGAGCGCAAGCTCACCAAAGCTACCTCCCTCACCGATCTCGACGACCTTCCTGTCGTTGACAAAGACCTCAAAGCGACCCTCGTCCACGACGTAAAAGTTGTCACCCGCGTCACCCTGCTTGATCACAGTCTCACCCTTTGCGACCTGTAAATTTTTTTTTTTTTGAAAGCACGTTTTAGGATACTACACGATGCATCGGGCACGCACCTTGCGCTCAAACATGGCATCGACGACCTCCTGCTTCTGGTCACGGTCGAGGTTGCGGAAGAGAAGATTGTTTGAGATTGCGCTGGCAATACGACCCTTGGCCTCGTCGCTACAGACAAACACTCAGTACATTGAAGAGACAGCACACCGGCGACACACCTCTTGGCGATAAACACACGGCCGGCCTGCTGTTGCGTCGGGCGGAACGACTCGGCACTGACGGAGCCACGGCGGTTCATGTTGTACTTGAGCACCTGGTCGAGCGGAGTGACCGGTGCGAGGCGTGGCGTCTGTTTTTTCATTGTTTTACAAGAGGAAGGTGAGTCGAATAGCAAAGCCAGCAAGCCAGCAAAGCTTGCGCGTGCTGTTCCATACAGGTGCAGCCGACTTGCTTGCGGGAGAGCCCGTGGTGGTGGTGCTGGCGGCAGAGCTGGTGCTTGGCGGAGCCGACGAGGCCGGCTGCGACGACGCACCCGAGGCCGCAGCCTCGCTCGCAACGAGCGCCGTGGGCTTGCTGGGCTTGGCGGCGATCTCATGGAAGATTTCCTGTGTGCGCGTGCAACACCACCACCGCAAAAGAAAGAGTGAGGAGAGGAAAAAAATAGGCGCTCGCGAAAAGGGAGGTAAAAAAAACGTACAGAGATGGCGTAGGGTTGCTGCGAGTCCTTCTTGAGCTGCACCTTGAGCAGGCCCTCGGCAATGAACTCGATGGGCCGCGACGGCTTGTGGATGAGCACGGCGGTCATGACGTCCTTTTTCGTGTGTGTGCAGTTTTTTTTTCCGGGTTGGTTGTTGTTGTGTGCCGATTTTATTTTTGGGTCGTTTTGCGTCGTTGGGGTTTTTTCATACAGCAAGGGTGCAGGGAATATTCGCCGTTAGTACCCATGCCGTTGGCGGGTAGCTGGCTGCTTTTTACCTTGAGCAGCGGCTCCAGCTGGTGGTCCTGCAGGTAGACCTGCATGGCAGCGAGTTTTTCGGTCGCCATCTGGGACGAGTGACTGCCAAAAATGGAGGCGGACCCACTTGCTAAAATGGCGTCACATGATGAGGACGACTTGGTGCGTTCTGCCCTCCCTTCCGCCTTCCTCTTGTTGCTAAACGCCCTTGTCTTCTCGTGAGCAGAAGGCCATCCTGCACGGCATGACGAGCGGCAGCAGCAGCAGCAACAGCACGCCCGCCGCAAGCACGAGCGATCTGCTGAAGAAATCGGCCGCTGGTATGGCAAACAAACAGAACGACGACCGACTTCGTTTACCTTCCCACAGTCAAAGGCGACCTGCCGTCGCAGCCAGATCTCCACGCGGACGAGATCAAGCTGCTGCTCCCGCTGGTGGACAGTCTGCTGGGGACGGGGCTGGCCACGTCCGCCGTGGACGACGGTGCGGCCAAGTTGCCGGCCGAGTTCCTCAACGGAACCCAGTTCAAGTACGTTGTCGCCGGCTTGTTAAAAAAAAAAGGTGCTGACCGCCTTTTCCAAAGCCGGTTGCTGAGCATCGTCCTGCCCGACGCCGTAAACATGGCCGAAGTGCGCAGCAGCGACGATCTCAAGGCGGCCGAGGGGGATGCCTCGCGCCTGCAGTCGTTTATCTTGAGCAACATGGTAGGGCCTGTTTACATTTTTGTTATCTTACCGTCCTTGCATGTCTGTGCAGACGTACTTTGTCAACTCGGTGCGCAAGATCGGATGCCCGTTGCACTATGTGGACGCTGGCGGCCTCGTCCCGTCCAGCCACCCTCCGGCAGACTTGCTTCTTGCCGTGATTTCGGACGTGCTCAAGACCGCGGCCAAGCTCAAGACCAAGGCCAAGACGCTGGATGCCGCAACGGGCGAGGAGCAACAGGCACACTGTCCATCCTGTGGTAAGGGTTTGACGCCCAGGTTTTATGTCGCGCGCGGCAAAAAGTACATCTGCGAAAACTGCATCGACGGCTTCAACGTGTACATTGCCATCCTGCACGCGGAGCACGCCAATACCGACATCAAGATCGCCCCCTCCACCGCCGCATCCGCTGCCTCTGCTGCCACCGCCGCCGCGACGCCCGTACAGACCCCCCTTAAAAAGACTGCCGCCGCTCCGGTAGCAAGTGCCGCCGCTACCGCGCCGAAAAAGGCGTCTGCCACGTCCAGCACCAGCTCGCTGACCAAGACCTCGTCCTCAAACAACTCGACCGGCAAGCCCGGGAACGGCGGCGGCGACGACGACGACGACGATATCTTTAGCTCCTTTGACAAGACCAAGAAGGCGGGCGGGTCCTCCTCCAGCGCAGCAGCCAAGAAGAAGAGCGATGACGGCATCAAGAGCCCGAACGAGACTGCCGAGTCAAAGCCCGAGCCCGCCAAACCGGCGACCGTGGATGAGCCCGAGCCATCCGTCGAGCCGGTCCTTGATAAGCCTGCCGTCGCCGCGGCCGAGCCTGTCGCCGATGAAGACACCAAGCCTGCCGTCGCCGTGGCCAAGCCTGCCGTCGCCGATGAAGAGACCAAGCCTGCCATCGCCGCGGCCGAGCCTGTCGCCGATGAAGACACCAAGCCTGCCGTCAACGAGACCATCGTCGCCGAGCCTGCCGATGCAAATGCAAATGCCGGTGCAACGGAGCATGTAAACAATGGGGCCTCTGAGGCCGAAGTCGCAAACGTTGCCGTTGTTCAAGCGGTCGAACCGGCCGTAGACCCGGCACAACAACCATCTGGCGAACCCGCAAAAGTTGCCGAGCCTCAAATAAAGGCTGATCAACCAAAGGGCAAAAAGGGATCGGCGGCTGCAAAGGAGACGGACGAGGACGCCATCTTTGGATCGTACCAGTCGCCAAAGGTTGCAAAGCCGCAGCCCGTAAAAAAGCCCTCGACGCCCGCTCCAGTGCCGGTCGCTGCAGTTGACGTACCCGTCAAGGCCACGTCGGTCCCACCGCCAATCACCACGTCTGCCAGCGAACCCGTCCAGCGACCGTTTTCTCCGCAGAGCGACCTCTCACGTACTATTATTGTTTTCACCTTCCGTTTTTTTTCACTCTTTCGTTTTAGTTAAAGCGCCGCTTGCACCAACAGTCCACGACATCATTGAACCCGTTACCCCAAACGAGGACAGCGGGCTAGCGAGCATGACTGATGTCATTGTGCGACAGGCGGAGCTTCGCGGCGCGCTCGAGGCCCTCGAATCGACGCTCACTTGTACTGGGAAGGCAATGCTGTTTTTTTTTTCCCGCTAACACGTTTTGTCTGTGCAGCCGCTGCAACCGACCAGGAGCAAGTGCAGGCGACAGAGACCAATTTGCTGCTCGAGTGGAACTCGGTGATGAAGACGAAAGACAAGATGCTGCGTCAAGAGATCCTGTCCAAGCAGGCCCAGGAGACCCCCCAAGCAAACGGAAGTGCGGCACAAAGACCAAGAAATCCCCAAAACGGGACCGCATCAGCATCTGATGACGGGTGCACGATTATGTAGACAGCTTTCGCTTTTTCTTTATCTTTCTCTGACGTACGGAAGGAATGCTTCTCAGAAAATTGACAGAAAATCGAAAAACAGAATCGAAAAATGGGCCGGTAGACAATTTTTATTTTATTCTCTTTTTCACATATCTACCATTCACTTGAACTCGTCCGTGCGCGCGTAGCTCGTCTTGAGGAGGGCGAGCTGCTCAAGCGCGTGCTCGATGGACACCGAGCCGTGGACAACGTTGTCGCGGGTGCGGACGTTGACCTCGTTCTTCTCCTGCTCCTTCTCGCCAACGACGAAAATAAAGTTGTAGAAGGCGACCTGGGCGTTGCGGACCTTCTTGTTGAGCGTGTCCGGGCCGTCATCGAGGTCCACGAAGAAGCCAGCATCGTGGAACTGCTTCTTGAGCTTGGCGGCGTACTCGTTGAAGGGAGCCGCGACGGGGACGATGCAGATCTGGCGGGGCGAGAGCCAGAAGGGCCTAAGGGGTTTTACCACGTCAGCCAAAAATAGGCACAGAGCAGCATTACCACTTGGCAGCATAGTTTTCTGTGAGGACGGCAATCATGCGCTCGACCGAGCCGAGGATGGCACGATGGATCATGACGGGGCGTGCGTCGGTGCCGTCGGGCGCCTGGTACTTGAGATCAAAGCGCTCCGGCAGTTGGAAATCAAGCTGGATGGTAGCACACTGGTGGCGACGGCGCATGGCGTCCTGGATCTGGATGTCGATCTACAATGTCGATGTTGAGAATTTTTTTTCAATTCTATTTTTATTACCTTGGGACCGTAGAAAGCACCATCGCCGGGGTTGAGCTTCCAGTCAAATCCAGACTCGTTAAGAGCAGCCTTGAGCTGGGCTTCTGCGGCGTCCCAGGTGGCGACCTCGCCGATAAACTTGTCTGGCCGTGTCGAGAGGGCCATGGAAAGGTTGAAGCCGAGGACACCATAGACGTGCTTCAAAAAGTCGAGTGCGCCGCGGATCTCGTCACCGACCTGCTCCTTCATGCAAAAGATGTGCGCATCGTCCTGCTGGAAGCGGCGTACACGGGTCAGGCCAGTGAGGGCACCGGAATACTCGTTGCGGTGGAGGACACCGAAATCGGCCATGCTTTTCATGTCAATGGTTTCAGCAAAGAAAAAGAAAAAAAAAAAAGGAGGAAATTGGCATACCGAAGAGGGAGCTCGCGATGGGAGCGAGGGCGCAGGTCAAAGGCGAGGCAGTGGCCGGGGCAGTTCATGGGCTTGAGGGCAAACTTTTCCTTTTCGACCTCAAAGCTAAACATGTTTTCCTGCAGCAATGTCGTTAAACGAAATACAGAAAAGAAAGAATGTCTACCTGGTAGTTTTGCCAGTGGCCCGAGCGCTCCCAGAGCTTGGTATTGTACATGTTGGGAGTGATGACCTCTTGGAAGCCACGCTCCCAGTAGTGGCTGCGCATGAACTGAATAAGGGTGTTGTAGATGCGTGTGCCGTGGGGCAGGAAGAAGCAGCTGCCAGGGCTGAGCTCGTGGAAAAAGAAGAGCTCGTGTTGCTTTTCAGAGGTGGGTGAGGGATATTGATCGGAAAAAAATAAAAAAAAAAAGTGACTGCGTACGCGACCGAGCAGACGGTGATCGCGCTTGGCGGCCTCCTCGCGGAACTTCTCCCACTCGGTCAGGAGCTTGTTCTCGGGGAAGGAAATGCCGTAGATGCGTGTGAGCTGCTCGTTCTTGGCATCGCCGAGCCAGTAGGCTTGCGAGTTCTGTAAAAAAAGATGTTTTCGTTTTCTCAGAAATGAACCATGTTGAGTAAGCATACCTTGTAGATCGTAAAGGCCTTGACACGAGACGTGTTGGTGATGTGGGGACCCATGCACAAGTCGATCAGAGGACCGCAGCGGTACACCGTCGACGAGGCTCCGTCGGCGATCTTGGAGTTGATAAAGTAGGTCTTGAGATTGTTGTACTTGAACATCTCCAGGAGCTCCTCCTTGGTCATCGAGAGGCGCTCAAAGTTCTGCTTCTCGCCAGCGATCTTGTTGGCCGTGCTGACGAGGGCCGGGTAAAGCTCCTCGTTCACGGTGCCCTTGAAGTCGGCCGGCAGACGCATGTCGTAGAAGAAGCCGTCCTCGGTCGGGGGGCCGTGCTCGAGATGCACGCCAAAGCAGCGCTCACAGGCCTCACCGAGCATGTGTGCCGACGAGTGCCAGTAGACCATTTGGGCTAGCAACATCAGAGAAGGATCAATTAAAAACGAAAACGAAAACGAAACGAAAAATACCTTCCGGGTCGTCAAAGTCAAGCAGCTCCAGTCGCGAGTCCTCCTCGAACGGGCGGACGAGATCCCACAGCTGTGCGTTGACCTTGGCCACGACGACCTTGCCGGCCAGGGACTTGCTGATGCCCTCGGCAATGCTGAGCGGGGTCGTCTCAAAGGCCTTGCCCGAGAGCACCTTGCCGTCGCGCAGCGTGATCGTAATGTCCTTGTGCTCCTTGGCTTTTGTTATACCGGTCAGTGCACCACACGAGCCGCACAGAGAGGCGCACACTTACCAGCAATCTCCTCGACGTGCTTGGCCTTGATCTTGTCAAACAGGGCAATGCGGTGGGCAATGAAGTCGGGCTGGGGGCTGAGCTCGGCCTCGGCAGACGCAGCACCGCCCTTCTTCTTGTCCTTCTTGCCGCCGGCAGCAGGGGCAGCAGCAGCAGCGTCAGCAACCTGAGGGGCCTCCTTGTTCTCGCTGGCCATGACGACTTTGCTCTTGTCCTTGGAGGAAGAAGAAGAAAATGACGGTGAAGACGTGCAGACACAGGGACCTTCCGAGTGGAAACACAAGGACATGCAACACGCCTAGCGAGAACGAAAAATAAATGAGCATCCACGGCAGAACAGCAGAAGGGGGGTAGAAGAGGATGCAGTGGTGGTGCAATGGACAGTCACCAGCTCAGTTCGTGCTCACGCAGCGAGGGAAAAACCTGGGCAACGCACTTCGGCGCCATTTTAGAGGAGTGTGTGCCGCATGCTCCCTGCCTTTGAGCGAGTGCGCGAGTCCGTGGCCAGCGAGCGATTAAGTGCTGCGACAACAGAGGAGCTGCTAGCGGGCTGCGAGTGCATCGGCGAGACGTGTGGTGGCAGTGGGTGTTTGTGCATCGGCCGCAATCGTAAACCTCCCCCCTATTCAAGCCATTTTTTGTGCTGATTGCATGGTGCAGGAGGAGGGCTCGTGTTTGAGTGCAATAGCGACTGCCGCTGCGATCGAGAGCGTTGCAAGTTGAGGACGGTTCAAAGGGGCAGGGAGCAGGACTTTGATCGTTTGGTGCAAGTCGTGTCCACGAAAGACAAGGACTTTGGGCTGATTGCGAGGCAGCCTGTGGATAAAGGGACGTTTGTCGGCGAGTACGCGGGTGAACTCATCACGATCGAGGAGGCCAAGGAGCGTTGGAGCAGGCCTCGAGACAGCGAATACATCTTGACCATCCGCGAGCACTTGTAAGCAAAACAAATTACCTTTTTTTTTTTGGCTCATTGTGTCGTCTCCATTCAGTGGTCAGAGCGAACAAGTGACGATCATCGACGCAACCGAGATCGGCAACCACACGCACTTTATCAACCACAGCTGCGAGCCCAACTTGGTCCTTCAGCCGGTATAGAGTATGGGAATAAGAAGAAAACATAAACTCGTTTTCTTTCTTTCAGGTGCGCATCGAGAGTCTCACGCCCATCGCTGCCCTTTTCGCTGTACGAGACATCGCTGCGGGAGAAGAGTTTTCGTTTGACTACGGCGGAAGCAACACCAACAGTAGCACCGGTACAACTCCCTGTCGCTGCGGTTCTGCCTTGTGCCGAGGCTTTCTTCCCTTTGATCCGCACCAGTAAAAAAATAAGCACAATGGGCAAAAAGAAAAGACAAGGGCCGACCGAGATCCGGTCGATGGCGCCCGCCCTGAACGGTATACAACTGTTTGTTTTTCTTTTATTTTCGTCTTATTTCTGAAAACAAAACAAAAAAAAAATTATAGACTTGCGACAATCGCGCATCATCGACGTCGAAAAGTTTGCCGAGGCGCGATCGTCCGAGCTGAAAGAGCTCGTGTCCCAACTCAAGGGCCACAACAGCAACCGCCGTGTGTTCCAGAGCCCCCCGCGTTACCTGCGCAGACGAGCCGCGAGCTTCAACATCCGACGGCTGCCGGTGCGCCTTCGTGCCAACGCAGAACGCGAGGTATCGGTTCATAAAAACTAAGGTAAAATATAATTGTTTATTGTTTGCAATGCAGAGAGAGCTGGACAAGGCCAACAACTCGGCGCCAAAGGGAGCAGAGAGCAGGCGCAAGCGGCGGCGCAACCTGATCCGCTCTGTCGACTTTTCGTACCGCGCAGGAAAGCATCGCTGGCTGGAAACCCACATTTGGCACGCCAAGCGGATGAAGATGGTGGACAGCTTTGGCTACCGCGTTGCCCTCAACTCCAACAGCAGGTCTGTGCGGTCCAATGTCCAGGCCATGCGCGACGCCGCCGTGGCCATCGACGCCTCCTACACAGCCGTCGTTGAGGTCTTTGGCGCACTGGAGCAGATCGCGGCCGTTTTCCAAAGGATGGTCTCGCCCTCGATTTCCCCTATGCCCACTGCCAAGAGGTGATTAGTTGTTTTGTTGCTTTTGACTTCTGAACGAATTGGACTAGGTATCTTGCTGGCGCACGGTATGGCACGACGCTCGTTTACTGGCCTGGAAGCGAGTTCAAGCAATTGATCGCACCCGTGACGTTCCTGTGGGGTCCCACAGTCGACGCGGATGAAGCGCAGGTCGGCGGAAGCACGTGCTGGATGTGGGTGCATCCTGCTGCGGCGTCGGAGCTCGTGCAGGCTCTGGCCGATGCCGTGGACAAGTGCCGTTTTGCAGACGAGCAGGTCCACATCACCCACCGGGATCGCGAGCTGCTCAAGTTTATCCTGAGCGGGCCCCGTGCACATGCTACTCTCCAGGCGATCCTCGACGTCGTGCCCGCCGGCAGCGAGGCGGACAAGGCATGGAAAACGATGGCTTGCTTGCGCTCTCCGTCGTCGCTCCCAGCCGACTCGGTGCTCGCCCTCTCTGTCTTTGATCCACGTCTATCTTTCCCCCGCAAGATGCCCCCGCGGACCACGTCCACCTCCCCGGAGGCTGAGGCCGCCCTCCACACTCTCCTCGTACCCGCGGCAAAATGGGAATTTACTGATTTGTAAAACATGAAAATCCATCCATCTAGGTCAGCTGGGCTCAAGACGGCTCCCTGGCCAAATCGCCTCTGTGGAGCAAGGACGTCCGCACCAAACTCAAGTCAGACAAGATCCCAGAGGCCAAGCTGAACGAGCGTCGTCGTTTGGTACCTTGCTACTTTTCCTGTTGCTTGTCTGACTGCCTTTCGTGCAGCAAAACTTTCCTGGTCGGCCCCTCGAGCCTGAAGAAACAGACGCACGGATCCCGATCCTGCTGCTGCGACGTCGGTGCATGGACATCACCAGCTCTGGCGCAACCGCCACCCACGTGCGCGAGTTTGGATCGGGCTGGGACCTGGTCGTGCCCGCAGGCTGGGGCAACGACTTTTGGAAGGCGCTTGTGTTTGCTGGGGCCCGCACGGGAGGCCTGCTCGACCTGTACGCAATGCACACAGAGATGGGTGTCCCCAGCTTTCCCGACGACTTTCCCGGCACCCACGCCAACGATCTCTGGGTCAAATCTGTCGCTCAAGAGCGCGAACAAAAGTACTGGGGACGGCCACTGGCCAAGCGTGTACCCTACGCCAAGCTGGCCCTCTCCACGTCGCCCTTTCAGCCCGACTACGCCTCGCTCCTCCAGCCCGCCACCACCAGTTGGACCCCGCCCAGCAAACAGCCCGCGGCTTCCAAGCCTGCCCCTGCTGCCCCTTCGGCCAAGCGGACAGCAGTACCCAAGCCCGCCGTCGTGGAGAAAGTCGCCATCAATCTCGACGACATCAAGGTGCATCTCTTGCCCTCGCCCACAGCACAGCCGTCCCCTCGATCGATTGTCTTGGTCTCACTCGCCATGGTACCATATGTTTTTTAATTCAAAGAAATATCTTACATATCTAATTTCAGACGGGCAAGGGTGTTCCAAAGCCCGGCGCCCAGATCTACCTGCGACAAGGCGAGCATAAAGGCAGCGAGCATAAAGGCAGCAAGAAAGCGCACGCCAAACGCCCACGGACCAAAGACCAGGTCGCCCAGCCGCTGCCCGATCCCACGCACACTGACGACCAGGCTGTTTTGCAGCCGGTCTCGGACGTGATCGGCCTCGTTCTTTCCGGTGGATTCTCATTCCTGCGAGGCCATGGCTTTGCCGTCGCCGTGTGCTCTGCCGAGCGACTCCTCCCCCCCTTGAAAACAAGCACCTGTTCGCCAGTCTGGGTCCGCAACAACAGCAGCTTTTTCACCAGGCCTGGTCATGTCACACCGCTGGCAATCTTGTAGTCTGTTTTACAAAGACGGCCACAAAAACAAAATAAAAAAAAAGAATCTTTCCTGCATTCTTTCAAGTACATACAAAAAATCCTAATGTTCTCTATTTTGAGTGGCTGTTTCTCTTCTTGCTCGTGATGACTGGTCCTCAGTTGGATGAAGGTGGGGGAGGGTAGGGGGTAGGCATCTGCCAGGTTTGCTGCTGCTGCGGCGGCGGCGGTGGTTTTTGCTGCCCTTGTTGCGGTGGCTGCAGCAAGTGCGGGGCGATCAGGCTGGGGTCGTTGCCGCTTGGGTTAAAGGTGCCGGGCCAAGGAAGTAGCGGAGCCGAGTTGAACATGGGCATCATGCTCGAGGGGGCATCCATGGGCACCGACTGGTGGAAGGACGGCATCATCCCGGGGAACACTGCGCCGGGGCTGATCGAGGGCAGGCCATAGGCACCGGGTACAACAGACGAGCCCAATGACGCCATGCTGCCGAAGTGGTGGTGGCGCATCGGCGGTGGCGGCGGCGGCGGCGGCGGCAGGTGATGGAATGACTCCTCGTCGTCCTCGTCGCCCTCCTCCTCAGAGTCGCCGTTGAAATCTGCGTCGACAGAGTCCTTGAGCGTAGGCATCTTGGAGCCAGAGATGTTGGCGGCCGATGTCGGGGACTTGGAGGCGGCGGCGGCCTTGGACGTCCGTGCCTTCTTTGCGGGCTTTTCGCCAGTGTCGGCCTTCTTGGCGCGCGGCTTCCTGGGCGTGGGTGTCTTCTTCTCGGCCTTGGCCTTCTTGCCGGCGAGCGGCTTGGTCGGCACATCGGCCATGTCGTCACTGTCGTCATTCGGGTGGCTGTCATGCCCCTGGTGGAGGTGGTAGCCAGCGATGGCGTGGATGCCAGGGAGGGTGCCCTTGATCGAGATCGGGTCGTGGATGCTGAACTCGGTGTCATCGCCACCGGCTATGTCGTCGTCCTCGTTGTCGTCCTCGTCCACGTCGTCCTCGTTGTCGTCGTCGCTGCCCTCTTCGCTGAACGCTTCGTGGCTCGCCGGCGTCTTTTTCTTGGACGGCGTCGTGGGCTTCTTCTTGGTCTTGAGCTTGTCGTCGCCCATTTGGGCGCCCACCTGCGACTCGACGGCGCGGATCTCCTCCTTGGTGCGGCGCTTGCGAGGCTTGTCAGACTTGTTGCGTTGCTTGGCGCCCTTGCCCTCTGCCGCATCCGAGCTGCTTGCCGTCTTGGCGGCCGCTGGCCCACGGCCCCGCTTGCCCGACCTCTCCTTGGGCTGGCTAAAGCACGTCTGGAGGAGCAGCTCGGCACGGCGAGCCAGCGACGCCTCGCGGGGGAAGGGCAGGTAGTCGATCGTCTGGATCGTGGTCGTGTTGATGGGCGGCTGCGTCTTGTCCACGATGAGCGGAAGCAGCTTGTGGAACAGGAGCGACTCGTCACGCAGAATGTACTCGCCACCAGACAGGCCGTACTTGACGATGCCCCAGAGCATGTCAATCTCAAAGCGGCTGCCGCGGCGCCACCAGCGCGGGAACGCGGTCGCGGGCGGGGCAGACTTGACCGTCTCCTCAATGTTGGCCTGCGTGCGCAGGATCCGTCGCACGGCCTGCATGAGCGAGATGCGCTGCAGTAGTTTGCGCGCACGTTCGGCGTTGGCAATAACACGTGTGGCGACATCGCGGAAGCCCGTTCCGCTGGCGCCCTCGGGCTCGTCGCTGCCGTCGTCGTCGCCGTCAATGCCGCCGCTACCAAGGGGGTTGCTCGACTTGCCGCCGACGGGCGTCCCAGAGGTGGACTCGCCAAAGTCGTCGGCTGCGCTTGCGCCCGCGGAGGACGACGATCCCTTCTGCTGGTCCGCCTCGATCAGGGCCTTGCACCCGCGAATCATGTCGTTGAGGAAGGATTCAAAGTGCTCGCTCTTCTTGCGCGTGAGGATCGGATTGCTGATCCAAAACTTCTCCCAGTCCATGACCTCGTCGTGGCCCACGAGGACCGTGTAGCCGTTGGCGAGCTGATCAAAGGGCACGTTGACAAGCTCAGAGTCGCGGCGGCGCTTGACCTTGACGGGCGCGCTGTCCACCTGCTCGACCTCAAAGTCGCCGTCCACGAGCGTAATGTCGGACGGGAGGTCGCACGGGGCAGGCTGCAAGGACTCGGACACCTTGGTCGGCAAGCCAAACGACATGAGCGCACGCATCATCACATGGCCCTCGCGCATGTTCCAGTACGCTTGCGACTCCTCGTCGCGTTGGCGGCGCAGCTCTTCCGCTTGTTCCTTGCGAGCCTAAAGAAAAGAAAAAAAAAAACTTTTTAGCTTTATGACGACAAAAATAAATACCAACAATTACCTGCTGGGCACGATCTTTCTCGATGGACGCACTGCGGCGAGCAGACGACGCTGTCACACGCTGGTGGGCATTCACGAGCTTGCGGAGGCGCATGTTGAGCTCGGCATTGCTGGGCCAACGGACAGGCCCCGCCGGGGCACTGGGCGCGGCTGAAACCGTGGTGGTGCTCGTCTCCATCGCGTCCTCGTCCTTGACACTCTCCTTGGCTTTGGCTGGCTCCTGCTCCCCGTCCTTTGGTTCGTCCTTCTTCGCCTCGGTCGTCGCCTCCGAGGGCACGGAGGATGCAGCATCGTCTGTCGCGGAAGAAGTGGATGGCTCGGCCGACTCGACATCGACGGGGTGACTGCTCTGGACCTCGTCCTGTGCGTCCTGAGCCTCGGCGCCGTCGTCCTCCTTCTGCTTCTGCGACTCAAAGGCCTCGAGGAGACCCGCGTGGCGTGCAAAGCTGAGGCGCTTATCGGCGATCATCTGCTGATAGCTCATGTAGCCAAACCAGTCGGTGCCGAGGATGAGCGAGGCGTCGTCATCCGGACCCCACCAGTCGGTCGGTGGCTTGGTGTCGATCGTGGGGGCAGCAAACTGGCGGTAAACAGGCGTGCCGTCCTCTTTTTCAGAGTCCTCCTCATTGGCATCCTCGTTCTTCTCGAGGAAAGGCGCGACAATCATGTAGTGGAGATAATGGATCAGCTGCTGGCGAACGAGGAGCGAGCGCCCTAAAATAAATAAAATAATAAAAATAATAAGACATGGTTACATTTTTTTTTTTATATAAATTATTTTTACCCTTTTTCTTCAAATGCTCCTTGTAGCTCTCGCTGGCGTCCTTGATGTACGAGTGGTAGTAGCTAATGGAGCGCTCCGAGGCACCAGAGAAGGGAGAGATACGCTGGGGGGGCTGTGGCGCAGCGTTCTTGGGCTTGCGGCCGGGGCCAGCCTTGCGAGTGACCGGTGGGGTGGCTGCGGACGAATCGACAGCCTTGGTGCCATCAGCGTTGAGGCCGCCTCCGCTCCAGGGGACCTTGGGCTCGGCCGTGTTGATGAGCTCCTGGGCGAGCTCCTTCAGTACGGCATCCTCGTCAGCAGTGAGGCCAAAGTGGATGACATAGTTGAGCAGCTCAAAGCACGCCGCCGCAATGTCTCGCTCGTCACGCTTGCCAAACTTGCCAGAGTCGAGTATCTCCTTCCAGCGTCCAAAGCCGAACGCGCTGAGCTTGCTCTCGAGACGCAGGCGCTCCTGGAACGACCACGAGTAGTTTGTGCCCTTGGCCTTTTTGTCCTTGGTGCCCAAAACGGCATCGTCATCGCCATCCGAACCGCCCTCCTCCAGCTTGGGATCGTACCGCTGGACGACCTTGCGCTGGCGTGGCTGGTGAACGATAAGATCGTCGGTGCTGTCGTTGAGCAAGTCGTCGACGTCGAGGTTGGCGGTCTTGGCCCACTTTTCCCAAAACTTGGGGTCGTCAATGTTGACCTCGTTATCGCCCTCGGCACCGGTCACGGTGAAGCTGGCGCGCGAGAACAAGTTGCTCTCGCCCTTTTGCTCACTACCGCCATCGGCAGCCTTGGCGGCGTCGTGGTTGATCACAGTTGTGCGCCGAGCGAGGATCGTGTCGATATCTAGAGAGAACTAGACGTGAAAAATGATTCCGGCTAATTAAAAAATCGCACCTTCTTCGCAAAATTTGATGCCCTCGTCATCGTCCATGACGGCGCCGTAGGCTCCGCGCTTGAGCAGTTCTTCGACGTCCTGTTTGCTCATCTGCGGCGGGGCGACATCCTCGCCGTGCGACGAGACACTCGAGCTGCTCTTCTCGAGCTTCTGAAGGACGGCACGCTCGAGACCGAGCTTCATTCCGGCGCGATCAAACATGTCGCGCTCGTACGAGTTGCGCGTGACCAGTCGGTACACCTTGACAGCCTTGTCCTGGCCGATACGATGGCAACGGGCCTGGGCCTGGAGATCATTCTGCGGGTTCCAGTCAGAGTCGAAGATGATCACGGTGTCGGCCGCGGTCAAGTTGATTCCCACACCACCGGCACGTGTGCACAAAAGGAAGATGAACACCTCGGATTCCTGAAAGCGTTTTAAAATTTTAAACGATTGAAAAAAAAAAAGAATAATAAAAATGGACATACGGGCTGCGAGAAACGATCAATGGCGGCCTGACGAAGATCACCACGAATGTTGCCGTCGATGCGTTCATGTCGCCAACTAATATTTTTTTTTTAAAAAAAATTATGAACTCGTTAGTATTTTTTAGTACCCCTTGGCACGGAGATAGTCTTGCAGGATGTCGAGGCAGCGGGTCATCTGGGAGAAGATGAGCACTTTATGTCCGGTCGACTGCAGACGAGGCAAGAGTTTGTCCAGGAGGATGAGCTTTCCTGAAGACTGGATCATGCAGGCAAACTGCTGGGCCAGCTCGTGCGCACCTGCCTCGCGAGTGATCGTTTCCTCGGCGCCGCGGATCAGGTATGGGTGAATGCAGCACTTGCGGAGTTCCATCATCGTGTTGATCAGGTTGGGCATGTTGGAGGCCTTGGAGCCCTTGATCAGGAACGAAAAGTTGCGCTTGAGGATGGCCTGGTAGTACTGCTTCTGGACCGGGGTCATCTCGACTTCGATGATCGTTTCCTCTTTGCTGGGAATGTCTTTTTCCTAAAGAGCCACCAAATAATTCAAACAAAGAAAAAAATAAACAACTTGAAACGTACGACATCGTCCTTGAGACGGCGCAACAGGTAGGGCTTGAGGACTTTTTGGAGCTGGTCGACATCGCGCTCCTCTTTGAGGTTGCCAAAGTCGTGCAGGAACTGTTCCTCACTTGCGAAACGGCGCGGGTCGACAAAGTTCAGCAGGTTGAACAGCTTTTTTTTTTTTAAAATTTAATAAAAAGGATGGTGACACA
>Ga0302231_10001303_pt1 | contig 15664 bp, 11 predicted proteins | sample II_Palsa_N2_2_FD_193522 | JGI IMG/M metagenome (GOLD analysis project Ga0302231, IMG submission 193522) | Peat permafrost microbial communities from Stordalen Mire near Abisko, Sweden - II_Palsa_N2_2 | ecosystem: Environmental > Terrestrial > Soil > Palsa > Peat permafrost | place: Sweden...
CACGAATCGTTCGGAGGGACAGGCTTGAGCGGACGGAAGCGGTAGTATGCGGCGAGTGCACCGACGGGACATATTGGGCCTACCGTGGTACCCAGGTGTACCGTTGAGCCTTGCCGGAACTGATCTGTCTTGGAGACCTTGATGCGGAACGTTGCATATTTGCCAGCCGATGGGTGGCGCGCGAATGAGAGGTCTGAGATCGTCGGGTGTAATTTTGGGTCGAACGTTGTCGTCGCGGAGACTAGCGCGAGTTCGCCGAGCCGTAGGAAGCCAAAGAATCCCAGGCTCAGCGCCGCTCGGAACATGACGTCGTCCCAGCCTCGGTCGACCTCCACGGGCCAGATGCGGCGCAGGATTTCGATTGTGAGGGGTAGACGCCGTCGTCGAGGCTGGCTCGCGACGCGTTGCGCGCCCCGCAGCACACGGGCGAGTTGGAGCCGGCCCGTTGTTGGGTCGCTGTAGCCGTTGTCGATGTGCCAGGACCGAACGGCTGCAAGGTAGACTCGGATCGTCGGGGGAGCCACTGTCGAGGTGCACCAGGCTACGAACTCGATGAGCCTCCTTTCGTCGGCCGGAATGCGCTCGGCCGCTGGTACCCCCGTCGTGTCGCAGAATCGCTGGTAGGCCCGCACGCCGGTGGCGTATGTCGATCTCGTGGGATGCGCGAGGCCGGCGTGCAGTAGGAGCACGGCCCGCTCGCTGAGTTGTCTTGGGTCCATTAGAGGCGTAGGGCGTCCTCGTCCTCGGCGGAGAGTGTTACCGGTTCGTTCTTGAAACCGGGCCTATTCTTTGAACGAGTTAGTGTGAGCCACGCTAGGATTAAGAGTAGGATAATCTTCTAGAATGTACAACTGTACACGTGGTCTTTTCAGATACGTAGGTTCTCACCTCTTTACCAGTCGTGGTTCCGACGCTCGCAGGAACCACAGCTGACATTAGAAACGCGGAAATCTTACCTCGAGAGAGCTCGTCCGCGTCACGTTAGTTATGCCAGGCACGTGCACGGCCCCAAAACGGAAACCATGCAGCACTGCGCTTAATCACAACTGGCGCAAGTACCACCGCAATGCCGGGTCCTTGGGATACCCGTCGTTGACCACCTGCACCACAGCCATGTTGTCGCACTCGAACGTCACACGCCGATGCGCCCATCGTTGGCCCCAGAGCCTTGCCGCCAGTACCAGTGGAATGAGCTCTTTAACGTGGATCGGGTAGTCGCGCGACCGGGCGGACCAGCAGCCGTAGGTCCATTCGCCGCCGCAGATGAGTCCGAATCCGACGGTTGACGAGGCATCGCTGCAGACTTGGATGGCGAGTTGTAGGTGGGATCGTGCGAGCGCCGGCGTGTAGTCCCAGAATTCGATCCCGTTCCAGTCGCGTAGGATCTGTTGCCACCAGCGTAGGTCGTCGAGCATTGGGTTGTCCTGGGTAACGCGTACGACGTCGTGAAGCCGTTTTGCGGAGTACGCCATGGTCATGACGCTCGCGGTAAACGTGCGACCTGGCGACACGACCTTGGCGGCGTGGAATAGCTGGCCCGCAAGCGACAGAAGCTCGCGCTTGGTGTAGTGCTCCTTGGCGAGAGCCTCAAGCAGGGTCGTCTGCAGAGCTTGTCGCTTCTCTTCAGGAAGCCGGGCTATCCGGGCCACAACATCGAGCTCCACGCCCAGGAACGTCAGTGCCTTGGTGGGGTCGACGCACTTTTTGTCATTGACCCGAAGGCCGAGCTCGCGAAACGTTTCCATGATCGTGGCCATTACGTCCATCGCGTCGACGTGGCCATCCGTGATCAGCAGGTAGTCGTCGAGGTAGTGGACCGCGTCGGCGCGCACGTGGCGGTGCAGGCAACGCACTACCCGTTGTGCTATCCAGAGGGCGACGTGGGCGAGCTCGTTGAAAATGGCCGGGCTGGTGCGCAGGCCAAAAGGTAAGCACAGGTCGACGTAGGTGCTGCCCTGCCAACGTAAGCCGAGCAGGTGCACCTCCTCTGGCCGGATCCGACAGTGGCGGAAGGCGTCCTTAAAGTCGATCTTGGCGAGGTACACGTTTTTCCTCGCGCGGGTGATGTGCTCGATGGCGTTGGCGATTGTACCGTAGTGGGTGCGCGCATCCTCGGGGTCGATGGCTGCATTAACGGACGTGTCCAGGCCAGCCGATAGGTCGTGTATGAGTCGGTATCCCGTCGGCTGTTTTGGAACCAATCCGATCGGGGCCACGACGACGGTCCCGGCCACCGACTGGGGAATCTCCAGGTAGCGGAAAATGGTCCGTCGGTAGCGGGAAAAGAGGTAAAAAGAGGCCAAAAAAGAAGAAGGGGAAGAAAAGGAGCTACGACGGACGGAAGAAAAAGGCGCCGGGAAAGAGAAACCCTCGTTTTTCAGTTCCGCGATGGAAGGACCGGTGACCTCCAAGAGAGAGTGATCATCGGTGTCCGACAGGGACGCGAGGACAGCCTCGTGGATGTCCGCCTGCGAGGCGGATGCACTGATGTCGTCCATCTCCTCGTTCTCCGACGCGGGGGGCAGGTCGGGAACCTGCTCCTGAACGGGTTGCTCCGCGGCAGCCTTCGCGATACGAGCCGACTTTTTGCTGGGGGCCGCGGACGACGCGGCTGCGTTCGCATGCGCGCGCTGAAGGCGAGAGGCAGCCGACGCGGTCGACCTGTTTGCCTGAGCCTTGACTTTGCCAGCCTTGCGAGCCTGACGTGCCTTAGCTAGCCGTGGACGGTGACGGTGACTTGGCAGATGCCTGCTTAGGTTGTTTGGCCGAGGCCTTCTTGAGGGTTGGCGGCATGGCCGTGTTCGTGCGAGGTGATGTGGCGCAGGGAAAATGCGTAGAAGATGTGTGTGCGGTTCCCCTTCAAGTGTGATGATGGGCTCTGGTAGCCCCCTTATTAGTCAGCGTGCGTAGCCGAGCTCTCAGAGGTGACACGTTCGTCTGCGGAAGATAACGTGGCGCACGGGCTACGAGTGGTCTAAGTCACGGCGAGGCCGCGGCGAGACGGCCAAGCCGCTGTAGGAGCTATTGGACCGTCTGTGCCGAGTGGCAGACGGCGTGATCCGCTGTGAGCCGCGGGCCGTGGGACAGACGGCTCGCGCCGTGATAGAGTGCGGTGTGCCGGACATCGACTGTACGGCGTGGCCGTAACAGTACGAAGACAGTGTGACCGTGGGTCAGCAGCTGTCTAAACGGCGTGCGCCGTGAACAGAGGGCCGTGGGCCGATAAGAGGGACAGCGTGACATAGTATCAACGACTGCCGAGGGAGAGAAAGGAGTAAAGTAATGGGCATACCGGGGCGCAACACTCTCAGCGTTTATTGGTGGGCAAGGCATACTGAAATGGTTTTGCCCGTGATAAAGTGTAGAGTGGATTTGTCATCGGCCTCTTTTTCGTTTTCGGCCTCCATCGCAGCCTCGTCGTCTACTCTCACGCTCAATCCTCCTATCCTCTCGCTGCCTCGGCTTTGGGAGCAAGTTCCTCATCCTCACACTCTTCTTTTACCCCACCACCATCCCCTTTCTCCACCAACTCAAGAATCAAGTTTATTCTATTTTATTTATTCTATTTTATTTATTTTACTATGCTCCTTTTCGTTTATTTCTATTTACATGTAGTCGTGGGAAGGACAACGAGCGCAACGGCCAGGTCTCTTTTCGGGGTTTTCCCCGATTTTTTTTAAAAAAATAATAAATGTCCACATGTTTTTTAATTCAATATTTTTTTCCGCGATTCGCAGCTGTTTTGCACTCCGGGGTATGCAGATGCCAGCCAATTTTTTGTTCGCACCTTTCTTGATGGGCCGCGTGGCACACGCCGCTTGTCGTGTCACTACTTTTTCTTGCCGTCGGTGCGCCATTATGTTTAGGAAAATCTGTTAAGCCAGTCTCAGACTTCCAGTTGTGCTTCCTTCGGTAAAAAGGTTACATTTCCGACTGATTATGAACATAGCCGATTCAAGAGGCCCTAACGGACGGCACCTGTGAACATGCGAATTTCGTGGCACGTTTTTTCTAAAAATTTTGTGCCATGAAAATTGTTCTTCGCGTACGAGGCGACCCAGATGACCGTCACAAAGACGTGCTGCCGCTGAGGTGTTCTCAACTACAAGCTGGGCATCAAAAGGTGGCGGACCGGCACTACAATGGCGACCGCAACATGATCTATGACCTCCTTTATATAGTTTCTACACTGTACAACCAAACCCCGTAGGTATAGGTCCTAGAGAGAGTTATTGTATGCAGTTAACGCCGTATTCTGCTGACTGAGGCAGGTCCGGAGGGGATAACAGCAAGCGCACGACGGCATGTGGTAGACAAAGTCTCCCACTTGCCACTCTGCATTGATGCTGTTGAATCGTCGGCTCAACACGAATTGGGCATGTTGTTTGACCGTGTCCATTGAAAAGCGGTGCTGCAAGAGGTCTTGGGCGCTTTGTTGTTCCCACTGCGGGTGGTTCAAAAAACGGGTGTTCCCGTAAATTTGTGCCATGAATGAGCGAGCCCAGGCCGTCTTCTTGACAAAAAAAGTCCCCAGGTTCATTCCACGGATAGCGGCATCCATCCCTTCTGTCGATTCCAAGTCCCCTCTGAAGCCCTCCCCATCCAGTCTCTTTGTCGGGATTATAACGTCCGGGTCGTGGGAGTGTTCCGCGTAGTATTTGATGCGAGCCTCGTTTAGCTTGTCGGCCAAGAGAATCTTCGCGCTGCTGAACATCGCGTCGGTGTCCATCCAAAAGACCCAGTCGCAAGCCGAGCCGACATCGGTAGAAGGATTGAAATTGACCGAGATGGACGGCTCGCGCATTACATTGTCTCCCCACAATAGCCAGGTGATACCGACAATTTTTGACCATGCCACGGGCCTTTCCTCGTCCAGAGAGCCGTCAAAGAAGAGCATACGGCAGCCATGAATGGAGCAGTAGTCTCTTTTGTTGTCTCTTGCGGCAGGGCCCAAAATACCGTATGCTGCAGCACGCGCATCCTCTCCTGATGGGTTTGCGTCCAGGTCTAGGCTCGCGCTAGGGTTGGGCGTTTTCCACGTTCCAAGAGATAGAACGCATATGTCGCTCATTGTTGCCATTTCCAAGCGTTCGCTCTGTTCGTTGTGGTCCTTGTTGTCGCTGTCGTTGCGGTCGCTGTGTTCTTCGGCGACTCGGCCAATGTGAGGTTGCTCAATTTTCTCTGTACGGTCACCTTGGCGTTTCGCTAGGAGAGAGTGCAGCGCCAGGGGCGTCAGAGCGGCGGCGACGACCAAAAACAAGAGAGCATGCGAGGGCCTCATGTTTTTTTCTCCAGTTGTTTTTTCCAGAACAAATTGCATTAACAGGTATCGGAATGAAGGCGTGCCTACTGCTGTTGTACCTGTTGCTACTGTTGGCGACCACACTGGTGGCGCAAGCCCAGGACTGTCTCTTCTCGGCCGGCGCAATGTACTATGATCTCGCGCCGCTGCTCACCACCTACAACGCCACCTACGGTTACGGCGTTGTAACGAACGGCCGTGTCAGAAGCGAACAGTTTGTAGTCAACCTGTGAACGCCGCTCTGTGTACCCGGGGGTCCCGACAATGTGTAATTATGCGTACGTCTGCCAGGACAGCCTTGTGGACCACACGGGCGTCGCTGTGGCCAAGACAAAGCCTGCGAGCGGCACGCCCACGGCCAACGGCTTCGTACTCACTCTCATCAACGGCGACTTGTGCAGCGTCACGGGACAGGGCCGAATTTCTGTGTTCACGTTCTCGTGCAACACCACGGAGATGCTCACCTACGTCAACGAGTCGCCCACGTGCACGTACAACTTTGTGTGGTTAACGCCGCTCGCCTGCCCGTGGACCTTTGTCAACAACTCATGTGCGCTCAACGTGACTAGCCTGGGCCTGTTTGCCGCCTTTGACCTTTCGCCTCTCGCCGGCAAGACCTTCACCACACCCGACATCCTCAACCCGGAGGCCACCGTGGACATCTTTGTCTGCGATCCCGCGTTCTACGTGCGCCAGTGCGGACCCGGCATCATGATCTGCTCCGTGGACGGCGCAGTCGGTTATTCCCTGGCTCCGGACATTTGGCTACTCGACTACAACCCCGACTCGGGCGCCCTCGCAATGGACTTTGCCATGATCGGCGGCTACTCGTCCACAATCATCTTTGTGTGCTCCTACGACGCCGGAGCAGGGGCGCCCGTCATGGTTGATGAAGACTCGGGTGACATCCTCTTTGTCTGGCAATCGGTTATTGACTTTCGAGAGAGACAACCAAAAAACAGACAGTACAAAACACAGAAAGAACACTAATAATACATAACAAACAATGACGTACTGATAACATGGCGCTTGTTATCCTGACGAATTGGTTGCACTGGAATCAGGAGGAGGAGTCTCCGGTGCGGGACGGCTGCGTGAAGGGCGAATCGACGTAGCAGGAGCTGGAGTCGTTGGAAACGGAGTTCGAAACGGGTGATTGCGGTCGTAGTCGTCGATGAGGTTCTGCGGCAATCCGGACACGATCGGGTCTTCCCAGGTGGTGTCGTCGTAGCCTTCCCAGGCAACGTGGTACTCGTAGCGGGGCTCGTTGCGGATCTTGCGACGGCCGATGATTTGATCAATGATGTAGTGACCATCTGGGAGGGGTTGCTCCGGATCTGGCAGATCGACAGGAGTAGGTAGATGCTGAGGCCCAGGCTGAGGCTCGGGGACGACAGCCTGTGGAATATCAGGTGGTTGGGGAACGGGTACACCGAGATCGATAGGCGGAGCGAGGGGCGCGGTCGGCTGAGAAACGGGACGGACGAGGACCGGATCAGGGAGAACATACGGGACTGGGGCCTGATGAACCAGAGGGGGTAGCAGCGGGGCCGATTGAGTCGGGGCACCGAGCACGAGTTGAGGTGGTGCGGACGGGGACAACTCGGGCAGTCTGGGGTCGTACCTTTTCATTTGACGCACGGGGACAACGAGTAGGGTCTGGTCTCCCGTCGGGCGACGTATTTCGTACGTGGTGTCGTTGATTTTTCGGATGATCTGGAACGGGCCTGTGAACTGGGGCTGCAACTTGGGGATCAGGCCTTTGCGGGGGCGATGGAGCAGGATCATGACCAAAGAGTTGATCGGGTACTCGACGGCGCGGTGAGACTTGTCGTACTGGGCCTTGGCGACAGCTCGGGCTTGCTCGAGGGCGGCAGACACGGTTTTCTGGGTCGATACGATCGCGTTGTTGAGCTGGGCAATGTACTCGCGCGTGGCTTTGTTGGGCTTGACGGAAGCAGGACCGAGAGCGGCCAACGGGGCTCGAGCAGGGGTGCCAAAGAGGACTTCGAACGGTGAGAACCCGGTGGACGCTTGGACACTGGAATTGTAGGACCACAAGAGCCACGGTAAGGAGACATCCCAGTCGGTCTGGTCGGTGCTGACGTGCTTGCGGATCATGGTTGCCAGGGTGCCGTTAAAACGCTCGACGAGACCTTGGGTCTGAGGCTGGTATGGCAATCCGTGACGGTACTCGATTTGCAGGGAGTCGAGTAGGGCCTGGACTTGGTGGTTCGCAAAATGCTTCCCGTTGTCGGAGAGGACGCAGCGGGGGCGGTCCCAGTGGCAGACGATCCGGTCGACCAGATGGTAGGCCGTGGCGGTGCCGTTGGCGGCGGGGACGGGGATGGCCTCGACCCATTTCGAAAAATGGTCCATGAGTACGAGGATGTACTTGTTTCCCCCGGTGGACGTTGGGAGGGGCCCCATGTAGTCCATCACCACGAGATCAAATGGGCCGGACGAGTCGAGCGGTTGGAGGAGACCCGCCGGTGCCAGGTGCGACTTGTTGCCGTGGGCACAGGCGGAGCACGATTGGCACCAATTGGTCACATCCGAGATGAGGGTCTCCCAATAGCAGTGGGCCCGCAGACGAGCCAGTGTGCGGCCCGCTCCGAGGTGGCCCATGTGGTCGTGGCCGGCGCGCATGACCTCGGTCCGTAGGGCGGCAGGGATCCAGACGCGCGGCGATCCATCTGCGTTGTCGACACAGAGACGCCGGAGGGAATCGATCGAGCAGCATGCAGACCGGGCCTGGACGAGGTCTGCCTCGGTGTGGTCGGGCGGGAGTTGACCGGACTCGAGGAACGCGTAGACGGGGCCGAGTACCTGGTCGGTGCGCTGGGCGGCGACGATGTCGGAAGCGCGTAACGGGACGGGGTCAGGAAGGACAAAGGCGGACGAGACCACCGGTAAGCGGGACAGGGCATCCACGTTCGCATGGACGGAGCCGGGACGATAGACGATGGAGAAGTGGTAACGTTGGAGCGACAGGAGCCAACGCTGCATGCGGTCGGAGAGCTCGGACGTGGGGGACTGTAAAAAGGCGAGGGCGCGGTGGTCGGTGATGATGGTGAACTGCTGGCCGAAGACGTACGAGTGGAAATAGCGGATCGCCCATACCACTGCGAGGCCTTCGAGCTCGAGCACCGTGTAGCGGCGTTCTGCGTTATCGAGCTGGCGGCTCGCATAAGAAATGACACGCTCACCCTCGTCGAACCGTTGAGACAGGATGGCCCCCAGACCGGACCTGGAAGCATCGCACGCGATCGTGAACGGCCGGGAGAAGTCGGGGAAGGCCAGGACAGGGGCATGAGTGAGGCACTGCTGCAGGGTACGGAAAGCAGTCTCGCAAGCGGGGGTCCAGTTGAAACGCTTATACTTACGGGTGAGTTCGAACAGGGGTTGCGAAATGGCGGCAAAGTCGGCGATGAACGTGCGGTAGTAGCCTGCGAGGCCCAGGAACTTGCGCACCATCAGAGCCGACGAGGGGGTGGCGAAGGCCAGCTCGGACTCGGTGTTGGACGGGTGGACGGCGAGGCCACTGGCAGAGAGCATGTGGCCCAGGAACTTGGTTTCCTTGCGGCCGAAGCGGCACTTGTCGAGGCGCAGATGGAAACCGGCGGCGCGGAGGCGGTCAAAGATGAGGCGCAGCTTGTGGAGGGAGTCGGTCTCGTTGGTGGTCGGGGAGATCAGGTCATCGACGAAGGACGACACCTCGGCGCGGGAGAGGCCCGTGAGCAGGGTGGACATGACGCGGCAGAAGACGGCGGGGCCGTTGGTGACGCCAAATGGCAGACAGGTGAACTCGTACAGGCCTCGGTCGCAGGCAAACGCCGTCTTGTGGCAGTCTGCCGGGTCGATGGGGATCTGGAAGTATCCGGCGGCCAGATCCATGGTGTTAAACACCGCGAATCCGCCAAGCGAGTTAAAGATGTCGCGGGCCAGGGGCATGGGAAACTTGTCCGGGATCGTCACCTTGTTCAAGCCACGGTAGTCGACGCAGAAGCGGTACGTGCCGTCGGGCTTGGGGACCAGGATGACCGGGCTGCAGTACGCAGAGGTGCTGGGTTTGATGATGCCGGCCGTGAGCATGGTGTCCACCTCCTTGTTGATGATCGCGCGTTCGAATGGGGACTTGGGGCGGGAGCGGCGGCTCACAGGTGTGTCGGTCGTGGTCCGGATACGGAAAGGGGTCACCTTGGCGAGGCCGGGGGCCCCACTTCGGGGGGCAAACACGTCCTTGTACTCGTTGAGGAGGGCTTGGTGGGACGCGGGCCAAATGCATTCGGCCAGGGCGGTCGAGCAACCGCTCGTCCACGCCTTGGGGTCCCAGGCGGAGAGGAGGTCCGAGAAGGCGAGGGGGTCGGCGAGCAGGGGCAGACTGTCGGGGTCCGTCGGGGGGTCGGGATCAAACGAGGGTTCGTGGGTGAGGGGGTCAAGGCCGTCGGAAGCCGGATCGGTTGACGGCGGAGTCGCAGCGGGGTTCGGGGTCGCAGGGGGGACTGCTTGGGTCGGGGCTGCGGTCGTGGTTGGGCTCGAGGGAAGGGGGGCCAGAGGAACGGAGCCGGAGCAGAGCGGGGAGAGAAGGCGGCGGGTGTGGACGACGACGGATGCTCGCATGCGGGTGAGGATGTCCATACCCAACAGGGCGTCGTACGCGAGTGGCGAGACCACGAGGAACGAGGACACGAGTCGGGCATCACCGATGATGAAGGGGACGGACACCTCGCCGAGCACCTCCAGATCGCGGCCGTCTGCTACCACCAGCCTCTCGTGGACAGAGTGGGAGGGTAGGAACCCAGGCCGTCGAGCGAAGTCCGCGGAGAGGAGCGAGTGCGAGGCGCCCGTGTCGACCAGGGCAAAGGCCGGGGTGACCGAAAACAGGACCGATGCAAAGAGGGGACTGCAGTGCTCGGAGATCGAAAAAACAGAGGGAGGAGTGATCGCGCCCACCACGCCGCTGACGCTGCAGCTCGACGGGGGCGGCGAGGACACCTGAGGTCTCGGGGGGGCACGGGCCGAAACCAAACTCGGGACGGCGTCCGCTGGCCGCGACGGCACCAGGCGGACGGGACTCAAAACAGCAGAGGGACCCTGGAGCGGCTGAACCACAGCTGCATCACCACAGGGACCCGGGACGCCGACCACCGGGGCGACCACACCAGACTGTCCTGCGGACGCGTCCTCGGCGACATACGAAACGGCATGCGTTGAGGGTGCAGGAACAGAGGGACTGAACGAAAAAGAGGACGAAGAAAAAACAGGGGACGAACTTGTTGAAACGGTGGCTGCCACGGAGGAGGAGGCGGGACCGTGGTGAGCAGGGCGGGGGAAAGGCTGAGGCCGGACGAGGCACCCCGCAGTCGCCTCGCCGGCGACTAAAAACCCGACTGGGACGGACAGTCCCGGCGCACGTGGCCAGGCTGTCGGCAGCCGAAGCAGATGGGCCGTCCATCCGCGGTGAAGTCCTCCGCCGTGGGGACGCGGCGTCGGCGGCGCGGCTGTTCGGCGTCGGTGTGGCCGGGCCCACGGCTCTTGCGCTGTGGCTGTGTAGACGCGGCCGCAGCGGAGGGGGTGGTGAGACGGTCCAGTTTGGCGCACAACTTGTTGAGTAGGGACGCCAAGTCGACACTCGGGGCTGGCTGCGGGACACCCTGGACACTCTCCGCGTCGATGACGACGGCGGCAGCTGGGGCAGTGCGGCCGGTGGGAGTGGCGCTGGAGCCAAACCCGGTGCGGGCGAGCTGCAGCTCCCGTGCCGACTCCATCGCCGCCTTCACGGAGGTCGGGGTGCCACGGGCCAGGATGGCGCGTCCGAGGGAGGTTGGGCTGCCGTCGTCGAGGGCGGTGAGCAGGTGGAAGAGCACCTGTTCGTCGGGCATCTGGGGGTCCACACGGTGGCAGAGGCCCAGGAGGTGGCCATATGCCTCGTCAACCTCCATTGACACCGGGCGGCGGAAGGAGTTGAGGGCCTGACGAGCCACGAGCGGGTTCGCCTTCGCGGCCGACCCGAACACCTCAGCCAGGCGGGCAAACACATCCGCGGGGACCTTGGGCGGGGTGCTGGCCGAGTCGACCGCGGCGAGTGCGGCCCCAGCCAGGTAGCCGTACAGAGCGCTGACTGCCTGGAGGTCGGTGGCCACGACCTTGGCCTTCTCCGGGGCCGAGCTCGAGGGGAGGCCAGTGGAGTCGTAGCCATGGGCCGTCAGGGCGCACTGGGCTGCCACAGTCCAACGCCGCAGGAGGCTCGCCGACGAGCCATCAAACACCTGCAGGGGTCCGAGACACCCGGTAGACACTCCAGTCACCATATTGACTTTCGAGAGAGACAACCAAAAAACAGACAGTACAAAACACAGAAAGAACACTAATAATACATAACAAACAATGACGTACTGATAACACGGTGTATGCATGCAATAATTACGTGCCTGCACCCAAAATCTCGGCCACGGCCTCGCACACAGCCTCCTACACGGCCTCGGCCACCACCTCCTTCACCGAATCGATAACCATCACTGGCACCGCCTCCTTCACCGAATCGGTCACAGCAACGGCCACCTCATCGCCCACGCCATCGTCAGTCGCCGTCGACGATAAGGCTCCTATGTCCACGACAGCTATCGTCTCTGTAACCGTTGTGGTCACTCTCATTATCACCGCCATTGTCGTTGGGGCGGCGCTCTTCGTCTATGTTCGCGTCATTGCAGCCAAGAACGGCAATGACTCGGTGCAAGGCACCGCCCTTCCCAGACTTAGTCATAACCTAGGGCGAAACAGAATGCAGCCATAAATCATGCAGTGAAACCAGACGTAAAATAATTTTGGCCACATCAAAACGCACACCTGGCAACATACGTGGTTGAGCAACTAAATTCTAATGGCCGGTAAGTGTTTTGTGCTACAAGCGTCGACATGGGCTTGGGCTAAGCCTAGGTCATTGCGGCGCGTTTGCACAAGAAGATGAAAGAAAACATCGTCGAGATGGCCAAAAATACAGTTTCGGCACGACAACGACGCTAGGACGGAGTCACGGAGGCAGCGGTGCACCTCGCGCCGGGCAATGCGCTAGCATCGTTTGTCTGACTGTGTGTTACAGTTGCCGCCACTCTATGTCCTCATCGACGAGTACGACCGCTTCGCCCAGCGTCTCGCCAACAAGCTGCTCTTCGAAAACTCTTCGATGTACAACGCCATGGTCACGGGCACGTCGGGCAAACGTGGCTCGTCCATGCTGCGACTAGTCGATCTTCGCAGGCCCCACGAGCGCTTTCCGAGCCGTCGTGTTTGTCCCACAGCCTGGGTTGGGCAACGTTCTGCAGGGCCTCGTGTCGACGTTTCTCCTGGCAATGCTCACCGATCGCGCCTTCCTCGTCAACTGGGATTCTCAGAACGACCTCTACGCCAAGCTGGACGACCTCTTTCAAGTGCGCTTATTGTGTGTTTTTTTCCTTTATTCAGCGCACGCATACGTAGGAGCCGGGGTTCAAGTGGAACGCGAACAAGACGGCAATACCCCCACTGGAAAGTCGTGGGAGTGGCTGCTGGGGTACTATCGCAGCTGCCCGTTTCGCAGCCGGCCGGTCGTGGGCGGAATTACGGACCGGCTGCTGTGCCACCCGACCTTCGGGCTCGATCCCGACGCGCCCATCTGGGAGTTTACGTCCACAAACTGGTACGGGTCCATCATTGCGCACAACCCCGCCTTCCGTCAGCGGATCTGTGCGCTCACCGGGCCCGACATCTTTGGCACGATCGCCCGCTCGCTGCTGCGCCCCTCGGCCACCGTGCAAAGGCATATTAAACGCGTCAAGGCCCTCGCCGGCGACGATCCTGTCGTGTCAGTCCAGATACGGCGGCACGAGGTCAACGCCATGCCGCTCGAGTTGGAGCATATTTTTTTCAGCTGCGCATCGGCCCTCGCCGCCTCCAACAACACGACCAAGATCTTCCTCGCGTCAGACTCGAACGAGACACGCGAACGGTGGAGACACCTCCTGGGCGATCGGCTTATTTCCCTCGCCAGTCCTGGCGGCGTGGGCGAAGACATGGTCAGCCGCGGGTCTGTGTTGGATGCAACTGGCCCTGGCCGACTAGTTTCTCCTGGGTGACCTCGCTGACGAGATAGTCATCATCCCGTTCTCCACTTTTGGCTACGTCGCACACGGCCGCACCTCCATCATCCCCCACAGCGTCACCCGCGACAACCTGTGCATGCGAGCCCTCTCGTCCCAGCCATGCAGCATGTACTGGTTTGGCGTCACCATGTCGCCGTGTTTTGACCCCCACGTCCACCTGACCTCTGACATGCTCAATCAACACAATTGCTACCTCTAATAAAAAAATTTTTTTTAAAATCCAAATGTAAAAAAAAAAATCAGTACAGTAATGACATAGTACAACTATCATCCCTTTCGCAGCGAGGACGCGTACACCTTGATAAAGGGTTTCTGCAAGTGGTCGATCATGTAGTCAAAGCGATCGGGATGGGCGAGGACGTAGGGTGGCGCGTCGACGGGCTCGCCTGGGGGCAAGACAAAGTTGTGGACGTACGGCCGATCGGTCAAGTCGGCGGCGTCGTAGATGTGCTTGGCCAGGTACTCGGGGCGGCTGTACTTTGGTGTGTTGAGCTCGACGTGTGCGAAAGACTGGGCCTTGTTGAGGTATCGGCCGATCGTCTTAAAGCACCACGAACAGGACCATCCTCCTTTGCGGACGACGGTCTTGCTGGCACACGGGGGCTTGTTGGAACGCAGCTCCTCAGCAGTGCACTGGTGCTCAGTGCCGGAAGAGCCCATTCGATCAATCTGGGGGAACCGCCACGTCGGGTCATGGATGATGCGGAAGCTGTAGTGCGAGAGCGCAACCTGGACTGTGATCGGGTACTCGACCTGGCACCAATCGAGCTTGAGCAAGAGGATGAGGCTCGGCCGCGGGATCTCGTCCATGTCCGAGACGAGAATAATGTCGCCGGTCTGCGCACCGCCCTTTTCGATTGCCCCCATCCTGACCATGCCGTGCTGGCGCATAAACACCTCATACTGCCACTGGCCCAGCTCCTTGTCGCCCGAGTCGGTGGTCATCTCGAGCTTGACGCGGATGATCTTGGCCTTGAGCGCGTCGTCGAGTCGCTCCCACATCGCGTCAAAATAGTACGGCTTGGGGTTGCCCTGGTAGGTGATGTTGGCCTCGACCACGACGAAATAGTCGACCACGTTGGCGAGGGTCATGAACCGGATCTCGGCCTGGCTGAACTCGCTGTTGAACATGACCGTGTCAAACACTCGCGGCGGTGCCCTGCCAGGCTTCTTGGCAGTTGTTGGGGAAAGGCCCAGGGAGCCGCACGTGGGCAGCTCGTCCGCGCTCACATGCACGGCGTCGCTCAGCTTGAGCTCCTCGGGCAGGTCGTTCTCGCCGCCAGCCGCGGCATCCGAGGCGAGCATGGCCTGCTCAAGCGGGCTGAGGTCAGCGGGCAAAACAAAGTGAATCTGGGGCGGCACTGATAATGACACATTTTTTTCGTTGTGCTGTCGGTCTTTTGGGACTGGGGCATGCCCGTGCTGAAGACCTTGACGTAGCCTTTGTTGAAACGCCTCAGCTGCCCCGTGGTGGGACGAAGATTTAGCGGCACTTTCGGCCCAGGTGTCCTTCCACAGTACGATGCCCGTATCCTGGCCCGTGTTATCCCACTGGCCGCGGTGGAGGAGGACGGTCACGGCCAGGACGAGAAACACCAGGAACAGGAGCGTTTTGAGGCTGAAACCGACCGCCATTTTCAGTTAGGGGCCGTATAAAAGTGACGTAAAAAAAAACTTTTGAATAGGGGTCCCGGTCCGACAACTCTGGCTGAACATGTTTTCCGTCATGACGGACCCTCGGCAGCTCGGCTGAGTGGCTGTCATGCTCAGCTGTTAAAAAATTTTTAAAATAAATTTTTTGAAAAAAAAAATGAATAGGGTCCTATACCCTCAAGATCAAAGCCATGAGTCGAGAGGAATGGCAGAGTTGACAAAAGTGGCACGTTGTGGTGTTCATTTCGAATAACGGTGGACGAATCCGGCAGTGGCGCGAGTTGCGCGACTGCAGTCTACCAAACAGAGACCCGCGTCAGTGAGCTCGACCTAAGACCCCTCAGCCAGCCCCACAGCCCGCTTCCCCTCGACGAGGATCTCCTCAATGGTGCTGATGACCTGTCAAGAGACCCTGCCAGAAACCGGCCTGTCGTGGTCGACGACGACGCTGCAATGGTCGATTCAATGCCCATTGCATCGCTGTCGCCTGGCGCACACAAGGTTTGTTGACCAATTCTAATATGCGTACTTACGTTTCCATCGTTCTGGCAGTCGCCGCAATTTGACA
>Ga0302231_10001304_pt1 | contig 15653 bp, 14 predicted proteins | sample II_Palsa_N2_2_FD_193522 | JGI IMG/M metagenome (GOLD analysis project Ga0302231, IMG submission 193522) | Peat permafrost microbial communities from Stordalen Mire near Abisko, Sweden - II_Palsa_N2_2 | ecosystem: Environmental > Terrestrial > Soil > Palsa > Peat permafrost | place: Sweden...
CGCTGTACACGTGGGCGGCGGCCAACGGCATCAGCAAGATCGCGCTCGGCCATCATCGCGATGACATCCTCGCCACCTTTTTTCTGAACATGTTCTACCAGGCGCAGCTGAAGGCGATGCCGCCCAAGCTGCGTTCGGACGATGGTCGCCACGTGGTGATCCGTCCGCTGGCCTACTGCCGCGAGAGCGATATCGCCGATTACGCCGCGCAGCAGCAGTTTCCGATCATCCCGTGCAACCTGTGCGGCTCGCAGGAAAACCTGCAGCGCAAGGCCGTGCAGCGCATGCTGGACGAGTGGGAAACGCTGCAGCCCGGCCGCAGCGAAAATGTTTTTCGTGCGCTGGGCCGTGTATCGCCCTCGCATCTGGCCGATCGCACGCTGTTCGATTTTTCCGTCGCAGGCATGCATGCTGGCGATTCGTCGGTGTGGCAATCCGACGCGGCCGATGAGACAGCGATCTCGTAAGCTTGAGCACTGGCACTTTATCGATTGATTCCTTCATCCCCTATCCGAGTACCCACCGTGTCTTTTTTTGCATCCGTTGAAATGGCCCCCGGCGATCCGATCCTGGGTCTCACTGAAACCTTTGTCGCTGATACCCGCCCGGGCAAGATCAATCTGGGCGTGGGCATTTACGTCGATGAGCAAGGCCACGTGCCGCTGCTGCGCTCGGTCTATGAAGTGGAAAAAGCGCTGGCCTCGGCGGCCAAGCCGCGTGGCTATCTGCCGATCGATGGCATGGCGGCTTACGACAAATTGACCCAGCAGCAGCTGTTCGGCGCGGGCTCGCCCGTACTGGAAGCCGGTCGCGTGGTCACCGCGCAAACCGTCGGTGGCAGCGGTGCGTTGCGGGTGGCGGCCGACCTGCTCAAGCAGGTAAGCGGCGCCAGTGGAAAAGTCGCCATCAGCAGTCCGAGCTGGGGCAATCACCATGTGATCTTCCGCACCGCCGGCTTCGAGCTGCTCGACTACCGCTATTACGACGACGCCAGCCACGGACTGGATTTCGCCGGCATGCTGGAGGATCTGGGCAAACTGGAGCCGGGTACAGTCGTGTTGCTGCACGCGTGCTGCCACAACCCGACCGGCGTCGACCTCGACGCGGCGCAGTGGGCGCAGACCATCGAGCTGCTGAAGGAGCGCAAGCTGTTGCCCTTCGTCGATCTGGCCTATCAGGGTTTCGACCAAGGCCTGGATGCGGACGCGACGGCGGTGCGCCTGCTGGCCGCCTCCGGCATCGAGGCGTTCGTGGTGGCCAACTCGTATTCCAAGTCGTTCTCGCTGTACGGCGAGCGCGTGGGCGCGCTGTCGATGGTCGCGGCCAACCGCGACGAAGCGGCGCGCGTGCTGTCGAAGATCAAGCAGACCATCCGCGCCAACTATTCCAGCCCGTCGACCCACGGCGCGGCGTTGGTGGCCGGCGTGCTCGGCAGCACCGAGCTGCGCGCGCAATGGGAGCAAGAGCTGGGCGAGATGCGCGAGCGCATTCACGCCATGCGTGCCGGCATGGTCGAGCGGTTGGCGGCGCATGGCGCCACGCAGTTCGCCTTTATCCAGAGCCAGGCCGGCATGTTTTCCTATTCGGGCCTGAGCAAGGCCCAAGTGCATCGCCTGCGCGACGAATTCGCCATTTACGCGCTCGATAGCGGCCGCATCTGCGTGGCCGCGCTCAATCGCGACAACTTGGAAACCGTCGCTGCGGCCGTCGCCACCGTCAGCCGCTGAATTCCCGCGTTCGCTATCCGCCGGTGATCTTCAGGATCGCCCGGATGGCGGCGCAGCCATTTCCGCCTTCGGGCGACCATCATTCGGATACTCATGTTTTTTCGCAATCTCACGCTATTCCGTTTTTCCCCCGCTGTCGCCACCGATCTGAAACGCCTCGATGAGGTGCTGGCCGAACACCGCCTGCGCCCCTGCGGCCCGATGGAGATGTTCACCAAGGGCTTCGTGCCGCCGGTCGGCCGTGGCGAGGATGCGCCGCTGACCCATGTGGTGAAGCAGTGCACGCTGATGACCGTCGGCGGTGAGGATAAGTTGCTGCCGGTGCAGGTCATCAACGAAGAGCTGCAGCGCAAGGTGCAGAAAATCGCCGAGGAAGAAGGCCGCAAGGTCGGTGGCCGCGAGCGCAAGCGCATCAAGGAGGATTTGCTGAACGAACTGCTGCCACGTGCCTTCGTGCGCACCTCGCGCATGTCCAGCTACGTCGACATGAAAAATGGCTGGCTGGTGCTGGATACGTCCAGCCGCAAGTCTGCCGAAAATGCGCTGACCCAGATCCGCGAGGCACTGGGCAGCTTCCCCGCCGTGCCGCTGGCGCCGGAAGAAGGCCCGCGCGTGCTGATGACCGACTGGCTGGCCAACGGTAACCTGCCGGCCGGCCTCACGCTGGGCGACGAGTGCGAGCTGCGCGACCCGGCCACCGCCACCGGCGCGATAGCCAAGTGCCGCCGCCAGGATCTGGACGCCGAAGAAGTGAAGGAGCACCTGCGCAACGGCAAGCAGGTGTTTCTGCTCGGCCTGACCTTCGACGATCGCATCAGCTTCGTGCTGGGCGAGGATCTGATCATCCGCAAGCTGAAATTCCTCGACGTGGTGATGGACGAGCTGGGCGACAGCCAGCAGGACGCGCAGGCCGAAATGGACGCCAGCTTTGCCCTTTTGACGCTGGAACTGGAGCGATTGCTGGGTAAACTCGAGGAGTGGTTTGGCCTGCCGCGGCCTGCGGATGCCTGAACGAGAAATACGCCCCATTTGGACGGCCAAAGCGGCATACTGGCTGTCCGGTGTTCTCGCGCGGTTCGCGAAAATACCTCCGCGACAAAAGCACGACGAGGTTCAAACGGGCAGCCGTATGACGCAACATCTCGAAGGCGATTGGCTGGAACTGGCGACGGTCAGCGGCAACAGCATCATGGTGCTGAAGGCCGCTCACCCGCGCGCGCGGCGGCTGCGGCTGACTGTCACGCCCAAGGGGGCGCGGGTTTCTTACCCGCACGGCACCCATCCGGCCCAGGTGAATGCCTTTCTACGCAGCCACGCGGAATGGCTGGAAAAAAAGCTCGACGAGCTGAACCTGATTGTCGACCCGATTCCGCCGCTGCGGCTCGGCTATGCCACCGAGTTTCCGCTGCGCGGCGAAACGATGACGCTGGACTGGGCCGAAGGCCCGTATCCGCGCATCGAGCCCGGCGTAACCGGTTTGACCTTGGTGATTCCGCGTCCGCATACCCGCGCGCTGCCGATCGCCCGCGGCCTGCTGGCCTCGTATCTGGAAGGACAGATGCGACGCGACGTATCGCGCTGGCTGGCCACTTATGTGCCCTTGCTGGGCCTGGCGCCAACCGCGCTGAAAATCCGCCCGATGAAAAGCCTGTGGGGCAGCCTGGATACGCGCGATCGCATCAACCTCGACCTCGCGCTGGCGCTGGCGCCATCGGCGGCGCTGCGCTATGTGCTGGTCCACGAGCTGTGCCACCTCAAGGTGCGCAATCACTCGCCGCGATTCTGGGCGCAGGTGGCCAACCTCTACCCGGACTGGCAGGAGCAGCGCGACTGGCTGCGCGTCAACGGCGGCATGCTCAAGGCCGAACTCGATCGTCTGGTGGCCGACGTCGCCGACTGAGTCGCCAGCGTAACGGCTGTCTCGTTGCCTTCGACGCAGGTTCCGCGCACCATCCGCTCCGGATACCGGCGGACGGTATCGCCATCAAGGATTGACCATGCAGATCTCGATCACGACATTGGCCGCGGCGGCGTGGCTGCTGTTTCTCTTCTACTGGCTGTGGAGCGCGCGACGGGTCAAAAGCTCGGCCCGCGGCGAGCCGGTGTGGTCACGCTTTTTCAAATACTGGCTGCCGATCATCGTGAATCTTGCGCTGATGTTTCCGACTCGGCTCTACGAGGGCACGTTGCTCGGCATGCGCTTTGTGCCGGATCTGCTCTGGCTGGCGTCGCTGGGTCTGCTGCTGGCGGTGGCGGGCCTGTTGTTTGCCTGCTGGGCGCGATCGATTCTTGGCAGCAACTGGAGCGCGGTGGTACAGGTGAAGCAGGATCACGAACTGATCGACCGTGGACCTTACCGCTACGTGCGCCATCCGATCTATACGGGCCTGCTGCTGGCTCTCGTCGGCACCGCCCTGCTGCTCGGCGAATGGCGCGCCGTGCTGGGCTTCGTGATCATGTTCGTGTCGTTCTGGCGCAAGCTGCGGCTGGAAGAAACCTGGCTCAGCGAATACTTCGGGCCGAAATACGGCGAGTACATGCAGCGGGTCAAGGCGCTGATTCCGGGCGTTCTGTGAATTTTTCGCCGAGATCGCCGGCCGCAATCAGTGCCGATTACAGCTTGCGCGCCTCGCGCACGTAGCGCGTGCCTAGCAGCACGTCCCACAGCGGCGTGGTGACGCCAAAGTTGCTGTTGGGGTGATAGTGGTGCACGTGGTGTGAGCCGGCCCAGCGGCGCATCAGCGGGCTCTTGAAGCGGACGTGATGGATGGTGAAGTGGCTTAGTCCGTAGGCGATATAACCCAGCGTTACCGCGCCCATCATCAAAAAGGTAAACCCGATCGGCAGTACAACGACCAGCAGTGCGGTGAGTATGAACAGCACGGCGGGGGGCAGGAAAAACGGCAGCGAATCGTAGCCCAGCGGCTTTTCGTGGTGCAGCTGGTGACCTTGCGCAAACAGCGGGATGCGCGTGTGGAACATCCAGCGGTGGAAAAAATATTCCACGAAGCTGAAGGCAAACAGGCCAAGCACAATCGCCAGTACGCCGACCATCAGGCCGCCAGCCAGGTGCCGCCAGCCTTCAACAAACAGCAGCAGCGCCAATATGCCGTCCACAGCCACTTCGGCCCAGTAATTGGCCCGCGTGGAAGACATGCGCATGACCGCGTCCACAAAGGACTGCCACAGGCTCTTTGTCATCGGTTGCCGCACCACTGGGTCTTCTTGCAAATACACACGCATGCCTCCGATCTATAAACACATTGTCACATGTTGCTGTGCGCAAATCACAATCATCACTGATTGGTGGCTGACTCAAAGATAACTAGCCCGGCCTGACTGGCGATGTAAGGACAACGCCGGGGCTAATGGGACAGTGCAAAGCCGGTAAGGATCTGCGCCGTGGCATCGGGCTTTTCCAGCATCGGAATATGGCCGCAGTCGTTGAGGGTGCTGCTGCTGATGGCCGCCGAATGGATCAAGCCATCGCGCAAGCTGTCCAAGGCGGTGATGTCGATAATCTTGTCGTCACGGCACCAGACGCCGAGTACCGGCATGGTGAGATCAGCCAATCGATTCTGAACGGCAAGATATTGCGACGGCTCGCTCAGCTCCTTGAAGTTCTGCTCGATGAAAGCCCGATCGTCCTGGTTGCGCTTGATCAATACGTCGACAAAGCGCCCTGGCAGGTCGAGCGGCTTGTCCAGCGCCAGCGCGGTCATGCGTGCAAAGCCGGCGCGATCGTCGAAGATGAACGGGTCTTTGCCGGCGATCGCGTCGCGCGCAAATGCATTTTGCTTGTACTTCAGGCCAAACGAATCGATCAGCGCCAGTTCGCTGACGTGGTCCGGGTGCTCGGCGGCATAAACCCCTGCAATCGCGCCACCGAGTGAATGCCCCACCAGAATGAAGCGCTGCAACTGCAGCGTTTGCACGAAGGTTTGCAGGCGCGCGGCCTGTGCATCGACGTTGTAGCTGGCGCCGGCGACCCGCGTCGATTCACCCCAGCCGGGCAGATCGGGGATGATCAGATGGAAATGCGGCGTCAGCAGCTTGGCTGTCTCCAGCCAGACCTCCTTGCTGTCGCCCAGGCCGTGCAGCAGCACGATGGTCTGGCCCTGGCCGCCTTCGTAATACACCCAGCGGGTATCGCCGGCCTGTACCGAATGCTTGTCCAGATTCGCCGCCATCGCCTGGCGCATGAAATTCGCCTTCATCAGCCACTGCGGTGCAAACAGATAGCTGCCGCCCAGCACGATGATCAGAATTGCCGCGATCCAACCGAGGAATTTCAGTCGTCTCAGCAGCAGGCGTTTCCACAGTGGGCGGGTGGTTGGCGTATTGGATGGAGGTAAAGCCATGGTCGGATTCTTTGAAGTTTGTCTGTAAGTACAAGCGTGTCGTACCGATTTCAGGCCGACACGGGCACGGGTACGCTGCCGTTTACTTTTTAGCAGCTGTTGCTTTCGCCAAGATTCCCTCGACCGCTTGCTGCGTCAGCGGGTGATAGCCGGGTTTCGCCTTGGCATAGACCTGTTCGGCATATGCGAGGCCGTCGGGCGTCTTGGCGAAGGCCTTGTACAGCGGCAGTGTGAGGTACAGGCGGCCGATGCGGGTCATGTGTTCAGCCGCGGCTGGCCAGACATCTTTATCGCCAGCGACAATCGCATGGGCATACCAACGCATGCCAATTTCGGCGTTCGGTGTGCCGGTGAGATGCCAGGCGGCTTCGAGTGCCTTGATTTTCGGCAGCGGGGTGACATCGGGCAGGCGGTCGAGGAAGTACATCCACTCCTGTGTGTTCCAGCCTTTCGCGTCGAGTTTGTCGGCGGTGAGCCTGTCGCCGAGAAACGCCGTGCGCTCCTTGTCGATGGCGTCAAAGTGCGGCGAGTCGGGCAGCGGAGCATCCTTCGGAATGCCTTTGCCGTAGACCCAATCCTGCACTTCGGCCCAGCGCATCTTGCCGGGGTATTTCTCGATCAGGTTTGGCTTCATGTACGCCAGCATCTGCTCGGTCGTGATGCTTTGAAACGCGAAGTGGTCGAAATAGCTGCGCAGGTAGGCATCGAAGTCAACGCGACCGAAGCGCTGCTCCAGCGTGCGCAGAAACCACGAGCCCTTGTCGTAGGCGACGTCGGACAGCGCGTCGTCGGCGTCGACGCCGCGCAGGTCGGGGGTCAGCTTTTGCACATTGGCCGGCATGCTGCCGATGCTTTTTTCCAGCGCGCGTGCCGACAGCAATGCCTCTTCGTCAGCCAGTGACTTGCCGTAGACCGCCTCGGTGATGCGCCCCTGCACGTAGGTGGTGAAACCCTCATTGAGCCAGCCATCGCGCCACGTGGCATTGGTCACCAGGTTGCCGGACCATGAATGCGCCAGTTCGTGCGAGATCACCGACGCCAGGCTCTTGTCGCCGACCACGATGGTCGGCGTGGCAAAGGTCATGTTCGCGTTTTCCATGCCGCCGAACGGGAACGACGGCGGCAGCACGATCAGGTCGTAGCGACCCCAGCGATACGGACCGTAGAGTTGCTCGGCCGTGGCGATCATCTTCTCGGTATCCTCGAACTCGTGCGCCGCCTTGTGCACCATGGATGGCTCGGCATACACGGCGCTGCGCGGGCCGGCGGCTTCGGCGGCGATGTCGCCCGCGGCAATCGCCAGCAGGTAAGACGGAATCGGATGCGGCTGGTCAAACGTGTAGTCGCCGTTGAGCGGGTGCTTTGCGTCGTTGAGCGCACTCATCACCACGCGCACGTCGCTTGGCGACTTGATATGGGCGTCGTAGGTGATCCGGATCGCCGGCGAATCCTGGATCGGCACCCATGAGCGCGCGTTGATCGACTCGGACTGGGAGAACATGAAGGGCAGCTTTTTGCCGGCCGTCTGCGCCGGCGTCAGCCACTGCAGGCCGGAGGCATCGGGCGAGGTAGCGTAGACGATGCGCACCTGCGTCGGATGCGTCGGCGTGGCGATGGTGAGTTTGCTGCCGAGCGCCTTGTCGCGTGGCGCCAGCGCATACTTCAACGGCGCCGTTTTTCCATCAGCCGAGACCGACTCGATCGAGGCGATTTTCAGATCCCGCGTATCCAGCACCAACGACGGCGCTTTGGGATTTCTCCAGTCCAGCTTCAACGTCGCCTGGCCACTCAACTCACGCTGCGGAAAGTCGATCGCCAGATCCAGATCCAGATGCGTGACGCGAACCTGATCAGGCTGCGCGTAGGAGTAGGGTTCGGCAGCGATAGCGACCAGCGGCAATGTCGACGCAGCAACGGCAAACAGGGAAAGCAGGCGCATGCAGACTCCGGAAAAGCGAAACGCAATTGCTCAGTATGCCATTGCGCTTTCATCAGTTGTCGTTGCTTTGAACACCAGCGATGTCAAGCCGGAGTATCCAGTAGGCGCAACGTTGCCCATCGACGCTAAACCCCGCAATATTCTTTTCAACGTTGCAAAACTAACCTGCAAGGAATATTGGCGAATGATTCGCAAACTTTTTCTAGCAATATCGACCCGTAAACCCCTCTCGCTTTCGATCCCACCAGTCGATCACTTCGAAGCGCACTCCGAAGCGATAGCCGTCCATGGCTCTGGAATATGTAACTTCATTGCGATGGAGTATTACCTGGGAATTCTCAACAGGACGTATCTTGTATCCGGTTTTAAAAATGGAATCGGCGGCGCGCGCGTGTTCGGTGTCATGGGAAACCCGGGATATATGTCCCCAGAAACTGCAGGCGATCCCCAGACCTATGTTAATCAAGCACTCCTAAAGCAATATGAAAACGTATCTTTTGACTCACCAAGCTTCCTGACACTGGATAGTGCGAATTTCTTCTACCCGATGAAGGACGTCGCTTCCGTATCTACCGATATGACGCGGAAATGGGGTATGGGTAATGTCCGATATTCGGGGCGCATCGTGATCGGGCTTACCAACAAAACGAAGCGTGAGCTCATCCTGCTTGGCCTACAGGATGTTCAGAACGCGGCCAATGTGCTGAAAGACTTGATCTAGTCGCAAGCCATTCAAGGCTGTTCAGATCGTTAGGCCTTCAAAGGCGAGGTTTAGGTCACACCAGGTCATCAATTTGCATTGACGGATCAGTTTGTTCGAGATTGTGTTTCGTGCTTTTGACATCTCCGACGCTTACGCATTGTGCGCATTGACCATAGTTGTCTAGACGTATCGATCCGCCAATTGATCCGTCGCCTGCACCAGCTGATCAACGATGGCTGGCTCCGACGCCGCGTGACCGGCCAGCACGATATGTAGTTCGGCCTCGGGCCATGCGGCTGCCAGATCGCAGGCACTTTTGACTGGGCAGATGATGTCGTAGCGCCCGTGGATGATGGTGGCGGGGATGTGGCGGATGGTGTCGACATCGCGCAGCAGCTGATCGGGTTCAAACCAGCCGTTGTTGCGGAAGTAGTGGGCCTCGATGCGCGCGAGGCTGAGCGCGACGTTGGGTGCGGCGAAGCTGGCTTCGGTCTCGGGGCTTTCGGCCAGGGTGATGCCGCCGCCTTCCCACGCGCCCCATGCTTGTGCGGCGGCGAGTTGAACGGATTCATCGTCCGAGGTGAGTCGGCGCCAGTAGGCTTCCATCATGTGGTCGCGTTCGTCGGCAGGAATGGCGTTGGCGTAGCGCTGCCATTTTTCCGGCAGGATCCACGACGCGCCACCTTCCTCGTAGAACCAGCGGATCTCCGCCGGTCTGCACAGGAAGATGCCGCGCAGCACCAGCCCGAGTACGCGCTCGTGATGCGTCTGCGCATACGCCAGCGCCAGCGTGGAACCCCAGGATCCGCCAAACACCGCCCAGCGTTCGATGCCAAGCTGTTCGCGGATGATTTCGATATCGGCGACCAGATGCCAAGTGGTGTTGTCGGTGAGGTCGGCGAACGGCGTCGATTGTCCGGCGCCGCGTTGATCGAACAACACGATGCGATAACGTGCCGGATCGAAGAAGCGCCGGTGATACGTGGCCAGCCCCGCGCCCGGGCCGCCGTGCAGAAACACCACGGGTAGGCCATCGGGATTGCCGCACTCCTCCACGCGCAAGGTGTGCACGGCATCGACGGCGATGTGCTGCGTGCGGTATGGCTCGATCTCGGGATACATCTCGCGCATGGTCAATGGTTAGCTTCCATCGGTGCTTGTCAGCTGGTCGGGAATTTTAGTGTGGCGGTGAGATCGCCGGGCGGCGGGCCGCTGGCGGCCACCATCGCATCCTCGCGCATCTTCAGCCCGGGGAGTTTCTCCAGCGCGAAGCGGCGTGTGATGAAGCGCGCGATCGAGCCGGTGTCGTAGATGGTGTGATCGACGTAGCCGCGTTTGGCAAACGGCGATACGACGATGGCCGGAATGCGCGTGCCCGGCCCCCAGCGATCGCCCTTGGGCGGCGCGACGTGATCCCACCAGCCGCCATTCTCGTCGACCGTGATTACCACCAGCATGTTCGGCCACTGCGGGCTTTTCTGCAGCGCGTCGATCATGCGCGCGAGGTGACGATCGCCGGCTTCGATATCGGATGACCCCGCGTGCATATTGAGGTTGCCCTGCGGCTTGTAGAAGGTCACCGGTGGCAATTTGCCGGCGGCGACATCGGCCAGAAAGCGATTGCCCGGTGCCGTCTCGCCCAGCCCACCATCGCGCAGATGCTGGCGTCGTGCCTCGCTGCCCGGCGCAAGGTTGACGTAATAGTTGAACGGCTGGTGATGCGGTTGAAAATTCGGCTGATCAGGAAATTCGCCAAGCGGACCATCGCCGTGTCCATCGAGCGCCGCCTGCCATGCGCCGCCATACCAGGCCCAATCGATCGACTTCGCCGACAGCATGTCGCCGAGATGCTTGTGCGTCTGCGGCGGGCAGGTGGCGGGATTGCTGGCATCGGCGAGCGCCGGATCATGCGGATCGATCTTGAAACTGGGTGAGTACGGCGGACCCATCGTGTTCACTGCCCAGAAGTCCGGTGTGAGCATGTTCGCGGTGACGAATTTTGCCTTGCCGTCCATTGCGCTGGCGGGCGAATCATCGGTCAGTTTGAGTCGATGGTCGGTGACTTCACCAGTCTCGGTCACCGCGATTCTCGCCTTGGCCACGCTCTGGTTCGCGTTCGGATAAAACGGCGGCTGCGCGGCGATCAGGTACTGGTGATTGAGAAATGAACCGCCAAACGCGCCCATGAAAAAGTTGTCGCACAAGGTGTATTGCTCGGCCAATCGCCACAGCCGCAGGTTGACCGAGCTGTCGGCGTAATGGCCCATCAGCATCGCGCCGCTGTCGCCCCAGGCGACGAAGCGATCGTTTTTTCCACCATTGATCTGCAACTGGTTCTGGTAGAACGCGTGGATCAGATCGCGCGTCACCAGACCATGTGGCAGCGGTTCGCCGTCGGGCGTATGCAGCGCGAACGGCGCGTTCGGCAGGCCGGTGATATCGGCTTCGCCGATCTGGTAAGCGCGATGGTTGACGACCTGCTTGTGCGGCACCAGCCCCTGCCAGATCGGCGGCAGCGTCTGCAGCACGTCACCATTGCGATCGCGTTGCAGGTAATCATTCGGCTTCAATGCGCTGAGCGGCTTCTCCAGCCCGGGGAACTCGGCGAAAAGATTGTTGAAGCTGCGGTTTTCCGCGTAAAGCACCACCACGGTATGGATGTGTTCGCGCAGCAACGCATCGAGCGCATCATCGGACAATGGTGGCGTTGAATCAGCAGCAGGTGCGGCGACTGCATGGTTGTCGGCCATTGCTGCGTCGGCGCTGCCGAGCGCCACACCGGCTCCGGCCATGGCGATCCCGCCGAGCAGGCGACGACGCTGTGGGTTGGGCAGTTTCTCGTCGTCAACAATGGGCGGTTTGTCGGAGGGTTTATCAGTCATCGGAACATTTACCGCATGGACATTACGTTTCAGGGCTTCGCTATGACCTCATCATTAAGAAGCGCGAAATACGAGCTTGGAGACACTGCAGCTTACCGAATGCAAAGTAAATTATGTGGGTGGCTATTTACGGCCGTCATCATGACAAAAGAACGGGGCCGCGCTTTGATCATTAAAAGACAAATGCGTCATATCCCGATGAGGGCACGAATTACGATGAGCGCTAACCTGGGGCAAATTTTCTTGTGAATCTTACTTTGTGACCCCTGTTGAACGCCTTGATAGCCGCACGTTTACATGCGTTTGTATTGCCTTGCTGACTTGGTCGTCGGCCTATGCATCGATTGCCTGCGCGTTGGCCTCGTTCACCGCCCGTGAAGCGGCGTTGAGCGAATGGGCATCGCGCCGACTTTCATCGGCTATCTGGCGTGGCACGTGGCGCTGCGGCGCACGTCGGCTTCGCAGATGTCCAGCTTCATCTATTCTCGCCGCCGATCGCAGTGCTGATCGGCATGCTGTGGCTGCACGAGCAGCCTGGCATGCTGACCGCGGTGGGTGGCGTGATCACGATTCTGGGTGAGGTGCTGGCCAATACGCGCCGGCGCATCGCGGTGGCACCGGCCGTGGCAGTCGAGTCCCGGTAAAGCACCGCATCGCGTGCATCGTCTGGCCATCCATGATCAGATGCGAAACGAATGGATGGAGGATCAAGCGAATGCGCCATGCCTTGTTATTCAGCTGCGTTCTTCGGGCCGGCGCGATGTTTGCGGGCCTGCTCGTCACTGCCTCGGCGCTAGCGGCCGAGTCTGCTACCTCAGCCGTCCCAACCAAGGTCAGCATTGGTGGGGAGATCAGTCATCCGCTCACGCTGGACGCCGCTGCATTGGCCGCGCTGCCGCATGTCACCGTGCAAGCCAGCGATCACGGCGTCACCGGCAGCTGGTCGGGCGTGCCGCTCAGCGCGATTCTCACAGCAGCCGGTGTGCCGCTGGGCGAGGCATTGCGAGGCAAGAACATGGCGCTGTATGTACGCATCATCGCGGCCGATGGCTACCACGTGGTCTATGCGCTGGCCGAACTCGATCCGCAGTTCCGCGATGAGCCGGTCATCCTCGCCGACCAGCACGATGGCAAACCACTGGATAGCAAGGAAGGCTCGTTCCGTGTGGTGGCGCCAACCGACAAGCGGCCGGCACGCTGGATTCGCCAGGTGGTGCGTATCGACGTGCTGCGTGCGCCGGATAGCGGTGGTTGAGAACCGCGCTACGCTGGGCTGATTTCGCGTGAGCAGGTATCAGCTGGATCGGCGTGCCTGCCACCACCCCAGTGTCACCAGCATCGCAGCTACCACGACAAAGGCCAGCAGCACGATCAATGCGTTAACCAGCACGCGCGCATAGCCCAGCGTGGTCACGTCGACGAACGGATACGGATACCAGCCATCCATCGCACCGCGCAGCAGCGCGTAGACAAAATACGCCGCGGGATACATCTGCCACACGCCGATATCCCGCCACTGCAGTGAAGCCTTGGGCACGGCCAGCCACCAGTGCAATACAAACAGCAGCGGCATCGCATCGTGCAGGGTCACATCGGCCAGCCATTGCCAGCCCTGCGGCGGCCACAGTCCGCGCAGCAGCAGGTTGTAGACCAGGCTGACGATGATGATGCTCATGGCCACCATCGACTGCACGCTGGAAGACGCGAAGAATCCGCTGATGGGTCCGCGTGAGGTCATCGCCCACGCTGCCAGCGCGGTGGCGACCAGAAGGTTGGTCGTGATCGTGAAGTAACCGATCCAGCGCCACAGCGCGAACGGCACGCTGCCACCATGGCCAACGATCAGCTGAATCGTCAGAGCCAGCTGCAGGGCGAGCGCAGACCAGCCGAGCAGGGCGAAAAGAGCAGCTAGCGTTCGATAGTGGGTCGCCACAGGCGCAGGGTCAGAGCTTGTAGGCCCGATGGATCGCCACGATACCGCCGCTGAGATTGCGCACTTCCACACGGCCGTAGCCGGCACGTTCCATCATGCCTTTGAGGGTCTGCTGATCGGGGTGCTTGCGAATCGATTCGGCCAGATACTGATAGCTGTTGGCGTCGCCGGCGAACAGCTGGCCGAGCTTGGGCAGTACCTTGAACGAATGAAAATCGTAGAGCTTGCCGAACAGCTCGCTCTGCACTTTCGAGAACTCCAGCACCAGCAGGCGACCGCCGGGCTTGAGCACGCGGAAGATATCCGCCAGCGCCTTGTCCTTGTCGGTCACGTTGCGCAGGCCGAAGGCCATGGTCACGGCGTCGAAGGAGTTGTCGGGAAACGGCAGCGCTTCGGCGTTGAGCTGGGCCCAACGCAGGCCGCTGACCAGGCCGCGGTCGGTCATGCGATCGCGGCCAACACCGAGCATGGCGGCATTGATGTCACCAACGACGATTTCCCCGGTCTCACCGATCACCGGTTTCAACAGCGCGGCGATGTCGCCGGTGCCGCCGGCCAGATCCAGCACACGATCACCGCGACGCACGCCGCTGATCGCGACGAAGTGACGCTTCCACAATCGGTGGATGCCGAACGACATCAGATCGTTCATCAGGTCGTAGCTGCGTGCGACCGAGGTGAATACCTCACCGACCAGCTTCTGCTTGTCGCCGACCGGTACATCGCGGAAGCCGAAGTGGGTGGTGGAATCGTTGCTGGGTTTGGGCTGCTCGTTCATGGCTGCCATGCTACAGGAATGGGGTGTGGCGGGGCCTGTGCCGAAGGCTGCGTCGGATGGGTGGCTCGTGAAAGTCGTTGTGGCGGGGTGTTGGGTTTCGCCTTTGGCTCAACCCAACCTACGCGGATGCGCTGGTGTGGCTAGTCGCGATGCTGCGAACTTTCGTCTGAGGCCGGCGTTGATTTCGCATGCTGATGCTCGTGCTTGTGATGTTCGGTGGCCACGTGGCGATCGTGCAGATCGGCAGGCGAAGCGTCGCTCAATACCGTATTCGCCGCTGGCACGAAAAGGTCACCTTCATGCATGTCATCCAGGTCGCCTGACAGGCTTGATGAAATCGGTGCCGTGGCCTCTTCCTCATCATCCAGCGTGGCGGCACTGGGAGCATCTTTTTCATTGCCGCCGGGGGTGATCTTGAGAATCGAGTGGCGCACTTCGCGTGACAGGATGACTCGCGCATCGCGGACCATGCCCTCGAGCGCGACATCGTAATCGAGCTTGCCGGCGTCGTCGGTCCACACCACGCGGCGTTCGCGCAGCTTCTGGATGAAGCCGCGGAACAGCGACTTGTCGAAGAATTCCGGTGAAGACAATTCTTGCAGCAGGCTCAGCCGCTGTGCGGTAAGCGTGCAGGCGCTTTCGAGTTCGCTGCTGGTCAGCGTGTGCGGACCGTTCTTGGTCAGCGCGGCGACGGTGATGTAGTAGCGCTCGAAGGCCTGGATCAGGCTGCGCGCAATCACCTTCAGCTGAAACGCGCCGTCGTCCTGGCCGGCGCTGCGCTCAAGCACGCGACCGTCACCGCTCGATTCGAGCAGGCCGCGGCGAACGAAGAAATCGATGGTGTCCTGCAGTTGCGTGGCAAAGCCATCGTCGTCCCAGGGCAGGAACAGCTCGCCCTGAATGAACGGATAAATGATCCGCCCCAGTCGTAGCACTGACGCGCGCGACATGCGCCGGTTGTTGAGGAAGCAGCAGGCGACCCAGGCAGCGGCGGCGTTGAGGTGCAGCACGTTGTTGCGGAAATAGCTGAGCATCGGCGCCTGCTCGGCGCTCACGGTCAGCACATCGCCCAGCGGATGCTGCACGCGGGCGATCCAGCCCATCTGTTCGCCGTAGGCAATCACCTCGGCGGGGTTCATCGGCGTCAGCGTGATGCGATCCGAATACGGCAACTCTTCCATCAGCGCCTTGCTCAGTGCCAGTTGCTCCAGCAGATCGCTCTCGGCCATCGCGTGCTTGGGCGTAGCCAGCAAAGCGAGCGCCAGCAGATTGATCGGGTTGATATCGGCCGCGCGGTTGACGTTGATCTGGATCTTTTCGGCCAGCCCAT
>Ga0302231_10001312_pt1 | contig 15606 bp, 16 predicted proteins | sample II_Palsa_N2_2_FD_193522 | JGI IMG/M metagenome (GOLD analysis project Ga0302231, IMG submission 193522) | Peat permafrost microbial communities from Stordalen Mire near Abisko, Sweden - II_Palsa_N2_2 | ecosystem: Environmental > Terrestrial > Soil > Palsa > Peat permafrost | place: Sweden...
CAGCGCACGCGGGCCTTACCTTCGGGCACCGTCGGGAAGGCGATGCCAGTCGCCATCACGCCTTGCTCGAAGACAGCGCGGCTGAACTCCATCGTCTTTCGGCCATCGCCGATGAGGATGGGCGTAATCGGCGTCTCGCTCTTCGGCGTGGTGCGGCCGCCAATATCGAAACCGGCGTGCGTGAGTTGCTCCTGGAAATAGTGGGTGTTCGCCCACAGCCGCTCGATCCGTTTCGGCTCGTTTTCGAGAATGTCGAAGGCCGCGATGCAGCTTGCCGCGACACTGGGCGGATGCGAGGTCGAGAACAAGAACGGCCGCGCGCGATGGTAGAGGTAGTCGATCAGATCGCGCGATCCGCACACGTAGCCGCCCAGCGCGCCAATCGCCTTGGAGAGCGTGCCAACCTGTATATCCACGCGCTGGGTGCAGCCAAAGTGGTCCACGCTGCCGCGGCCATTGCGCCCCAGCACGCCGCTGGCATGCGCATCGTCCACCATCATGATCGCGCCGTACTTCTCGCAGAGATAGGCGAGCGCACCGACCGGGCCAATGTCGCCGTCCATCGAAAATACGCCGTCCGTGATCACGAGCTTATGCCCCGGCTCGTGTTGAATTTCCTTCAACAACTCTTCAGCGTGCTCGACATCCTTGTGGCGAAAGACTTTGATTTTCGCGCGCGAGAGCCGCGCCCCGTCGATGATGCTGGCGTGATTCAGCTCGTCGGAGAGAATGAAATCTTCCTTGCCAAGGATGCTCGAAACGGTTCCCGCATTCGCAGTAAACCCTGACTGGAACACTACGCACGCTTCCACGCCCTTGAAGTGCGCAATCTTTTCTTCGAGCTCCATGTGAATGCGCATGGTGCCGGCGATGGTACGCACGGCTCCTGAACCGACGCCGTACTTCTCGATCGCGGCCGTCGCGGCCTCGCGCAGCTTGGGGTGATCGCACAGCCCAAGGTAGTTATTCGAGGCGAGATTGATGACCTCGCGGCCATCGTAGTGGCAAACGGGAGCTTGCGCGTCGTCGAGCACGCGCAGCTTAAAGTAGGTGCCTTGGATCCGCAGGGCTTCTAACTGCGCGCTCAAGTGCGCCAGTTGCGGGCGTTTCGACGATGTCTCTTCAAGAAGGGTTGTCGCGATACTCATAATGTTTTGATGTTAAACCTTTCTTCCGGTTTAGGCGGCGCGCCTTGCGCCAAAGGGGCATCCTACCGAGTATGCAAGATCGTGGCGTTAGCCCTTCTTCGCAAGCCATGCGTAGGCATGGAAGGAGATCTATGACCATCAGCAGGACATTTCGCGTCATCTTGAGCAGTGCAGGAATCCTTACCCTCGCCTTCGTCGCAGGCTGCGCCAGCAAGGTGAATCGAGCGATCGATCAGGCCAAATCGCAGGCGACGTCTACCAACACGCCGCAGCAAGTTCAGTACATCGACGGCGATGGCAACACGATCACCAAGACCGTGCAGCCACCAGCGGCGCAGGGGCAGCAGCCGGCAATTTCGACGTTGACCACGCCGCCACCGCCGGGCCCCAAGCCGCACAGCACCGACCCGGTCATCACGCCATTATCCTACGGTGCGCAGGGCGCTCCCATGCAGGGGACGGTCGGTCAACCCGCGGTGGGTGGGCAACCTGTATCTCAGCCCTCGCAACCAGGCCAGCCGCCTTCAGTCTCCATGCAAGTTCCCGCGGGCACGGAGCTCGCCATCCGCATCGACCAGCACATCAGCGTAAAAACCAGCGAGGCCGGCGATCATTTCAATGGCAACGTGGTTGACCCAGTGGCCGGCGCCAGTGGGGCCGTCGTCATTCCAAGTGGCACCCCGGTCAGTGGACGAGTCGTCGAGTCGCATCACGGGGGACACTTCCGTGGGCGCTCGGTGCTCGAGTTGCGCCTCACCGCAATGACGCTCAACGGCTACGAATACCCACTCGACACGCATGACACCGTGCGCACCCGGAAGGGCAAAGGACGCCGCTCGGCAGGCATCATCGGCGGCATGACCGGCGCCGGCATGCTGATCGGCGGCCTCGCCACTGGTGGTGTTGGCCTGGCGATTGGAGCTGCTGCCGGCGCAGGCGGAGGCACTGCCATCGCGGGCTTGACCGGCAATCACAATCTCGATATTCCCGCCGAATCCATTGTGCACTTCCGGCTCGCCGACGACCTCGTGGTTCAGAATCCGTAAGCTTGCCCATTCTCGCGACGGCCCATCCCCTCGATGGGCCGTTTCTTTTTGACCGGGCCTGCAACTTGCATGCTGTCCCTTCGTCCAACTCTTTAGATCCACGCAGCTACTACACTGTTGGTGTATCTTCCGCTCTTCCCCGACCATGAAGCCTCTCGCCATTCTCTGCTCCATTGCCTTCCTCGCCGCGGCGCTCACGCACGCGCAAAGCCCGGCACCTGACGCGCAATCGCCCCCGCAAACGAATCCGCCGACGGCTACGATCACGGTCAGTTCCAGCCTGGTGGTCGTGCCTGCGCTGGTCCGCACTAAGTCTGGCGAACTCGTCTACACGCTTAAGGCGGACGACTTCATCCTCACCGACAATGGCGTCGTGCAGAAGCTGCGCCTCGAGCAGGACACCGGCAGCGAGCCACTGGCGATGGTGATCATCGCGCAGACGGGTGGGGACGCCTCCGCGCATCTCGATCAGTACCAGCATCTCGGCCCCATGCTCGACAACATGCTGGGCGGCGTCGATCATCGTGTTGCCGTAGTGGGGTTCGACAGCACGCCCATCCTGCTACACGGCTTCACATCCAACCTCGACTTCATCAGCCACTCGCTCGACATCCTCGAGCCCGGCGACAACCACGCGGCTGTACTCGACGCGATCGTGTACGCGGTCAACCTGCTTCGTCAACAGCCCAACACCTTTCGACGCGCTATCCTTCTGCTTTCGCAAACCACCGACAATAACAGCCACGTAAGCGAGCTCGATGCGCTGCATGCCATCAGCGATACCAACACAGTGATGTATAGCGTCGGCTTTCACACCACGGGAACGGACGAAGGAAAGGAAGCCGCCAAGTTTGGATCTCCATATACGCCACCGCTCGAGCCCGGCCCACAGCACGGTTGCTTCAGTCGCGACCTTGGCACTGACGCTGACGGCAACCCGATTAAGCCCACTGAAAGCAAAGGCTCGCAGGACTTGAACTGCGTGGAAGAACTGCTGCCTCCGCTGCGGCTTGCGCATCTCGCCGAGATCGCGGCACGCAACGCGCTGCGCCGCAACATCTCAGAATCCGTCGCGCATCTCACTGGCGGCGAATACTTTAAGTTCAAGAATACGAAGACGCTGGATCACGATCTCTTTACCATCGCGAATCATATCCCCAATCGCTATGTGCTGAGCTTCCAGCCGCAGTCGCCCGCGCCCGGATTCCACTCCATCGTGCTCAAGCTGCGCGACGGCTCGAAGCTTTCGGTCGAAGCGCGCGATGGCTACTGGGTGAACACCGATAACGGTTCGCCGGCGCCACAGCCCTGAGCTGCGGGAGCCGTCATTCCCCCGAAAATTTATGGATCAGCCGGCGGTCGCGCTTGGTTGGCCGACGCGAGGGCGCAGGTGTGGACGCGAACATTGCCTTGCGTTCGTCGGCAGCCTTTACCCGCGCCTGCTTACTCTCTTCGGTCTCGAGGTAAAGCTCTTGCGCGACCGCCGCAGGACCGCGTACCTCGCTCAGTTTCATTACCTCGATCACGAAATCGGCCGCCTCGTTGCGCACCTGCAGCCTGTCGCCCACGCGCACTTCACGCGCAGCCTTTGCGACAACTCCATTCGACTGCACGCGCCCCAGCTCGCATGCCTTCGACGCCAGCACACGCGTCTTGAAAAACCTCGCCGCCCACAACCACTTGTCGATGCGTACGCCGTTCACGGCAGCGTCCCTCCTTTGATCAGGCTTCGCGCACACTTGAGCGCTTGCTCCTGCACGGAAGGCTCGTCGCCAAAGCCTTCGAGCCAGCACATCGCCTCGACTCTGCGAAACCAGGTACCCTGTCGCTTCGCATAGTTTCGATGACCCTGCTGCGCCGCCGCAATGGCTGCATCGAGAGGGCTCTCGCCACGCAATACTGTCATGGCTTGAGCGTAGCCCAACGCGCCCAACGTGCGGCAATCGTCGCCGTAGCGTTCGCGCAGCATCTCCGTCTCCGCGATCAGTCCGCGTGCAAACATCGCCGCCGCACGTTCGTTGATGCGCGCATAGAGCCGGTCCCGCATTGGCTTGGAGGACGTTGCTGCAAGGCCCATCTGCAGCACGCGATATCCGCGCAACGCATCGCGACCTGCCTGCCACTGTTCCGTTTGCGGCTGCCTCCCCGCCAATGTCACTTCGATACTGCGAATCAGTTTTGGCATATCGTTGGCATGAATCAAAGCTGCCGCCTGCGGGTCGAGTCGCTGTAGCACGCGATGAAGCCATGCGGATCCCCACCGTTCTGCGCGCGCGCGCAGCCGGTCGCGCAACGCGTCGTTTCGCTTGGGAGCCGGTGCCAAGCCTTCCAGCAACGCGCGCAGATACAAACCGGTCCCACCAGCCACGATGGGAATGCGCCCGCGCTCGCGAATGCCTGCGATGGCTTCGCGGGCAGCCCGCGCATAGTCGCCGGCGGTGCAGGCCTCATCGGGCCAATAGAGATCAATGCAATGATGCGGAACGCGCTGCCGCTCGGCCAGCGTTGGCTTCGCCGTGCCAATCTCCATCAGCCGGTACACCGCAACGGAGTCGCAACTGACGATCTCGCCGCCGAACTCTTCGGCCAATCGCAGCGACAAGGCAGTCTTTCCGCTCGCCGTTGGGCCGGCCACCACCAGCAGCGGATAGTCGTTCTCTCCGCGCTTCATCATTAGGGCCGCCACCAGCCATGCACGAAGACGCGATCGAGACCCGCGCGGGCTGCGCTTCCCATCAGCACTATGACAGCCAGCAATATCAGACCGCGCACCACGCTGCGACGCTCAGCTTTTTCTCTGTCGGCGCGGTAGCGCGCAAACTCCTTACGATTCCGTTTACAGGCCGGTGTCAGCGCGGGTAGCTGCGGGGATGCTGCACGATGCTCGTTGGCACGCTCTGAGCGTTGCATCTCACTGCCCCGTATCTTTATCCACGTTGACCAGGTAATGAATGCGCAGCTCGAGATTCGGTCCGTGGAACTGCTTGGGCAGCGGTGGAAACTGTCCAACACCGGTGATCGATCCCCACGCCGCACGGTTGAGCGCATCTTCGTGGCTGGAGCCATCGAGATGCATCGCAGCAATCGTTCCATCCGCGTTGATGGTGAAGCGGATCTGCGTCGTGCCTCGCTTGTTCAGCGGCGGCCGCGCCTCTTCCGGCAGCAGCGGTATCCACTGTGCGTAGATCAGGCGAATGATGCGCTGCATATAGGGCTCGAAGTTCACGCCCTGGGTGTCCGAAAGGATGTCGTAGCCTTCGCCAGTCTGCGTGCCCCGGTTATTGCCGCTGATGCCGACACTACGGTCACTGCCCGCGCTTTGCGAGCCATGCATCGCCTGCTGCATGTCGTCGCTGGCGGTGCGGCCGGTGTTGAAGTTCGGCTTTGTCGATGGCTGCGGCGTGGGCGCTTCCGGCTCTGCGGAGCGCGTGACCGGCCTGGGCGCAGAGGGTAGCGGTAAGGTCGGGGACGCAACCGGCGGGGTGGGTTGCGTCAGCGCCGGCGGCGGAGTCGTCTCTGTGGGCGCAGGCGCGGCGGTTGGAGCAGGTGCCGGCGGCGCAGGGGAGGGCTTCGGCTCCATGGCTTTCACCTTCGCGATGGTTCCCCGGTCGATCTTCGGGGCTGGGGCAATCGCATGATGCGGAAGGATCGGCGCATTCAGCTGCACGATTTCCTGCTGGTGCAACGCGTCTGCCGGGGTGATCAGTTGCGGAGAGTGCCAGAGATACTTTGGCCCATAGAACAGAACCCAGGCGATCGCGAGCCAGACAATCAGGGAGATATAGATCGACTCGCGGAACCGGCCCCTCGCCCGCTCATCTTCGATCGTGTCCAGCAGCTTAATGAGTTCGTGCTCTTCAAGGTGACCGTAGCGATTGGTGCGAATGATGTGGGTGGGTGCGGCGACCGTCCGGCTCGCCCCCTCGTGCGGGACCACGGAGATGGGGGCGCCGGGCTGCGGCTTGTCGGGCGTCGAAATCTCAGCGTCGGGGGCATTCGAGGCACCCGGGGCGCCGGATTCCTGCGGTGCTTCGGGCTGCATTCCTGGACGCTCTGGATCGATCTGTGGGGGTGTTGTCGGCATTAGGTCGTTAGTCTGTGACGGATGTGCCCCAGTGAAGGTTGCGTATCCCGGGGCAAATCGCCAGACCAAAATGACGCTGGCCCCTCTATTTTCTCATCTTCAGCCCGATTCCGCGCGTCCGCATCTATTCTTGAGATATGTCGTCCCCCGCACCCCTCGCTGGCCGCACCGCCGTCGTTGTCACCGTCAGCGACCGCTGCTTCGCCGGCACCCAGACAGACCTCTCCGGCCCGGCTATCGTCCGCATCCTGACCAACGCCGGCGCCGAGATCGTCGACGCCATCACCCTCCCGGACGAGCTCGATCAGCTGGCCTCCGCCCTACGGTCCGCTGCTTCCCGCGCCAGCCTCATCGTTACGACGGGCGGCACCGGCCTGGCTCCCCGCGACATTACCCCCGAAGCCACCCTCGCCGTCTCCACCCGCCTTGTTCCCGGCCTCGCCGAACTCATTCGCCAGGACGGCGCCCGCCAGACGCCCTTCGCCGCCCTTGGTCGCGGCGTCTGCGTCACCTCCGGTAACTCGCTCATTCTCAACCTCCCCGGCAATCCCAAGGGCGCCGAAAGCTCTCTGCGCGCCGTCCTCTCCCTACTTCCCCACGCTCTCGACCTCCTGGCCGGCCACACCGAGCATCCGGCGAAACGGTAGAATCGGCCACCGCGGCAGTAGAATAGAGATTCCGTGATTATTGGCCCCATCGCTCTCCTGCATAAGTTTTCTGCCGTCCTTCTAGCCGTCCTCAAACCCCTCGGGATCTGGGGTGTTGGCGGCCTGGCTCTCATCGACTCCGCGCTCATCCCCATCCCGGTTTCCATGGACGGCGTCGTCATTGGCTATGTCGCGGCCGATCATCATCGGTTTCTCGCCTACAGCCTCATGGCCGCAGCCGCCTCCACGCTCGGCTCACTGGTTCCCTTCTTCATCGGTCGCGCTGGCGGCGAGTTCTTCCTGCTCAAACGCATCAACCGCGAGCGCTACGAGAACATCCGCGACCGCTTCGAGCGCCAGGAGTTCCTCGCCATCATGATTCCGGCGATGCTTCCGCCCCCCACCCCGCTCAAGCTCTTCGAGTTCTCCGCCGGCGTCTTCGAGATGAAGACCACTCCGTTTCTGCTGGCTATCTTTTGTGGCAAACTCATCCAGTTTCTGGTTTGCTCGATGCTCACCATCTGGTTCGGCCCAACGCTGGTGCACTCGCTGCGCCACGTCGTGCACGAACACCACAGCCTGGTGATCGCTGTCGCGGTTGCCGGAGCCCTGTGGCTCGTCTTTTATGCGGTGCGGAAGATCTTCGATCGGCGCAAAGGCGTCTCGCTTCCCAGCGAAGAGAATGTCTAGGCTTTAGCGAAACGCACACAACAAAGGCCGCGCATCGAGCGCGGCTTTCATCTTGCCTGAAGTCTATGCGGGCTAAATCGTCTCAGGCGTTGACCGCGTATTCTCCGCCAGCCGCTTCGCCAGCACTGGCAGACCGAAGAACGCGCTTGCAAACAATCCCGTGGACAGCAGGTCGTTGCCATAGAACGGCAGCGCGGCAGCATAGCAGGCAGCCAGCCCGCTCAGGGTATGCGGATACATCGCCGCAGCTCCGAAGGATGCACTGCTCGCCCACACTGCAAAGTTGCTCAGCAGGAAGAAGCTCGTAGCCGAAGCCAACACACCGCCAGCAACTCGTAGCACGGTCACCTTGCGCAGAAGAGCGCTGCCAAGCAAGCACACCGCGGCATACCACGCCCACGTCACCAGGTAGCCGCTCACGTGAAACGCGTAGCCGTAAACCTTCGTCGTCAGGAAGACATCCATCAGCGCCATGACAGCAACCGCCAGCACGGTCTGCCAACGCGGTCTCCGTGAGCCGAAGAACAGCAGTCCGGCGCCAACTGCCGTGAAGTTGAACGCCATGTTATGGAAGACGTGCGGCAGAAGGCGGCTCAATGCAGCGAGCACGAGTATGAGGATGGCAAGCATAATTAGGTGGCCTTCAAAAAGTGGGGTTCGCGGCATCTTCACTGCCGTACCCCTCGATTGTAGCGTGTACGCAGTGCTTCATCACGAAAATGACTTTCACGAGATCAAAACGGCCTGATCCACTGTGAAGCCTCGGGCCAATCTCGAATCTACTGCTCGACGCGCCCGTCCATCGTCTGGCGCACTATGTGGCCTGCCTCATCCAGTTCCACCGTCCCTGTCAGGGGCTGCCGCCCGGTCTCACCCAGCCGGCCACCGAGAAATCGCGGATCACGAAACGTAACCACGGTCGCCGTGGTGCTGGGGTCTTCACCGCCCCCCCCCTTCGTCACCTCGACAAACGGCATCGGCGACCAGTCCATATACGCGCGACCAAGCTTGCTTCGCTCGGCCGTCAGCACCGCAGGACTCGACCCCAGCTTTGGATACATCTCCTCGCCAGTCGTCAGCGTTCGGCCATAGGTATCGATCTCTGCCAATTTGTAGACCGGCCCAAAATCCATTACAGCCGACCAGCGAAAGGGACTGAGCAGGTCCGGGCTCACCAGCGCTGCACGAGCGGGCAAAAACGTCGGCACATACGCAGCATCGACATCTTGGGTCTGCGTTGTCGTTGCCGCGGACTCCGGCGTTGGCGCGACCATGCTCTGCGTCATCGCCATCTGCAGCGCGCGCTCGTGCTCAACCGCGCGAAGGCCCCACCATCCCGCAATGCCTACCAGCGCAGCGATCGCCCAGCCTCTTCCATGGAACGCCTGCTTCTTGGCTCCGACTTCTGCGTTGACCAGGCCGAAGATCCAGGGCAGAATCAGCGCGCCCAGCAGCAGCGCAAGCATCAGGGGATCAACAATGAACACGATCGACGCGGCATACCAGCGATCATTGAAAGGAAAGAAAGGGCGCAGGCCGTAGTTGTTGGTGTAGTCCAGCAGCAGATGGCTCAGCAACGCTATCAGCGCTAGGCCGTACAACACACCCCAGCGCACGGGCGCAGCGGTCAGCGGCTTCGCCCTACCGCTCGCCGGTGTTGCTGCGCGCTTGATCCGCCATCGGTGCCACGCATAGACACCAGCAACAATCAGGGCCGCCTCGAAAGGCAGCCCTAGAAAAGTGTGCGTGATGCCGCGATGATGTTGGAATCCTTCGATCGGTCCGCGCAGACTCCACAGCGTATCGATGTCAGGGAACTCTGCGGCCACGACCATGGTGAGCGTCGCATACGCCGCACGTCTGTTAAGCCCGGCTCGAGAAAGGCAGGCGCCGGTAAGAAGATGCGTTACCGGCTCCATCGGAGGGTATTACCGCTGCATGGCGATCGTGTGAAGGCCCATCGCCTGCTGCGTAGCCGGCGTTGCCTCAATTTCACGCTCGGCACGCGCTGCGCGATCCAAATCGATCTCCCGCTCCCGCGCACGCTTCGAACCGGCCGCGAAGGCAGTCATCTCAGCAGGTGCCAGCATATCCGGCTTGAACCCAGCGATGGCCACGAAACCCGGCTCGTCGCCAAGCGCTTCCGAAATGCGGTTCCAGAGGAAGAACGGCGAAGTCGTCGGCAGCAGAATCATCTTGCGCTCCGGCGCCGGCATCGCGAAGTAGGCTCCCCACGTGAGAAGAGCTACACAACTACCGACTGCGCTAAGGACAAACACGGGCGAATACACCGTGGTTACGTTCGCCACAGTCCATGCAGCTTCAATCAGGCTCACCGTCGCAAAGACTCCAAGCCCAAGGGTCACGCCAAAGATATGGCTCCTGTACGTAAGGCCCAGATAACGCGTGGAGAAGCAAACAAACAGAAGTAGGCAAAGAATCAAGACGCTGATGCCCTGCTGCGCCTGGCTGGTCAAGGTGGCCACGGTGAAATCACCTGTCCTGTGCGGTCCCATTGCCAGGACAAGAGAGAAAGCCAGGGAGACCCCACCAACCCACCGAAACACGATCTTGCCCGCGCGGTGCAGACCCTCAAGCGGCTTCATTGCCTGGCGGAAGACGCTGTAAATCACCAAGAGCAGCAAGGCGCACTCGATGCACGAAATCACCAGGTGCGAGTAGAAATACACTTCGTACGCCCGGACCTTGGAGACTCCAATGTACTTGCGGAAAAACAGGATAGGGATTGAAATGCTTGCCTCGAGGCTGCAGGCAACCAGGAACGCCACCAGGGCTGGAAACTCACGCATCAATTTCTTGCGGGCCATCAGGGCCACGAGCCCGACGGTGATTACGAGGTTGGCAAACATGGAATATTCCAGCAACAGCTTGATATCCATAGCGAACGCCTCCGGTGCGATAGAAGTATCGTACACAGGAGGCGTGGCGTTTGCACTACCTAAATCGCCTTATTTTCTTATTTTTTACAGTCTGCGATCGAAACTAGTCGAGGCCGCAGGTGCTGCCGGGGGCACAAACTGTGCTCGGCGAAACCACGATACCCGGGTGTGCCACGGTAACCTTAGCCTGGTTGGCACGCGCCGTGGATGCCGAGTAAGAGGAAGCGGTGAAACCGGCGACTGCGAGGGCGACGACGAAGGTGCGGATGGCGAGGTTCTTCATGAGGGTATTTCTCCTTGGCAGTAAATAAGTGATAAAAGATTTCTAAAGATTTCTCTGGACAACCAGATGAGAAGAACATAGAGTCATACAAGTTGTAAGTCCATCCTTATCAGCCACATAACTAATTACTAGTTGGTAAACATTACTAAAGTAATTCATTCCTAGTAATGATTATATAACTAAAATCGGACACTGAAATCAGTTACTTGCTGGCTTCCTTCGTCGGAAATCTTGTTACTTTTTCATCCTTTGGTTGTAAACCTGCCCCTAAAATGCGCGTTTTGGGCTCTCCGCGTATGCTCGTCGTAGGCCATGGCTCGCAATTCCATCCCACGCGCTCACCGCAATTCGCTCGAACGAAGCGATCGCGACCTCCTTTCTCGGATCACCCGCTCTGCCGGCGGCAAGGCGGGATATAAACAACTCATACGGGAACTTGGCTTAGGCGGTGGGCGAGAACGGCGCCTGCTGGTGGAGCAACTCACGCGGCTGGTCGCTCACGGGGAACTGGCCCGGCTTGGCGACGATATGTGGGCGATTCCAAAGCGGGAACCTATTGATAAGACAATACTTACAGGCGGTCGCGCGGACTCAGGCCGGTGGGATGGCATGGAGACTGCGGTTCGCGGGGGGCGCGAGCGGCTGGTGAGTGGACGGCTGGATCTGCACCGGGATGGCTTTGGGTTTGTGCGGCCAGAAGCGATTGCGTCGCGAAACGGGGCTAAAGACGTCGATTTGAAGCCCCAAACCGGGTTAAAACAGGACGATATCTTCATCCCGCCAAACGAGATTCACGGAGCCATGCAAGGGGACTTAATCCTTGTAGATGAAGCACTTCCGGGGCGTGACGGGCGGCGGTCCGGGCGCATTGCCCGGGTGCTGACGCGACGCAATCCTACCATCGTGGGGATCTTTCACTACACGAAGCATCACCATCGTAATGATTACGAATCACTTAGGGGTAATTCCGTAACTCCGTGGGATGAGCGCCTGGGTGGGCCAATCCTCATCCCAGACGGCGACGAAGTGCTGCCGGATGTGGCTAATTCGGCCCATCGAATGCTCGGGGAGGAGGCTCGCAAAGACCTGCAAACCTCTGAATCGAAAGACCCTAAGCATCCTCTCGAAGGGATGGCGGTGGACGTCGAAATCACCAGTTTCCCTTCTCCGGGCCGGCCTGCGACGGGGCGGGTGATTGAGGTGCTGGGGCCTCCCGATGCGTTCGGTGTGGATGTGGAGATTGTGATCCGTAAACATCACATTCCACACACGTTCCCAGCGCCGGTGCTGGCGGAAGCGGAGGACCGTGCGCTTGAAACGGTGGCATCGCTCGACCCGGAAGTGATTGAAAACAGGGAAGATTTCCGTGAGTTGCCCATCGTTACCATTGATGGGGAGACGGCGCGGGACTTCGACGACGCTGTGCTGGTACGACCTATATCCAATGGAAACAATGAGTTGCAAGTGCATATCGCGGACGTCAGCTGGTATGTGCGGCCCGGTTCGGCGCTGGATACCGAGGCGCGGCTGCGCGGGACCAGCGTTTACTTCCCGGATCGAGCGGTGCCGATGCTGCCGCATGCGCTCTCGAGCGGGATGTGCAGCCTGCTCCCAAATGAAGACAGGCTTGTACTTAGCTGCATTATGGAGATCGATCCACGGGGCGAGATTGTGGGCTATCGGCTCGCTGAGGGGATTATTCGCAGCGTGCGGCGGATGACCTATACGAGTGTTCAGCACTGTATTAATGCGGGCGAACCCGGTGAAAGCATGCACGGTTTAGGTGGGTTTGGTGATGCAAATCGACTGCTTGAGCCTAGTGTGGAGGACATTTCTGAGCGGGAAAGAGTCGATTTGGAGAATCCTGCGCTACCTGCGTCATTTGACGCAATGCTCGACCTGGCCTTGCGCCTGAATCAGAAGAGGGTGCGGCGGGGGTCGATTGATTTTGATCTGCCGGAGCCGATTGTGGAGTTCGACCCGGACGGGAACATGAAGGCCATCGTTCGGTCAGAGCGGGGGTGGGCGCATCGGCTGATTGAGGAGTTCATGCTGTCGGCCAACGAGTGTGTGGCGCATTGGCTGGAGGCGCAGGGGATTGCTTCGATCTATCGGATCCATGAGATGCCGGATCCGAAACGGATTGTGGACTTCGAAGAGACCGCCGCGGGATTTGGGCATTCGCTGGGGTTGGGGAATCTGCCGGTTAAGAAGTTGACGATGAAGTCGGACCGGCGGGAGTCGCGGGACAGGTCGGCGCGGGGGAAGGATTCGCGGGGGGCGCAGACGCATGAGGTGCCGCAGAGCATTCCGGTGACGCCGCAGATGTATCAGAAGCTGGTGCGGCGGATCAGTGGGACGCCGGAGGAGCGGATTTTGGCGTACCTGATGCTGCGGTCGTTGAAGCAGGCACGGTATGCGGAGAAGAATGAGGGGCATTTTGCGCTGGCTTCGCCGTCGTATACGCATTTCACATCGCCGATCCGGAGGTATCCGGATTTGATTGTGCATCGGCTGGTGCGAGCGATGTTGCGGAAGGGTGCGGATCCGCGGGGCGGGGCGATTCGGTCGGACGATCCTCAGCCTTGGAGTACAGAGTTTGCGCGGTCGCGGGGGAAGCATGCGGGACCCCACCCGTTCGCAAAAGCGCGCACGGATGGGGCACCCGGGTCTGTGGCTCGTGGATTGGGGGAGGGGCTGATTGCGGCGGATGAGCTGAGTGATATGGCGGTGGAGAGCTCGCAGGCGGAGCGGCGGTCGGCGGACGCGGAGCGCGAGCTGATTGAGTGGAAGAAGATGAAGTTCATGGCCGATAAGATCGGCGATGACTTCCCTGCTGTGATTCTGTCGGTGACGAAGTATGGATTTTTTGTGGAGCTCGATGAAATGTTCATCGAGGGGCTGGTGCCCATTGCGTCGCTGGTGGGCGATTACTACACGTATCGCGATACAGACCGGACGATTGTGGGCTCGAGGACGGGGCATGTGTTTGCGCTGGGGCAGAAGGTGCATGTGCTGCTGGACCGGATTGATCGACAGCAGAGACGGCTGCAGTTTGCGCTGCTGCCGGGGACGGAGCCGAAGTTGATTGCAGGTGCTGAGCGTGGGCCGGGGCGGGGTGGAAAGAGTGAGGCGAAGAAGGCTAAGGCTAAGGAAAAGGAAAAGAAGGTGGGTGGGAAGGCGAAGGCTCGGCAGCGGAAGAAGCGCTGAGTCAGGCAGCTTTTACTCGTTCGACTGCCAGGCGGAGGCCCATCGCTTTGAGGATCGCGGCCAGGCTGGCGAGTTCCGGATTGCCATCTTCGGATAACGTTCTGTAAAGCTGGGTGGGGTTCAAGTTGGCTTTTTCAGCAATGCGCTGCACGCCACCGAAGGCCTTTGCCATCTGGCGCAGGGCTATGAGTAGCTCACTCTGTTCTCCGTCCTCGAGGATGCTGTTGAGCATCTCTACTGCATAGGCAGGGTCTTGTTGATAGAGCTGGGCCATGGCTTCGTCGTGCGGCTTGTCTTTCATTTTTTTTGCGGCCATGGTCAGACTCTCCTTTGCCAATCGCGCCAGTAGTTACTGGCTCGAGCGATATCTGCTGCTTGCGTTCGCTTGTCTCCCGCGCACAACAAGAGCACGATTTGAGCACCCGCCAGTGCGTAATAGACGCGATAGCCGGGGCCTACGTCGATGCGGAGTTCCCATATGCCATCGGTCAGGAACTTGTGGTCTCCAAAATTGCCAAGCTCGATTCGGTTGATTCGGCGATCGACGGCAATTCTCGCCTTGATGTCACGCAGCTTGCGTTGCCCGTCGAGATAAACGTCTTTGCCACCCGGGGTAAGGTAGTGGCGAATTTCGTACACTTATTTATCCTCGTTTATAAACGAAGAAAATGCAAGTTTGTTTGTTTGGAATTGGGCGAACGTTCCTCAAGAGCGTTGAGGATGAGGCAGTGGGCGGCCTCATCCTCTGCGGTGGCGGGCTCAATTCGTGGCGAGAGCGAAAGTTACGGTGATGGTGGTTTCTACGGCGACTGGATCGCCGTTGAGGAGATAGGGTTTGTAGGTCCATTGCTTGACGGCTTCCCAGGCGGCCTTGGTGAGCTCGGGTGGGCCCGAGACTAGCTTGAGGCTGGACATTTGGCCGTCCTTGCCGATGACGGCGTCGAGGACGACGGTGCCCTGAATGCGGGCCGCCTTGGCGTCGGGCGGATAGACGGGCTCCACGAACTTGTCGCGATTTCCGGCTATGTCGCTGGAGCTAACCTGGAGCGCGGTCACTGCGTTGGTCTGGGTATTTGTCTGGGTGGTGGTCTGGGTAGTTTGGACCGTGGTGGGCGTTAGAACTTTGACGACGGTGTTGGGGCTGGATGCGTCGGGGATATCGACTTTGAAGGAAGCTTTGGGTTGTCCGTTCGTGGGATGCGGAACGCCGATGACGAGGGCGGACGGGCCCACGCCGGCTGGAGCGGTCGCGATGTCGACGTTGGACGGCCCGGCGCCGATTCGGTCGGGGATAATCCTTACGTTGGATGGTCCGGCGTCACTTGGCCCGGCGCCGATTTGGTCGGGGACAATCTTTGCGTTCGATGGCCCGACGTCACTTGGGGCAGGGCCGATGTTAACGTTGGAGGGTGCGGCGGTGGTTTGCGTTTGCGGCGCGGCTACCTGCTGTCGATAGGCGAGGGCCGAGGTGCACGCACCTCCGATGAGTACGATACTGAGTGCGATGGGGGCAAAGCGTGCTGCACCTCGCAGCTCGATGGGATGGTGGGTCAGGCTCATAATTCTCCTCTCGAAGTTCTTGAAGGGGTGGGCATCGA
>Ga0302231_10001315_pt1 | contig 15559 bp, 16 predicted proteins | sample II_Palsa_N2_2_FD_193522 | JGI IMG/M metagenome (GOLD analysis project Ga0302231, IMG submission 193522) | Peat permafrost microbial communities from Stordalen Mire near Abisko, Sweden - II_Palsa_N2_2 | ecosystem: Environmental > Terrestrial > Soil > Palsa > Peat permafrost | place: Sweden...
TTTATCACTTCAGAGAACGTACCTTCGAGATCAGCGGCCTTCTTTTCCAATGCCTGCTTTACTCCGTCCACAACGAGCTTTTTGGACTCGTTGAAGAGGGTCTCTGCAAATAAAAATAAATAAATATAAATGAACAAACGAAAAAATAAACGCACTTCGGGGGTCGTGTTGCACCATGACGCTGCCAAACTGGCGCTGGTATATGGACGCAGGCAAGTAGTAGGCGAGCGAGCGGCCCGCGTGCAGCGAAGAGAACTGGACAGAGACCAGTCCCAGCGGCGCCCCCGTTGTTTCGTTCTTCGCGACCTAGCAGAACAAAAAGAATTACTTTAAATATGATGTTGTTTTTTGTTACCTCAAGCTCGACTATTGGGCCGTACTGGGCGAGTTCCTCGGTCCACTGCGCATCCGTCCACGAGATGCACGAACTCCTGTTCTCCGATGCGGTGCTCATGATAAAGTAGCGTGGTGCCGGCCACGTTGTGCTGCCCTCGTTGTACGGCATGTCCAGCATCTTGTACGAGAACCAGCCGGGCGGACAGTGCCTCCTTCCTTCTCTCGGGTCCCGTGGTGGGTTCTGTGTTGTCCCGTTTAGTAGGGCCCTACCTTTTTCTTTCAAGTTTACCGAGACAGCGTCGCTGCGATCAAAGGACCGCTGCAGTTTCTCCTTGGCGACGCCTTTAGAGCCCTTTTCAATCTCGGGATCGGTGAGGACGACGTAGCCGTCGACCCATTCGTCCGCCCTCGCAGCCAGCGACGCCTCGTGCGCAGGCGTGTAGTGGACGGGCTCGATCACGACATCCAGCGGTGCCTTGGGGACGTAGAGCGACGACAGGAGCGGGTACGGGATGGACGCTGCCATGGCCGCATAGTCGATCTCCAGTGGGACAGGGGCAGGCGCGGGGGCAGGGGCCGTGGCCACGTCCTGGATCATGTTGCCGTCCTCGTCGTACGCGTAAAACACGACGTCGTCCGGCAAGGCAGTCAGCGTGGATACTGGTTGCTGTGCTGGTGCGGGCGTGGCTGTTTTCGACGGAGGGGCAAGGCCGTCATCCGTCAGGTCGTGGTCGTCGGTGAGTGCGGTCGACGACGCGGCCGCGTGCGCCTCCTCCAACGTGCCCATCTTCTCGATATCGTCCGACGAGAACAGCCGTGCCAGCCTCGACTTGAGCAGTTCGTTGTCGACCGCGGAAGGTGGTGGCGCAGCTGTTGCGGCCGTGGCGGGTTCCTCCTCGTGCTTCTTCATGTCCCACCGGTTCCACCGTTTGGGCGAGACAGGCGTCACAGCAGTAGCTGGTTGTGGATCGTCTGCACGTGGTGGTGGTGGTGGTGGTGGAGGTGGTGGAGGAGGAGGAGGAGGAGGAGGCAGCAAGAGTGGTGGTGGCGGCGGCGGCGGCGTTTCGCTGTCGCTCCTGCTGATACTCCTGCTGATGCTCCTGCTCCTGCTCCTGCTCCTGCTCATGTCGTCGTCCTGTTGCTGCTGCTCGTGCTGCTGCTGCTCCTGATGGTACTGGTACTGGTACTGGTACTGCTCGTCGTCCTGGTACAGCAGCCCGTCCTGCTGGTGCATCAGGTGGCCGTTGGACGACGTTGTCGCAGCCGCAGCCGCAGCAGCCGCCGCAGCAGCCGCCGCAGCCATGAACGGCAGGAACGAAGGCAGCAGCAGTGGCCCTCCCACAGACGGCGGCGGCGGCGGCGGTGGCGGCGGCGGCCCGTGCATGTGGTGCATGTGCTGCTGCTGCTGCTGCTGCTGCTGCTGCTGCTGGAACAGGGCAAACTGGGATTGCGGTGCAGGTACGAACGGCAGCATCAACGGCGCGGGCGGCAGGATGAGCCCACCGGGGGGCCGAACATGCCCATGAAGGTGAGCCGGCGGTGGTGCCGGCGCTGGCGGTGGCGGCGGCGGTGGCAGCCAGCCAGGTGGCGGCGCTGGCGGGCCCGTGGGCGGCGCCGGTGCTGGCGTTGGTGCACCGCTTGACATCCCCTAGGGCCTTTACTCCTGAAAACGAGAGTGTGTTTCCCATACAGTATGTCTTCCGCTGGTTCTGCCCCAACGGGCGCAGGGGACCCACCGTCGACGGCGGCCAACGTGGCTGCGCAGGGCAGCGCGCTGCTTGTGGTAGGGCCGGCAGCCCCGGGCTTTTGCTGCGTGCATTTATTTACGTACATATTTTTTTTTTGGTGTGTGCGTTTTTTCGCAGCTGTACCAGAAGACCCTGGACGACATCACACCGTTCGTGGCCCCACGGTGGGTGGCCTTTGCGGTCGTGGTGCTGCTGTACCTGCTGCGAGTGTGGTACGCGCAGGGCTTTTACATCATCACGTACGCCCTGGGCATCTACATTCTCAACCTGCTCATCGCATTCCTCTCGCCGTCGATCGATCCCTCGTTGGACCTCGAGATGGTAATGCGCTGCCCCCCCTCCCCCCACTCAACTGACCCCTCCACGCACAAACACATAGGACGACCCTGACGAAGGACCCAGTCTCCCCACAAAGTCTGACGAGGAGTTCCGGCCGTTTATCCGCCGCCTGCCCGAGTTCAAGTTCTGGTAAGCCCTATTTGCTACTGGACCGCCTCGCTAAACGGCTCCTTGGCAGGCTGCACTCTATCCAGGCCTTCCTCATCGGCTTTGCGTGCACCTTTTTCCGCTTCCTCGACATCCCCGTGTTCTGGCCCATCCTCCTCGTCTACTTTTTCATCCTCTTTGGTACCGCCTCCCTTGTGAACGTGCAACTAACCCGCGCCTCCAAAACGAAAATAGCCGTGACCATGCGCAAGCAAATCCGACACATGATCAAGTACAAGTACCTTCCCTTCAGCTTTGGGAAAAAAGTCTATAAGGGCAAGGGGCCCGCAAACTCAAAGTAGAAGTATTTGTACGGCTGGTGGGTTCATATTCCTCTCTCACTCTCTCTATCCCTTCGTTCCCTTTTAATAAAACGAAAAAAAAAAAAGCAACCCTATTTTACAACGGAAGCGTGCAAGCATAAAAAGCAAAAAGCCTGAAAAAAAAAATTTTTTTTTTAATATTTTATCGAGGGCTTTACACCGAGAGAAAAGAGGAAAAAAACGAGAGGGGGAGGTAGTATAGTTGTTTGCGCTTTTGTTATATAGGATCGGTCCTACTCTGGAAGGTTTATTTTTTATTTTTTACCGTGTGTAGTGTGTTCTTTAGATGGCAAAGCCGGCTCCCTCGGTGTCGTTAATCTCGGCGCGCTGCACAGAGGGCGACTTGGACGCGGTGTTGCCTGCATCGGAGGCGGCGGCGGTGGTGACCGCGGCCTGATCCGACGATTGCTGGGCGAGGGCAGGCGGGTGCTCGTGGTTGTTGGCCTCGGCGAGCTGGGCGGCGGCTGCTGCTGCTCTTCGGCGCCTCCTCACTGCATCGAGCGTGATGGCGTCCGCTATGCTTGTGTGACCCTGGTCGGCGGCGATCGAGGCGGCTGTCTTGCCCTTGTGGTTGGCGAGCGACGCCATGGCGCTGCTCTTGAGCAGGATGCGGACGAGACGGTCCTTGCCCGTGTAGGCCGCAAACATCAGCGCAGACCACTGGAAGTTGTCGATGTGGTTGACGTCGGCGCCCTTCTTGACCAGCAGCTCGACCGTGTCCTCGTGGCCAGCATACGAGGCGAAGATCAGCGGCGTCTTGTTGGTCAGCTCGTCCTTGTCGTCCAGCTCGGCGCCGCGCTGCAGGAGCAGCTCGCACATGTTTTTCTCGCCCGCACAGGCCGCGTTGATTATGGGCGAGCGGCCGTCGTTGTCGCGCTTGTGCACGTTGGCGCCCGCGTCCAGCAGCAAGCGCGCCTTTTTTTTTGGAAGAGTATTAGAACAACCCCCAAGCAAGCAAGTATTTACCGATTCGATCGATCCAGAGATGGCAGCCTTGTGCAGGGCAGTTTCGCCACGGTCATTCTGCAAGTCGTGGTCGCATCCGGCCTCAAGCAGCACCTTGACCATGTTAAAGTCGTTCCTGCAAGATAGGAAATGAGCATTTATGCCATACAACAACAAAAAGACACACGAGATGACAGCGATCATGAGCCCGTTGTAGCCCTGCTTGTCGGTGCAGTTGATGTCGACGAGACCGTTCTTGATCTTTCGCTGCACGTCCTCCAGTTTGCCCAGCTGGTACAACGCGAGTGAGCCTTAGAGAAAAACCAACACAGATACTTTGACGTCCTTGAGGAAGTCCTCCCCAATGACGGTGGTGATGTAGACGCGCTGGGGCTTGGGGGCAGCAGCAGTAGGCAACTGATCCTGCATGACCGGGGGCTTGGGGCCGTCCAGCTTCTTCTTGCGCTGCTTGGGTGACACCGAGCCAGAGAGCGCAACCGACTTCTTGCGTGGTTTCTTTGCGGCTGCGCCGTCGGCTGGCAGACTGGCACCGAGCAAGACAACCTCGTTGGTGGGCGTGACGGGGCCCGCGTCCTCGTCGGCCACGGAGGGCGTCGACAAAAAGGTGTCCTTGCCATCTAGCACGGGCGTTGTGGAGGTAATGACGACATCCTACAATTATTGCGTTAATAAATAAACAAATAACAATCAGGGGCTGTTACGGGAAGATCCTCCGGACCCTCGTGGTCTTCTTCGATTTCAGTCATCGCCTTAAAGCTGAGGTCGATCGCCGTTGTGACATGCTCGAGCTCGGTCAGCGGCGACGTGGCTTCGGTCACGGTGACTTCGACGACGGCCTTGTCGGCGTTGACGGTGCTGCAGGTCACACGTTATTCATCACTAAAGCCTGAGGGGCACGTACACAGTGGGCCCGTGGATGCCGTCAAAGACCTGGTCAAAGTCCTCGATCATGTGGTTCATGACTTGTCTCGCGAGGGGCGCGTCCTTGGCCTCGTCGCCGATTTCCCTGGGGCGGAGGATATTGGGCACAAACACGACGCTGAGGTTGTTGGCGTCCATTTTGTTGACGGCACTGTTTGCAGCAATGATTTTCATGAACGACATCTGTTGGCGGTTTCCGGGTTCGATTCAAATATAAAATAAAGAACCGGGACACGTACAATGTAATGGACGGTGGCGGCGTTGACGGGCGGCAACATCTGGAGGACATGGTTGAGCTTCTTGATGCGTTCTGGAACAGACGGGATCCCCGCCGCCGAAATAAACATGTCGTAGTGCTGGAGGGGACAATAAAATAACGGGTGAGGAACAATAGGAAAAGTGTTGTACCTCGTAGGTCAGCAGAGGATCTTTCAACTCACGCAGGTACAGCTTTAGGAGAGCGGGCGCGACGTGGGCCGTTTTAACGACGAGCTTTTTTATTATCATTTAACTCAGCAGCAGTGCGGTCGAGGCTACGGTAAGTACCTGGAGATCGGGGTCCTCGCCGCGGTCGTACATGGCGCGGATATTCTTGACTTCGAGTTGCGCCGCAGGAACACGGAAGATACCCTCGACCTCGACGCCTCGTTTGAGGAGGCACTGGATACAGCGATAGACCACGAGCGGCACGCCATTGATCAGCTGCTCTGGCATCGTGGGAAGCGCCAGGCCAAACAGGCTAATTGAGGATAAAAACATTTTAAAAACTAGAAATCGAAAGCCCTTACCCGTTGGGCATGTTTGGGTCAATGACAGACGTCGGCCGCGAGTCAGAGAACGCCATCGAGTTGGGCCTGGAGCCTGTCATAGGGGACGCGGCAATAGGCGTTGAGCTGTTGCTGTAGCCGCCACCCCTGGTGCCAGCCGCCAGCGTCAAAAACGAGTTGTTGCCCGCATGGTGCACAGGCGGCTGCCCGGCGTTGGAGTCGCGTCGCTGCCTGTTGCCGCCTCCGATGATCGACTCAAAGGCCTGGGCGAGTCGGTTGGGCTTTTTCCTGTCGCCGCTGCCGCTGCCGCCGCCGTTGCCGTTTGCGCTGGCGCTGCTGCTGGCGCCGCGGGGCGACGGTGGTGGTGAGCTGGACATTGGGCTTGCCGAGGCGCTGGTGGGCGAACTGGCACGTCGGGGGTAGTTTGGGTTGGGAGATAAGTGTTGATTGGAGGCGGAGGCGGGCGAGGGTGCTAGGCCGTCGCACGGTGATTCGGGCACGCAAAGTGACGTACCAGACGCAGAGCGCTTTGCGGCGGCGGCGGTGGTGGCGGCGAGGGCTGCTGTTGTTGACACGGACAAAGGGGACGGGGGTTGCGCGCCTGTGGTCAATTCCCTTTCACGTTCGGTAGTGTTGTCCTTGTCCTTGTCTTTGGGCCCCGTTCGAATGCGCAAGCTCAGACGACGGCGCACGGCCTTCATGATTATTTTAAGGGGGGGGTTGTTATGTGCGGGCGGTTAGTGCAAAATAACGACGTAGGTTTGACCGTTTGGGGCCTCAAGAAAAAGGAGGGGGGAAGAACGTCGATAAGACACAGGTTGGGACGATCACAAGGAAAAATGGACTGCGGAATGTGGCCAAGCATCGAGATTGATGCTTTTTTTTTTTTTTGATGAGGTCCTCGTTGTGGTCGTGCGAACTCCCCGTTGTGGTCGTGCGAACTCCTCGCTGTGGTCGTGCGAACTCCTCGCTGTGGTCGTGCGACTCCTTGTTGGCATGCTGCGCTGCAATACAACAATATATTGTGATAACTATCCTAAAGCACTTGGATAATTTTTCGATCTTTCAACATCTCTTTGTACATTTATTCGACCTTGTAATTACAACAACACAGACCACGCCCCCACATAAATCTGAAATAATATACAGTACACGTTTGCTCTCACTTTTGCTTTGGCACCTTGAGGCGGGTCGCGATCGACTTGTATCCCATGTCGGCGCCCTTGGCCTTGGAGAGCTGGTTGCCGAGCCAGCCCGTGATGTTGCTGCCGGCCGATGGGAGGTTCTAATTTTACTTTATTAATAAAATAAATAAATAAAAAAGTTTATACGATAGCAGTGCCCGTTTTGTTGTTGAGGACGACGACGGCAATGTTCTGGGGCGGGCTCACGACGTAGGGCTTGATGGGCTTGGCGGCCTTCTTGTGGTTCTCGGCGTTCTTGAAGAGGGTGGCGATGGAGGCACCGACGTAATCGCCCTCGAGTGCTGCACGCATGCCCGTCTTGACCACCTTGACGTTGCCGATGTCGCCAAAGGCGTAGATGTTCTCGTGGCCCTCGACCTGGAGGAACTCGTTGACCTTGAGGCGGCCGTCACCGTCGAGCTTGTCGCCGAGGAAGCCCTTGTTGAAGGCAGTGCTGTCTGGCTTCATGGCGCCAATCTACGTGTCCTTGTCAGCCAACAGAGCAAGCATACTGGAAGCAACGAACCGAGAAGATGATGGCGTCCGACTCGAGCGTCTTGGTGCCCGACTGGAGGGCAAGGACACGCGGCTTGACCTCGGTGAAGAACGTGGGGTCCTCCTCTGCCGAGGGGATGACGATGCGCTCGCCAAAGACGAACTCGACACCGATCTTTGTCAGCTTGGTCTTGATGTCCTTTCGTCCGCCGTCGGTGTAGTCGCTGTAGCCGCCGAGCACGTCCTTGTGCGCGTCGACGATGGTGACCTTGGTCTCGGGGTAGGCCGTCTTGATCTCGCCGGCATACTCGAGGCCACTCAGGCCTGCGCCCACGACCACGACCTTGGCCCCGGCCTTGGAAATGACGCCGCGCAGCTCGGCCATCTTGGCCTGGGCGTCGGCCACGCCGTTGGGCGCCTTGATGAAGCTGTGGTACGTCGATCCCGTGGTCAGGCAGAGGTAGTCAAAGGGCACGCGCTCGCCCTTGTCGGTCACGACCGCGTTGGCCTCCACCGACACGACCGTCGTGCCCGCGAGCACCTTGCCGTGCTTGAGCAGGTGGTCGTACGGCAGCGCAATCGACTTGGACGCGTACTCGGCGTTGACGAGGGCGCGGCCAGTCGCGAGGGCATTCCAAAAGTGCTGCAGGAAAAAACGACAAGTGGAAACCCAAATTTAGCAGTCATGACAGTAATAATAATACGGAGGTGCGTACTGTTTTCGTGTCGATGCCGATGATTTCGTAGGCCTTGCCCGCAAGGGGTGCGTCGTCCAGGACGCGTGCCACGGCAGTGCCGGCGTAGCTGCAACAAAACAAAAAAAAAAAAAGAGTAAGACACGTGTCGCTGAGGGAAAAAAAAAAGGTGAAACGCAAACCTGAGCCCGACAATGACGATGGTCTTCTTGGTGGTGGTGGTGGTGGTGGAAGAGGAGGCCATTGCAGCGTGTGCGCAGTGCCGGGGGATAAAACAAAAGTGTGTGCCGCCAACAAAAAATAGACCGCTTTTTTACTACGCGAGGTCGGCCTTACGAAATCCGACGAATGACAAAGAAAAAACATCATGCTGACATTTGAAAAATCATGCTGACATCGCGGTTTTCTACCGATTTTTCGCGTCAAAGCACGCTGCGAACGTGAGCATGGTCAGTCCCAACCAGCCGGGGCACCCACATGCAGCAAGAACGACGGAAAACGAGCAGGAAACACGAGCACGCGCCTTTTTGCCAGGCACGTGGCGTTTGTCCGTGTTGCTGACTTTTTTGTTGCTTGCATAAGCGTCCTCGGTATTTTCCAAGTGAACCATCGTCGTCGCGTCTCTCCTTGCTGTCAAACAAACAAACAAACATGCCCAGCAACGGCCCCGCACCCAAGCTTGGCACGGTCCCCCGCTCGGCCTCGTCGTCGCAGGGCTCGTCCGTGTTCAACCTTTTCGGCCTGCTCAACACCAGCACGCCCAACATTGAGTGGACTGGCCCGCGCAAGCAGGTGGTGATCGTCGGCCTGGGCTACGCCGGCGCACGCCTGGCCGTCAAGCTGGACGAGAGCCCTCTGTCCGGCAAAGCCTTCAACGTGGTCGCGATCGAGGCCAACACGCGCTTCTGGCACTCGCTGGCCACGATGCGCGCGCTCGTCAACGAGGAGTACGCCAACAAGTTTGCCCTGGCCACCGACAAGGTGCTGACGCACGAGGGCGCGCGCATGCTCATGGGCACCAAGGTGGTGGACGTGACCGCGGGCGAGGTCGTGACGGACAAGGGCGAGGCCATCAAGTACGACTACCTCGTCATCGCCACCGGGTCGACCTACCACGGCACGTTCATCAAGGCCCCCAACGGCGTCGACGCGGCCCTCGAGAGCATGGCCGCAGTCCGGAAGGTCATTGCCCAGCCCGAGGCCAAGCTTGTCATCGTGGGCGCGGGCCTGATCGGGCTCGAGTTTGCCGGCGAGATCAAGACCGCCTTCCCCCAGACCAAGGTCACCGTCGTCGACAGCAACTCGGACGTCCTCTCGACCTACAGCACCTACTCGCAGTCGGCCAAGGACGACGTGCGCGGCAAGCTCGCGGCCCTGGGAGTCGAGTTCCTCTTCAACGAGCGCGTCGTGGACGCGGCGGCCCTCAAGGATGCCGCCACGGTCGAGCCCCGCCAGATCAAGCTCGAGTCGGGCAAGGTCCTCGAGTCGGACGCGCAGCTTTTCGCGGTGGGCGGGATGAAGCCCAACAGCACCGCGTTCAACAAGGGCTTCCTCGGCGGCCTGCTCAACGGCGAGGGCCGCATCAAGGTCAACAAGTTCCTCCAGGTCGAGGGCCACGACAACATCTTTGCCGTGGGCGACATCAACGACGTCAAGGTCATCAAGGCAGCCATGCGTGCGGGCTCGGAGGGCGAGAACGTCGCAGCCAACCTCCTTACGCTCATCAAGGGATCGGCGGCCGGCACGCCCCTCAACGAGTACAAGATCAGCCCCGCTCAGGACATTGCCTTTGTCTCTCTCAACCCCAAGGCTGGCACCGGCTTTGTACGATATGATAATTAAAGCAATAATTTCTGATTACATTCCGGTTCCTTAGAACATCCCCTTCAGCGGGTGGAACGCAACCGGATGGTTTGGCAACCAGCTCGCGTCCATCAAGGGCGCCGACATGTTCCTCAGCAAGACCGCACAGGAGTTCAACGTCGCGTTCTAAATCAGAGCGCTCATAATTTAAAAGAAGAAAACCATTCTGTAAAACCACCAAGCGATCCGATGTCTGCCTTTTCAAATCCACGCACCGATTTACCAAGTAGACCATCCACTGTCCGCGACAGGAGCGGTGAGCCCCCGCTTGACCTCGCCCATCGCCACTCCCTGTCCAGCGAGATCCTGTCCCTTATCGCCAAGATACTGACCAGTAAAAATACGGTTGTTCAGCAGGCCTTTGGACGTCGAAGAAAGAAAGAACAAAAAAATAAAAACTGAAGTGGGGCAGTTTTCCCCAGCCTGAACGTGAATGTTCTTCGGAGGGTCGCCCCCGCGGAAGCGCGGCGCCGGGACGTCGGAAGGCCAGCCGCCCCATGGCCCACGACTGGACCACGCCGAGGACCCCGAGGCCGACGAGGCGGGCGGCAGTGCACGTTCCCCCTTTGGCGCCACCAACGGCCAGCAACGGCAGCCGTGGCTTTGCTCCGCGTGCTGGCTGCCCTTTGCCTCGTGGCCGTCTGGCCGTCATCCCCGGCTGCTCCCGTGTCTTCACGTGCTGTGCCAGTCGTGCTTGGCGGGGCTGCCGCGCCGTATGCTGCTGCGCCGCGAGCTGGGTCACGGTCCTCCGGTTCATCATCCCCAGCAGCACCACGATCACGTCAACGGCCAGGTGGTGCGAGGGGACGAGGACGAGGGGGACGACGACGACGCCGTCGAAATGGCAGCGCTGACGCTGGCCCAGCACGAAGTGCTGACGTGTGGCGTTTGCGCCGAGGCCTTTGCGGAACGGGACGTGGTGACGCATTTGAGCGCGCTGGACTTGCTCCAGGACGACGACGACGACGACGACGGGGCCAGCGGCGCGTACCGCAACGGCCACGGCAGGAGCAGGAGGAAGAGTGCAAGGAGAGCAGGGGGACGAGGAGGAGGGGCCAGCAGGCAGCCACCTCCGCAGTGTGCCATCCATGTCGCCAGACGCATCAAGGCTCGCTGCGACACGTGCGACGTCAACGTGTGCGTCGATTGCCTGCTGCAGAGCTCGCAGCACAGCCAGCACAGGCTGGTCACCCTGGACGAGGGGGAGGGCGACGCCAAGAGCAAGAGGGCAGCCATCCACGACGACCTGCTGGATGAGAGCGACGAGGACGAGGACGAGGACAACGACAACGACGGGCTCGCCAGGGACAACGGCTACGAGATCGTCCTGCCCGTCCGAACTCGCAGGGACTCTGAGCGGAGCGGGTTCATGAGCAGCGACGAGGACGACGAGCAGGAGCAGGAGCAGGGCGAGGAGGGGGGAGAGGAGCGCAGCCAGGCCAGACGGCTGTGCTACGAACACCGCCACGAGCTGCGTGCCGTCTGCGCCCAGTGCCACCGCATTGTCTGCACGTCCTGCGTCCTGCACGACGGCCACGCCAAGCACACGCTGCTGACGCTGGATGAGGCGCTCAAGCGTTACACGAGCCAGCTGGGCAGTCGGCGCGTGCTGCTGCTGTCGTCCCTGGAGGCCCTCGACGCGTCCCGTGGTTCGATCGTGCACGCTCTGGACCAGCTCGAGGCACACCAGGGCGCCTTTGCCGCGGCGCAGCACGAGCCCGGGACGGCCCTGCACGCCGCCTTCAGCGCCGACATCAAGACGCTGCAGCTGCAGCTGGACAACGTGTCTGTGATCAAGGACTACACCCTTGCCGCGGCGGCCGTCGTGCAGGCCCTGCTGCACGCCATCGCCTCGTCCGCGTTCATCCCCGACCCGTTCATGACCGTGGACCTGGCGCGCATCGGCAGCACCGTCGCAGGCCGTACCGCCGACCTGCTGGCCCGCGACCCAACGCTCTCGCTGCTCACCAAGGGCCCCAGCTCCATCCGGGCCGACGGCTCCCACGGGCTGCGCTACGACACGGCCACGATTGGCGCGCCCAGGGTCGTCCGCAGCACGCCGCAGTTCAGGATCCAGGGCCCGCGGGCGATCGTGGCCACGGGCGACGACAACCTAATCGTGGTCGACTTCCCCAACCCGCAGATGCTCGTGGTCGCGGCCGCCGACGGCGCGTTCCGCTACTCGCTCTTCATGACGACCACGACGCTGCGGGCAGGCATCGATGCGGTGGCGCACACGGGCGACGTCTGGACCGTCAGCACGCGCAACCCCAAGGCCAAACGAGCCCTGTCCACGTCCTCGTTGATGTCCCTCCGTGGCGCCCACGGAGTGACGGCCGCAGCAGCGCCAGCCACGACGTTGATCGAGTGCTACTCGCCCGCGACCCACGACGGCGGCGGCAAGACCACGCGCCTGGTGAGCTTTGAGTGCGAGCAGGCCGTGAGGGTGCTTGCGCTCTCCTCTGGCGACCTGCTCGTGGGCCAGCACAACGCCATCGCGCTGTACACGAACCGCGGGGGCCGGCGGTGGGTCACCGGCGAGCCCATCGTGCTGCACTCGTCCGTGGGCGGCGCCGTCCTGCTCGACTCTGGGGAGATCGCCGTGTGCAACCCCATCCTGGGCCAGCTCGTGGTGCTGTCCGAGGCCACGGGCAACATCGTGCGCCACATCGGCAGCGCGGGGGGCATGGCCACACCCATCTCGGTCGCCTACTCGCGCGACTCGGAGGTGCTCTTTGTGGTCGAGGAGCAGGCCAAGTGCGTGTCCCTGTGGTCGGCAGGCACGGGGCAGTTTATTCGCAGGGTGGGCGAGTCGGTCCTGCAGCAGCCGGTCTCGGTCGCCGTCCTGTCCAACGGGTCCCTGGCCGTGGCCGACGCGGGGCAGCAAGCGGTCCTCTTCTTTTCCGTCAAGTAGCAGGTGGTAGTCCATATATAGACCAAATCAGTGCCAATTATTTTTTTTTTACTTGTGAATACCCCCGAGTGCACAATCAATGAGAATCAGTTACATCTCTATTCATGCACATTCAACCGCATGTTTTCTTCTTTCCTTTTCATATTTTCGGACAAGGCATACTAATTCGAGTTGTTGTCTGTGAGGTGTGTCCGCCATCGCAGTGCTAGGGTTCCTTTTCCCTTTCTTCGCCGAGTTAATGTCGATTGTGAACGATGAATGCAAAGTGAATTTTGTTCTCAGCGAAGTTCTTATATTCTTTCTTCCTCTACCTTTTTTTTATATTTCGTTCCTTCTTTCTTTTCAACCACTGTATTCTCTCCTCTTTTGTGCTTTTCACAACATTCTGAATACCCACTCTCTTTCCGACCAATCACTCCTTTCAATTTTGCACTCAGCGTTAATGATGTCTTCTTTTTGAGATCATACAGTAGCTTTTTTTTTTATCCTACGTACACTATTATTGCGAGGGAGAAAGAGAGAGGGAGAGAGAAAAAGAGAAGAGGCGGAAGAAGAAGAAACAAAAAACATAGTGTTAGTGGTCAATGTGGTTGCTGTTGGGCAGCAGTGCGTGGATCTTCTCCTGGAGGAGCTCGCGCTGGAGCTGGAGCGGGCGAGGGAGCTCGGCGCCGAGGGTCTTGAAGAACTGGGCGATGGACTCGAGCTCGACCTTCCACTCGTTCAGGTCGACCGCCATGGCCTGGTCGAGCTGCTCGACGGTGATGTCGAGGCCAGACAGGTCGAGGTCACCGTCGCGGGGGACCCATCCCATGAGCGTCTCCTGGCCACCGATGCGTCCCTGGGACCGGGAGATGCACCACTGGAGCAGGCGAATGTTCTCGCCAAAGCCGGGCCAGATGAACTTGCCGTTCTTGTCCTTGCGGAAAAAGTTGACGAGGAAGATCTTGGGCGGGTACTTCATCTGGCCGCGCATGTGGAGCCAGTGGGCAAAGTAGTCGTCGACGTTGTAGCCGATGAAGGGCAGCATGGCCATGGGGTCGCGGCGCACAACACCGGCCTTGCCCTCGGCGGCGGCGGTCGTCTCAGAGCCCATGGTGGCGCCGAGGAACACACCGTGCGTCCAGTCAAAGCTCTGCATCACGAGCGGGACGGTGGTGGGTCGGCGGCCGCCAAAGATGATGGCAGAGATCGGGACACCCTGGGGATCGTTGGCATAGCGTGAAATATTGGGGTTGTTCTGCATGGGCGCGGTGAAGCGGCTGTTGGGGTGGGCGGCCTTCTCGGTCGAGCCGGCCTTCCAAGGGCGACCCTGCCAGTCAATGAGCTCTGCTGGGGGCTCAGCAGTCTTGCCCTCCCACCAGACATCACCATCGGGGGTCCTGTGTTTTTTGCATTGAGTTGAAATAAATAAAGTAACCATAAAGCAAACAAACGTACATGGCAACGTTGGTATAGATCGTGTCCTTTTGGATCGTGTTCATGGCCGTGGGGTTGGAGTTGTAGCTGGTGCCGGGGGCCACGCCAAAGTAGCCGCCCTCGGGGTTGACGGCGTACAGACGGCCATCGGGGCCGGGGCGGAGCCATGCAATGTCGTCGCCGACGGTGAAGACCTTCCAGTTGCGGTAGCGGTGCGGGGGGTTCATCATGGCAAAGTTTGTCTTGCCGCAGGCCGAGGGGAAGGCGGCGCAGACAAAGCTTGTTTGCCCCTCCGAGTTCTGGGCCTCGAGGATGAGCATGTGCTCGGCAAACCAGTCCTCCTTCTTGCCGAGGTACGAGCCGATGCGCAGGGCCAGGCACTTCTTGCCCAGGAGGGCGTTGCCGCCATAGCCCGAGCCGACCGACCAGATCGTGTTGTCCTGGGGGAAGTGGCAGATGTAGCGCTCGGTGGGGCTGCACTCGGCGACCGAGTGGAGGCCGCGGTTAAAGTCGGACGAGTTGCCGAGCATCTTGAACGCCTCGAGGCCGAGGCCGCGGGTCATGATGCGCATGTTGAGCACGACGTAGACCGAGTCGGTGATCTGGACACCGATCTTGCTGAAGGGCGACGCGAGGGGGCCCATGACGTAGGCAAACTAGGAGCGAGAACAGGAGTGAGCCAAGAGGGAACACGGTGAATACTAGGACGTACAACGTAGAGGGTGCGGCCCTTCATGGCGCCGTCAAAGACGCCCTTGAGCTTGTTGTAGCACTGGCCGGGCTCCATCCAGTTGTTGGTTGGTCCTGCGTCGGCCTTGGTGGGCGTGCAGATAAAGGTGAGCTAGTGGAAGTGGGGTCAGCCAGCCTGTCGCTCGGTCGTTTCAGCGTGTGCGCTTACGTTCTCAACACGCGCAACGTCGTTGGGGTTGGAGCGGTGGAGGTAGCAGCCGGGGAGCTTCTGCTGGTTGAGCGGGATGAACACGCCCGTGTCGACGGCGTGCTTGGTCAGCTCCTCCTTCTCCTGCTCCGAGCCGTTGCACCAGTACACGTGGTCGGGCTTGAGCATCTTGGTGCACTCGTTGACCCATGCGAGCACCTCCTGGTTGGTCTGTCGTGGAAAAAAAACACACGGGCCTATGTTAGATAACAGCAAAGAGAAAGAAAAGAGGCTTACAGTGGTGGGACCCGACGAAACCATTTGAGGCGCGTTGGTTTGCTTTTCTCCGCTAGTGAATGCTAAAACTGTGTTGTGACAAAGAGGCGTTAGACCAATGGTCCCGAGGTGGAAAGGGTAGAGCGGACAGAGAGATAAACGTGTGAAAAAAAAAAAAAAAAACACAAAAGGCGCACCCCAACGTGAAAAAAGTAAAAACCGCCGCTCGGGAAGTAAAGACACAACGCCGACTCGCTCCGGTTCCGCTCGCATAGACAAGGGAAAGGAGGCG